>Ga0307982_1000003_pt1 | contig 361366 bp, 322 predicted proteins | sample OrgLakmetagen989_FD_201847 | JGI IMG/M metagenome (GOLD analysis project Ga0307982, IMG submission 201847) | Saline water microbial communities from Organic Lake, Antarctica - #989 | ecosystem: Environmental > Aquatic > Non-marine Saline and Alkaline > Saline | place: Antarctica: Organic Lake... | reverse complement strand
GATCCCATCCCGAACTCGGCAGTTAAGTCCAACATCGGCGAAGGTAGTGCTCGGGAGACTGAGTGTGAGAATAGCAAGATGCACCAATTTTAAATAAAGCCACCTTCGGGTGGCTTTTTTTTTGCCTTAAAGTTGATGTTTTCTGTTAAAATTTGGTAATGACTTCTATGACGAATAAAGTGCTCAAGACAGAGCTATTCTTATTATTTTTGCTAACATTATTGGCCCTCACTTCGTTTTATTTGGGCGATAGTATGCCCGATAACTTTTTATCGATAAGTTCTAAAACATCTGAGAGTGGAAGTATCTCTTATGTCTTATCATCAATGATTGTTGCTGTGGGTTATTACCTGGGCCCTTGGGTGATTTCGCCCTTTTTAATATTTGCTCTTTTTTATACGCTTCAGTTTTCCAGAAGAAATATACCCCTTGATTCTCTCAATTTCTTGTCACTTACCTTGGGCTGCTTATTTCTGATTTCTTTCTTTTCACCTCAATTCTTGGGAAGTGGAATACGCTATGTTCTGAAAGGAAATTTTTCATATTGGGAGAGCTTAAGTTTAGGTCTAGTTTTCAGTTTCGCCTTTGTTGCGGGATCTTTTAGGTCATCTTTTAAGAAAGCAATGGTGACGTTCTTTGTCTTTTTAGGAGAGCTCCCTAGTCTATGTTGGTACTTCCTAACAAAATTCCGCCCTTTGCAAACGGCGAAGAACATTAAGAACTCATTTTCCAGACTAATTGAAAGAATAAATGTCCTCGTACCTTCTGTTTTAAGTGGCAAAAAAGGCAGAGAGGCAAATAGTAGGATTAAAGATTTAGAGGCTCCTAAGTTTACGAAGAAAGCTAATTACTTTGACAACAACGATGAGGTTGCTAACTTTCAGGCAGCTGACTTAGAGGACTATTCAAATAGAGCTGCAGCTGCTGAGAGTGACTCCCAGGTAGACTTTCTGCCTCAGGCTAAAGAGCGAACCCACCTTGCTTCACCTTTTAGCTCTAGTGACGAGGGAGGGAGCGAGCAAGCGACTGCGAAGCGGAACTATCAAATTAAAAGCGGCGTTGCTCAAGAGCAAAAGTATTATGATATTGTAACGACCCTAACCCATCAGAGATCTAAAAGAGATCAGCAACACCCAGATACAGAATATTTTCAAAAGATTGTCGATTCAATTCAGGACACACTTGCAGAATTCAAGATTGACGCTCGTATTGTGAATATTTTAAAAGGCCCTGTCGTAGATACCTATGAGGTTGAGTTAGGTCCCGGGGTTAAGGTTGCTAAGGTAACAAACGCCGAGAGTGAAATATCTATGGCGCTGCTAGGTGCTCCTATTCGTATTGTTTATCCAATGATAGGAAGAGCAACAGTCGGAATAGAAGTTCCCAGAAATCCTCGCGAAATCATTTACTTAGATGAAGTTTTGAGTACACCAGAATTTAAAAGCTCTTCTAACAAATTGCCTATTGCTATGGGAAAAGATGCCTTTGGTGAACCTCTTATTGTTGACCTCGCTTCTATGCCCCACATGTTAGTCGCCGGTGCAACCGGTGCTGGTAAATCTGTCTTTATCAATACGCTTTTAGTCTCTCTCCTTGTTAAGAAGTCTCCAAGCCAAATGAAATTAATTCTTATAGATCCTAAGCAGCTCGAACTCGCTCTTTATTCAAATCTTCCCCACCTTGTCATGCCAGTCGTCACTGACGCTAAAACAGCATCAATTTCTTTACTTTGGGCTTGCCAAGAAATGGAGAGAAGGTACTCCATTTTGAAGGAGCTTGGTGTGCGTAATATTGAAGGCTTTAATGAAAAGTTAAAGAAAGCTACGCCAGAAATGCTAGCAAAGATTCATTCATTTTACGAAAATGAGCCCGAAGAGCATTACGAGCTACCTTACCTGACAATCATCGTCGATGAGTTTGCCGACTTGATCCTGACAAAAGCCGGCAAAGATATAGAAAACAATATTTGTCGACTGGCAGCGAAGGCCCGAGCTGCTGGAATTCACTTGGTTCTTGCGACTCAAAGACCATCGGTGGATGTTATAACTGGCCTTATCAAGTCTAACTTTCCGACTAGGGTGTCCTTTCGAGTAACATCGAGCCAAGATTCTCGCACGATTTTGAACTCAATGGGGGCCGAGAAGCTCCTTGGAAAAGGGGATATGCTCTATCGTCATGGAACAAGTAACCTAAGGGTTCACTCTTCTTATGTTGATGAGGATGAGATTGAAGCTCTCACAGACAAGCTAGCCGGTATGCCAAACAACTACCACAGTGGAGCAATGAACTTTCTTGAAAATGGCGGAGATGAAGAGAGGGATGAGTATTCTTTCGGTTCTCACATCGCTGGCGGAGCAAGCTCAACAGATCCATCAAGTGACGAAGACTATTACCGCCTTGCAGTAAAAACCGTAATCGAACACAGAACTGCTAGTGCCTCTATGTTGCAGCGCAAACTTCGAGTCGGCTACAATAGGGCCGCCAATTTAATTGAGGAAATGGAGACCAAAGGTATTGTTGGTCCAGCCGAAGGCTCAAAGCGTCGAAAAGTGCTTTGGACCACCGAAGATTTATAGACCCCATCAAATCAAGTCTTGCCGCTCTTTAGCCCCTGTGTTACACACTAAACACCAAAAAAACTCCCTTTTTATAAGGGCTTAACGATCATTCACCTGGTTGGTGGTCTGCTTCATTATTGAAGTAGCGCAGGTGATGAGAACAACCACCAACTCGTTCAAAGGAGAACAGCAATGAGTAGTAAGCAATTAGAATTAAAGAATCTATTAGAAGCGGGCGCACACTTTGGTCACCAGACACACAAGTGGAATCCTAAAATGAAAAAATATGTTTTCGGTGAGAGAAACGGAATCTATATCGTCGACCTTGGTAAAACTATTCCTCTCGCAAAAAGTGCTGCTGACTTTATTAAGAAAACTTGCTCTGAAGGCAAGCCAGTTCTTTTCGTTGGAACAAAAAGACAAGCTTCTGATGCCGTTAGAAAAGCTGCTGAAGAGTGTGGAGCTTTCTATGTTACTCACAGATGGTTAGGCGGAATGCTTACTAATTACAAAACGATTACTCTTTCAGTTGATAAACTTAGAAAAGTTGAAAAGATGAAAGAAACAGGCGACTTCAGTCTCTTAACTAAAAAAGAAAGAATAAAAATTGATAAAGAAGTTGTTAAGCTCGAGAGAAACCTTGGTGGTATCAAGGATATGAGAAAACTTCCTGGTGCTGTCGTCATTGTAGATCCTAATAACGAAAGAATTGCTGTTCAAGAAGCTAATAAGTTGGGAATTCCTGTTGTTGCACTAACAGATACGAATTGTGATCCAGATGGTGTTGATTATGTTGTTCCTGGTAACGACGATGCTATTAAATCAGTAACTCTATTTGTCGAGTACTTTGGAGCTGCAGTAATGGAAGGAACAAGCGGTAGTAAAGCGAAAGTTAAAGCTGCTAGCTCTGAGCCTGGTAGAGACGCTTCTCTTGAAAAAGAGATTATCGAGAAGTTCGCTAAGGACATCGATCTTCAAGGTGAAGAAACAGAAGAAACTCTAGAAGCAACTGAAACAACTACTGAAGAATAATTAAATTAAAAAAGGGAACGAATAATGTCTTTTTCTGCGAGTGACGTAAAAAAACTAAGAGAGCTTACTGGTGCTGGAATGATGGCCTGTAAGAAAGCATTAAACGAAACATCTGGTGATATGGATGGTGCGGTAGATTTTTTGAGAACAAAAGGTCTTGCCGCTGCTCAAAAAAAGCAAAGTCGAATAGCTGCTGAAGGTGCCGTTTCTACAATGGTAGAAGGCAATACTGGTGTAGTTGTTGAAGTTAACTGCGAAACAGACTTTGTTTCAAAAGGCGACGACTTTAAAGCATTTGCCGATGGCATTGCTAACTATATCCTCAAGGAAAAACCTGCTGATATCACTGCTTTAAAAACAGCGAAAGAGAGTGAAGTAAACGAGCTAACTCTTAAAATCGGTGAAAAGATTGATATTAGAAGATTTGCTATGACAACATCTACAGGTGCTCTTGGGAGTTATAATCATAGTGGTAGAATTGGAGTTCTTGTTAACATCGAGGGAAGCGACTCTTCAAACGAGAAAGTTCAAGAGCTTTTAAAGGATGTAGCAATGCACGTTGCTGCTGCTTCACCAAAGTTTCTTTCAGCCGATGACATTGACGAAACCTTCAAGAAAAAAGAAGCTGAGATTTATGCTGCTCAACTCAAAGAAGAAGGTAAGCCTGAAAATATGATTGAAAAAATCGTAGAAGGTAAACTTAAAAAGCTATCCTCTGAAGTATGCTTACTTGAACAAAAATTTGTTAAAGATCCAGACATGACAATTAGAAAACTAGTTGAAAGTGTTTCCAAGGAAGTTGGCTCTGAATTGAAAGTCGTTGGTTTTCATAAACTTATTCTTGGTGAAGGTATCGAGAAAAAAGAAGATAACCTGGCTGAAGAAGTAGCCAAGATGACCAGCGGTAACTAAAACAAAATTTTTCAAAAAGGGGCTTTTAAGTCCCTTTTTTTTCATCAGGGCCGGAGGCATCCATGGAGTACAAAAGGATTCTACTAAAACTTTCGGGAGAAGCACTGGCCGGTCACAAAGGCAGTGGAATTTGTCCAGAGACCCTTGATACTCTTTCAGATGAAGTTAAGGCCCTAAGTGACATGGGTGTAGAAGTTGCAATAGTTATTGGTGGTGGGAATATTCACCGTGGCGTAGCAGGTGCTACAATCGGCATGGACAGAACAAGCTCTGATCACATGGGTATGCTTGCTACAATCATTAATTCGATTGCCCTTCAAGATGCCCTTGAGAGAAAAAGCATTCACACCCGGGTTCTAAGTGCGATTGAGATGAAGAAGATCGCAGAGCCCTACATCCGTCGACGGGCCGTCAGGCACTTAGAGAAAAAGAGAGTCGTTATTTTTGCTGGCGGCACTGGCAACCCCTATTTTACTACTGATACAGCTGCAGCTTTAAGGGCATCTGAGATTGATGCCGACGTGATCTTAAAAGCGACAAAAGTCGACGGTATTTATGATAAAGATCCAATGGAATTTAAAGACGCCGTTTTATTTAAAGAACTAGATTATATTGATGTTTTAAATAAAGGGATAAAAGTTATGGACTCCACGGCCATTACATTTTGTATGGATAACGCTATCGACATCATTGTTTTTAATGTTTTTGGTAAAGGTAATATTCAAAAAGTTGTAATGGGTGAGAGAATCGGAACAGTCGTTTCGTCCAAGCTAAAAAAATAAGAGGAAGAATAAAATGATCGATGAAATACTTTTAGAATTAGAGGATGGCATGGAGAAGTCTATCGTTTCTCTAAAAAGTCAGCTTTTGAAAGTGAGAACCGGAAGAGCGAGTACAAGTGTTTTGGATGGGGTTCATGTTGATTACTATGGTGCTCAAACGCCAGTCGCTCAGGTGGGAAATCTTTCTACTCCAGAAGCTCGTTTACTGCAAATTCAGCCGTTTGATAAAACGATGATCGCAGATATTGAAAAGGCAATCCTTGGAGCTAATCTGGGACTAAACCCTTCGAACGATGGAAACCTTATTAGAATTCCTTTTCCTGCGCTAACTGAAGAGAGAAGAAAAGAACAGGTACGAGATGTGAAGAAGCTTGGTGAAGATGCCAAAATCGCAATTCGGAATGCTCGAAGAGACAAAAACGATATCGTAAAAAAGTCAGAAAAAGCTAAAGAAATTTCTGAAGACGACTCAAAGAAATTTCAAGATCAAGTTCAGAAGGTTACAGATAAGTTTGTTGCCCAAGTCGATGAAATTATGGAAAAGAAAGAACAAGAAATTCTTTCTGTATAGACGGATATTGAGTGGAAATAGCTTCTAAAATTAAACATGTTGCCATCATTATGGATGGTAATGGGCGTTGGGCTCAAGGGCGATGCCGTCCCAGAGTCTGGGGTCATGTTAGAGGTTCTTCTGTTGTTAGTGAAATTGTTGAAGAGGCTGACGACCTTGGGTTAAAAGCGCTTACCCTCTATGCATTTTCAACAGAAAACTGGAGCCGTCCTCAATTAGAAGTTTCGACTCTTTTTACTTTATTAAGAAAATTCCTTCTTAAAGAAAGGCAAAGAATTTTAAAGAATCATATCTGCTTTAAGGTGATTGGAGATATCTCTTCACTTCCTGCATCGACCAAAGGCTTGATCGCTCAACTTGAGGAAGAGACAGCTGACTTTCGCGGATTGAAACTCTCGTTTGCTTTTGGTTATGGAGGGCGAAACGAGATAGTTGATGCAGTAAATAAGATCATCTCAAGTGGTAATGTGAATCAAATTTCTGAGGATGACATAAGAAGAAACTTGTATCGTAATGATGTCGGAGACGTCGATTTACTCATAAGAACAGGCGGAGACCAAAGAGTTTCTAACTTCCTTTTGTGGCAAATCGCTTATGCTGAGTTATTCTTTACAAGAACAAAGTGGCCAGAGTTTACCAGAGAAGAATTCAGGGGAATACTTTATCAAGTATCAGGAAGAGAGAGACGATTTGGAAATGTGGAGTCGGTTGATTCCATAGAGGTGAGTCAGCTTCTTGCAAATGAAAATTTATTAAGAATTCAGCAAGCTACACAGGCTCACTAATGTCGTCTAACACTATAAAGCGAATCGTTTCGGCCCTTGTTCTAGCTCTCGCTGTATTCACTTGTATTTACTTTGGAAAAAACTCCACGATGGGTTTTATCCTCTTTTTTGGCGCAGTCGCTGTTGACGAGGTTTTTTGCAATTTTTTTAAAAGAAAGCGGGTGTCTCTTAATTACCTACTGGCACAGACTCTTTTCATTGTGCCCTTTACTTATTTTAATTTTTTGGACTTCTCTCCAGGCATGCATTACGCCGTTGTAAATTTGGGCTTAGTTTTAAACGTTGGACTTTTATTTTATCTTTTTTACCTCCCAATAAAGACTCGCTTATTATCTGAAATTGCAAAAAAAGCTCCTTTTTTAGCAGGTCTTTTTATAATGCTGCCCATGGTTTCCCTGACGAATACTCTGCACTTCGGGAAATGGCGGATACTATTGGCAATTTTATTGATTGTTAACTTTGGAATGGATACCGGAGCTTGGTTCTTTGGAAAGAACTTTGGCAAATACAAATTATGGGAAAAAGTGAGTCCAAATAAAACGATAGAAGGATTAATTGGTGGAATGTTCACCTCGGGTATTTTAGGGACGCTAGCGTGGGCCTTATGGCTCGGTAAGCCAGAAGTCTTTTTATTTGCGTTATTTTGTTTACTTGGAGTTCTCTCTCAACTTGGTGATCTTATCCAGTCTAAAATAAAAAGGCAGTTTAAAATCAAAGACAGCTCCTCTTTGATCCCCGGGCATGGGGGTGTTTATGATAGAATTGACAGTCTATTGTACTCGGCGCCTTTTTTTGCTGTAGTGCTTAAATATTATTACGTGTAATAAAAAAGCCCTCGCAGGATGACTTGATATGTATTTAGAAAATTTCGGAATATTTGTACTCTTCTTAGGCCCTCTTGTTTTCTTTCATGAGCTGGGACATTTCTTTTTTGCAAGGCTCTTTGGTGTTCGAGTCGAAGTCTTTAGTATCGGGTTTGGGCCCAAGCTTTTTAAGTTTAAGAGGGGAGACACTCAGTATGCTGTTTCTTTAATTCCTCTCGGTGGCTACGTCAAAATGTTCGGCGATGATCCCCTCAATAAAGACTCTATCCCTCAGGAAGAGCGAAAGTACTCCTTTACCTTCAAAAATAAGTGGCAAAGATTTTGGATTGTAATGGGTGGTCCATTGGCAAACTTTGTCATGGCTTACGTTATCTTTTTTACGCTTCTCGTTTCTGGCGAAAGGCTTCCTGAGTTAAAAATTGGTGTCATTCCGGATAAAAGTGGCTTCTACGAGTTTGGGTTGAGAAGTGGAGACATCATAAAAAAGGTAAATGGGACGGATGTATTCAATCCAACAGATATTTTGTTGGAAGGGGATGATCTCATCAAGACAATGACAGTAGGAAGAAGGGGAAAAGATCTTACAGTTACACTTAATGTAACGGGAGAAACTTTTTTTGGAGAATTCAGTAAGTATCCTCCAACGCTACGCTTTCCTCTTGTCTACAATAGTAAAGGCGAAAGCTTTCTCATAAGTCTTCAAAATGAGAATATAAACTGGTCTCTGTCCTACGATCAGTTGGAGCAAACGTGGGACTCTGCAGAGCCCCTTTTTCTTTTTCCAGTAACGATAAATGAATCAGGTAAGACTCGAGAAGAGATCTTCGAAGTTCAGGACAAACCCAGTACTAAATTAAATTTAGGAGCTTATTCAAAGTTAGATGTAGCCTTAACTGAAAATGGGTTCAAGACCTCTGACCTTGGCATTAAAAAAGTAAATAAAAAGTCTCCAGCAGATCAGGTAGGACTCAAAGAAAAAGATATAATTATAGGACTTAATGGAGAAAGAGTTTTTTCTTTTGAATCTCTACGAAATAATTTACAGAAAATAAAAAAAGAAACTGTTGAAATTAAAGTTTGGAGAGATGGCAATGAAAAGTCATTTATGCTTACTCCTGAGGTTCGTAACATCGAGGGATCAGCTGTTAAACTCATAGGCGTATACAGCGCTGGAATATTTCAACCACTGAACTATATAAACACTAAGCCAAAGGGTTTTGGGGAAGCATTTCTATCTTCCTTTGGCCGAACTTGGGATACTATCTCGAAGACTCTAGAAGGCTTTAAAAAACTCATTACCGCAGAAGTTTCTTTTAAGACGATAGGTGGTCCACTGGCCATTGGTAAGGTTGCCTCCGATTCATTTCATACGAGTCTCTCTTATTTCTTCCAGTTAATGGCGCTCATATCCGTGAATTTAGGCGTGATTAACCTTTTTCCGATACCTGTATTAGATGGAGGCCATATTCTTTTTATTCTTTTAGAGGTGATTAATGGTGGACCTGTTTCTCGAAGAAAAATGGAAATAGCACAACAGGTGGGTCTTTCTCTCCTACTTCTTTTGATGTTTGGTGCGCTGTTTAACGACTTCACAAGATTCTTCTAGATGGCCGAACGAACTCTCTTTCTCGATACCTCTGCTTTCATTCAAGTCGGACTTCTCGACGAAAACCTTGAGTGGATAAGCTATCAACTTATTAAAAATAAGAAAGGGTCACAGGTTCTTCATGGTCTTATTTTTGACTTGCTTGTAGATCAGAAGTTATCAATCAAAGATATAAAGAGGCTTATTGTCGCGAATGGACCTGGCTCCTACACTGGTATTCGCCTGGCCGAGGGGTTTGCACAAATTCTAGAGCTAGAGGAAGTGGAAATTATTAATTTTTATCACTTTGAAGTTCCCTACTTCTTGGGATCTAGCGAATACTCTTATCTTGCAAGCGCATTTAAGGGGGAGTATTTTTGTTACTCAATGAAGGATGGACAGGAGGAGAAAAAATTAATTTCTCAAGAACAATTCTCATCAATCGAAGAGAGTAATCAAATTTTTCATATTGGTGAAGAGGTTGGAGGGCGAACTTTTAACTCTCTTTATCCAAAATTTGAAAACATGAGCGTAAGGATATTCTCCGAAGTTATAAGTCGCAAGATGCGCTATGAACCATTCTATTTTCGACCGCTTGAAAAAGAGTTCAAACCCTCGAAGTTAATACCTTCAATTTAAAAATGATGTTAATATCGTCCTATGCGTTTTTTTGTTAATTCATCCCTAATTGTCCTAACTTGCCTTAGTCTAGCCTTGGTATGGCTATTCGGAAGTTTCGTTATCTTTTTGATTCTACTTTTTTCGCTTCTGATCATTCTTTTTTTCTTTCGCCGACTTTCTCCATCCTTTAGAGATGACTTCGTCTTAAAAGACGGAATCTTTTATTCTCCCGTCAATGGCCGAGTGAGTTATGTTCGTAGGGACATTCTTCAAGCTGAAGATGGTGGAACCTTTCACGAGATCGGAATCACTACTTCTTGGTTTAAAGAGGGCGGAATGTATCTCCCTATCCGATCAGAGGTTATAAATCTTTCTTTTAACGAAGGTAAGAGTTTCTTTCGATATTGGGGAAAGGCCTACGAAAAAGCTCGGGAGGAGTTGAGCCGGCTTACAGTGAAGCTTCAGTGCTCTAATGGGGATAGTTATTATATAGAATCAGTGAAATGTCCTACGGGTCTGTGGCCGAAGGTTCGAGTGATCCCTGGTGATAGAGGGAAAGCTCAAGTCAATTTCGGCTTTTTTGGCCTCGGTGGAACAACAGTTTTATATTTACCTCAAAACTATGAGATACTAGTAAAAGACGGATTAGAGGCCATAGCAGGCCAAACAATCATCGCCAGTTTGAGTGATGATTTAATCAAGGAACGAAAATGAGTCCCGCCAAACGCGTAGCGTTTTTTTTGCCTAATATTTTTACTGCCCTGAATATGGCCTGTGGTTTTACCAGTATGCTTCTATCAACTAGAGGGGAGTATTACTCAGCGGCAATGATTCTAATACTGGGAGCTATTTTTGACTCTGTTGACGGAAGAGTTGCACGCTTAACAGGAACTTCATCCAGTTTTGGAGAGCAGTTTGACTCCCTTAGTGATGCGGTTTCATTTGGTGTAGCCCCGGCTTTTTTAATTTTTCAAAAATATCTCTATCAGTATGGAAGACTCGGGGCAGTTGTTTCCTTTCTTTTTCTTTTGTGCGCGGCTTTAAGGTTGGCACGATTTAATGCTAATCTTGCGAAAGTAAGGTCAGACTTTTTTCAAGGATTACCTAGCCCAGGAGCAGCTCTTGCTATTATTGGCTTGGTTTTACTTTCAGATAAATTCCCTATCGTTGATGATTACTCATTCTTAGCGTTGTTTTATACGGCTTTTTATGGAATCTTAATGATAACAACTCTTCCTTTTCATTCTTTTAAAAACAGCGATCTAGCAAAGAATAAAAAAAGGGCTCTTCTCTTATTTTTCTTCTTTGGTGCTGCACTAACGGTCATCTACTACAAAATTATGTTTGCGCTCGGTATGGCAGGTTACGTAGTTATCTCTCTTGTTTACTACCTTTTAAAGATGAAGGAATTTGGCGATGCTTTTCAATGGACGGAAGAGTCTGACTCTTAACTTATTTATATTACTGATAAGCTTTAGTCTTGGTGCTGAGGATTTTGGTATAGCAATTCCTGATCAACTTAATGCTGATCCTATGGAAGTGTCCGAAGAAAATGATAGTAGTAATTTCGGTAATCATTTAATGGATAGTAACGACGAAAAATATAATTCGTGGGATCCATCAGAGAAGGAAGACTTTGCTTTTTCAAAGAATGACCAACTAAAAGATAAAAGGGTATCGGAGAAAGAAAAAGCACTTTCAAAAGGTATTGGAACACCCTTTGATCTTGAGAATAAAGAACAAATATTAAAATATAGTAATCGAGAGATCTTTCAGAAAATTTACTCAAGCGGCGAGAAATCTTTTTCCTTTAGTTACATTCAAGATAATTATGACGTCAAAGATGCGGCTAACGTTTTTGAAAGGTCATTTAATGCTGAAAATGGCACCCTTCGAGGGGGCACTCTGCATCTATTCTTTGATAACTATTTAACTAAGGCCTTCATAAGTCCCTTTTGGGGGGGAGGATTTGGTGTTGGTTATTCACAAGGCAAGGGGATTTTTCGACAATCAACAACTCAAGAAAGTAATGTTAGCTTTCAGTTGTTTACAGTACCTCTCGATTTTCGTTTAGGAATGGACATTGGCAGAGGAGAATACTTTAAGCTAAGTGTCGCTGCCGGTCCTTCTGTCGTTGGATTGCTACAATCGCGAAGTGATAAGGAAAGAGATGAAAGAGGTGAGGGGGGGAAGTATCGACGTCAAGTTGGTTATGGATACTTTGGTCACGCTAAAGCTCAAATCAGTCTGAGTTCTATTGCTACAGGTATGGCCTTCAAAACTTATAGCCAATACGATATGACCAATATGTATCTGAACTTGGAAGCGAGAGTTCAAAACTATGAAAACTTCCAGGATGACATATCAATTAATGGTCTAAGTTTTGGAGTGGGTTTTAGCTTTGAGTACTTATAAAGCCGTATTTTCCTATAACGGCTATCGCTATGAGGGTTGGCAAATTCAACCTCATACAGAAAAGACAGTGCAGGGACAAATAAACAAAGCTCTAAGTAAAATTACCAAGACTGATGACATTAGAACAATGGGATCAGGACGAACCGACTCAGGTGTTCATGCCCTGGCTCAAACCTGTAAAATGACTCTACCCTTTTTCATTGAATGCGATTCTCTTTTGAGAGCGATAAACTCTCACCTTCCGCGAGACATTCGTTGCCTCGAGATAATAGATTGTCCAAGCGACTTTCATCCCGTCAGGGAGGCGCTTTGGAAAACCTACGACTACATCGTTTATACAGGCGACATTTTAAGTCCCTTGTTGAACACTCGCGTCACGCCCTTTAGTTATAAATTAGATTTTGCTGAGATGCAGAAAGCTTTAAAAGAATTAGAAGGAGAGAGGGACTTCAAGAACTTCTCAACGAAGGGAACGGAGGTCTCCAGCACTATTCGCACGTTGTTACGGGCCGAGTTGGTGAGACCGGCACAGCATAGCTTTGATTGCCTTTGTTTGGATGAGTCTTTCCTGCATTTTCGCTTTACGGGGACTGGCTTTTTAAAGCAAATGGTTAGATTACTTGTCTCTTCAGTGCTGGATTGCGGCAGAGGACGGATCTCGAGCAATGACATTTCAAAATTCCTTTTAAAGCAGACTGATCTAAAGATTGCGCCAACTGCCAAGCCAGACGGACTTTATCTTAGCCATGTGGAATATAAAGACGCATGGAGTCCTGTAATTGACAAACGGCTTCAATCTCGATAATTTCCCAACAATTATAGTATGTTATTGAGTATTCACCTGATAAGGAAAGAAAATGTCTTACCAAATTGAAAATGTAAATGGTTGTACAAAAAAGCTAGTTTTTAACTTCGAAACGCTAGATCTCACAACTGAAATCAAAACTGCCCTAGTTAAAAAACAAAAAACTGTAAGTTTAAAAGGCTTCAGAAAGGGTAAAGCTCCTTTGTCGGTCGTAGAGCAAATGTACGGACCGCAAGTTGAGAATGATGCTTTAAATAGTTTTATTCAAAATCAAATGTACGAGGCGATCAATAAAGAAGATCTACGTGTGGTCGGCTATCCGAATCTAGAGAATATGAAATATGAAGCAGGTGATTCAATTAGCTTTGATGCAGTTGTGGAAATTTTTCCTGAGGTAAGTCTCGGTGGATTAGACTCTCTCTCTTTTACAAAGGATGCCGTTGAATTCGTCCCTAGTGACCTCGATGAAACTAGAAAGAATTACTTAGCTTCTAAAGCTGAGATGGTTGAAGTAACTGATGAGAAGACAGCCCTGGATAAAGGTATGTTTGCTGTTATGAACTTTGAAGGCGAGAAGGAAGACGGTGAAAAACCTGAAAATATGAAAGGCGAGGACTTCGTTTTAGAGATTGGCTCTGGTCAATTTATTCCGGGCTTTGAAGAGCAAATGATTGGTATGAAGAAAGGGGAAAAGAAAACGTTAGAGGTTACTTTTCCTGAAGACTACCAAGCTCCAGAATTACAAGGTGCTAAGGTTAAGTTCCATGTAGAGTTATTAGAAATCAAGCATAAGGATTATCCAGAATTTACTGACGAGCTTGCAAAAGAGCTGGGGTACGATTCAGTTGCAGACTTCGAAGAAAAAAATAAGAAGACAATCATTGAGCAACGAGACAGAGCAGCTAAGCAAAAGCTTAATCAAGAGATTCTTGAGAAGCTAGTCGAATTGAATAAGTTTGATATCCCTAGCGCTCTTGTTACTCAACAAGAAGAGCATCTCAAAGAAGACGTAAAGCGTACGCTTGCACAACAGGGCTTTAACGATGCCATGATGCAGGATTATTTTTCTAAATGGGATAGTGATCTCAAGGAAAAAGCTTCTTTTCAAGTGAGATCTGGACTTATTCTTGATTCATTTGCCAAAGATCAAAAAATTGAAGCAACTGAAGATGATTTTAAGATAAAGTTAGAGGAAGTAGCTAAAACCTCAGGTCTCGATATGGACCAAATTCAATCTTTTTACGGAAAAGATGAAAAAATGAAGAGCAACCTTATGTTTGCTATTCGTGAAGAAAAAACTTTCGAAAAGATGTACGAATCACTCACAATAAAAGAAGCTAAGTAAAGTTAAAGGCCCTTCTTCTGGAGGGCCTTTTTTTTGCTCTCTTTCGCCCCTTCTTCGTAGCCTTTGTAATACAATGGAAATTTTACTTGATCGCAGCTCGGATTAATTGGGCTCCCGCTCACCCCCAGCAATTTACCTATTCGGTAGTGACAGTACTTCTTTTGCCCTTGTTGATACCCCAGCTTGTAGAGTTTGATTTCTTTTTGAAACGAAGCTCCTTGCAGGCAGATCTTTTGATGAGTTTCAAACATACTTAATGATAAACCTCTGGCCGCATCTCGTGAGCCCTGTTCTTTCCAGTTGAGATTTTTGCAGTCTTCATCTCTTATAGAAGAAGAGCATGAGCTCATGAATAAAAAAAGAAGCACTAAGCGTATCATTTTTGAATTTGAGCCCCCATCAGTCTGTCTAATTGGATCCTGTTGTTACAGAGAATCCAATCATTTCCTGCCCCACGTCCAACAGGAGCGTATTTATCAGTATCGATTCTGCCGTCCTGATAGATAGCCTCGCTCACGTGAACCTTTTTAACTTCGCCGGTAATAATTTGACCACAGCCAGGTTGATCACCGTAGGAAAGGTGGTCTCTGTAAATACACTCAAAGTGAATTAGGCTCTCTTTAATTCTGCGGGCCTTAATCGTTTCACTATTAAGGGGAGTAAGTCCGGAGACACTAAATTCATCCTCACCGTAAGCCAATTCTTTTGAGGTAAGATTAACTTTTTCAACAATATCTTGAGAGACAAAATTAACCACAAATTCTTTTTCGCGAAAAATATTTCTCGGAGTATCTTTGATTTCGCCTGTGGAGGACCTAATCATTGGCGAGAAGGCAATTATCATAGGACTGGCTGATATCGCTGTAAAAAAAGAGAAAGGAGCTACATTATTAGAACCATCCTCATTTAAGGTAGAGATAACAGCAATAGGTCTTGGGAGTATACTTCCGATAAGAAATTTATAATTATCTTTAAAGTCTCCATCAGTATTAAATGAGTGCATTAATCCATCCAACTCTTCCAGTAGTTTTTATTTTCATTTTCCTTGAACCAGGAAGTTGGTTCTAAGGGAAAGCGAGCATCGATCATTACGGCGTACTCGTCGGTAAACAGTTTGTCGTTTGCTTTTTCAAAAGCTTTAGGATGCGGCCCATGGTGTATTCCTTGCGGATGATAGGTAAAGGCGCCAGCATCGATATTGTCACGACTAAAGAAATCTCCTTCGTGATAAAAGAGAACTTCATCGTAATCAATATTACTGTGATAAAAAGGAACTTTAAGCACGCCCTCCTTACTATCTTCCAAGGGCCTTGCTACAAAAGAGCAGATGACAAAGTTGTGGGCGACAAAGGTCGTATGGCCTGAAGGCGGTATATGATACTTATGACTAGTTATTGGGCAGAAGTCGTAGATACTAAGGATCTTAGGATAAACGGAGCCTTTCCAGCCTTTAGCATCAAGAGGATTGAAAGGGTAAGTTACGGTCGTTAGTTTTCCGAGTCTTTTGATAACGAGCTTATACTCACTCTTGTCCTGTTCGCTGCCTAAGCTGGCGGTAGGCGTTCGTATTGCTGTTTGATCGTATAGAGCATTTGGGCCCAGAATTCCCCTAGAAGGTTCTTCAAATTCAGATCTGGATTCTACAAGAAGAAACTTTGTCTCACTTCCTATATAGAATTTATAGGTTGTTCCTCGAGGAATATTAATATAATCCCCCTTGTTATAATCAAGGTGACCATAGATTGTTTCAAGCCTACCTGCTCCCTCATGGATAAAGTAGAGCTCGTCATAGTCAGCATTTCTAAAGAAAGTCGAAAAATCGTTTTTAAATAAGGCAGTACTTACGACGCAGTCGTTATTGTAGAGAATAGGATTAAATTGATCACTATTCTTTCCAAAGGTTGAAGGGAGCAGTCTTGGCTTGAGATCACCCTCTATGTTGGTCCATCCGACTGGAGGATTTTCATGATAGATTTGGCTGACTCTTCCAAAGAAGCCCTTGCGGCCATGCTCTTCTTCGTAGAGACCCTCTGGGATTTTTACGTGAGCTTGTTTGGTGTAGACTCCGCTGGCCTTGAAACTTTCCATGATTTACCTCTGCTTCTTATTACCGATCTTATTTTTAAGAATGCCAATTTTTTCTACTTCCAGTTCAATAACATCATCTGGCTGTATCCACTTATCAAGCTCTAAACCACAACCAGTTCCTACGGTTCCAGATCCTAAGAGGTCTCCTGCTACTATAAATTCCTCGTTAGAAGCATGAGCAATCATTTGCGCCCAGCTATAGTGACTGTCTCCCGACATGCCCTCTGACCATAGCTCCCCATTGATTCTCGCTTTCATATTGAGGTTAGGTTCTTTTCCTTCAAACTCATCGGCAGTAACAATGACTGGTCCTATGACTGAACAGAAGTCTTTTCCTTTTGCTGGTCCTAATCGGACAGACATCTCTTTTTTCTGTATGTCTCTTGCCGAAATGTCATTTAGTATCGTGTAGCCGAAGATGTGATCCAGGGCGTCCTCTTCTTTAATATTTTTTCCATCTTTTCCAATAACTATTGCCAGCTCTAACTCATAATCGAGGACCTCCGTATAAGAGGGCCATAGGACTTCGTCATCCGGACCTATAAAACCCTCCACTGCGCCCTTATAGTAGGCAGGGATTTCATACCAAGCTTCGGGTACCGCTTCATTCCTTTTCTCAAAACCTTTTTTTACATGTTTTTCGTGAGCGTAAAAATCTCGGTAAGTTGAAATTCGGTCTAAAGGGGCGTGAAATCGAATATTTTTTTCTCTATTAAGATCAAAGGAAATAGGTGTCCCGTCATCAAGCTCATTAATTCCTACTTTCTGAAAGAAGAGGTAAAGTGCGTAGCCTTCGGTTAAAGTTTCAAGAGCATTGTCACTAGTCTTTAGTATTTTCGAAAGGCTAGCTGGACATTTATATTCGGCTCGTTCTTTGGCGTTAGCATAGCCTTCTCTTTGATAGTCGAGCTCAAAACATAGCGCTGGGTCCACTAGAGTATTTTCATCTGTTATAATTCCAACCCTTCTTTGATTTAGAAAGGGGGACGAATAAGAATAGCAGCAAATCTTCATTTATGACCTTCCATATTTATTGGTGTAATCGGGTAGTAGTGACTCCATTGCCTCATAGAAGTGATCCATCTCCTCTTTGGTTCCAATTGAAACTCTGATGAAGTCAGGCATCTCATTGGCTTTTAGGGGACGAACAATAACTCCTCGATTGAGAAGCTCTGAGAAAAGGTAATCACTGGCTTCACTTGATCCCGTTTTAATTGTTACAAAGTTAGTGATTGATTTTAGGGGTTTAAAATTATGCTTCTCCAGAAATCGCACGCACTGGTTTAAAAGCTCTTTATTAGTGGATAAGGTCCTCTCCAGATGCGGCCGATCTTGTAAAGCTCCAACAGCTCCTTTTTGACCAATGAGATTGGGCTCAAAAGGTAATTTTACTTTATTCAAATTTTTAATAAGGTCTTCATGGGCAAATCCGTAACCTACTCTAATACCGCTTAAGCCATAGGCTTTTGAGAAAGTTCTGAGGGTTATGACATTGTCATAGCGGTAGTCCATCGAGTCCGGGTAATCTTCAAACTCGTTAGCATACTCAAAGTAGGCTTCATCAAGAATAACAAGAACGTGATCGGGGACGTGTTCCATCAGGCGATCGAACTCAACTTTAGTTATATAAGTTCCAGTCGGATTATTTGGATTTGCTATATAGATAATTTTAGTTTTCTCATTAATGGCAGAGGCTAGAGCATCTACGTCGAAACGATAATCACTCGTGAGCGGGACACAATTTAGGTTTGCTCCCACACTTCTGGCAAGAATGTAGAAGCCAATGAAAGTATTTTGAGACGTTAAGACCTCAAGACCAGGTCGAAGAAAGGCACGAGCAATATAGCCCATAATGCCCTCACTTCCATTCCCAAGAGCTATGTTCTCTGGCTTTAAAGAATAAAGTTCACTTAAAGCGCTTTTCAAAGCAAAAGCATGCATGTCTGGATAGCGGTGGGTATCCCAGAGAGCATTGGTCATTTCCTTAATGGCAAAAGGAGAGGGACCGAGAGGATTTTCATTTGAAGCAAGTTTAGATATTCTCGTCAGTCCTTTTTCACGTGCCAGCTCGTCAATAGGTTTACCAGCTTGGTACACCTTCAGGTCTCTGATATATTGAGGAACAAGGTTTTCCGTAATGGAGTGAGGATCGCCGATCATTTTTTTTGGCATATAATTCTCTCTTGAAACAATTTTGCTTAGCGCAAAGAAACGCCACTTTTGCGCTTAATACTAACCTAAAAGGTAGGCCAATGTCTGGTGACAACAATCAGTTTTCGTTAGAGCATTTAAAAAAAGTGAGGGAAGGTATTACTCTCTATAACAAAGGCTTTTGGTGGGAGTGCCACGAAGAACTAGAGGATCATTGGCTTGAGGACCAGGGAGACCCCGCTCGTTTTGTGTACTGGGTCATAATCCAAGTTGCAACATCCTTACTTCATCACAGGGATGGAAATCTAGCCGGTGCAACAGGCATGATAAGTAAGGCCAAGGATAAGATTTCTCGCTGTAAAAAAGCTGGAGTTGAGTCTGATATACTTTACAGGTTCTTGAGTTGGAAGCGTTTTACGAAGTTAGTTTTGGCCGTCCCTAGCGATGGAAGATTGAATGACTTTGATGCACTCGCCCAATTTAAGTTCTCCCAACCTGATAAGTGGGGATCGCATATTAAAAAATTAGAAGAGAATCAACTGACGAATGGAAAGAAGGTCTAAGTTCTCAGAGGGAATGATGAATATAATTTCGAGTATTGGTACTTCATTTTCAACCTTTAAAAAAGACAAATGGATTGCTCTTTTTTCTCTAGTTCCTGTGACGATAGGCGCTCTCATTTATATTTTTCTCGGTAAGTATCTGTTCACAGACTTGCTAGGCATGGGAAAGCAGTGGATTGAAAGTTCTGTCAGCTCTAGTGGTTGGTCATCTGTTTTCTATTATTTAATTGTGGGCCTGCTCTCTATAGCGTTCTATTTCTTAGTGAACTGGACATTTATTCTTATTGTTTCTCTAATTGCGAGTCCCTTTAACGATATAATTTCGAGTCGAGTTGAAAAAGTTTTGGTAGGAAAAAAGCCTGATGATGTTTCTCACTCTTTTAAGAGGCTCTTTGGGAACTTAGCCGAAACCCTTCTGAACGAGATCAAGAAAATCGCTCTTATTGTAGTCTTGACCTTGACTGGGTTCTTTGTGAGCTTTATTCCAATTCTGGCTCCTGCTGGGATTCTTATTTCGGCGCTTTTGATGTCGGTTAGTTTCTTAGATTACTCGTGGTCGAGAAAAAATATGAAAACAAAAGAGTGTGTTTCTGAGGTGAAGAAAAATTTTATTACGTACTCGATCATGGGGGGAGCTTTTCTGACGGTGATGTCTATTCCTCTCTTTAATATTTTTGTCATCCCTTTTGGCGTTGTTTATTTTACAACATTACATACTAAAGGTTCTTTGAATGAAATCGTATGAATAAAGTTATCGTCATTGCACCCAGTGAAATTGAAGATATTTTTCTTTTTCTTAGCTTTATTCAGGCACTGGATAAAGAAATCTCCATTGAGGATATCTCCTTAATTTACGAGCATGCAGAATTGGAGTCTGCTTTTTTTCTTCTTAAAAAAATAAGGCTTATTAAGAGGTCTGCAAAAGATCTAGGTCTTCTTGAGAGTATTCGCTTCGCCAATAAGTTACATGAAGTATTTAATACTACGCACGTATTTAACCAGGATAATTCTCTAGGTGCGATTAGCTTGGCAAAATCATTTAAAGCGAGACACTGCCTAGGGCTTAAAGGAAAGATTACAAATCTAATCTACGAAAAGGAGTTTCAATCTCCTTCATTGATTGAAATGGGAGATTACCTTTTAGATAAGCCTATGGAGAGAGGAGTGTACTTTGAAGATACTTCAGAGTTTACCCGAGAGAACTTTTTCAAAGAGAGCACTGTCGAGCCTTTTTTATTTGTGGCTATTGATGAATTCGATGCCAATAGTTTTATTTTGATAGAGCAGATTCTTTCTTCTTTAAGTGGAAAGAAAATAATTTTCTGGAGTGCTCAATCCTGTAATCATTCCGTTGAGCTTTTACAGCGTCATTCGGCAGTTGTAGATGCATCAGAGGTTCCAGAAAGGTCCTTGTTCAATTACATTCGAGCTTCCTTTGGTGTGGTCAGTGATAGAAGAGACATGTCTAGACTTTCGAACTACTTTCTCAAAGAAAACTTTTGTTTATTGAAAAAAAAGCCGTTGGTCCCGAATCCGTTAATGGTTAATAAAACTGTGTCCATTTTATTTAAAGAGAGGCACCGCTACCTCCTTGACTACTCTAACGGAGAGTCAGAGGAAAAGGATGATACAGACAGTGTTGTCAATATCACCCTAAGCCTTCTTAAGATTTAAAGTTATTTAGTGAGTTTGTTAAGCTATCAACTTTTTGCTGAAGCTCTTCCTTGTTTTGTTTTACTTCCTCTATGACTTCGTCCGGGGCGTTATCTAAAAATTTCTTATTTTCTGATTTTTTAGTATATTTATCTAGTTCTTTTTGAGTTTTCCCTAGATCCTTCTCGAGCCGTTTTATTTGCTCTTCTAGATCAATCACACCTTCTAGGGGGACGAATACTTCGGTGTGAGTTGTGGCACCCATAATTGATTTTGTAGGAGAAGGCTCGCTCTTTTTTAAGATTTTAAGTTCTTTTACCCGGGCCATCTTATAAAAATTTACTGTATTTTCCTCGAAATGACTTTTGACTTCGGGAGAGTCCGTTTTTAGGATTATAGAGATTTCTTCTTTAGGTTTTATATTTACACTTGCTCGAAGATTCCTTATCAGACCAATCACTTCTACGAAGCGGTTCATCTCTTGTTGCTCTTGTTCAAAAACTAAGTCCTCTCTAAACTCTGGATATTCTTGAACGATAAGAAGGTCTTCCTCTTTCGTTTTCAAGTGAGTCCATAACTCTTCAGTGATATAGGGAGTAATGGGGTGGAGCAAGGCCACAACCTTGCGAAAGGTGTAGTGAAGAACAGTCGCTCGTTGTTCTATTTGGCCTTGGTCATCACCAGAAAAAATAGGTTTACTCAACTCAATAAACCAAGAACAAAGCTTGTCATAAACAAAGCTGTAAATAGCCTGACAGGAATCGTCATAGCGAAACTCTTCCATCGACTCATTCATCGTTTTTGCGGTGGAGTTAAGCTCACTTAATATCCATTTTTCTTGAGAGTCTAAGGTATCAGAAACAGGTAGTTTTTCCTGAGCCTTTTCTAGATAAGGGGAAATGAAGCGAAAGGCATTCCAGATCTTGTTGATAAAATTACGGTAGCCACCAATTCTATCAGGATCGAGATTGATACCTCTGTTATAGCCAGACCCTGCTGCTAGAGTAAAGCGAAAGGCATCAGCTCCATATTGAGCAACCATTTCTAACGGATCAATTCCGTTTCCGAGTGACTTACTCATTTTCCTACCGAGCTTGTCTCTTACAATGGCATGAATATATATTTTTTCAAAAGGAGCCTTGTTAGTGAATTTAAGAGACATCATCATCATCCTGGCAACCCAAAAGAAGATAATATCGTAGCCAGTAACAAGAACTGAGGATGGAAAAAAGGTATCGTACTTTTTTTCTTTCATTTTTTCTGGGTTCGGCCAACCAAGGGTGCTCATTGGCCACAGGGCCGAGCTAAACCAAGTATCAAGAACATCTGGGTCCTGTTTTATTTCTTGTTTGGAGCATTTTGGACAGATAGTAGCCTCTTCCTCACTGGCCCATTGGTGATCACAGCTCAAGCAATTAAATACTGGAATTTGATGACCCCACCAAAGTTGCCTAGATAGGCACCAGTTTTTAGGCTCTCTCATCCAAGAAAAGAAAGTATTTTCCCATTGCTTAGGATAGAACTTGGTCACTTCCTCATCGATAGCTTTACAGGATTCTTTTGATAAGTCCTGAACATTAAGAAACCACTGTTTTGAAACCATGGGCTCTATGACTGCGCCAGAGCGGTCTCCATGGCCTACCTGATGGGTGTGCTTCTTGGTTTCAATAAGAACGCCTAGTTCTTCTAGCTTCTCTAGAATAGGTTTTCTAGCTTTTTTGGCGGTTTTTCCTTCCCACTCAAGGCCAAACTCATTAAGAGTTCCGTCCTTGTTGAGTATCGTAATAATGGGTAAAGAGTGGCGTCTTCCAATTTCAAAGTCATTGAAGTCATGGCCAGGAGTTACTTTAAGACAGCCAGTTCCTTTTTCAATATCGACATAGTCATCGGCTAAAATTGGTACCTCTCTATTACAAAGGGGCACAATCGCCATTTTTCCAATGAGATGCTTAAATCTTTCATCGTCTGGGTGAACACAGACTGCCGTGTCCCCAAGAAGAGTTTCAGGTCTTGTTGTTGCAATTTCTATTTTTTCATCAGAGCCCTTTACTTGGTAGAGAAGGTGGTAAAAAGCTCCTGTGACTTCTTTGTGGTCTACTTCAGCATCTGATATTGCAGATTGAAGCTCTGGGTCCCAATTAATAATATAATCAGACTGGTATATTAATCCTTCGTTGAAGAGGTCTACGAATACTTTATTTACGGCCTTGTGAGGTCCATCGTCCATAGTGAATGTTGAGTAGTCCCAATCGGGGCTTGCACCAAGAGAGCGTTGTTGCTCATAGATGATTCCCCCGTATTCTTCCTTCCAATCCCAAATCTTTTTCACGAAATCCTCGCGACCGTAGTCATGCCGAGTTTTTTTCTCCTCTTTCCAAATCATCTTTTCGACAACACTTTGAGTTGCAATACCAGCATGATCCATTCCTGGCAGCCACAAGGCTTCGTAACCTTTCATTCTCTTATACCTAATTAAGGCATCCTGAGTGGTTACATCTAGAGCGTGACCAGCATGAAGGCGACCCGTTACATTTGGAGGTGGCATGATAATAGTGAAGGCTTTTCCAGTCTTGCCAGGCTTGGGTTTGAAGTAGCCTTGCTTCTCCCAGATGGGGTACCATTTTGATTCAACCTCTTCGCTGGAGTAGGTTTTGTCGAGTTCTTGATTACTCACTTTTTATCCTTTATAAATTCGATTATTTCCTTTTGGTCATTTAAGAAAAACTCTTGCTGCTCTTTTGTCTCGAGATTCTTTATAATGATGGCTTGTTTTTTAAGCTCCGCTTCTCCCATTATTGTAACGAATCGTGCGCCTTTTTTTTGAGCAAGAGGGAACAACTTATTAACTTTGAGAGGCTCAAAGTGAGTTACAGTTTTCAATCCATTATTACGCATTAGTCGCGCTGTCTTGAGAACTTGATTCAAGCCTTCGTTGCATTGATAACTTAAGAAGACATCATTTTCGGGGAGAGAACAATCCGGAATAAGTTCGTGCGAAATAAGAAAGTCATAGAGAGTAACATCTCCTAGACCGAAGCCAACTCCGGCCAAGGGTTGCTCGTTGAAAATTTGTAGGAGGTTCGCATAGGCACCTCCTCCGCATATGGCCCTTCTATTGTCTGGATGCTTATCAAAAATTTCAAAGACAATACCTGTGTAGTAGTCAAGACCTCTAACAATATTAGGATCAAACTTTACAAACGAGCTTAATTCTAAGTCTTGTAGCGACTTAAAAAAATGATGAAAGTCCTCTGCGACTCCTTTAAGTCCTAGCCTATCTAGAAAGCTAAAAAGGTCATCAAATGAAGACAGATCAAGATAAGTGAGAAATGTCTCTTGCGACTGCTTACTTAGGCTGAGGGTCTCAAGCTCTTTTGTCAGATCTTCTTTAGAGATTTTTTTAGACTTATCGACCAATTTGAAAAGCTTATAAACTTTACTTGGATCTTCTGTCACTTTTGAAAAAATAGCCTCGACGACTTCTCGATCATTGATAAGAATTTCGAAATGCTTTTCATTCGCCCCAAAGCTTTGCATCAGCTCAACTGCTACTTGTATAATTTCTATTTCACCATTGCGCTCAGAAGCACCAAATATGTCACAGTTGAATTGCCAATGTTCTCTAAGACGACCTCTTTGGGGGCGTTCATAGCGCATTAGATTTGGGATTGAGAACCAGCGAAGGGGCTTGCTGAGTTCCTTGTGAACTTGGGCAACCATACGGGCAACCGTTGGCGTCATTTCTGGCCTAATCGCCATTTTTCTATCCCCGCGATCTACAAAACTGTATATCTGGTCGGTGATAAGTTCCTCTCCAGATTTTGCTAAGTAGAGCGCAACCTCTTCCAAAAGTGGTCCATCGTAATGCTCATATCCAAAAGATTCTGCCGTCGAAGTCATTTTTGAAAAAAGAAAGTCTTGGGCCCGTTTTTGCGCTGGAAAAAAATCTCTAGTGCCTTTGTAGGGTTTTTTGGAAAGCGTCATTTGTAAGCCTTTTAGGTGGTTAAAATTTCAGTTACTTAGGGAAGAGTGTTCACTAATTTTTTGGGCCGAATCGGGCGCTAGGTTATCAAAAAAGCTACCCTAGGTAAAAATTGAATGACAACACTTTCTGACTGTAAAACTTGCCTAGTGTAATGTAATTACGGTTATTTAGATAGAATTAGAGTGTCGAGTTTTAAATGAAGGGCGAAATCAACCGCTGTTCAGATTTATCTGAAGTGATAGCTGGAAAGCCCCGGGAGTAACATGACAGTAGAAGTGGAAAAAGATCAAAGTGGTAATTCCTTCATCCCGGTTCCCATAGGAAAATTACATGGGGAGAGAAAACTGGTGGCTCCGATATTTCTCAAAATTGATGAAAGGTTTATCAAGTTTAAAAATATTGATGATGAGCTTGAATCAGAGAAGCTGGACTACTTTATCCAAAATAGCTTAAGGAGTGTTTTTATCATGCTTGATGATTTAGAGAAATTTATGAGTTGGCTAAAGGGCGTCAATGAGCAAATTGTCGATGAAGTTGTCAAGGAAGTTGGAGAGGAGCACCGAAGCCTAGTTAAAAAATCTGAGCAAGTTAGGGAAAAAATCTTTGATACTTTTACCGATATGGAGATGGATAGCGGAGTTGCGGAAATTCTTCAATCTCAGGTCCAGGAATTTATCGAAGAGGCGAAGGATCTAAAGACCTCAAAAGCAGTGCTTGTTAAGATGCTCAAGCATAGTTCTTCTATTGCAGACCATTCTATGAATACAGCTAATGTCGCTATTTTTATGGCAATGGTTTTGGGGCACGGTAATTATCAAGTTCTAGAAGACATCTATATGGGTGCTCTCTTTCACGACTACGCCAAACTGAAAATATCGCCTGAGGTTCTCGAAAATGAAAAGAATCAAAAGTATAATCAGGCGATTCAGGACCACCCCAGAAGAGGAGCGCAGTCGATAGGAAAGATGGACCACATTAGAGAAGCGGTTGCTAGAATCACTGAGGAGCATCATGAGTGCTTTAACGGCAGTGGATTCCCGAAAGGACTTAAGGGTGATCAAATCTTTGGACTGGCCAGTATTGTCTCGATGGCAAATGTATTTGATAACATAGTTGTCGAGAACAAAAATAAATCCAAAAAAGAGAAGTACCGAGCAGCTATTAAAGTCATTGAGTATGATAAAGCTAAGCAGTTTGATCCTGTTATGGCCGAGCAAGTTGTAACAGCACTTAAGCTAGCTTACGGAGACTTTTACCTTCCGGCGAAAAGTTAATAATCGAGTATCCAATCATCGACAGGGTCCGGTAGGCTCTTAGGCTCAACATAACTTCCATCAGTCTCAACTTTTATATCTATTCCAGGTCCATCACCGGGTGTCCAAGTATCTTTTGGTGCAAGAGTCCATTCATTTTGCGGCAAGGGAAGACCTTTTTCTTTGTGCTTCTTGATTACACTATCAAGATAGCTAAGGGTCTCATTATCCTGATTTGGTTCTTTCGCCTTTTTGGGCTCTTTCTTATAGTTGAAGAAGGTGAGAGTTTTACTTTTAGGTGGAGGAGTAAGGGAATTAAAACGATAGTAAATCTTATATTGCTCTGTAACATCGAGAAGGAGTTCCATTTGATGGCGCATCAACTGTAGGTTTATTTGAAGCGGATCCTTCTGAGAAAGAAGATAGGCCCAAGGGGCAATAAGTTTAATTTTTCTTCTGATTGTTCTCGTACTACTCGTGAAGTTATTTTTAGACTTTTCACCAATGTAGCGCTGATAAGTTGGGTCTTGCGCAATCTGAGCAATATCGGCTTTTATTGCGCCGAAGAGCCACTTTGAAAATGGAGAGAGGTCAGCATAATTTTTAACCTGAAGGTTATTTTTTAAGACAAAACTTTCAGGCAACCGAATCGTGGAAGATGCTTGAAGAAGCCACTTATATAAAGAGGTTTTTCCTAAAAAGTAACGATCAGACTGGGGAAGATCTTTTACGAGTGCATCTAGAATGTACAGCGTTGTCTTGAGTGTTGAGTTTTCTTCCTTTGTTAAATAATCAATATTCATTGATGCAATCAGTGCTCTTAATTCGTAGGGAAGTTCTTTCGTAGCTTCCCAGTGTCTGGCATTGCTACTTAAGCTCATAAGAAATAATAATGTAACGATTAAGCCTCTCATCTAATTATTCTGTCCTTGAGTTTATCAAATTTTGTTAAATTATCTTCTCCGTATAGAACATGAAACTTATCCTGGTAGGGAAGAAGAAGTTTTTTATCCATCTGGATTAGACTAGTGGCAAAGTTAACATCGGAAAGCTTTGCATGTTTACCAGTCTTTAACTCTATTTCTGCTGCATCATAAGTTAATTTTCCAGCAGGTGAGCGATACGTTTTTATGATTTGAACAAAGCCGTTTTTCTGATCACAGATTAAGTCTCCGATATCATTCTCAGCAGATGAATAAAGAAGTTTTGTTTTAGATAGGTCTATGGGGGTTTTTAATAGATGAGCTTTAGAGATACTTTTTAGCTCGCTACCTTTTTGGATTGGGTCAAGGCCATATTGGAGCCAGAAAACTTGATCCTCGTTTTCACAAATTTCAATTTTTTGAAGAGGCGAATTCAATTTAAAGAGTAGCTCCACCTTCTTTGCATTCACAGAATACTTTAAGATTCCTGAAATTCCTTTTTTGTTAAGGTCTGTATAAAGTACTGTGTCCTCATCTAACATTACAACTTCTGGATGGAAGTAAGGATTGATTTTATTGGCTAAGCGTACTTCATACTCAAGAGAAGGATTGAGGTGGTTTTTGAGAACAAGTATTTTCTTCAATGGATCATAAAAAGACACCCATTGATCGTCAATATGGAGATTGATCGCAATGCCGTCAGCTAAATAGGTACTTTCATTTGAGCCATACTTTGCGACATAAATCTTTTGAGGACTGCGCACGGATAAATAGTCATTGAAGAGTTCGTTTACCTGAATAATAATATGCTTCGATGCTCGTCCCTTTGTGACAGTGTACTGAGTATTAGGCGAGAATTTTAAGACTTCTTTGACACTATAGTTTGTTGAAAATTGCAGGGATCCATTGCCTCTTTGGTAGTAAGTATATTTTCCATTTTGGCTAATAAATCGAATATTTCTAATGTCTTGCTTGGTGGTCAGGACAGGAAGTTTCGACTCCCCAAAGGTTGAAGCGCTGCCAACAGCAAAAGCTAAGGTAAGTATGCTTAAAAATAAGTAGAGTTTCCTACTTTTTAAGGCCATGTAGGTTCCATTGGTTTAGGGGGTGAAGAGAAGTATATTTCATAACGCCTGTGAATATCCAGTTCCAGGGGATGAGTCGAGGGGAATGAAGATCATCAATACTAGTCCTCGTGACAAGAATCATATTCTCATCCTTTCTAATAAGCCCATCAATGATGAAGGGCAGTGGCGAACAATAGTTAAAGGTTTTTCTTTTAAAGAAGTGTGGCAGAATATCTTCAGCACAGCCAATACCATGGAGAACTGCATTTGGATATTTGCGCAAATACACCTCAAGCTCCGTAAGGTTTCGAACCTTCTTACCATTGAGCTTGTAGTTTTCTTCCATGAGCATCAAGGCACTTTTCTTTGCATCTTTCCAATTGTTAGGGAAGTAGTCAAAGGAAGCAATACCTCGATAGGTAAGCCCCTCTACCGGCTTCTCATCGACGATAATTTTCTTGGGGCAGTAGGCATTGGAGCAATTATTCTGATCAAAAACGACGTAACACCCATTTTTATATTCTAGGAGTGTGGGATTGTACTGAGATTTACTAATCACTTTGCAGTTTGAGGACTGGCTAAGTGAAGTGAGCCTTCGAACAATTTTTGTTACAACCTTTCCCTCTGCTATATTACTTTTGGCAAGTGTCCCTGGGATATAAGGACGACAGATTTCTTTATTTTCAATTTTATCAAAGTAGCAGATTTGTAGTGGCCACTCTTGTTTTTTATTTCCATCAGTATTGAGCTTAGCCAATGTATAGTTGGCTTCGGCTTGACAAGAATCTTGTGTACTCGTTATTTCTAAATTGAGGTGATGGGCCAAGAGCCTGTGAATATTGGTTATGGCAGTGTTATCGATGAGTCCCGGACAGTCTTGATAGGTAGTCTTTAGCCTTGCATTTTGTAAAGCGGTTGAGATGAGAGAGCAATTTGGTTTGGGAAACAAACTACTGAAGCCATTTGATCCCTTTGTTGTACAGACTTCTTTTGAGGCTTTGAGTTTGGCAGCACATTTGATCAGCAAGTTTTGATCAAGAGGGTTATTTGGTGGTTTATTGAAGAGGTTGTTGCAACGTATACTCAGGTTCTCCTTTGCCATCTCACCATTAAGAACCATAGACCAGGCGTCTGTTGTAAGATACGGTTCACAAAAAAGTGATTTCATTTGGAGACCAGCACACATATTTTTTAAGTAGGAACGCTCAAAAAAGGGGATTTCTTTTTTGTAAAAGTCTCCTTCTCGTATGAGCTGATTAATCTGCCTTCTTTGACCTAACGTTAATTTCTTTTTAGACACCTTTATTTGTTGTGCTCTACTGGCTTTATCTACAATATGTGGGACTTTACACAGATAGGGAAGATAGTCATTTTTGCGCCAGTCATTAAGAATACTGGAGCAGTCATCCTCAGTTTTGGGAGTAGAGAAATTCAAAGAGGCAACTGTCTTCTTTAAGTTCTGATTATCAAAGATCTTAGAGAATTGAGAGAAGTTTTGGCACTTATACTTGTAAACATTTTCTAAATACTGGTCGTATCTAATAAGAAAGTTTTCGTCGGTCTGCTTGGTCATAATGAGAAAGTCAACGACACCAAGTGAGCTTTTAAGAAGTTGATTTTCAAGTAAGGCGTAAAGATGACATTGATTTAAACCAATGAGATTTAAGTATCTTTTTTCACTATGAAGAAAAATGCTTCTCATAAACTGGTGATTTATTTTAGCCGCTTTAACAGTTTCTAGGGTTGGGTTGAGTTCTACTTTGCTAGCAGACCTCAAGTTTTGAAATTCTTTTTTAATTTTCTCTCTTGAGTCCTCGATGAGGTTTTTCAGACCCCCTATTATCCCCGGTGGGAGGTCTTTCTGACTCGACTGAGCGAAGGAAGAACATAAAAAAAGCCAGGCTATAAAAGGTATAGCTGGCTTATTTATTATTCTGATCCCAAAATTGGGCATCTTTATCCTTTATTCAACTATGGACTTGGCGAGGATTGAGGCAACATCATCGATAGCGATATTTTCAGTAGCATCTACTTGAGCTTTCGAACTGTTGAAGTTAATCAGGCAGAATGAGCAGCTAGTGGCTAACTTCGGAGCTTTCGTCTCGCCTATTTCTTCGAGCCTCTTTGTTGCAAGATGAACTCCCTCGTCAATCTCGTACCACATATTGCCTCCACCCATTCCACAGCAGAGGGCCTTGTCTTTGTTGTCTTTCATTTCTTTTAGCTTCACTCCAGGGATTGCGTTTAATATATCTCTCGGAGCATCGTATTCTCCATGATGTCTTCCTAGGTAGCACGGATCGTGAAAGGTTAGTTCTTCATTGACTTCTTTTTCAGGCTTTAGTTTTCCTTCTCTTAATAGCTCAGCGAGAAGTTCTGTGTGGTGGACGGTCTCAAATTTTCCATCCTCAAACTTGCCATATTCTTTACCGATAGTATGAAGACAGTGAGGACAGTGAGTAACGACTTTATCGAACTGATACTGGTTCATGTTGGCGATATTTTCGATAGCGATTTCATAGAAGGTGTACTCATCACCAAATCTTCTTATTGGGTCACCATTACATTTTTCCGTTTTGCCCATTACCGCAAAATCCACCCCAGCCTTTTTTAAAAGCATGACAGTGTCTTTAACGACCTGTTGGTTAGCAGCATCGTAGGAGCCTGCACAACCTACATAGTAGAGATAATCAACTTTTTTCTGAGGCTCTATAACTGGTATGTCCAGTCCGTCTGCCCATTTGAATCTTTCTTCTTGAGCAATTCCCCATGGGTTTCCATTGACTCTTACTTTATTGGCGGCGTCAGCAGCTGCTGGAGGTATTTCGCCAAGAGTAAGGGTTTTGTATCTCTTGGCTTCCATAATGATATTAACGTGTTCGATATTAGACGGGCATTCTTCCATGCATGCACCACAAGTTGTGCATGAATCTAGCTCAGTAGCGCTATAAATAGGGTTTTCGGCCCACAAGTCTATGTCTTTATTTTCAGCACTTAGGTTGGCTAAGGAAATATCGCGGGCTTTAGTAATAATCAATTTTGGGTCAAGAGGCTTTCCAGCTTTATTTGCAGGACAGACCTGAGTACATCTCCCACATTCAACGCATGTGAGGAGATCAAACTTATTCTTCATTGTGAGTTCTGAGAACTTTCCAAGACCAAAGGTCTCAGCATTCTCGTCTTCAAAATTCATAGGCTCAAGTAGCCCGCCCCTTCTTAAAGGAGTGATAAGGGCAGCGATGGGCAGTAAGATGATATGGCTAAACTTACTCCAGCCCAGAGAAGCAAGAAAGACCATTGTATTGGCCATGTGAAAGAACCACATGACTCTGTAAGAAAGAGCAAGTGTTGAGTCGCTGAGTTGAAGGTTGGAGAAAGCTTTTGCTAAAAGCCATCCAACGGGAGCCCATGTCGCTTCTCCTATTGGCATTCCAGTTCCAAGAATTCTGAGGCCTTCCATTAAATAGCCAACGACAACGAGGGATACCAACATCGCGTACATGTAGAGCTCTTCATTTGGTTTGGTTGAGGAGAGATATTCTGGTTTTTTGATATATCTTCTATGGAAGGCAAGAGCGATCCCAAGTAAAATCGCAAGACCGGCCATATCAGCAAGAAACGATACGACGATGTAAGTAGTCCCGGTGAAGACTTTAAAGGGTGTATCGTAATGGATCGCAACGAGGTCTGTGGCAATCCAAAGAATGACAAACCCATAGAAAATAAGTGAGTGAAAGATTCCTACATTTGCATTTCTCGTTACTTTGCCTGTGAAGAAAATAGTTTCTAAGAAGGCTTTCCAGTTGAGCTTTTGTGGCAGCAAAGATTTAAAGCTTTGACCTTGGGTAACAAATTTATATTTTTCATAAAACCCTTTAACCATGACCAGAGTTGCCAATACCAAAAAGCCATACATCGCAAATTTGAAGGAGGGTGGAATATTCCACATGATTTCTCGCGTTGCGTTGGTTTGCATGATAACTCCTTAACATTTCAGATGTCGGTTTTATAAATTTGCTATAATGATGCTTACCCTACTAGGATAGTGGATAAGTACGGAATATAAAACGAGAAATTTCATTTCATCAGCCCCTGATGTGATAATGAGGTAGTTTGTATTTAGGTCGTTTAATGTTGCAAAGCATTATGAGTCATCGCCTATTACTCTTAAATAAGGCGTAGCGACAATCGAGTAGTGGATGTATCAAAATATCGAGGTGTATTTAATGTGGTCCTTTCCCCTGATGTCTCTTTTTTTTGGAATTTATTCTTGGCGCAGCAAGAACTTTGGAGCAATGGCCACCTTTCTCCTTCTAGGTTTAGGCCTGCAGTTGTTCTCCTATGAACAAGGAGTTCTGACTCAGCTGGAGCAAAGAACAGGGGCCGTTATTTTCGGACGCTCCCTTCTTTTAAGTTATCTCGTGAGCGTCATTCTTGGTTTTGAGGCGGCAACCTTTAAAGAAAGGAAGCAGAGGGTCATGCTCAAGCTTATGCCCTTAACGGGGATGTGTTTTTATACAGTCAATAAATTTCTTGGGCTTAAGGTCGCCGAGGCATCGATGGCGACGAGCTTTTTACTTATCGTAGCCCTATTTTGGCCGCAGATCAGAAAGTTTGAAAAAATACGGATCAGCTGCTTCTTTGTTATTCCGGGCATAAGCTTTGCGAGTTTTATGCTCACCTGGTCTGGGTGGTTTCAGGATAAATTCTTTCTCAATCCTCTTCTTTGGATGATTGCTTTTAGCTACGGATTCTTTATCCTTTTCTCAAAAGAGGCTCAAGAGTGATTAGTTTAAATCAAATCCTTCTTTTAATATCTTTGTTGATTTGTTCATGCTCTCGAAACCATACCTTAGGCACAAGTGAACATCGCTTTGGGAAAAAAGCTAAGCATATTGTATGGCTGCAAGTCGATGGCCTCGAGGAGGAACACATTGCTTTAGTTAAGTTTGCTAGCGACTCAGCTCTTGAGCAAACTCCTTTTGAGCAAATGGTCTGCACCGGAGGGTTGTGGGATTACAATCTCTTTGACCTACGTCCAAAACCATTGGAAACCTTTATGGGTCAGATCTTAGGATCTCAAAAAATTAAGGGAGATTGTAGTGATCTCGATCGAGCTGCCGTATGGAACTATTTCGAAAGAGCAGGCTATCAAGTAGGCGTACTGGAGGGTGAGGGGATGGGAGAGCAAAGTCTCCTCAATTATCGCTCTTGCGCTACAGAACAAAACTTTTTAAAGAATGCCTATTTCTGGTCTCAGTCTAACAGCAAGACCGATCAAAGATCGTTTCACTATCAAGAAAAACTTGATCTAAGTAATCCAGGGCTATTTTTCGATAAATCGTGCCAAAGTAAAGAGTGCTTTGTAAGTCTAAAAACAAATGTGACAAAAGTATGGACGGATTTTACTAAAAGCTTTAGCAAGACTTTTTTCGTCATCCGCCAATCTGAATTTCGAAGAAAATTAGTAAAGAAAGATATTTTAGGGGCGAGGGAGTCTCTTCAAGAGCTAATGGAGACCATAAGCTTTTTTATCCCCAAAGCAGTGGCAGGTGAGCTTTCTTTAGTTATAACTTCTGGAAGTACCAGAAGATTTGAGTTTCCTAGTGGTGGAAAAGACTGGGCTAAATTTGAAAAAAGCGGAAGGAAGGTTTTATTTAGAAGGGCCGGTTTAATGGCAAGGGCGTGGAGCATAGGACCTGGCGCAGAAAACTTTTGCGGTACTTATGAGTCCTCCGATATCCTAAGGCGATTCATTTGGACGCCCGAAAAAGACATTCTTTATTTTAGCTTTTAATGAACTCACTTTTAGGAACTAAGTAAAATGTTTTGCAGTAGTCGCATTTAGTTTCTAGCTCTAGTTGATCCTCATAGAGCTCCTCGACACTTGAGTTCGTGATAAGACTCTGGATACCGGCAACCATCCTTTCGTAAGAACAGCTACATTTGAATCTCACTTCTTTACTTTTGAGGTGGGTAAAGCCAGATTTTTCTATCCTCTGAATGATTTTTCTTTCATCTTCTAAGCCTTCAGTCATTAGCTTGTGAAGTGCACTAGAAACAGTCTTGAATACTTCATCAAAGTCTTTGGTTGTCGACTGAGCCTCTTCCTTATCCCAATTTTTCTTGGGCAATTGCATAAGAAAAAAACACTGGTCGCTATCTTGAGAAATAACAATTTTTCCCTTGATCTGGTAGGAGTCCGTCAAAATACTGTTAACCACATCCTCAAAGCCCACATTGCTCAGTTTTATTATCGAAGTATAGGGAACAGACTGACCAACTGAGATTTTTGAAAGTCGACCTTGCCCGGAGATTTTCTTTGGGAAATCACTAAAGTTTTCAGGCAAGAGAAGCGTTCTGAAAAATCCAGACTCGGACATTTCTACTTTCAAAAGAAAGTAAGGGTCTTTAGAGTCTATGTAGAGTCCGAGAGTCTCTCGAAGCTTTAATAGGGTAATGAATGGAATCGAAGAAAGAACACTATCCCTAAAGTAGGCAAAGCCTTTTCCTTTCAAATCGTGAATTATTGCCAAGTCGTGGATAATCTTCTGGCCCTCTACGAAATGCAAAGTGAATTGCTGATCTTCATCGATAAAGCTTAATAATTTACTTTCTTCAAGCACGTGTTTTCCTTTATTTATGCCAAGTAGAGTACGCCTTTTGGGCAGTATATACTGCTCTTGAAAAAGAATTCAAGCATAGACAACAAGATGTGTCCTGGGTCGATAATTTCTGGTGCTTAATATGCTTTGAATTGATGTCAAGTAGGCGTAGCTCGTGATAAGAATTATTTTTAAACACCCTGAGGCACATCAAGATGGCATTAAGCGTAATCAGATTGAAAAGTATAAAAGAGAGCTTTGAGTTAAGCTTTACCTTGCCTGAAAAAAAACAATGGAAGGTCATTTGTCCCAACCCTATTATTGCAGATGCAACTAGCCGTAAGCTTCAGAATCATCCATCTTCATGTGAATCATTAACGATCTCTAAATTTTTAGGAGATATTTACCAAGAGCTTCATTCAGATCGTGAGGTGATGAGAAAATCAGAGTTACTGAGAATTCTCGCAACCGTGTGGAAATTGAAGTTTTCAAACGAACAAACTTACTATTTTGAGCAAGCTTTTGAGCTTTTTACAGACCTTCGCTCTTTCACTCTTGATCCCCTAATGATCGAGAACCTTTTGGATCACTACGATCCTATTGTTGCGAATGCTGTACGATATTTTTGGCTCATCATTGATGACCAAGAAATAGTAGATGAACATCTGGCCTATTACTTAATCCTTCAAGGGTTGGAGCAAGGCAATGTAGAGACCAACGACATGCTGGCAGACACAGGCTTAGTATTCCAAGGCTTTACGCACCTTTCAGGAAGTCAGATTGATCTTTTAAAAATGCTTGGTCGATTTTGTGAAGTTATCGTGCCTCTAACTAATGAAGTCCTAGAAGAGTCTGTTAAAACAGATTGGGTTGATTGGATTCTTACCCAAGCTGATAAGGTTATAGAAGCCGAGAGTAGGCAAGTTTGCGAGCCAGAGTATGGTGATGTTATTGAGTATGAAAAACTTGCTCAAAATGATGCTATTTCTAGTGTTATAGATCAGGGGCAAGCTGATATTTTGTTTGTTAAAAACGCCCTGAGTTTTCAGAAAATTCTAAGCCTGAGCCAAAGAAATCTCTTTTTTAAAACAGAGATGGACCTTTTTAAGGGGATCTCGAAGCACTATCAGGTTTTGATCGATCGAGAGTTTTCCGGAAAAAAAGGCATTGCAACCCAGGAATTATTGGAGTTCATTGATAAGGGATTGGCCACCCTGATTGAGCAGACCAATAAGAATTTTCAATTATTCGCAGAAATAAAATTTCTAAAGACTTTGGAAGATGAAATATCAATGTGGTCATCATTGAGCTCAGAGAATGAAACCTTAGACGAATTTTCAATTAAGGTTGTTTGGGAAATTCTAACTTTGAACCTGCCGCGAAACTTCAATATTCCTCTCATCGCCCACGAAGCCTCCAAGGTGGTTACTTTAAGTGAGCTTTCTAACGTCGACTCTACGAAAAAAAATATAATCATCGTTGATGATGGTCATGATCTTAAGGGAGGAAGTGCCTCTGCTTACTCAAAAGAAGTTAGTGAGATCCTCTATACCTTGGGCCCCATTCGAAGAAAAGGCTTGGATATCTCTTTCTATAAAGCCCAATTGAGAGAACTCCTTGCTAACAAGAATTGCGTTTTACTTATTGAGAAAGGCTTGATTGAACAAGACAAGCTTTGGAATGGAATAGTTCGTGATCTTACTGATAAGGGTAAAAAAGACGTTACCTGTTTTGTTCAAAATAAAAGTCGTTCGCATGTTCGGAGACCTTCTATTTCAATCATTGATCATGATTCAACTAAAGCCGTTTCTGCATCTCGACTTCAAACCTTTCTCGAATGTCCTCGTAAGTACTACTACTCCTACGTCCTAAAAATGGGCAACGAGCCGCCTCGGCATATGAGCGTAGATCCTCGGCTGCTAGGGAACTTTGAGCATGAGATTGTTCAAAAATATCTTAAAAAAAATAGGGTCTGGGATGATGACTCTTTTAAAGAGGTGGTGCAAGAGGTTATTAAATTACCAAAAACCTTAACGAAGTCACCAACTCTAAATGAAGAGACTAATGCCGAAGTTATGTATTACGCCAAAATCATGATTCATGAATTTTTGAAAATTATAGAAGTCGACAATGAAGCTCTATTCTTTTTTGAGAGTGCGATGCAAGGAGAGGGAGCTGTCGGTTTTGCGGATGTCTATATCCAATCAAAAGTTTTTGGCCGTATGCTTTTTGATCTTAAAAGATCTGCTGGATCAATTCCAAGTAAAAGTGAAGTACTAAAAATGAGTTCAATTCAACTTTGGTACTATATGGAGTTTCTTGAAAATAAAAGAGAATACTTTGACATTTATGGTTATTTGAATTTTGCAGACCCTGCCAGTTCTCTAATTTTTTCAAATAACAAAGAGAGTTCAGATAAGCTGTTGGCCTTAGACTTCTCAGAGGTAGACAAGATTCACTTAAGCGATGAAGAATATGAGCTAAGACAAGAGGAGTTTCTTGAGGTCTATCAAGAAGCAAGGGATTCTATTATGAACAAAAAAGAATTTCCAATACGTCCTCTGTCAGGAAGTGTATGTCACTTTTGTCCAGGACGAATCATATGCAACAGAGGAGTTGAGCAATGAGTATAAAATTAGATACCTCGTTGAAAACTCCAAATGAGGAGCAGGCAAAAGCAATTAATCACTCAGGGGGAGTTCTTCTAAGTGCAGGTGCTGGTTCTGGAAAGACTTTTGTCCTAGTCGAGCATATTGTTCATCTTTTTGAAGAGTTTTCCAAGCAGCATAAGGATTTGTCTCCAGAGGACTTTTCTCACCAGCTTCGAGACTACTTTTCTCAAATTGTCATGATGACTTTCACTAAAAAGGCGGCGGGTGAGCTTTCTCTGCGTCTTAAAGACAGGTTTGAGCTTGCAGTCGACCGAGCGAAGTCTTTAGAAGCTGAATCCGTTTCGGTTAGATTCTGGGAAATTGCAAATGAACAATTAGATAATCTCTTTGTTGGAACAATTCATAGTTTTTGCTATCGCTTGATCTCTCAGGGGCTAGTCCCAGGCTTCTCAGGTAGTGAGGACATGATAAGCGAGCCGGAATTGAAGAATAAGCTCAATGACTTATTTGATACTTGGCTGGAAGATAATATTGGGTACCTAAAAGAGAATGAGTTTGAACATGTTCTAATAAATAAAGTATTTTATAGAAATCACCTTCTGAAGATTTTTTCTGATACTGACCTTCGAGTTCTTTGGTCTGAGTATCAGGGTAGTGAGGAGAGTACGTTAGTTGAGGAGTTTGAGTCATTATTGCCACTTTTTTGTAATCAAGAGTGGAGAAGCTTTCTATTTAACGCCGAGACTTACCGGCCGGATGACAAGAAAGTTCCGGTCTGGTTTAAATTTTTAGAAAATTTTTCAGAAAAAACTTCCGGTTGCACATCCTTTCTTGATTTCAGTAGAGCAGCAAATGAAGTGTTTCTATCGTTGGCCAGAATGCCTTCAGCTCCGAGGAAGGAAGGTCTTGATGGTGTAAGAGAGTTAATGGCTAAGATTAAGTCTTTAAGGGACTTTTTAAAGTCTTATTACCCAGACATGGACGCGGCCCTCTCTAACAGCGAGAAGTTTGAAAATAATGGAGAATTGATTCTTAAAATCTATAGATTTTTAGAGGAGAAATATTTCTCTGTTCCTGGACTTACCTTTACTGATTTAGAGTTTTTTGTGTGGAAGGCTTTGATAAATAGCTCTACAGCTTGTGAGGAAATTCAAAAAAACTATAACTACTTTATTATCGACGAGTTTCAAGACACTAGTAATGTTCAGTTTTCAATAGTTCGAGCAGTTATAAAAGAGGATATGAACAAGGTCTTTTGCGTAGGGGATATCAAACAGGCTATTTACGGTTTTCGAGGAGGAGAGCTGGGAGTTTTTAAGGAGACAGAAGAGAGTATTTACCAACCATTAAGCTTAAAAAATAACTACCGTTCTAGCGAAAAAGTTATTCGCTTTAATAATCAACTCTTTGATCATGTTCTTCCCCTAGGGGATAGCTTTAAAGGGATAGATGACTACTCAGTACCCATGCTGAAGCAGGTGGTTCCTGACTTTAGAATGGGTACCGGAGCGATAGAAAAAAAGACCGTTAGAGTCACGGGAGAATTCTTAGATGGTTCTAAGAGTCTAAAACCAACAGCTCTAAACCTTATTGAGGGACGTGAGATTGCTGAAAAAGTAGCGATGGAGCCTTCTCGAAATTTTTGTATACTTTATCGAAAGCTGACGCCTACTCGTTTTTTAATTCCAGCTTTAACGAAGTTGAACGTAGGCTTCACCTGTCAGATAAAGATTCAACTGGATCAAGATCCTATTTTAGCGCTTTTTTGTGAGTACACAAGAATGTTGAGTTTCTGTGAAAGTGAAGCCGAGTTTAGCCTCTCTTTTTTAGTGATCGATAATATTTTAGCCTTTTTAAATATTCCCTTAAAAAGTGATGATATTCAAAAGCGAATGAGAGAGGCAGTCAAAGAGAGTAAAACTTTTGGTCTTCTCGAATCTTTTAAACGCTTCATTTGGGCGATAGGTCTTAGTTCAACAAACCTTGATCACTCATGGCCACTAGTGGAGATCTTATGTCACTTGAGCACTAATAGCCCTGAAAAAGCCTTTGAGAAAGTAGGGTCTTATAACGACGAAAATTACTCAATAGACTTTAGGTTTGGAGAAAACTCTAGTCGAGTTGTCATAATGACTGCCCACTCCTCAAAAGGCCTTGAGTTTGATCATGTCATTCTCGGTGGAATTCACACTAATGGAGTCGACAAAAATGACGGTGACTTCCTAGGGAAATATCCTAAAAGTTACAAGTGGTTTCTTGGAAGGCGCAAAAGCGAAGTTTTTCGCTCACCTGCCTACATAAAGGAGCAGGAGATAAGGAAGCGAAAGTCTTTTGCCGAATCAAAACGTCTCTTCTATGTGGCGGCAACAAGGGCAGCCGAAACCCTTTGTTGGATAGATATTTCCTTCAATGAAAAGCCTGCCAGTTTCTCTCAAAATAGCTGGGTCAATGCTCTTCGGTCTTGGGAGGCAACGGTAGAGGAAGAGAATATAGATGTTCACAAGTGGGTGTCTGATAGTGTGTGCGTGGTGGAGCGTACTTTGGAACACTACGAACTCGAAGACTCTCGCCTCGATTTAAGTAACCCGATTTTTCAAGAGCATAGTTTAGGTGTTGAGTGGTCTAGTACCAAAGTTCCATCTTTAGGAAATTCTGCTGAGTTGAGCGTAACGAGATTAGCAAGCTTAGTGCAATGCCCTCGAAAGTTTCACTTAAAGAATGTTCTAAAATTAGACGGCGAAGATCTAGTCGATGAAAACCTGATGGATAAGACGATAGAAAACCTCTCTAAAGATGAAAGTGGGGAAGTTTCTTTTGACGCCGTTGGCGGTAGTAGTGCCTCTAGAGGAACTGAAGTTCACGAAGTCTTAGAGGTGTTGGTAAAGCGGAATTTTATTCTTCCTCGTATCGTTGATCTCGATAGTCGGGCTCTCGAGGGAATTAATTGGGTCTCAGGGCTTTTTAAGGAAAAATACTTCTCAGGAGAGTACGATTTTATCTCGGAAGAGCCTTTAAAGTTCGCGATTTTTGGGCAGATGATATCGGGAACACCTGATTTAATTATTCAACCACGGGTTAGGAAAGGCTCCTCTTCTATCGAGATTTGGGATTACAAAACAGGTCGTTATAATGAGAAGAAGAGCCTCCCCTATTGGTTTCAGCTCTATTGTTATGGATTGAGTCAATCCGGCGAGGAGAGTCAGTCAGTGAAGCTTGTTTTAGCTTTTATTGACGAGCAAAAAGAGTACTCGCAAACTCTAACGGTGTCGGAACTGAAGAGTCGGATATTCACTGTTTGGGATAAGTTAAGTAAACCGGATGAAATTAATCGGGAGCATTGTGCTTCCTGTGAATTTGGGGGTCTGTGTTTTCCTAGTACCTAGACGTTGCGTGTAATCCTGTTCACAAGTAAAATAAGTCTGTGTAATCATGATATTTCTTGATCCAAGGAAGGATTCGGAACTCTTAAAAGCAGGATGCTGATGATGAAAAGATTTCTAAAACTATTCTCTCTTAGTCTATCTATTTGTTTTTTTACTTTTTTTGTAATTAGCGAAAAAGCTGAAGCCGCTGAAGGAGATACTTATAGCTTCTCTTGGCTTGATCCTGATAAAGAAGTATTCGTTTTACAAAATAGAAAATTTCGAAAAGCCGGGCGTCTTCATTTAAATGTTGGAGCAGGGCTAACCACATCAGGGGCTTTTGTTGACGCAACAACTTTTCAAGGAAGAGCAGGCTATTTCTTTAAAGAGGATTGGGGATTTGAGGTTCTATATTCACTCAATAGCGGTAAGGAGAACTCAACGGCTACTTCGCTTCGAAATGAGGGGAGCTCGGGTTCAGTGCCTTTTAGGAGGATTGTCGATAGCTACATAGGAGGCATGGTTTTGTGGTCTCCCTTTTATGCAAAAATAAATACCTTTAATACGATTATTTACCTTGATTGGATTATAGGAGCAGGTGTTGCAAAGCTTGAGGAAACAAACAACCTTATCGAATTCACCACAACACCTGGAAACGATGCTGCAACAACCTTGTCTCATACGGGTGTTATGTGGGACACGGGCTTAAAGTTCTACTTGAACCAAAATTTCGATGTCAGGCTCGACCTTACTGTAGTTCACTATAAGGCCGATAAAGCAGTTAGAAATGGCACGCCTGAATCAGTTTACTATTCAAATTGGGATCTTGCTTTTTCTCTCGGCTACAGCTTCTAGGAAGTACTATGAAAAAGATATCAACTCCATTTTTACTTGTCTTTCTTCTTATTCAATCTGTAGGGGCTGACGCTCCATCGGCTTGGGAGGAACTTGTTCGCTCTAGAGGCTCTGTTTCGAGCTACCCCCTAGCAGTTCAAGAATTATTAAAAGATGATCTTTATTTTACTGCAATCCCTTATTTAAAAGAATATTTATCCTCTAATAACAAGAGAGTAAGCAAGGGAGTCGATAGCTTAATCGATAGAGTTGTCACTCAGGTAGGTGTACGTCAATTTGAAGTATTACCCAATTCAATTCTAGCCCGAACAAATGCTGATACGATTCAATATATTTTAGCCAAAAAACTTTTTAGAAGCGGAAAATACCAAGAAGCCCTTAGAAAGCTAAACGGAACTATAGAGAGAGATCATCCAGCTAAACCATTTGCTCTTCAGCTAGAAGGGTCAATCTTTGCCCTCATGGGAAAAGAGAAAAGTGCCGTTGCCGCCTTTCAAAACTGTATAGCAGAATCAAAAAAACAAATGAATTCTGCTTCTAGCGAGAACCGTTTAAGACAACTTTCGATAAATAGAGACTACTGTATTGTCGGTATACCAAGGGCCGAGTTTGCGGGGCGCTCTTATGAAGATGCCTCACTTAGTTATTTAGAACTTTCTAAAGACAGTTATGTTTGGCCAGAAGTCCTTTTTGAGGAAGCCTGGAACTCATTTTACCTCAAAGATTACAATAGAACTCTCGGGAAACTCGTAACCTATAAAGCCCCTATTATGAGGTTTGTTTTCAACCCAGAGGTGGAAGTTCTGCAGGCCCTTACCTATATGGAATTGTGCCTATTTGATGATGCTCGAAGTGTGGTTGATGGATTTTATGAGACTTATCAAGAGAGATCATTAGCCGTGAAAAGGTTCTTAAAAAAATATGGAAAGAACTATAAGTATTTCTATCTCCTCGCAAAGTCTAAAAGAGATGGGAAAGAGGGGGGCAATAGCCTTCTTAATCAGCTCTTAGACAGTGTTCTTAAAGACGCTGCCTTTCTTGAGCTTGTTGAGTCTTTTAATATCGGTAGAGACGAAATTGAAAAGGTCAAAGCGATAAGGAACCCCCGAATGCGGAAGGTCTTTATTTCAAACTTAAGAGAGTCTCTTTTACTCCAAAGAGACCTGATTGGAGCTTATGTTCGAAAGAGCCTTCATCTGGCGATGGATCAACTCGATAAATCCTTTGAGGGAATGACTTATATAAAACTAGAAGTACTCGGACGAGCAAAGCAGAAACTATATTTTGCCAGTGAGTCTGAGAGCCGAAGTAGAGGAAATGTCCGTTACATAAAGCGAAATGAGAAACAATACTTCTGGACCTTTAACGGCGAGTTTTGGGCCGATGAACTTGGAGACTATGTATTCTCCCTAAAATCTGAGTGTGGCCTATGATGGATAAAAAAAAGATAGTTTTCTTTTTCTTTATTTTATTGAGTGGACTTCAACCTCTCTTTTCTCAGGATACTGTTCAGCAGAGGCGTCGCCAATTAATTGAGCTGATTGACGAAGAACTCAGAGAGGTCGTTCGATTAAACCGGCAAATTGGGTCTAAAAACCCCACCCTTCTTTTACGGATGGCTGAGTTATATCTTGAGAAAGCTCGACTAGTTAACGAAGAAGAAAATTCCCGTTGGCTAAGTCTTTCTCCAGAGCAAAGTCGAAGGATGAATCAAAAGGAGTTTTTTAAAAAAAGTCGTCAATATTTTTTAACTGCTCAAAAGACTTGCTACTTTATCTTGAAAAGATTCAAGAGATTTAAGGGCAGGGCCGATGTCTATTATATTTTGGCTTACAACGCCAAAGAGTATCAGCAGCCCAAGAAAGCAAAATCTTTCTTTAAGAAGGCCCTGAAACTGGCAAAGAACGGAAGTTATACTTCTATAAAAACGAAGCTCGCTCTTGCGGAAATGTACTACAACGAGAAGAGGTACAAGCAGGCGATACCACTCTACGAACAGGCACTAAAAAGAAAAGATCAAAAATGGTGGACTAAAGATGCGTATAATTTAGCATGGTGCTATTTTCGTATCGATAGAAAGTCGCAAGCCATTAATTTAATGGAAGAGGTTCATCGTCTATCGGGGAATGCAACTTATGTTAATGTGAGTTCCCAGGTCGAAAGGGATCTGGCTTACTTCTATTCTGCTTCTGGTCGCTCTAAGGATGCTTTGCTCTTTTATAAGAAAATTGGAAAAGACATAGGTACAAACTTATTAAAAGTGGCAAAGTACTTAAAGGGTCAAGGCAAGTATAGTGCTGCGGAGAAGGCTCTTGTTCAAGCAAAGAAAAATACGCCTGATACCAAAACTCTCATTTTAATAAACGTGGAGCTACTTTCCCTTTATGAGCGTCATGGCAAAAGCAGCAAGCACTTAGAGGTTTCAAATGAGCTCTATGGTGCCCACAAGAGAGGCGAACTGAACGAACAACAGCTTGAGGATCTAAAGTATCATGTTGCTAAGATGTCTGCGCTTTTACAAAAACAAGTTGTTTCTAAAACCTACCGAGCTCAGAAAGGTACGAGGAGAAGAAAGGCAAAACTTGCAACTCAATATTTTCAAATTCAAGCTGGACTTTCTCAAACCTTAAATCATAAAGCTATTTTCCATGCAGCGGAGACTCAGTACTCTGTGAAAAACTTCGATGATGCCGCTGATCTCTATAATACAGCATATGATCAGTCTGTTAGGGTGAGGGATTCTCGAATTGCAACTCTAAGTCTCGACGGGCTGATGGCAAGTCTTGGGGGCAGGGGCGTCAGCCCGAAAACAAGTGTAAAATATCTAACGAAAGCCTATTCAATATACTTAAAAAGCAATCCTCGATCCAAGCGCTCCTTTAAAATTTACCAGCGTCTTTTCAATCAAAAAATGGATGCAAAAGATATTGCTGGGGCAGAGCAGACGCTCAAAGATTTCACCTTTCACTTCCCAAGATCACTTGGCAAGCAAGAAGCGATGTTGGCCATGGTTATCGATTTTCATAAGGCTAATAAAGATAAAAAGAAAATCGGCGAATGGGTAGGTCGGATCAATCAGGGTGAGTTTAAGGTAAGTAAAAAATTTGCTACCAAGTTACGAATGATTCTTCTTTCTATGCAATTCGATAGAGTCGAGAAGTTTAATACTAAAGGCGATAAAGTCGCAGCTCTGAAAGGGTATTTAGAAATTTATAAAGAGCCGTCTTCATCTCAGGATGCTAGAAAAAATGCGGCCTATAATATTGCCATCCTTTTTCATGAGCTTGGAAATAAAGAAAAAACTTATGGTTGGAGCAAGAGAGCTCTTTCTCTAATGAATTCTAGAGATGTGAAAAAATTTGAAGACTCTTTTCTTTTAATGGCTACCGGTCTTTTCAATTATAGAGAGTTTCAAAAATCTGCAGAGATTTATGAAATTGCTTTAGAGAAGTTATGTAAAATCAAGGCTAAGAACAAAAATGTGTTTTTTAGAAATGCCAATATTATTTATCTTGCCGAGGGAAATAGCGAGAAGTCAGCTGAGATAATTGAGCAAAGTGCAAAATGTCGAATTAGCTATACTGCCCGCAGAGAAGCTCGATTAGAGTTACTTAATGAGCTAGCAGAACAAGGAAGATGGAGTCTATTTAAGAGAACTTTAAAAGGCGTCAGGGCTACTGGTAAGGATCTAGGTGCTATTATCTATCCTCTCTCTTTGCTTCGAGAAGCTCTTACCTCAAGGGGTCGTAGAGAAGAGGCATTAGAAATTAATACTGAAATGTTAACGTTATTCAGTAAAGCTAGGGCCAGGGGCGAGAAAATTCCACTGGAAGCTTTGGACTCTATTGCGCGAAACTACGTAGAAGTTTTAAAAAGATCGGCAGAGAGGTTGGCTTCAACAAGGCTTACATTTCCTGAAAAACAGTATAACTCTCTTTTAAAAACTAAGTTTAAGTACCTCGATGAGGTCACCTCCCGTGCTTTGGATGTTTTCAAAATTGGAAGTGGTGATGGCATTGTTGAAGGCTACAAGATACTCGTTGAGGCCTATAGAGGAATGGGAGAGGAAATTAGAACATTTACTCCTACAGGAAAAGGCAAGGATTACGTGTCTTCATTCAAAAAGAGTATGAGTGAGATTTCTGTTCCTATAGAAAGAAAGGCAAATGAGTTTTTTCAAGAAGCTCGGAGACAAATCATGGAATCAAAAATTCTTTCTCGATCAAGCGTTTATTTTTTTACAAATAAACGGCTTGATTTGATGCCAGAGTTCTATCCCGTAAAAAATGGTGTCTTGATGGATAGAGGAGGTCGACAATGAAGTCCCGTTTAGTATTGATACTCATATCAATGTCTCTCGTTGGAGGCTGTAGCACCTCATCAAGAAACGGAGTCTCAAACAAGAACAGTATTAGTGAAGATATTAGCAATAGCTCTTTCGATCTTCCTCCTGCTAAAAATTATAGCCGAGTAGACGATTTCTTAGATAAAGAGTTAACGAATGAACCTGATGTGTTGGCAACTGAAACATTGTCTAAGGTTCCGTCCGAGCGAATTGAAGAGCCTGAAGATGTATCAGATGCCTTGAAAAGTGCTCTTGTTGCTTGTTACAGAAAGCAATTTAAGTTGGCAGATGAACTTTTTGATAAGCTATACCGCTCCTATCGAAATAATCCGATCTATTGGAGTCAAGTGGGAAGCTGTTTTCTCATTAAGGGAAATAAACGCAAGGCACTTCTATTCTTTAATAAAGCAAAAGATCTTAAGAAAAACTATGCGCCTCCAATTAATAACATCGGGGTTATTTTTGAAAAAGAAGGATTTGATCAAAAAGCTCTAAAAGCCTACGAAGAGGCCAAGAACCTTTCATCTTTTTCGCTTACACCCCTTTTTAATATCGCTCAAATTTACACAAAGTATGGATTGATTACCCAAGGGAAGGAATACTTTTCTACACTCATCACCCTCAATAACAAAGATCAAGACTCTATTTATGCGATGGGATATCTCGAAATGATTGAAGGTGATTTTAATAACGCCATAGGGTATTTCAATAGGCTCTCACGGGACTATCGAAGAAAGGCCGAGGTTAGCGTGAATATAGCCTATACCCTTCACCTTACTGGAAATACTGCTGACGCGAGGGATGTTTTGGCGAAGGCGGAGCCGACCAATAACGACTTGTTGAACCAATACATTGCGCGAGTAAGGGCAAAAATAGGAAGTTGAGAATGATGAAATTTATAGTATTGCTTTGCTTAATTATTTCAGTGACAACTTTTTCTCAAGGAAGTGGAAAAGGAGCTGTCCCTAAAATTATCTATAAGTATAAGAAGTATCAAAAGTTTGATTTCGAGGATCTTGTTATTGAAGGGGAAACCGGTAGTCCGGGCGACCTGTCAATAAATCCTCGCTTACAACGAAAATTCAAAAATAAACTGCCTTATCGTAAAAACTTTAATGCTGAGATACGAAAGAGCTTAGAGAGAATCCGTTAGGAGAGGTATGATGCAAGTAGATACAAATAAAGATAAGCTTCGGTTCGAATTAGTTTCTACTTCTCCAAATGGAGGGAAGATTGCCTTTCCTCTGAAGGTTGGACGCTCCCTCGTCGGTCGTGGACAGGCGTGTGACATCGTTATTCCTTTTGGGGACATCAGCACCATTCACGCGGTCGTTGAACTCTCACCTAAGGGAGAGGTTAAAATATATGATCTTAATTCAAAAAACGGAACTATCGTCAATGGGAATAGAATTGTCGTAGAGCAAATTGCAGCAGGGAGCTCCTTTTTCTTTGGCGACAATACTGTAACGATTTCCCAGCAAGTGGTTTCTGAAGTACTACCCCCGCCACTAGATATGTTGTCTCAGCTTCCTCCAGCAATGGAGTTACCTATTCAGCCTGATATCCAAACTCCTACCCCTTCTTTGCCTAAGGTTGCTCCTGAAGTGGCGAATATTGAGCAAGATATTGTTCCACGTGTTCGCTATCCACTGGCACGTGATCCAAAAGCCGAATTTAGTGAGTACATTTTCGAAGACGCTGAAGACCTTTATCCAATTTTCAAGTATGACGTTGGTAAGTCTGCCGTTGAAGTTATCATTGTTTTTAATGACAGAATTCAGTCAGTGGACTACCTTCCCGAGGGAAACGGAACCTTTTCTCTAACGGGCTCTCAGGCAAAGTCGAAAGAGATAGAATACCCTTACCTAGGAAAAGACGAAACTATTCCCTTTATTAAATACCTTAATGGAGAAGTCGAAGTCTTGGCGCTACCGGGCTATAGTGCCAATGTTATTGGAGGACTCGATAATCAAAGTATAAATAATTCTATCATTCTCATCAATGATGAGGTTGTTCAGTTTTCTAATCAGCATATCCAGATTTTTGTCAGACGGACTGAAAAACCGCCCAGGGTCGCTCCCGCACCAGTTTTGAGAAGAGACAATGACTTTAAAAAGTACTTGCTACTAATCATGTTTTTAGTAACGTCTTTTCTCGCCACTTTCTCACTGTTTGAAGTCGACGAAGAAATAGAGAAAGAGAAAGCGCCCGAAAGGATTGCGACAATTCTTTATAAAAGGAAGCTTACGGTTAGTAAGATTAAGGCGATCGACAAAACAGAGAAGGCTCCAAAGGTTGTCCAAAAGAGCCCTAAGTTGAGTAAAGATAAACCGAAAATAAAAAAGCCCGAGCCGAAAATAGCTAAGAGTAAACCAAAAGATAAGCCCATAAAAAAGGCTGGCTCAAAAACGGCTAAAAAGACCGGAGCTGTCAAAAAGGCGAATCCTAATAAGGGACCGCGAAACGTGAAAAAAAAGACAGTCACCCCAGTTAGAGCAAAAAATGCTGGTGGTTCTCAAAGTGTTAGGCGAGCTAGCAAAATAGCAAAATCCAATAGTAAATCAAAAGGCGCTGTTGATACTTACAAGAGTGCAGACTTCAAGTCGACAGTCTCTAGTCTGCTTTCAAAGGGTGGGAGTACACGTGCTGCAAAAGCTGTTTCCGCGGCTAGTGCCGGTATGACAGGAAGCTCCCTAAGTAGGGCTGAGCCTGGAGCAACTCTTACGACTGCGAAAGTGAGCAATAATATTGGAAATATCGGGGGAGATTTTAAAGGAAAACTAGATAACTCCAAGGGCGTTGAAGGACTTGTCAGCAAAAAGAGTATTTACACTGCAGGCCTCCCCTTCAAAACAGTAATTCTAGGTGGCCTAGATCCCGATGTTATTAGACAGATTCTTGTAGATAATATTCCCCGCTTCAGATATTGCTATCAAAATGCTTTAGATCAATCCAAGGCTGCCTTTAATGGTATTGTTCGACTGAATTTTATCATTGGAGCTAGTGGGCATGTAAGTAAGGCGGGAGTAGATAGTATCTCCAGTTTACCGAGAGACGTTAAGGGCTGTGTTGTAAAGGTTTTGAAGCGTATTCGTTTTCCTGAGCCGAGAGGAAATAGTATCGTTGAGGTTAATCAACCTATGAACTTTTATCCTCGTGCCAAATGATCAATTGGTTGAGTACACATGGAGTAACAGTCCTTGCGGGAATTATTCTAACCCTGCAAGGTTTTTTAAGCTATCAGCTCTCGAGTGACTCCTATGAAAAATATACTAAGATAAATGAGTATTTAGCAGAGAGCAATATCAAGCTGGATTCTTTGATATCGCTGGTGAGGGAAACCTCTAAGAATTCTAATATGATTCTTAGTGATGATCCGCCAGAAAAGATATTGCAGTGGGAGCCAGAAATACCATACTGCCAAATTAAAGAGAATAATATTGCTGTGATGAAAGTCTGGGGGCCGGGCCATCTTAAGATCTGGAGCTCCACTAAAAAGCCCTTAAAGATCAGTTTATCGAATTCGCCCAATATGATGGGCAGTCTCTTTACCTATGGGAATAGCTTAATGGCCACTGTCACTGTAGTTGAGAGTAAAACGAACTCACTTTATCGTTTTGAGGATATCTTCTTCGATGAATCGGGGGCTTTGAGGTCTTTTCGGATCGATGGTAGCTGGTTTAACAGAGAGAATTGTAAAAAACTAGACCTATAGTAAGTAGCTGTTTTTACGATAAGCTAGCAGGTATGTCATACTATGGACTGTTTCATTAAGTGAGGACAGTTTATGGTTACGCTAGCAAGAAATATCTCCTTATCTCTAAAGCTTCTTCTTTCATTTCTTTTCGGTGTTTTGCTTTTGGCAGAGTCTATTGATGGCGTTAATGATGTATCTGATTGGGCAGTGCCCTTTTTCTTTATTTTGATGTTTAACGATTTCGTAGTCCATTCTCAAGTAATGAAGGGAAAGACTCCTTTGAAGTGGACGTTATCGGAAAGGATCAAAGGACCTTCGGATAAAGTTCCTTTGAAAAAGATGCTAATGAATGTCTTTATTGTTTTGATGCTACTTGGCTCTTTTGCTTTAGAGCTCTCTGGGGTCGATGCTGGTGTTAGAGAGGAGATTTTTAAGGGTGGCTTCGTCCTGTGGAGCTTGTTCTTTTTAGTAAGTAATATCTATCACCTTCGCTCTAGCTTTAAACTGAGTCGACTTGTTGTGACAAATATTGCTTTCTTTCTCTTTGTAGGAAGTCTGACGTTAATTTAGTTATCTTCACCAAGAACGACAAACTTATAGGACTTGTACCCAGCTTCAGCGGCCGTGAAGAGAATCTTCTTAATCTCTGAGTACTTAATAGACTTATCCACAATTAAATTAATAATTCCAGAAAACTTCTGAGCTTCAGAAGTTGTTTTCTCGACTTGCTTGATGAGGTTTTTCTTACTAACAAGTTCATTAAAGAGAGGGATTATTCTTCTTCCTCCGTAGTCGTAAGATTTTCTTACAGAAGGGTCGTCTTTTTGCAAGATAACTTGATTATCAACCCAGATTGTTGAAGGAGATACTTGAATGACAACGCCGTTTGTATTGATACTTTGAGAGTTTGAAGAAGGTAGGGTTATATCTTTTGGGACATTCATAATAATCCCACTTGCGTTATAACTTTTGAGAAGAAACACGAGCATAATCACAAGAATATCAAGTAGCGAAGTGATGTCGAGATCGATAGGTGGATTTTTTCCCCTTCTTCCTCGATTACGAATAGATCTTGTGGTTCTCACGGTTTTTCCCCTTAACCTCTGATATTACCAAAAACAATTTTATCAAAGAGAAACTTTGCCTTGGTATCAATTCCATCTTTATCTTTAATCCATACTTCTTCATCGGTATTGCGATAGAGACGTACTGTATCCATTATCTTTACGATGACTTCATAGTCGATATCTACAACAGGCTCCAGGACAATATCCCGTTCTTCTGCATACTTCTTTTTCAATGAAACTAAGAAAGTGTGAAGCTTTTCCATGTCGTATTCACCGGAAGGCATCTTGCTTATTTTGCTCATGTAACGAGAAGGTACTCCTCGGTAAAGAACAAACCCTGTTCCCTGTACTTTGAGTGTCAAGGCCAATGGATTCTTTTTATTCTTTGGAGGGTTAACGGCAACGATTGGGACGTCACTTTGAACTTCAAAGATTTTTATAAAGTTAGCTGACATCAATAAGAAGAAGATAAAAATGAAAACAGCATCAAGGATTGGAATAAGATTCAATCTTGGAACTGGCTCTTTTCTCTTTCTTCTACTTGGAGCTCTTAACACCTTATTCTCCTAAACGTTTTCGTTCTTAGTACCTAATAGGTCGATGAGCTTTACTGAAAATTCGTCTATCTCATTGATGATTTTTTCAGATTTAGAGCTTAAGAAAGTGTGAAGCATCATGATTGAGATAGCAGCAAGGAGACCCAGAAACGTCGTATTCATTGCTTTAGAAATTCCCATAGCCAAAAGTTCTGCTTTCTGAGCAGGATCTGCTGAGGCTACTGCCGAGAAAGACTGAATAAGACCTTGGATCGTTCCAAGAAGACCAAATAGGGTTGAAATATTGGCAATCATTTGAAGGTAATTGAGGCGAAGTTCAACTTTTGGAATAACCTCCAGCGCCGTCGCGTCTATTGCGTTTTGTATTTGTGAGACGTTTTGAGAAGCCCGCTTTAGGCCACTTTTTAAAACCTTGGGTAGTGCCGCTACTGAGCCTGAGCAGACTCTAATGGCGCCCTGAATATCATTCGAGAGAATGTAGCGTTGAAGCTCGTTCATAAAAGATGAACCATCGACATCAAACTTAAAGCTAAGCTTCATGAATCGCTCTAAACTTATGGCAAGACCAACTGCCCAGATAAGGACAATGACCCACATAAAGACGCCGCCACTTTGAATGAAGTCCGCTACTGAGTTTACACCGGTTAATACTGCTGAGTTTTCGACTGATCCTTCCATGATCTCTTTTCTCCTGTACCTAGAAACAACAAATTTAAGGAATACAGTGTTATTTTAAAGGAATTAAAATATAAGTGGGGGAATTTATTAAGAACGGAAAAGAATGCCTCTTATAAGAGCCTAATTAAAAAGATCAGTTACTGGAGTAATTTTCAGGAAATAACTCTCTCTCAACACCTTCGATCATAATGTGGATGCACTTGATGTGGATTTCTTGAATTCTATCGGTAACCAAACTCGGCACAATAATGGCGGTATCAACCATCGCTTTTAGTTTGCCGCCATCTTTGCCAAGAAGGCCTATGGTATGAACATTTTTGTCTTTTGCGGCTTCGCAGGCTTTGATGACATTTTCAGAATTTCCGGATGTTGAAATAGCAAGGAGAGTGTCGCCTTCTCTTGCCCAGCCTTCAACAAAACGAGAAAAAATATACTCATAGCCAAAGTCATTTGCTACGCAAGAAATATGACTTGGGTCCATTATTGCTGTTGCACCCAGGGGCTTCCTGTTTTTTCGATAGCGTCCTGTTAGCTCTTCAGCAAAATGCATCGAATCGCAGAGCGAACCACCATTTCCGCAGCTCATCACTCTTCCATCATTTTGAAAGGTTTTTATTAACACATCTATGGCTTTTTGAAGAGAGCTCAAAAAGAGCTCGTCTGCCATTGTGTTTTCTAGGGTTTGTTGGGCCTCTTTAAGGGCAGTATCAATAAAGGACATTTTTCTCTTTTGTCTTCTATGTTGTTAAGCCGAAAGCTCAAAAACTCTCTAAGTGACTTAAGAGAGTTCTTCGATTTGCTTTTTAATTTCTTCTTTAGTCTGGACGCCAACAAGTGTTTTAGCCGCTTCACCACTTTTGAAAAAAATCATCGTTGGGATGCCGCGAATTCCGTATTGCTGAGCGAGCTCACCATTTTCATCAACATTGCACTTCAAAATTTTAGCTTTGCCATCCATTTCTGTTGCAACCTCATCCAAGATAGGAGCTAGGGAACGACAGGGTCCACACCACTCGGCCCAGAAGTCTACTAGGATTGGACCGTCCGCATTAAGGACATTATCTTCGAAAGTACTTTTATCAACTTTTCCAACGTTACTCATTATTACCTCTTCATTATTTAATGATTCTGGAGCTAGGCTTTGCGCGAGTCCATCCCGTAAGGTTATTATAAATGGGTCCAAAAGCACAAGCGTTCTGTGTTGGACGTCGACTTAGCTTGGTATGGTGCAAAAAATGCCCATATTCTACGAGATATCAATGGGATAGAATATCAATATGAACAGACGTTATTTTTTAAAGAAGGCCATTAATCGTGCGCGCTTATCTAGGTTCGTTGCAAAGGGAATAGATCTATTTATCGTCCTAGTCCTCGCTGTTTTCTTCTATCCCCTTGGTCTCATTCTGAGTATCGTTTACGTTGCTCTTTCTGACAGTTTGCAAAATGGTCAGTCTGTCGGAAAGAAGTTTATGGGCTTTCAGGTTATCTCCTTAGAAGACGGAAAGCCTTGTTCCATTAAGCAATCTGTTATTAGAAATATTCCCCTTCTCGTTCCTTTAGTTCTGGCGGTTTTTCCGCTTGTTGGGCTGATCCTTGCCTCTGTTGCGGGCTCTTTTCTTCTTATTCTCGAGATATTTTTCCTGTTTAAGCTCGACTCAGGTCACCGGCTGGGTGACGTCATGGCCGATACTTCGGTTATGGGTCATGACGGGTCGCAACTTGTGGTTAAAAGAAAGAAGGATTCAGGCTGGTTTCCCGGTGGGGCGCCGACGGTCTAAGGTTGGCACCTAATCATCTCTTTTGCTAAGGTATGGCCTCTCAGTTTTAAGAAAGGCTTATCAAATGAAAAGACTCATTGTTGTCGATGTCAGTAACTACATATTTCGCGCTTTTTACGCGATTAGACCTTTGAATGCCCCGGATGGAACGCCGGTAAACGCGGTTTATGGTGTTCTCACAATGTTCCTTAAATTACTTTCACAGTATCGACCGACTCATATACTCATGGCACGAGATACTTCTGGTGGCTCTTTTAGAAATCAAATGTATTCAGAGTACAAGGCCAATCGTACCGAGCCACCCGAAGACCTGATTCCTCAGTTCTCACTCATAAAAGAACTGATCGACAAGATGGAGTTGCCTGAAGCCTCTAACGACAATTTTGAGGCCGATGATATTATTGGTTCAGCGGTAACTCAGTGGAAAGATCACTTCGATGAAATCTTAATAGCTTCCGGTGATAAAGACCTCATGCAATTTATTGGTGGTAATACTTTCATGCTCGATACGATGAAAGATAAGAAATATGATGACGCGGGTGTTTTTGAAAAAATGGGAGTTAGGCCCGATCAAATTGTAGACTATCTTTCCATGGTGGGAGACAGCTCGGATAATATTCCAGGCATGAGAGGTATTGGAGCTAAGGGGGCTGCAAAACTTCTGCTTGAGCATGACACTTTAGAAAAGTGTATAGAGCTTAAGGATACATTCACAGGAAAAAAACTAACGACAGCCTTTGGCGAATATTTAGACGATGGGCTGCTGAGTAAAAAACTAATTCAAATTGTTACGGATATTGATTTAAAAATGCCTGTAGAAAAAGCTGAGATTAAGTTTTATCCGAGTGAAGAACTGATTAGTTTTCTAACTGGTCTAGGCTTCAAGTCGGCAGTGACTAAGTTAGAGGATTTAAAAAAGGCTGAGTTTCATGCAGAAGGGGGAAGCGAAGTAACAGCTTTAGAATCACCTGCTTTGGAATTTAATACAGAGGTAGTCTCAACACTTGATGACTTTGAAAAGGTTCTTGAACTCGTTGATTCTGTCGAGCTTTGCAGTATTCATACTGAATACGACAGCGGGGATATTTTTGAAAGAAAACTAAGCAGCGTTGCTTTATCTGTTGATGGAAAGAAAGCTTTCTACATCGACTTTACGAGTGGTGAGCTCAATAGCGAGCACTCACTGCAACTTCTTGAAAAGTCTTGGGCCATTTCCGATATGGAGATTGCTAGTGAACATTGGAAGAGAGATTGTTTCTTTGCACAAGAAAATCAAATTGAGTTGAATGCTAATTTATTTGATGTCACTCAGGTCCATTACATATTGGATGGCGGTAGGAAGCATGACATTGTGAGTTTAGCAAAGAGCTATTTCCAAGCAGAGATTCCGCAGAGAAGTAAAAAAGACCCCTTTCTCTCTGAGCTGGACGACTCTGAAAAGGCAGATTTTTCAGGTAGTAGAGCTTGTGTCATTTTCAGTTTAGTAGCTACTTTCAAGGCTGAGTTAAAAGCAAAGGAGCTCGAAGAAATTTATAATAATTTAGATAAGCCAACATTGAAGGTTCTTTCCTCGATGGAGAGAGAGGGACTCGGTGTTGATCTAGCTGTATTTGAGCAGTTAGAAGCAGAGCTGGCTGAGTCCATTGAGGGAATAGAAAAAGAAATATCTGATTTAATAGATGGTGAAGAAGTTAACTTAAACTCACCTAAACAAGTTGGAGAGTTACTTTTTACTAAGCTTGAGTTACCAGTCATTAAAAAAACAAAGACTGGCAACTCAACAGACTCTGAAGTTCTTGAGAAGTTGACTCGTTCCCATGATTCACCGGTTCCGGGTCTTATTTTAAAATATCGTGAAAGTAGTAAGCTGCTTAGTACTTATGTGAAGGTTATACCAAAGCTGATTCATCAAAGAGATGGTCGAATTCATGCACACTTTAACCAGCATGTTGCGGTAACTGGGAGACTGTCTTCTAATAACCCTAATCTTCAAAATATTCCCATAAAAACTGAAATGGGACGTAAGGTACGAAAAGGCTTTCGGGCCAAGAAGGGATATGTTTTTCTTGCTGCTGACTATTCTCAGATTGAGCTGAGGCTACTTGCTCATTTCTCTGAAGATCCTACTATGCTTGCAGCGTTTAACAACGGTGAAGATATTCACAAGCAAACGGCATCTGAGATTATGGGAGTTTCACTCAAGGATGTGACGAATAGTGATAGGTCTAAAGCAAAGGCGGTTAACTTCGGTCTGATGTATGGGCAAAGCTCCTTTGGCTTAGCTGCCCAGTTGCTGATTTCTAGAAGTGAAGCTAAGCAATATATCGATAATTATTTTAAAAAGTTTTCTAGGGTAAAAGCTTATTTGGATTCATTGAAGGAAGTGGCCGAGAAAACAGGCTACGCGATAACGTTAACTGGTCGAAAAAGATTCTTACCTGACATCCATTCGAATAATAGAACAGTAAAGGCAATGGCCGAGAGAATGGCGGTGAATAGCCCAATACAAGGGACTGCTTCTGATATTATTAAAAAAGCGATGCTTGATATTAATGGAAAGCTTGTGAGCGAAAGTCCAAAAACGCGATTAGTCATTCAAGTCCACGATGAGCTTGTTTTTGAAGTTCCGGAAGAAGACTTAGCTTTAGTTGAAAAGATTGTTCGCAGTACGATGGAGTCAGTAGGAGAGCTAAAGGTTCCACTATTAGTCGATGTTGAATATGGTTCAAATTGGTATGACATGAAGGATTTTTAAGGGATCTGGGCTCGAAGTTCAATTAAACTATATCCTAATTAAGTCGTAATGGTTCTTCTATTATAGTGATAGAGTTCACAGGAAAGAAAAAACTACGCTCTTGGGAAGTTGAATCTTTGGATACTGGTAAAAAGAGGATTCATTGAAAGTGTTGATGAGAATGATAAAGTAGCCGTTTTCTCAATAAACGGCGATGCTTACAGTTCATCCACATGTCCTAGTTCGATCAAGTAAAGCTCTTACTTTTGTTTAGTTTTGAAGGCCTTTAAAAACATTCTAAGAAAGTTATTACTTTGAATCATAAACTTACCAAGTGAACCTCTAGAGAATATCTTGGAAATCAAAAATCTAGGTATCATATAGAATTGTACTAGAGACTTATTGCGTATCTTGTTGAGCTCGTTACTTGGAACTTTCCCTAAGCTTAAGATATTTGAATTGCCTAAACTGTCATATTCGTGAAAAGTATTTGTAATAATATCTTTCTTTATTGCTTCTTCTCTTATTACTGTCCCTGGCAATGGGGCTACAAGATTGAAGGAGGCGTAGTCTAATTTGAGCTCTTTTGCTAGAGCGATATTATTAGTCATCTCATGCTTATCTTGTTGAGAAAGACCCAGTAAGAAATCACCACAGACTTCAATCCCTTTTTTATGACAATACTTTATGAGCTGCTTGGTCGTGTCGTGGCTAGTGTTACGTTGATATTCTTTGAGAATTTCAACATTGGATGTTTCAACACCTACAATAATTGTATGGCAACCTGCTTCGCTCATGAGATCAATTAGTTTTTCACTAAATTGATTGGGATGAAAATAAGAAGACCGGCTAAAATTGAACCTCTTCATTTCACTCAAAAGGCTTGTGACATTTGAGAGGGGAAGCCCAAAGGAGAGATCTGTAATATAAAGCTCTCGAAACTTAAGGCTTTTCAAAACCTCGAGCTCTTGGATGATATTTTCGAAGGGTCTATAGTGAAAGGGGAATCTTGCGGCCGTACAGTATCGACAGGAGTACGGGCAACCCCAGACTGTCGTCACGCAGGCGTAGCGAGAAAACTTAGCAAAAGGCCATTTATAGAACTCGTCGTCGAAGAGATGGTGCTGTGGCGGAGAGAATTCTACCATAACTGGCTTTTTGTTCCCTAGCTTAAAGGAGTTGTCATTAAATAAGCCCGGGTTCCTTTTTATTTCATACTCATTTACGAAATCTTCTGGGTCGAGAAGAAATGGATTGGCAACGATTCCGTTAACATAAGGTAATACGAGCTCAACATTACTCTTCTCAATAAAAGCATCACCTAGGCAATATATAGAGGAATTAGCTGAAATCTTTTTTAGCATTTTCAAAAAATTAAAATCGTTTTCAAAAATAGCATCGATCATGGCGACGATAATAATGTCAGGCTTACTCTTATCAAGATCATTTTCAAGTCTTGATATCGGTGGTTTCTTTGAAGAAACATAGTCCCAGAAGGAGACCTCTGCATGATTGGCCAAGATCCCTGAGATTAAGATGAAATCTACGGGCTTTAAGAGATATGAACCTTTTGATTCTGCTGCACACCCTATATTTCGAGTAAACTTTCGGTCATCGGGTGTCGGTGGGTTTATGAGAAGTATTTTTTTCATAGAACTATACCTTTGGAGAATGGTCTTTGAGGCAGCATCCTTCGCAGGAAGGATGAAAGCCTTTTTCTATTTCTCGAGGCAGTTGAGTTTTATTGAGTATTCTCCAAGTATTCGATAAGTCGTAATCGATTTCTTTAATATTTGTTACATTTAGGCCTATGTCACAAGGGCTGATTGTTCCATCATAGTACATGGTCACGACACTAAAGTGTTTTTTGCAGCTCTTAACTCCAAATGAACTCGGGTTGTGAAGATAGTTTTTCAGTTCAGAAGAACTGACCTCTGGCTTTACCCTAACCGATATTTTGTTGTCTGAGGCGTAGTTTTTAGCTTCATTGATTGCAGCTACTGCACCGTCAATTGCCTTGGGAGAAAACTGTAAGGTATTTCCTGAAGTAAAATCTGGATGTTTAAAATCACTATGAAGGTAGTTTCCACCTCTAACTTTATTTTGATATAAAAGATTTAGAGTAAAGTCCTCAATGGCGTAGGTTTCTTTAAAGAAAGCTATTGTCCTAAGGATTTCTCCATAATTCTCCTGTGCAATTGAAATTTTCAAGCAAAGAATTGGAAACTTTGATTTCGTTCTTTTCTTTTCGTTTTGTAAAATCTCTATTGTTTTACAAATACTTTGGAATGACTTTGCATTTCCCCTGATTGAATTGTGAGTTTCCTTCAGGCCGTCGACAGAAATCATAAAAAAGTAGAGCTTATCTCTTATAAAACTTTTAATCGTTTGTTCGTTTGGATAACTACCGTTAGTAATGAGAGATGTTCGAAACCCTCTTTTCAAAATCATTCCTAGTACTTCGGTAAAGTTTTTTGCAATGAAAGTTTCGCCACCAGTAATATCAATGATGGTATTTTTGGGAAGGCGATCTAGTATTCTTTCCCACTCTGTTAAGCTTAGATGATTTACTTCTTTTTTGTTCAGTGAGTCAGCCTGATAGCAAAAGCTACAACTCAAGTTGCATCGTTTTGATATACGTAGGCGGACTACTAATGGGGGTGGTGAGACAGTATTGGCTACTAACTGAAACTTTTGTATAGTTTGAACCATACTACCGTAAGCATTCACGGAGTGATCAAAAATAGAATGAAGTAGATTACCTTTAATCATAATGAATCATTAATCTCGAGTTTCTCTTGAGACTCCACTATATCACAGGAGCTGGTCATAACTGTTAGTAAGGTATTGAAAAATAAGCGTGCCATATATGACGATCCTGGCTACACACTGGACTACAAGATACCTGCGGCTGACCTTAAAGTGTTAAGAGAGCTTGTTTCAGAGCAGTTTTTGGCAAATATCTCTCGCATTGATAAAAAACTTCTCCCTAGGTTTAAGAGCGCGGGCATAGACCAATATCACACACTTTCCAACCTAATTAAGCACCAAGAGGCCTGGCCAAAATTGAGAAGGTGCTTGCCTCAGTCTAGTTGTGAAAAAATTAAGAAATTAAGCTTTTGGCAAAATATTGAAAAAGACTTTGCCCCCTTTAAACTAGGTCCTGTCGTTTATGAAAAAGAAGTCGATCATGGACGAGATGAAATGTATTGGAGGATTGTAAGACCAGAGGAAGAGGGGGACGTCGGAACCCTACATGCAGATCGCTGGTTTCATGAGTCAATGAAGATACGAGAGCGGGTTTTTCCAGAAAATGGTAATGCCTTGAAACTGTGGCTTGCACTGTATGTAGAAAAGGGCCTAAGTGGCTTAGCATTCGTGGAAAATAGCCATAAGCAGCAATGGGATTACAATTCTGTTGAGATTGAAAATACCAGTAAACCCAGACTGAAGCTGGATGAGCCTAAAATTGAGACTAAGCTCCTTCCTACGGCCTCTGGGGATATCATCATTTTTAATGAAGATATCGTCCATATTGGGGCAATTAATAGATCAAAGAGTACTCGAATAAGCCTTGAAATAACTCTTATTAGAGAGCACTGTTAACTACCTGTATTTTGCGTTTTTCCAGTTTTCCTTTACCATTGAGCAAGGAGTATAATTTATGTCTACTTTTTTTATTGATAAAGCAATATTCGATATTGATTGGGTAGTTAGGCACCTTTTTGGAAAGTCCGATTCCGAGGCGATTAATCCAAGTCTTTTTCGGGAAGGGTTGCACTCCAAAATTAATGAGCACATTCAAAAAGAGCTCGGAAATGAACTTACTATAGGTGAATACCAGTCTTTTATAAGTCGAAAAGACTTTCTTCGTCATTTAAGGGCATCAACTCCTTTTGTTATTAGAGGTGGAGCCAAACTCTGGCCGGCCGTAGAGAAATGGGACTTCGATTTCTTGTCTCAGACTTATCCTGATGTTGTTGTACCTCTCGTTGACAACAATAGATCAGGAGGAAGTTTAACTTATGACACTTTAAAAAATGCGATTAGCGTTTTTAAAAATGGTGGCAGCTTAAACTGTAAGTTTTCGGATCTCCTTTATCATGAACCTAGATTACAAAGTGATCTACGGTTTAATGAACTAGAAAATTTAAAGCCTGCGATAAATATAAAAGGCGCTTTACAATTTTTCATTGGTCCTGAGGCGACGAAAACAGTGAGTCACTGTGCGATAGGACACAACTTCTTTTCACAAATAAGAGGAGAAAAGCTGTGGCATATTTACCCACGCAAGTATTCAGAGCTATTTATGCCAAAGATTACACGTTCTCCTCACTTTATTGCTGATGAGCGATTCAGCTACCCTAACGAGAGAGAGGAGATTATCCGTAGTATTGACTACTGGAAGGTTCACTTAAAGGCCGGAGATATTCTTTTTAACCCCTCTTACTTGTGGCACAACGTAGAAAATTTAACGAATTCGATTGCCGTTAAGTCGTCATGGGTATCCTTAGGGACAATTCTTAAAAATCCATTAATGTCATTTATGACTTTAAGTGTAATGGGAACCAACCTAAAGCGCATTAGGAAGGAACTCGATGGAGGAAAATTTTTTCCTAAAAAGAGTTGGCTTTAGTATGGCGAGATGTCTATTTGTTGACTTCACTACAAGTTTCTATGATCGCCATCCGGTATACTACCTAACCCCAGTGCTTAAAAAAGCAGGTTGTGAGGTCTTCTATATTCAATCTCAATCTTTGAGTGAGATTGATAAGTTCATTCGCTCAAGTAGAATAGACACGCTTCTCTATACCTCTTTTTCAAACTACATCTCGAATTATTCTAATTTTGACAGAGAAATCAAAAAATTAAATCCTAGTCTATTTTCTATAATGGGAGGTCCTGGAGTTACACAGCGAGAAGAAAGAGAAATGCTTCTTGGGATGGGGACCACTATAGATGCTTACTGCGTTGGAGAGGGGGAGGTTGCCCTTAAAGATTTTTTTGAAAATGGAAAGGTATTGAGAAAGAATATGATAAGCACACAGCAGTTAGATGTTGAATCTTATCATTCCTATGTTGACGTAAACTCCTTAGACCTCCCTGATCGATCAATCGTTTATGGTCAAGACCCAATTCTTAGAGAGATGCCGACAAAGCAGTTCATGGGGGGCAGGGGTTGTCCTTACAAGTGTACTTATTGTCATAATCATACGATCAATGAGCTCTTTAAAGGATGCGGTCCCGTAATAAGACTAAAAGATGTCGACTATATTATCGCCGAAGTTAAAGATGTATTGAAGAAGTACCCTTTGAGTAGTGTTGTCTTTCAAGATGATATTTTCTTTTTCAATAAGAAATGGTCATTCGAATTTGCAGAAAAGTGGGCTTCACAAGTGGGCCTTCCTTGGAGTTGTAATATCAGGCCTGACTATATTAATGAGGACCTTATAAAAGCCCTTAGTGACTCCAATTGTCGCTCGGTAACATGGAGTATAGAGTCTGGTAATGAGTTTTTACGCAATAAAGTTTTGGATCGCAGAATGTCTGATGAGACTGTTATTAAATGTGCTGATCTTTTAAATAAATATGGAGTCACCCACAGAACCGGAAATATAATTGGAATTCCAGGTGAAAAAGTAGAAAATATTGAAGAGACAATAGAGTTGAATATTAGATCGAAGCCAAAAATTGCAAACGCTCATATTTTCGTACCATTTAAAGGCCTAAAACTTACGGACTATGCTGTCCAGGAGAGTTTTGTTAACAAAGAGAACCTGGTAGATATTCCTGATACTTACTTTGAAGGAACTATTCTTAATTTTAATGAAGATGAAAAGCTGATTATCAGGAAAATGATGTTCCTTTTTCCAATTTTTGTGGGTATTCCTCGGCTTTATCGAAATAAAGGCTTATATAAGATACTTTTGAGGTTTAATGATAAGCTTCTATACTTTATTAATAAGTTTTATGTTGGTTATCAGACATCTCAAATGTTCAAAGTTGAGGGAAGCCTCTCATTTAAATTTAAAATGCTTAAACGTTTCTTTAGTTTTGGAACGTAATGAGGAGTTCCTATTAAGAAAGAAAAAATTCGAATTATAAGAACGCCTTATGTTTTCCCAGAAAAACATGTTTCTAGTATCACAGTAGTGCCAGATATTGGGACAGCTTATATAAATGGTACTTTGAAGAGCTATGGTTACGATTGTGAAATAATTGATGCTGCCGGAGAGGGACTAGATTCCCGTCTTAAAATCGAAGGTTTGCCACTATCAATTGCAGGCTTGTCGGCCGATGAGATTGTAGAAAGAATCCCTGAGGATATTGACTATATTGGCGTTCAGAGTATGCATAGCAATCGCTGGATTTATGATAGCTTTGTCATAAAGAAAATCTTAGAGAAATTCCCCAATGTTAAAATCTTTATGGGAGGAGAGCACGTAACAGCAACGAGCGACAAGATCCTTAGGCAGATTCCTGAAATTGGAGCATGTGTTTTAGGTGAAGGCGAAGAAACCGTAATTGAATTGCTTGAGTGTTTTAGAGATGGCGGAGACCTTTCAAAGATCGAGGGCATCGCTTACTCAGACAATGGCATTGTTATAGAAAATAAGAGAAGGCAGCGAAGAAAGGCTGTTAGTGATATTGCACTTCCTTCTTGGGATGGAGTCCCAATTGCTAAGTACTTAGCAAACCACTGTGGAGTAAATTCATTATCAAAAAAATCAATACCGATGATAGCTACCCGAGGTTGTCCCTATAGTTGTACCTTTTGTACAGTTCCCAACATGTGGGACTCTAAGTGGTTCGCTAGGCCTGCAGATGATGTAGTAAAAGAGATAAAATCATATGTTAGAGACTTCGGTATCGAGCATATTGATTTTGTTGATCTTACTCTTGTGATTAACAAGAAGTGGATGACTGAATTTGCGGAAAAATTAATTGAAGCTGATCTCGGTATTACTTGGGCCATACCCATTGGAACAAGAACAGAAAGTATAGATAGTGATCTCCTAAAAGTGATGCGAAAATCAGGTCTTTCGAGGGTGCTTTATAGTGCTGAGAGTGGCTCCGAAGCGACTTTATTGAGAATAAAGAAATGCTTAACTTTAGAAAAATTTGAGCGTGTAGTAAAAGAGACATCTAAGCTTGGCATTTGTGTGAAAATAGCCTTTATTTTTGGATTCCCGGGACAAACGAAGAAAGAAGTAATGGATAGTTTCTTCCTTATAAACCGATTAGCCTACCTTGGAGCCAATGACATCGTTTGCCTCTCCTTTATTCCCTATCCTAAAACGGAACTCTTTGACCAACTTGGAGTCGATTACGATTATACTGACCCGAATAAAAATATTAGGCTCAATAATGACATCCCGAATATGCAGTCCTGGTCAGAGCACTTTGGAGATGGGGTACTTAAATTCTTTGTAGTGTTCTTTACTCTTTATTTTTATGCCCTCCAAGGGCTGTTTCGTCCTATGAGAGTAGTGAATGGTTTTAAAAGAGTTTTTATTAAAAAGCTTCCACTTACTAATTTTGAGTCTATTGTTTTTAATTATTTAAATAAAAAGAATCTTAAAGCAAGGACTGTTAGTATTAAATAAATTTAACATATCAAGAAGGAGCTTGGTTTTTCTTACCTCTTTCAAATCGTTTTGAGTGAGTAATCGAATATGATCGCAATACGGTAATCTTAATTAATTCATTTCAAAAGACGCTAAAGGTGATGAATCAGTTTTTCCCGTCTAGTGAAAGGGAAGCCTTGTCGCTTTTAGTATTCACCTTTTTCTCGTTGAAAGTCTAAAGAATGAGCTGAAAAATACATACGCATGACGAGTCAAGACAAAGACATTAGTAACCGCTGTTCTAATAGACTTGCTTCTTTCGCTTATTTGATCGGGCATTTTTGCGGCCCTAGTCCCAGGTCTACTTGCAAATGGTATTGCAAGATTAGCATCAAAGAAAAATAATGACTTTATAGAGTCGAACAGCTCAGCCCATGATTCTCCAGGGAAACCAACAATAATATTATTCTTGATCACTAAATTAGGATTAAGTGTTTTAAGGTGAGAGAGAACCACTTTAGGGTCATATTCTCTTCCCATCTTATAAACAACTCTTTTGTTACCAGACATTCATTCAAAAAACCGCACGGTTTAGGCAATGGCCGAGAGGATGGCAGTAAATAGTCCTATTCAAGGCACGGCCGCAGATATTATTGAAATAGCGATGTTAAAAATTGATCAAGAGTTATGAAAAAGATCTTTCAATACGCGGCTTGCCATTCAAGTTCACGATGAGCTGGTCTTTGAGGTACCCCAGAGCGAGTTAGATGAGGTTAATAAAATTGTAAAAGAGTCGATGGAGGGGGTAGTTGATTTAAAAGTTCCTCTACTCGTTGATATGGAGATGGTCAAGAATTGGTATGCACTAGAAGATATAGACAAAAACTGAATTTAGATTAAAAGCAGTGTATAATAGCATCCTAGGGGTTTTTATGAAAAATGATAGTAAGTTCATTGTTTTAGTATTCTTTGTTTTTACAGCGGTTACTCTTGCTTCAGTTGCTCTTGCTTGGGATAAAGTAGATGAGGCAACTGAGTTGGTGAATAGCCACGGATTGAGAATAAAAGCTCTCGAGGACGAATTGAGCGTGACTAAACAGCTTTTGCAAGTGAGTAATCTTTCTAGAAGCTCTTCACCAGGGCTTCTTTTGGGAAATAAAAAATCTGTAAAGGTTATGCCAGCTGCAAAGCCGTATTGCACACAATTGGAAAAATCGATTAATATTTTAGAGTTCGAAGAATCATCGAAGATTACTAATTGGGAATTGATTCGAAATTATGAGAAACCAGACTCGCCTATAGTTGGACCAAAGATAAATGCAGATTATATTATGCGTGGTGAATGGATTTTCATTAATTCCGAAGAGAGTGGAATCAGAAAGAGAAGGCGAGCGTTAATCGAAAACGTTGGAAAAGACGGTCGTATTATCGAGTTTTCAATTGGTTCTGAGGTTTATGATTATAGAACTTGTCCCAAAAATATATAGCCCATTAAATCAAACACTCTTTAGAGAATGCTTTTTTAAACAACAGCCTTCGCAGGAAGGGTTGGTACCCTTTCTTAATTTCACCAATGAGGGGCTCTCTAGTCTTTAGGCCCCAGGCCCTTGATAGGTCATAATCGAGCTCTCTTATATTGCCAATATTTAAGCCAATATCACATGGACTAATGGTTCCATCATAATACATTGTCAAAATACTTGAGATTTCCTTACAACTTTTTACCCCGAAGGCTCCAGGGTCTCGAAGATATTGACTTAATTGGTTCAGCTCAATCTCAGGCTTGATAAGAATCTGAAGCTCTTTCTCCTCGCCGTATTAGAGGCAATCGTGAACTGACTTTTCTAGCTTTTCAATGTTTTCGGGCGAAAAGTTTTGGGTATTACCACTGATAAAGTCAGGATGATTATAATTTTCGTATATATAGTTTCCGCCTCTCACCTTATTTTGAAAAAGAAGATTAAGGGTCTCCTCAAAGCTTGGATTCAAATACAAAGTTCTTGGCTTAATCCGTTATTTAGAAAGCGGAATGTGAAAGGATAATCCCTTTAAATTCGCGGTTTAGTCTTACTAAATGAAGTTGATGTGTTGAGGGGGATTCTTTAGCTTCCAGAGCTCTTCGTTAACGGCATTTGGCCGGCAGTTGGGCATACACTTTGAAACATCCACGTGATTTTGAATATAGGCGACCCTCTCTCTACATTCATCGCTATGCCAAACGTCTTTAAATGAATAATTCAAAATATTGCCAAAGCGGTGTTCCGCTTTACCGATGTAGGGACCGCAGCTGTAGATGTCACCACGTGCGTCCACTTCGATCATAAACTCTGATGAAAGGCACTTTTTGTAACCTCTTTCAGTTTGCTCAGTAAAGTTTGCCTGTCTCATTCTAAAGGAGAATTTATCATCACTTAGATCTTCGAGAGGAACTAGAGAGTCAATTATTTCTTTCTTGTTATCGAGCTCTGTCGTCCAGCTGGTTTCTGGATGTTTTAAGAAGGGTTTGATTGAGTAGTAGTCTACTCCAATCTGTTTTAGAGTACTCGCCAGTTGAGCTATCTCAGCGGCATTTTCATTTAGAAGAACGGTCTGTATCCCTATCGTAATGTTACTTTTTCGGCTTTCCTTTAATTCTACTAGCTGCTTAATATTATCCAGGACTTTTTGGAAGTCACTTTCCTGAGTTTGATGTATCTTGGCATAGGATTTAGCCGTTCCTGCATTAAGGCTTATTCTTATCCAAGATAGATTCTCGACGATCTCCAAGCTTCTTTTTTCATTTAAGAGAATTCCATTTGTATTCATGGCAACATCAAGACCATTTTTTTTTGCAGATATAATCATCTCAGAGATATTCTTGTGCAAAAGAGGTTCACCATCACCCGCCAAAAAAATAGATTTTACACCTAGACTCGACCACTCAGTGACAAGTTCTTTAAAACGTTCAATAGGGAAAAATATAGGTTCAAACTTTTTATAATGATAAACACAAAAGGTGCACTTATGATTACAAAGACTAGATGGACTAAAGGCAATATAAATAGGGTATATGATTTCGTCGTCAAGCCATCGTTTTAAACGTTCTGAGTGATGAATAAGCTTGGTGCCGTCTAGCTGTAGAGGTGGTTTGGTTTTCTTTTTCGCCATTACTTTCTCGATTTAGCTTTTGTAAATGAATTTACAAATACATAGGAGTGTCTGGCTAGAATGAAAATGTTCATGAACTTTGTCCTAGCATTCTTTGTGAAGCTTGAGAGCTGATTGTCCATTTTAGCGGCTCTTGTTCCTGGTCTTTTAGCAAAAGGTATAGCGAGGTTGGCGTCGAAGTAAAAAAGAGACTTTATAGAGTCCCACAAGTCGGAGAGTGTCTCTCCGGGAAATCCAACTATTATATTATTTTTAATCACAAGGTTTGGGTTTAAACTTTTAAGTTCCTTCAATTGTCTCAGAACAATGTGAGGATCATATTCTCTTCCCATTTCAAGGACTAGTTTCTTACTTCCCGATTGTATCGGGATATTAATATTGATAATTCGAGGGTCACTTAGAAGTGATTTGAGTTCTGAGAAGTGTTTAGTAAAAAACATCGGCTCTAGATAGTTGATGACGAGTTTAAAGGGGAAGTCTATTCTCGTTATCTCACCCAATAAGTCCACAATCGTTTGACCCTGATCAATTCCGTAGCAACCAATATCATCACCAAGTAGCCAAAACTTATCGTGTCCTAGTTTGATGCCGGTATAAAACTCGTTCACAATCTTTTCGAGGGGCTTGCTCTTGACGTGACCTTTCGCCACCTTGATAGCACAAAAAGTACACTTTCCCGCGCATCCTTGGCTCACCGTTACACCAAAAAAATCTTGATTCACGACTGTGGTTTCAAGGATGTTGTGAAGTGGTTGGGCGCTAATATTTAGCTTCTTTTCTAATTTAAAAAAAGAGGGACGAATCTTGATAACAAATCTGTGTACCCAAGTAAGTTCTTGAAAATCTTGCGAGTCGAATAGGTTTGAGTTTGTCGGCTCGGCCCCTTCACTTTGGGCCATGTCGATAAGATTAGGAACTTCGTCGAGTGACGTCCAAAGCTCTGAAATATTACCGGGGCTAAAGGTTTTACCTTCATAGAATTCTTGGAGTCCTTTCGGATTTATTTTGGCTAGGCAACCGCCTACCACGAGTTTTTTGTCGGGATATTTTTGTTTAAGAGACCTTAATGTTTTAAAGGTATGATCTTCTCTTTCTTGAGTATGGCCACAGGTGTTTAGAATAATAACTTCGGCATCTTCAACCTTGGTCGACTGCCAGCCACTATTTTCAAGTTCTGCGCGATAAGAAGAGTTCTCGAGTAAATTAGTCGCACAGCCTTCGGTGGTGCTGATGACCTGAAACTTCTTTTTTACTTCCATTGTGACTCCGCTGCTTGCTCCGTATTTCGGTCTCGGATATTTTTGATTGTAACAGAAGTGTGTCCATGGCGTTGAAAGCGGTTATTTTTAACCTTAATGTCACAAGGGTTACAATTACCGTAAAAGTGACATTCCTTAAATTTATCTTGTATCTGAAAGTTTTCGTGTGTGAGATCACCCGTGGGAAATTTCTTATTGTAGAGATCGTGATGACAGCGAAAGACCTCACCCTCAGGAGAGATGAGGAGCTCACTTGTTTTACATTCACAACTTTTTAGAACCTTGGAGGCAACTGCTCCAGGGTATTTCATCTGCCCATGCAACTCATTTTCAAATTCACCGAGAAGACTTTTCAGCTTAAAGGGGACACCGAGCTCTAGAGCGATCTTTTTAGCTCTACTAATTTCTGATTCATACTTTTCAATTTCTATTGAGTAAACGGCTATCGGAAAGCCTTTCTCCTTAAGATGATGAGCTTTGGTAAATAAGGGCTCAAGCTCCATCGTCTCTGGATGATAGCTTACCCTTATTGATGCATAGGGCGACTCTCGAAGAAAACGGGCCGGTGAAAAGCGTTCGCTAAACTTGTGAACATCGAACTGGAGATTTGTCAGTAAGTCGATTTTAATGCTTTCTTTTATCTCGTCTAAAATATCAAAAAAATGAGGATGTATCGAAGGCTCACCGCCCTGAATCGTTACCGGAAGATCAGTCGGAAGGTCCAGCCTGTTAATTACGCTTGCCCATTCTTTGGCACCTAAAAGCTTTCTATTTTTCTTTAAGCCACTAAGGTGATTGATACAGTAACTACAGGAAAGGTTGCATCCAAGAGTGAGGAAAACTCCAATATAGTTATAGTTACTGGGAATTGTTACTGTGGAGTGCTGTCGCATTTTTGACTTACTACCTGGAGCCGATTACCGATTCTAAGTTTGTTGGCTAGATTCCATAATATCTGGGTGACTAAGCTAGGTCCACCTTTTTCATGAACTCCTATAACCCCCTGAATACCTGTCCAGTATTGACGGTTGCTGCCAAATCCTGATTGGCTCAGTAAGGTTAATAGGCTTGAGGGGTTGAACTGCCACAAGTGATGGGGAAGGCCTAAGTTATGATTGAACGGATACCTGACGCCAAGAACATTTGGGACTTGAATATAGAGAATACCTCCCGGGAGTAGCAGCTTCTTTGCTTTTTGAATCATCAGTCCCGGTGAGTCTAAGTGCTCAAGAACATCAAACATGAAGATCGCGGAGTATTTTCTATTAGTTTCAAACTCTTCAAATGATTGCTTTGTTGCCTTGACTCCAAAGTAGCTAACAGCATGCTCTAGAGCTTCTTTTGAAATATCGATTCCCTCAACTTCATACCCTTGCTTAATAAGGTACTGGGCCCAGAAGCCATACCCAACGCCAACATCTAGAATTGGACCATTTGGCGGATAAAAGCTTTTCATTCTCTTTAGTCGTTGTTGAAAGTATTTTTTAAATACGTCTTCATGTCTATCAAAGAATTTCGGTGCTGACCAATACTCAACTTTTCCTTCATTTGAATCTTGAATGAAGTTGTGATTATTCTCAGGAGAGTATTTAAGATAGACCAGTGAGCACTGGTGACACTTCATTAAGTCGTAACCATCTACCTGACGAAAGGAGCGTGAGTTGGCATGGGAATTACAGACACAACATTTAAGTTTTTCATCGGATTTGTTCATAGGTTTTTACTGATTTGAGTGATTTTTCTAACAACCTCGTCTTCGTCAATATAGCTGCTGCATTGCTGTGGCATGTGACAAAGGCTGGAGTAACAAGGAAGGCACTCGTAGTTTATTGGTACTTTAAAGCGATAAGGTACAAGAAGTTTATAGTCGTAGATCTCGTCAATACTTGTAGGCCCAAAAAAGCAAAAGACCTTTTTGCCAAGGCCCAAGGCTAGATGCATTCCGAGGCTGTCATTGGTAATTAAAATTTGGCTGCTATTGATCCAAGAGCAATATTGACCGATATCAGAAAAGCCCTCTTGCCATGTTGTCGATATATTAGAGTCCCTGAGTTTTAAATCAATTGATTCCCAAACTTTAAGGGAAACCTGTTTTGTAGGCCATTTTTTTCCTACTTTCCAATTGAGACCGACGACAAATGTGTCTTCAGTCTCATGGAAAAGACTTTCTGGAATTAAGTATTTCTCACCCGAGAAATCTTCTCCCAAAAGAGTAAAAATAAAGTCTTGTAGAGTTGGTTTATTTTGGAGCTTTAGCTTCATTTTAAAGTTGAGAAGGGAGTCGATACCTTCACTAGTGTGTACTTTACTGTCGTCCAAAGGGGAAAAACCATAAAGCTTGGTACCTTCTTCAAGAGAAATACTCTCTTCTAGGTCCTTTTCTAAGTTGATAAATAAGTCAGTTTTTTCTAACAAGTGGTGAGGTAAATTAGATGTTGTTAGGACTTGAGTCAGGCCTTCAATACCCTGGAGTAGGGATACGCACTCCTTAGAAGTAATCCAATATATCGAAGAAAAGTTCTTTCTTTTTAAAAGGGAAACAAGAGGAGTTGTTCGAACTACATCTCCTAAACTCACGATATTACCCGACTTTTCTTCGGCTAGTGTCTCGCTGTATCCTGTCTTATAAATAACAGCTGTGGCCATCTAATCGCGCCCCTTCGCTCTGTATACCTCCACCACTGTAAAGAAATAGAAACTTACAATATCGGTGAGTGATGCTAGGGAGAGGGCTTTTGATTTACCAGAGTTTCTGGCCGTTAGTTGAAAAGGGTGTTCTAGGTAGTCAAGGTTCGTCTGCTTTAAGACCTTTATCAACGCCTCTGCATTGAAAGCAAATCTATCTGAGCGTAGATGAATTTTCTTTAAGGCTTTAGTTGGAAAAACGGTAAACCCATTGAAATAGGTAAGTTTGAGTTTAAATGTTTTATTGAGGATAGAGGTGTAGCACTTAGATAATAAGTGGCGGGTTTTCGTTCTGGGGTTCCTATTAAAAGTAGGATAACTGATCACGAGTTTATCTTGGGACGCTGCCGTCATCGCCTCAACCAGAGGCTCAGCTGGGATTTCACCATCGCTTGGAATCCAAGTAACAAAAGGGGTATTTACCTCTTTAAGCGCTCGCTTGTAACAAAATCCAATGCCAGAGTTTTTTTCCAGATGAATGGCCTTAATATTGAAAGACTGATTCTGCTCCTTTGATATTCGGGTGATGATTTCTTTTGACTGATCACTACTCCCATCGTTGACTAGAATGATATTACAGCTCAGATTTTTTAACTTTAAGTGCTCCTGAAGGTCACTAATCATTCCTTCGATATTATCCTCTTCATTGAATACTGGGATGATAACGGTGTACGTAGGGGTATCTATAATCATCGGACTCTCAAGATCATGAGTCCTTCAGAGACTTGATTAAGCAGGTGTTGAAAACTCTTGATTTTTGTAAGCCTTTTGAAAAGGTAGCTAGGGCGAAAGTAAAACTGTCTAACGGCAAGATTTTTTAATTCCTTAATCTCTTCCCCTGATAAGTTTTTATTGCCTATAACGGTCCCTGAACCAAAAGAGTCAACCCCATCAGAGTATTCATTAGAAAATGATTTTTGCTCAATAGCACTCTGGCGAATTGAGGTTCCTGGTAAAGGGGTCGCGACATTGAAGGAAGCGTAGTCGATGGGGATTTCGGTTGAATATTTTATCGTCTTTAGAATTGATTCCTTAGTCTCTCCTGGTAGACCGATGATGAAGTCTGCACAAACATCGATACCAAGCTTATTGCAGTCTTTCAGGAGGTTTTGGAGATGATTCGCTTTCATATGTCGACCGTACTCTTTGAGCGCTTGCTGGTCATGAGATTCAATTCCTACGATGATCGTATGGCATCCAGCGCCTTTCATCTTTTCTAGAAGAGCTTTGTCGTATTGATTGGGGTGGAAGTAGGTTGACCAGCTAAATTTAAATTCATTTTCGATCATGAGATCTAGTGTTTTTATAACATTTTTAAGGGGGAGACCGAATGAGCGGTCTCCGATGTAAATTTCTTTTATACCTCGCTCTTTTATAATCTTCATCTCTTCAATAATTTCGTCAGCCTGTCTGTAGAGATTTGGAAATTTATTCATGATGCAGTAAGAGCAAGAATAAGGGCATCCCCAGCTTGTAAAAACTGTCGTGTAGGTTGCGTGGCGAGAAAATGGCCATCGATAAGCTGGCTTCAAGAACGAGCTGTGCATTGGGGTTTTAATGGTAATCTCACGGGATTTCTTTAAGAGACTGCCTTCATATTTTGGGTCCCACTTGTTCTCGGTGGAGGTTGTCACTTCGGAGAAATTTACATTGAAAGGGTCGGACAAAATTCTATCAACATAGGGGCTTACTTCATCTCTAAAGTATTCCTCTAAAAAGAGATCTCCAAAAACGGAGATTTGCTTTTTGGGAAAGAGTTCTCGGATGGACTTTAGGAAGTTAAAATCGTTCTTCCATGAAGTATTCGCCATGGCGACAACAATGAAGCTTGGTGCTCTCTTTTTCAGTTGAGCAAACAGGGATTCCTCACTTATTGGCTCAGCTATCGCATCAATGAATAAGAATGACTTCTTTTCCTTTTCAGGGATTTGAGAAGACATTAATAAGAAATCGTAGGGTTGATATAAGTAGTTTGCCTTTGACTCTGTGGCACAGTCGAAGTTTCGCATGATTTTACGGCGACTTTTAGATGGTGGATTGATAAAGACAACGGACAATTCTGCTTCCTCTATTGTTACATCTTCTGCCAAAAAGATTGTCGTATTATATTATTTTCGAGATCCCTCTTAAAGCCAATCGGGTCTGCAACCACATTATCGATCGCCTTCTTGAGATAGGCTTTCTTAATCTTCTTTAACCTTTTCCAGTTATGGGACTGATATCTCTCGGTATGATTTTCAACCATGTGAAGATAATCAATGACCTCATCATAATGAAGAAGAGGTCCTTTACCAATGACTGTTTTAGCGAATACTCCATTTTCCTTGAGGATCGCCACATTTTTTTGATTATTGAGGAGATTAGCACTAAAGAATGAGACAACAAGCACCAGAGATAGCAATAGGTAGTTTCTGATACTGCTGAGCTTGAATAAGAAGAAAAGAAGTAGTGAGGAGATGAGTGAAACTTTAAAAAAAGTGCCTGCAGTAGCGTAGTCGATAAGACCAAAGCGATAATGATAGAATGATTTAACGGTTTGTAAGTAGTCCCCAGTTTTCATGAAAAATTCAAGGGTCTTAGGCCCAGAATATAAAACCTTGTCCGCCGTAAGCCAATTAAAAATTCCTAGCATATTAAAGTAGGCGCTAACGAGGAAGGAGAGGGCGGTAAGGGAAATCGCTGTTTTTTTGTATTTTTTATAAAATAGATAGAGTCCATAGGAGTAAAGCGGTAATTCCGCAAGGTAGTGTCTGCCAATTAATGTATCCATCAGATGGGATGACATAAGTGACATGAGGCTTAATTTGAGCAGAATAATCGAAAGACAAAATAGACTAGCCCTTTGTTCTTTTTTTAGGGAGCTCTTGAGCCCTGTGATAATTCCTATAAGACAAACTAGGAAAATAGGTTGCATAAGGAATAAACCTGTTTCTCCAAATAAAAGGGCAACGATGTTAAATTTTTTAAATTGAACAATAGGGCTAAGGACATTGGTTCCTGCATATTGGATATAAAGTGTGGTTCCTAAGATCAGCCAAGTAAAAAGATAGGCTGCAGTCAGCTGTAACATATTCTTGGTGCGCTGATAGAGAAGCGAATGCCCTATGATGATAGGCATCCAAACAAAACTGTCAGGTCTTATAAGTGTGAAAAGTAGAATTGGAATATAAAGATAAACGAAGTCTGCCTTGAAGTTAATTTCTTGATCTTGATCCTCTCGTTCTTTCAGAAAAAGATAGGTAAATATTTGAGTTGTAAGTCCAACCGACGCAAGTGCAAACTCACCGGGATTAAAAACAAAGTAGTGAAGTCCGATTGATGAAATTAAAACAAGAAAAAGCGACTTGAAATAACTCTTATTTGATACAGAGATCATTTTGAGAATATGAAAAAGCACAATCGTATTGAGAAATATATAGGCTAGATATTTCGTCTCGATTACTTTCTCACCTCCCACAAAAAAAGTTGTCAATTGGGCTACAAAGTAAGCGGGTGCTAAAAGAACTGAACTGAAGGGAAGTCTATGATCATGGTGATTGTATGTCACTGTGGCCAGCCACCTGTTGGCAGGGTTTGGCATTTGATTAAAAACATTGAAATCCAAATCAGTTAAAATGCTTTCTAGAAGCATCCTATAAACTCCGTTTTCTGCCTCTTCGAACCGAAGCCCAATAAGAAGTAGCGTAAATATAAAAAGAAAAAGAAGTAGAAAGTACTTTAGGCTTTGACTTGTGAAGAATTTTTGAACTTTTAAGTGAATCTTCATTAACGAACTTTATAAAATAGATTAGCAGTTAACTATAACATAAGTGGGCACCTAAGGTTTTTTGAATTGAGGGGATATTAGTTGAAAATATTTTACTTCTGTCGGAAAAATCACTCTCACTACCTATGCGTTTTTCGATCCCTCAGATGCTCGATTAGTTGATTTAATTTATCGAGAAATAAAGCTGGAGGCTTGTTTTTGCCTACGACCTATATGCCGTATTTACCTCGATAGAAATTCATCATACTCTATGTTTTATGTCAGTTATGCTCTCGGTGCTTGCCGTGACTCTCATCCTTGAATTAATAATCCCAAGAGAAAAAACACCTTTTTTCATAGAGATTTTTTTGAGGATACTTTATTTCTAATCGTTACACTCAACGTAATTCACCCTGAGGGGATTTTGCGTTCTTTTATTATTTATCCACAGAAGATTTCTATTTTTGACTTGCAGGGTACTTGGGTACCTCTCCAGTTTATGATCTGTCTGTTGATTTACGACTTCGTAAGATACGCCCTTCATCGCAGTATGCACAAAAGCGATCGACTGTGGGAAGCTCATAAGATGCATCATACAGCAACTTAGCTATCCTGCCTTTCCTCGTTCAGAATAGGATACGCCGAGGATATTTTAATTGTTCTTATCTCTCTACCGCTCGTCAGCCTTTTTCGCTTTAAAAGTGAGCTCGATCTTTATTGTGATTGGATTTTTATTTTTCACGGATATCTCTTGCATTCAAATTTACCAATCAAGTTCCCCGCGGTACTGAGATGGATAGCCTGTCCTTACTTTCATGCTTCCCATCATATTAAGTCCAAGAAGCTGATGAACTCCAATTTTGGGGCAACATTCACCTTTTGGGACAAAATTTTTGGGACATTTTACCTTCCGGATAATTTAGAATTTACTGATCTTGGAACTCCAAATATGGAGAAAGATCCTTACTTAAAGAAAAATTTTCTATTAAGGTTTTTTCATCTTAAAACCTTCTCCCTCACTAAACGGAAATAGTCTCTTCCTCTCCTTTTACACTTCTTAGGTTGTAACCAAAGAGCGAGACAATATTTTCGGCCGTAACGATACCGATAAGATTTCTTTCATTGATTCTACTGACAACAGGAAGACGTGAAACATGAAAGCGATCTAATTTATGAAAAGCCACTAGGAGAGATTGGTCTGGATAGATAGTGATCACTTTCTTCTCTGAGATAGTGAGAATGTTTTCATCTCCATTACCTTTAGCCAAGGACTGCTTGATGTCAGAACGCGAAACGACGGCAAACAGCTGGCCATTCTTAAGAACAGGAAAACCTGAGAATTCAGCATTTTCGATTAAGTCAGCAGCCTCTTTAACGCTTAGGTTGGCACTGATGGAAAAAGGCTTCGATATCATGGCATCTTCTACAATTAAGCTCTCTAAAATTTCGTGATCATCTCGATTAGGTAAATGAATACCATCTTGTTCTGATATAGATTCATAAATAGACTTCGGGTTTAGTTTCGAACTGAGGAAGTAGCTGACAACATTCGCTATCATTAAAGGCATAATGATGTCGTAGTCCCTGGTCATCTCGAATACCATGATTATGCTCGTGAAGGGTGCTCTGATGACTGCTGCAAAGTAGGAGCCCATTCCGACCAAAGCAAAAATCGCTATATTAGGCTCAAAGCCTGGAATAATCTGACCAAAAATTGTCCCTAAAAAGCTTCCTAGAGTAGCGCCCATCAAGAGTGTTGGTAAAAAGAGGCCGCCGCTCACGCCTGAGCCGAAACAAAGTGCCGTAGCGATAAATTTTACGACAAATAGTGAAAGTAATATTTGAGAGCCTTTCATAGTGAGCAAATTGCTCTCAATTGTGTCGTGGCCTGCGCCAAGAGCTTCAGGTCGGATATGAGAAATAGCCGCCATGATAAAGAAGGTAAACATTATAATAGTAAGTTTATGCCCTCTAAAGAGCTTAATATTTAATGATCTCGTCCATAAAACAGTCTTGGTCCAAAAAGGTCCCATCACCGCACTGGTAATACCGACCAGGGCATATAAAGTTAGCTCGCTTGGGTCATTGATTGAAAAGTTCAAGGTCTGAAAGGTAGGGCTATTTCCGAGAAGGTAGTGGGCCGTAACAGCTGCTACAACTGAGGATACGATAATGTTACCTAGAATTTTTGCATTGAGGTCGCCTACCACTTCCTCCAGTGTAAAAACCACGGCGGCAATAGGGGTATTAAAGGCTGCAGCGATACCACCAGCTGCACCAATAGCAACAAGTGCTTTAACCTTTCTTTTAGATAAGTGAAAGAGCTGCCCTATGTACGAGCCAAGGCCGGCCGAGATAGATGCTGTCGGCCCCTCTCTTCCCAAGCTCATTCCCGTTGAGAGAGAGAGAACGCTCGTTACAAACTTTGCGATGGTCTGAAAGATAGTAATTTTTCCATGATAAACCGCAAGAGCTACTCGCACCCCAGGTATCCCAGAGCCCGATGTACTTGGAAATTTTCTTGTGCTTATGTAGCCACTAACAAAAATAGCCAGTCCTCCTAGGCAAAGGGCCTGCAGATCAAATGGTTTGTTTGTCCCGAATAGAACAACGAGATAGTGGGTCAATTTATGGAGGCTCACGGCTATCAGCGCTGCCGATAGGCCAACAATCAGGGTCAGAACGAAGTAGGTTCTTTCTTCTTGGGCTGAGTTTTTCAGCAAATACTTAAGAATTTTTTCATTCCAGAATTTCTTCATGCGCGCGGAGTCTTTTTTTGAGGATACTTCTACTTCGTTGATTTTACGACATTTTTGATAGGATTACGACGTCAGTAAAAGTCTGCCTGCGGGCAGACTCGCTTTATTGGAGCTAGGCTCTACAAAAAATATGAAGGCCCACCCTTGACACTAATCCAGTGAACACCACCTTGTCCTTGAAACAAGATTTGACCATAAACTTTAACGCGCCCAGAGGGTGCCCCTAATTTGGAGGAACGTATGCAGGTAAGACCTTTGCAAGATCGTGTACTCGTCGAAAGACTTGAAGAAGAAACAAAAACTGCTGGTGGGATCATTATTCCTGACAACAACCAAGAAAAGCCTGCGCAAGGGAAGATCGTTGCTGTCGGTCCTGGTCACAGAAACAACGATGGGACTGTTCGTGTTCTTGACGTAAAAGAAGGAGAAAAAATTCTCTTCGGAAAGTACGCAGGTACTGAAGTAAAGGTTGAAGGTAAAGATCTTCTTATTATGAGAGAAGACGATATCCTTGGCGTCCTACACTAAACGCTTTCGCGCGGTTAAAATGCCTGTGGCATTTTAACGAGCCGCTAGCGCCCTGGCTTGGAAGACATTCCTACTAGAGCGCAAGCAAAGCGGTAGCGCAAAAAAAAGCGCAAAAAATTAACAAACTAATCATTATCTTAAATAGGAGATAAAAAAATGGCTAAAGAACTAAAGTATTCAGAAGATGCAAGAACTCTTATTCTTCACGGAGTAAACTCACTTGCTAACGCAGTTAAAGTAACTCTTGGACCTAAAGGTCGTAATGTCGTTATCCAAAAGTCTTTTGGTGCTCCTCATATCACTAAAGACGGCGTTACTGTAGCGAGAGAAATTGAGCTAGAGAACAACTTCGAAAATATGGGCGCTCAAATGGTAAAAGAGGTTGCTCAAAAAACTAATGATGATGCTGGTGACGGAACAACGACTGCAACTGTTCTAGCTCAAGCCATTTATAGAGAAGGTGTTAAGCTTGTTACCGCTGGTCACAACCCAATGGACCTCAAAAGAGGAATTGATGAAGCCGTTACTAAAGTAGTTGCTCAACTTGCAAAGATCTCCAAGGAAGTTAAATCTAACGAAGAAATCTCTCAAGTAGGAACAATTTCTGCAAACAATGACGCTGAAATCGGTGGTCTTATTGCAGAAGCAATGGACAAGGTTGGAAATAGCGGCGTTATCACGATTGAAGAATCAAAAACTGCTGAAACAACTCTTGATGTTGTCGAAGGAATGCAATTTGATCGTGGCTACCTTTCTCCTTACTTTGTAACAAATGCAGAGAAGATGGAAGTTGGTTTTGATGATGCCAACATTCTTATCACTGACAAAAAAATCTCTAACCTTAAAGAATTGGTCCCAATTCTTGAAAAGTCTATTCAAACAAGTAAGCCACTTCTTATCCTTGCGGAAGACGTTGAAGGTGAGGCCCTAACGACTCTTGTTGTAAACAAGCTTCGTGGCTCTTTAAATGTCTGTGCCGTTAAAGCTCCTGGCTTTGGCGATCGTAGAAAAGAAATGCTTAGAGATATCGCGGCACTTACTGGTGGTACTGTAATTTCTGAAGAGCTTGGAATGAGTCTTGAGACTGCTGAGCTTACTCACCTTGGTTCAGCTAAAAGAATCTCAATTGATAAAGAAAATACGACTATCGTTGATGGCGCTGGAGACAAATCTGAAGTTAAGGCCCGTGTCGCTCAGATTCAGAAGCAAATTGAAGATACCTCTTCAGATTACGACCGTGAAAAGCTTCAAGAGAGACTTGCTAAGCTTGCTGGTGGCGTAGCTGTTATCAATGTTGGTGCTCCAACTGAAACAGAAATGAAAGAAAAGAAAGACAGAGTAGAAGATGCATTAAATGCAACTCGTGCTGCTGTTGAAGAAGGTATTGTTGTAGGCGGTGGATCTGCACTTCTTCACGCTGCTACGGCGCTTGAAGGCTTCGAAACATCTGACCCAGACCTCCAGTTTGGTGTTAAAATTGTTAGAAGAGCTCTAGAAGAGCCTTTGAGACAAATATCTCACAATGCTGGGCTTGAAGGATCTGTTGTCGTTAATGAAGTTCGTAGCAACAAGTCAGACTCTTGGGGCTACAATGCTCGCCTTGATAAGTATGAAGACCTTGTAAAAGCTGGAATCATTGATCCAACTAAAGTAACTCGTTCAGCTCTTCAAAACGCTGCTTCTATCGCAGGCCTAATGCTTACGACAGAAACAATGGTTGCTGATCTTCCTAAAGAAGATGGTGGAGCTGGTATGTCTGGTGGAATGCCAGGTGGTATGGGTGGAATGGGCGGAATGCCCGGCATGATGTAAGCGCTAGCGACTCGTCAAAAAGCCTTAGGCTTTTTGACGAGTCGCTAGCGCCCAAGTTTAAAGGCCCAAGCCTCCTAGAGCGCAGCGAAGCAACAGCGCTCTCCCCGAAGGGGAGCATCACAACTCAGAAAAAGTAATTAAGCCCTCTCAAGTAGAGGGCTTTTTTGAATCTAAAAATAGTCCAGGCATTACAAAGACCAAGCCCATCAAAGTCAAAATATAGCGAGCCTTCAATTAATACAGAGGGCCTTTTTTTTGGCTTATAATAAGACCGTGATGTATAGTCATGAGGTTTGGATTTGAATAAAAAGGCAGTGTTATGAATTGGGATAAGCAAAAAATTAAAAAAGAGATCCTCTCTTATCTATTTATCTTTGTTGGTGTATTCGGTTTTAAGTCAACTTTCTTTGAGCCGAACCATATCCCTTCAGGGTCGATGCTTCCTTCGATGGCGATCGGGGACTTTATTTTAGTCAATAAAATGCAGTATGGTCTTAAGGTTCCTTTTTCGGAATGGCTCGGAGATCCTGTCTACCTAACAGAATTTAGCCAGCCTAAAAGAGGCGACATCATGGTTTTTGAGTTCCCTAAAAATAGAAGCATTCTCTATGTTAAGAGATTAGTTGCTTTGCCGGGAGATACTATTGAGGTCTTTAATGATTCACGAGTTTTCGTCAATGATAAAGAAGTGAAAGGTGTTGAGGTAACTGGCGAAATTAGGGAAGAGCTTCGAGCTCTCTATGATGAAAAAGGGCGCGATTTAAAGATGCGATTTGAGAAGATCAAAAACGGTCCGATAGAGCATTACATTGCGCATAATGAGTCAGCAATGTTCCATCGCGATCAAATGAAAATTACTGTTCCTCAGGGGCATTATTTTATGATGGGTGACAATCGAGACTACTCTTCCGACTCTAGAATTTGGGGATTTGTTCCCGAGAGTCACATAAGAGGTAAAGCACTTTTTGTTTGGTTTAATATGGTTTACCCCTGGTCGCATGAGCCCTTTCATTTTAGACCTTGGAGAATTGGTAAATCCTTCTTCAATGGTGTCGAGTAAGTTCAAGACAGGTCAGTCATTATTTTGAAGTGGTGGTCAGGATTTGACACTGGGGTGGTTCAACCTCGCCCCGGCCAACATCTTCACTTTTGAAGTTTCAACTACTTAAGAAAATCTAGATTTTTCAATTTAAATGTCTTTTCAGAGGCTCGTTTAAGAGCGCTTTTTTAAGCCATGGAAATACTTAGGTGATAGTATTTGCAAGTTTATCTCTGGGCGGACTTTTTAAGCAGTCTTCCTCTCTCGGTGACTTTTTGATCCCCCTTTAAATAGCTAGATTTAAAGAACATTGATTCATCAAGGCTCTTTTAATTTATAAACAAAATGCTTGAAGGCTCCTTCTAATGGGCACTTAGGAGATTTAGTCCGCTGGCACTCTCTGAAAAAAGTTGGCACGATTCCTGCTTATAGTAATAGCAGACAGGTTAGGAAGACCTATCGTTTTAAGTCAGGAAGACAATAGATATAGAAGGAAGGAGCACAAGGATGAAGCTTAACTTTCACTCTCAAAAACCCGCTCACGCTAGTTCTCTGCTGAGTTCAATAAAATTGGGAATGTTTGCCTTTTTCATCTCTCTCTCCAACACAAATGTTCGGGCAACAACAAGTTTTTCTCCAGACGGGTGCAATACCAGCTTTGAGGGAAGAGTTAAGAATGTTTCTCGTGCTCCTCTTTCTTCTATGGCCAAGTACAACATTATCTTTACTGTTGAGAAGGTAATAAAGGGCAATGTTGGTGAAGAGTTCTCGGTAACGATGTTGCAACCGAGCTCAACTCATCTAAAAGTAGATGATCAGGTAAAGATCCTCGCTCACGATGGTCTGATCTGTTCTATTAGATAAGCTATGAATTTTAAAACTCATCTAGGATGGATGGGTTTCAGTCATGAAAGCCAAGGAAGGTGTCATGAATATTACGTTGAGAATTTTGTTTATTCTCGCTTGTTTAGCTAAGGGTGAAGTAGGAGCGTTTCAGTTTACAAGTGATTTCTCTGCAGGAATCTATTGGGCTTCTCTCCCAGTAGGTATGGAGAAATTCGCTACTACGACAGAAGAGGGGGCGCTTCTTTCTTCACTCTTATCTCAAGCTGAAAATGCTTGGGAGGATTCTTTAGGATCAGAACTGTGGTCTATTCCCTCTGGCTTCAAGTTTGGAGCACCGACCGGAAACTCTATTCGTTGGTCGAATAACTTTGCAAGTGAAACGGGTTTCAACCCCTCAACGACCTTGGCCGTTACTATTCGCTACAGAACAGGAACTTTCTTCTCAAGGGTTGAGATCATTCTCAATGGAGAGAATCAAGCCCTTAGGGCTAATTTGAATAATAGTCTTTATCAAACTATCTTGCATGAGATGGGCCATGTTTTGGGCCTTGATCACTCAAACTCTACAAATGCGATAATGTTCGCCTCTCTCGCTGGAATAAATTCTCTCTCTCTAGATGATATCCGTGGAGTCAATGCTGTTTATGATGAAACAGTGAGACGTCAATCTGTTGGTTTTGTTTCTAATTTAGCGGCCAGTGAGAAAAGCGAGGGGAATGCTCTTGCTTGCGGCTCTGTAAGTCTCTTAGGTGGCGGAAATGGAGGGGGACCATACGGTGGAATTCTTACGATCATCTTCTCTTTTGCCTTGTGCTTAAGCTTTAGGTACTTGCCTGAATTGATCAGGAAAAATTTTCCTCTTCTCCAAGCCAGCTAAGTAGATTCAAACGAAGCCCTTATCAGGTCGATAAGGAGATATGATTGATAAAGAAAAGTACATTCTCTATCTCCAGCTTTCCAAAAGACTAGATTCTGGATTTATTCGCATGGCGGCCGAGCTGAAGCTCTATGGCGTTCATTTGATTCCCGTTCAAGTTAAGGAAATTGACCACTTTTTAGCAAGCACCAAAGTTCCTCTTATTGTTCTAACGAATACAATGAAGAGCTGGGGCATCTTCCATCAAGCCAGAAAGTCAGGATTAGACTTTTTTCTTAAGGCCGGAAAGATAAAAATGTTTCACTTAAATTCTTTTAGAGAGATTATAGAATTTAGAGGTTTAAGCCAAAAAGGCTATTATCAAATGATTCCTTTACCTATAAGATTCGATAAAGCAGTTTTTACTGTTCTTGCTGATTACGAAAAAGGCACGGGGAAAAACAATACCTGGCCCGGCGGAAGGCGAGCCAAGCTGCCGCAGATGAGTGGAGAGTAGAGCTACCCTATACTAGCTGATTAAGAATAGTTGAAACAAAGATAAAGACAAAGAGAAGGTGACTAAGATTAAGATGGACGAGAAAGCATTACGAATTTTAACTATTTTGCGCTTAGATGCTCAGCGAGTATTTGAAAGAGTTAAATATCGTGAAGCAGAATACATGCATCACTTTTCCGCCAAGAGAACTAGGGATCACTTTCCCGATGTTTTTAAGAATAGATTTGACGAAGTAAGCGTCGAGGATCTTTTAGCTTGTGGGGAAGAGGTTATCATTGGTCTTGATCAATTTTATTTTAAAGTTGGTGAATTAAAATGGTACCTAATGGTTACTAATGATATGCCGGGAACAGTGCACGAACACGTCCGTCACGGAATAAAAGAGCTAGAGATGGCCTATGATATTCTCCAGCTTTATATCAACGCTGAGTTAGAGTCGCATCGCCAGTCAGAACCTCCAGAGAAACTTGAAACCCCTACTCTAGAGATGTTTCCAGACTTCAAATAAGAAAATACCCGAGTTAAGTATTCAAGGAAGTTCATTCCTAATGTAACTAGCGCCATTTCGTCCTATAATAAGAGTGATGATCAAAACGTCTTATTTTCTTTTAGCAACCCTACTCCTTTGGCTCAGTAATCCATTGGGCGCAGCTAGTTCTTCTCAGGGAAAGTCCATGGGTCTCTTTTCGGGTCGGATTTCAAGACTTAATGAAGAAGCGGGCTTAATTAGGCTGAAAGTAGATTTTGCGAACATGAAGTACCTCAATAAGAGAGATAAGATTGAGTTTTGGGACGAGAGAGGCCCCGAGCTTAAGTGCAAGGGTTACATCATTGGAAAATCAAATTATTACCTTCTTTTAAAGGTTCCCGAGTTTTTCTTCTGTAAAAAGCTTCTTTTTGTTGCAGAGGGAGGCTATTTGAGACTTTTTAGCCAAGATTTAGTTAACAATATTAAAATGGGGCGAGAGCTCGTTAAGATCCTTCTCAAAAAACGCCTAGCGTTAAATTCGAAGCTTCTAGGAAATCAAAAGAGCTTGGATAATCACATTGAGAAAGTGAATGCCATTAATCTGCGTTACAAGGTCATTAGAGACAAGCTTGAGGCCGAGTGGCGCGAGGAGTTAGGCTTAGTTGAGGAAGATCGACTCTCTGCTTTTCGCAATTATAAAGACTTGCAGGGCCGAATATTGGACATCGATAATAAGCTAGAGCGCTACCGCGTTGAGGATAAAAACCTTAAAGAAGACCGTTGGTCCCTTGATCCCAGACTCTACTATTCAAAATAAAATTCTTACAATCTACGAATGACATTGCGCTCATTCACGCTTTCCCTTCAATTTTTGTCAATTATCTATTAGTCTAATGTGATTTCAAAATTGGCATAAATAAAAAGGATTAAGATATGAACTTGAAGATCAAGGCCCTTGTCGGGGTATTTCTCGCACTCTCATTACTATTGGTAAGTTCTTGCAATAAGGAAGCTAAGGTTAAGAAGGGTTCAAAGGGAGCCTCTGGTGGAACTTTTAACTTTAATCTAACTCAACAGCCTACAACTCTTAATCCTCTTTCCTCTTCAGACTATTATGCAACTCAGGTTCAGGTCAATATCATAGAAGGACTTGCTGCTAGGGACGTGGAGACTTATGAGTGGGAGCCGGCGCTTGCTACAAAATGGGAAGTTTCAGACGACGGCCTTGTTTATACTTTTACCATTCGAGACGGAGTTAAGTGGCATGATGGCAAACCATTTACGGCAGAAGATATTAAATTTACTTTCGACGCCATTATGCACCCTAAGAATAAATATCAAACGGCCCATTCGAAACCTTATTTTGAAAATATAAAAGATTGTCAAATTCTAGCGCCCAACAAAGTCCAGTTCACGGCTAAGCGAAAGTACTTCGCGAACTTTGATGTTGTCGCAGGCATGGGAGTTGTTCCCAGACATCTCTATGAAGATCCTTCAGAAGAACAAGAAAAAGAACTCAATAAAACGCTAATTGGTACCGGTCCTTACACGATGGGTGAGTGGAGAAGAGGTAAGTATATTATCTTGGAGAAGAACCCAATCTGGTGGGGTAACGAAATTAAAAAGGACGAGTATAACTTTGCCAAAATTAGAATGCGCTTTATTAAAGAAGGAAATATTGCGATCCAAAGACTTGAAAAAGGCGACCTTGATTACAATGCTTTAACTGCGGAAGAGTATGTTAAGAAAACGACTGGGAAGAAGTGGGGAAAAAGCGTAAAAAAAGTGAAGTATGAAAACTCAGCACCAAAAGGTTATGGGTTTATTGCATGGAATCAAAAGAGCGAGCTATTTAAAAAACAGGAAGTAAGAAAAGCCCTTTATCACCTTGTTGATAGAGAGAAAATGATTGAAAAGTATGATTATGGCTTGCGCCTTCCAGCGACTGGTCCGTGGTATCAGCAGTCTATCTATGCTGACCCTACTGTTAAGCCGGTTGGATTTGATCCTGCTCGTGCCCTTGAACTTTTGAGAAAAAATGGCTGGAAAGATTCAGATGGTGACAGGATTCTCGATAAAAAGATTAACGGTCAATTGACGCCGTTTAGTTTTACTATTCTTGAGCCGAATAAAGAGTTCACAAAGTATCTCGTGACATTTCAGCAAGACGCGAAGAAAGCGGGCATCGATGTTCAGATCAAAGTCGTAGAATGGAATACTTTTATCAAGCTTCTCAATGAGAGAAAATTCGATGCTGTTCGTCTCGGTTGGTCCGGTGGGTCAGTTGATTACGATCCTAAGCAAATTTGGCACTCTGATTCTGCTAATAATAAAGGATCAAACTTCATTAGTTACTCTAACAAGAAAGTAGATAAGCTTATCGACGAAGCACGTGAGACTTTAGAAAGAGAAAAAAGAATTCCCATTCTAAGAGAAGTTTACAGAGAGATAGCAGAAGATGTCCCTTACGCTTTTCTCTTTAACAGTAAGTTTGGTTTTTATGGACACTCAAAAAGAGTTGAAAAGCCCAAGGACACATTTAAATTTGGCGTAGGGACTGACTATTGGAGTCTCACGCTTTAAGATCCTTTTAGGTCCAGTTAGGAGCAAGCTTTGTTACAATACATTTTAAGGAGAATACTTTTAATGTTACCCACACTTTTTGGGGTAACGCTTATTGTATTTGTTATCATCAATCTTGCTCCAGGTTCTCCTGTTGAGAGAAAACTCCAAGAGATGCAATTTGGCGGCGCTGGAGCCGGTGAGTCAAGTGTCGGCACTAGTAATGATAGTGCTGTGTCTCAAGAGGTTATAGATGCCCTCAATAAACAATACGGCTTTGATAAACCGATGCATGTTCGTTATTGGATTTGGCTTAAGAATCTAGTAACTCTAGATTTTGGAGAGTCCTTTACTTACGAGGAACCTGTTACTGATGTGATTATGAGTAAATTTCCTGTTTCGCTTCAATTTGGCCTTATATCGCTCTTTCTCTCCTATCTTATTTGTATTCCCCTTGGTGTTCTTAAGGCCATTTATAATGGCTCTAAGTTTGATTATGGATCTAGTTTATTGATTATGGGAATGTACTCTATTCCAGGATTTATGCTTGGTATCCTTCTTATCGTCTTCTTTGCTGGCGGCCGCTTTTTTGATTGGTTCCCAGCAGGAGAGCTCTACTCTGATCAGTATGCGGACTTAAGCTTCTTTGGTCAGATTGCAGATAGGATCCATCACTTTGTTCTGCCTTGTATCTCTTACATGATCGGGCAATTCACGGTCCTCACGATGTTGCAGAAGAACTCACTCTTAGAAGAGATAAAGAAGGACTATATCCGTACTGCGCGAGCAAAGGGATTACCCGAAAAAATAATTTTCCTTAAGCATGCTCTTAGAAACGCCTTGATTCCAATAGTGACTGGGATTGGTAGTTTCCTTTCGGTTTTCTTTGCCGGCTCGCTTCTCATTGAAACAATCTTTAATCTCGACGGAATGGGGCTTCTTGGCTACCAGTCCATTTTAGAGAGAGACTATAACGTCATTATGGGCCTAACCTTTATCCAGTCCGTTCTTATGTTGGTCGGCAACTTATTAAGTGATTTAGCCTACGTTGTGGTTGATCCGAGGATTGATTTCAAATGATAGAAGGATTTTTCAAAACAGATTTAGGTAAAAAACGATGGAGGCGCTTCTATTCCAGAAAGTCGGCCTTCTTCTCCCTCGTGGCTTTTCTTGTGATGGTCGTGATGACAATCACCGCACCTATGATTGCCAATAGTAAGCCAATCTACATGTCCTATCAGGGGAAAAGTTATTTTCCCGTCTTGTTAAATCACCATCCACGTGAATTTGGCTTGGATAATGTATTTGTGATGAACTACAAGGTTTTAGATTTAAGTGATGGCGATTTTGCCATCTGGCCTCCTATTCGCTGGAATCCGTTTGAAGCAAACAGTACCGTGGCCAGCTATCCTTCGCCTCCCACTTCGCAGAACCTTATGGGAACTGACGAGTCTGGGAGAGACGTTTTCGCCAGAATTCTTTACGGCTTTAAGTATTCGATTAGCTACGCTTTCCTTGTTTGGATAGTCAGCTTATTTATCGGGATATTCTTTGGCGGGATAATGGGCTACTTCGGCGGTAAGGTTGATATGGTAGGTCAGCGTTTTGTAGAAGTTTTTAGTACTATTCCTACGTTCTTTTTACTACTCATTCTTATCTCTATATTCACTCCCAATATGATTTTACTCGTCACCATCTCTTCCGTTTTTGGTTGGGTTCCGATTAGTTACTATATTCGTGGAGAGTTTCTCAAGAATCGAAAGAAAGAGTTTGTCGAGGCCGCAAAATCTCTAGGGGCTAGAAATAGCACTATTATTTTTAAGCATATTCTCCCCAATTCTTTAGTTCCCGTTATTACTTTCGCTCCTTTTGTGATTTCTAATAATGTCATTTCACTTTCTATGCTTGATTATCTGGGCTTTGGACTTCCCGTACCTACGCCCTCTTGGGGAGAATTGCTCGCTCAAGCTCAAAAACATTTCACCATTGCGTGGTGGCTAGCGGTTTATCCTGCTGGCGCCCTCTTTTCGACGTTAACCCTCCTTAATTTAGTTGGAGAGGGCGTTCGAGACGCAATGGATCCTAATATGAATTAAGAGAGTTGAAAGTGAAGTTCGGTGAAACTCCGACACTGTCCCGCAACGGTAAGTATGAGGTCTATAGATTTATAAAGACCTCAAATGCTTGATAGGAATGAGATAATCTTCTACCTAGAAAAGTAACAAGTCCGGTCCTTTCTCTTCTTTATTGTTTCCCGAGGAGGAGTTTTGGCCACGCGTGGTTCATTCGTTATATTGTTTTCTTTCCTTTCATTATCCTATCCACAAGCAAAGCCCATCATTGTGACGGGGGACCAGTTTGAGCGTCCTTACCGTGAAAGCACAAGTAGCATTGAGCTCATTACTCGCGAGCAGATAGAGCAAAGTGGACTTGATTCTGTAGTCGATCTTCTCAAACAGAGTGTGGGCCTTTCTGTTCCCACTAATGGTCCTTTTGGTAAAGCCAGCTCAGTTCAAATTAGGGGAGCAGATGCTCGACATACCTTAGTTCTTATTGATGGCGTTAGGGCCACTGACATTACAAGTATCTCAGGAGGCGCTCGTCTTGAGTTTCTGTCCCTCGACCAGGTTGAATCTATTGAAATTCTTCGAGGCTCACAAAGTGTACTCTATGGTTCTGAGGCCATTGGAGGAGTTTTAAAAATTCAAACGAGAAGACCTGAGAAGAAATCCAGTAGCGCTCGAATGGCCTATGGAAGTTATGACAACAAGCAAGGCTCTTTTTCTTCAAGAAATAAATTAAAAGTGATGGGCTTAGAAGTGAGCTACCTTTTGGGAGCCAGTCTGCAAAAGGTTGATGGAATCTCTGCTTTTGATGCTAAGAAAAGTATTTCGGCCGATGAGGACGGTCTTGATCAGGCAGATCTTGTAGGAAAGCTTATTTTAAAGAAGGGGAAGCACGAACTAATTGCGGGGGTTCAATCGATAGATTCAGATTACGAATATGATGATGCAACAGCGGACAATCCAACTAATGAAGGAGAGTACGAAAGCCTTCAGTTTTTTAGTCGTTATAGTTTAAGTCAAAGCGATTATCTTAATTTCGAGGTTACCTTCACGAGTAAGTCTGTTAACCGAAGATTATACGGGGAAAACTCCTTTGGTCGGTTCAGCTTTCTCTACCAAGGAAAATTTAGAAGAGTCGAGGCAAAGAACAGAATGAAGTTAGTGACCGGCGGCGATTCTATTATTGGAGTCGAGTACGAAAGGGAGAGCGTTGAGGCCCTTGATTCAATACTCTCTCAAGAGAGAATCCGAGAACGCTTAGCTTCCTATATCAATCATTATCAAAAGTGGGGCAAGCTTTTTGGGGAAGTCGGGGTGAGGGGAGAGCGTTTTCAGTTCGGAGGAGAAAAACTTGTTTATAAAAGCGCCTTTGGTTACCTCTGGGGTGACTTTACCTTTAAGGGGAGTTACGCCACCGGTTTTAAAGCTCCAAGTCTCTATCAATCCTTTAATACCTTCTCTCCTTCTCAAGAGCTTGATTTAGAAGAATCACGAAGTAGTGAGCTATCGATTCTCTTTCAAACACAAAAAACTTTGGTTGAGCTGACTGGTTTTGAAATTCGTTATGAAAGTTTTATTGATTTTGACTCGCCTCTTAATCGCTATATCAACAGAGGCGACTTTGTGTTGAGAGGGCTTGAAGCAAGCGCAGAGTATCAAAAGAATCACTGGCTTTTTAAGGGGGCCTATACTCTCACTCGATCAAAGGATCGTAGTACGGGAGAGTCTCTAATAAGAAGGCCAAAACATAAGATTGATGGCTCCTTTGTCTATAATTATCAAAGCTTGTATAGTGTTGGTGGTCAGTTTAATTTCGTAGGAAAAAGGCAGGAGATTAATAATCAAGAGCTCCCTTCTTATATGACAATGGGAATAGTTTTGATGAGGAGCTGGAAGATGCTGAAGATAAGACTTTCTTTGAATAATCTATTGAACAAAGAGTACGAGGAAGTTCTCAATTTTCCGGCCAGGGGCAGAAATTACTTAGTCAGTCTCAGTGGAGAATGGGAATGAAGAAATCTTCAATAGTCATCGCTATCCTTTTACTTTTTTCACTTCCTATACACGCTAAAAAAAGTCGTTTTGTATCGATGGGTCCCTCTGTCACAGAGAGTCTCTATGCCGTTGGCTTAGGGGATCAGGTCGTTGGGGCGAGCAAGTACTGTAATTATCCCGCTGTTGTGGAGAGTTTACCAAGGGTTGGTACTTCTTTTTCTCCCAATATTGAGCGTCTCGTCGCTCTTGCTCCAGATATGGTTTTTTCGCAAGCTCTTGCCGATTTATCTTTTGAGCAAAAGATGAGGGCCCTCAAGTTAAAGGTAACCACACTTGGATTCAACACTTATGAGGAGATTTTAAAGAGCCTCGATCAACTAATAAAAATAGCAAAAAAAAAGAAAGGCTTAAAAATTGTAAATGATATTCGAAAAGAGGAAGCTCTTTTGAAGAAATTGAAGCTCAGCGGTCAAGGGCTTGTTGTAATTGAAGCTAAGGTGAAGCTCTCAAAGCTTAGCGAGTTGATGATTGCTGGTGGTGACTCCTATCTTGGAGATATCATCCGTATGACAGGGCTCGAAGTAAAGAGTAGTAGTAAATCCTATTACTACTACTCTTTGGAAAAACTGCTTTTGAGTCCGCCAGACTTTATTTATTTGATTCGGCTAAAGAAGAATGAGAGAAAGCTCTTAATTGATTTTCTAAAGGAGAGAGGTTTGGAGAAGACCAAAGTTATTGCTCTCAATCAAGACTATTCTAATATTCCGGGACCGAGGATAAGCCTTCTTATGAGAGAGATATATGAATCACATCGAAATTAGAAGTCTCTCTGTCGAGTTTGATGGATGTCACCTTATTAAAGATATTAGCGCAAATTTCGAGCTTGGAGAAATCACCTCTATCATAGGATCCAATGGATCGGGTAAAAGCTCTCTTTTAAAGGCAGTGGTTGGAATTTTTCCTTTTCAAGCGAAGTCTTTGACAGTCAATGGCGAGAGCCTTATTGAAAAGAAGCCTCAGCACAGAGCGAGCTTAGTCGCCTATATGCCTCAACAGCTAGAGATAGAAGAGAACCTGATTGTTGAAGATTTCTTTCATTACAGTCGTTTTCCGCAAATGGAGTCATTTCGTAAGCTAGCGCCTGCAGAAGTTAAATTAAGAGATCGCATCTGCGTCGAACTTAAAATAGCTCATCTCTTGAAGCGGAAGGTGTCTCAGGTAAGTGGTGGAGAGTTAAAAAAAATCTCCATAGGGGGAACCTTTTTTCAAGGTTGTCGATACGTCTTACTTGATGAGCCCTTTCAGGCCTTAGATCCTGTTGTTAAGTCAGAAGTGGCAGAATTTTTAAGGACTGCAGTTGATCAGTTTGATTGTGGAATTATCATGGCTTGCCACGATCTCTACTGGGTGCAAACACTTAGTGATAAGGCATTGCTGCTTAAAAGAGGTGAGCTTGCTCATTTTGGGGAACTAAGAGGTGTCTTTACTAACGAGAATTTAACTGAACTTTATGGACAGAACTTTATGACTTACACTAGCGAAGGATCGAGAGATTCGATTCTTCTTCCTTCAGGATGTAAATGATAACGAGCAAAAAGGGCTTACCTCTCATTTTTTTTGCTTTTATCAGCCTACTCGTTGGCATTAGTTCCGGCAGCGGGGGATGGATCAGCTATCCTTTCGAAAGTGCAAGGCATTCGTTTATTTTTTGGGAACTCAGAGTACCTAGAGCGTTGCTCGCCTTTCTCGTCGGTGGGGGCTTGGGAACTTGCGGTCTTGTCTTTCAATCTTTGTTTCGTAATGCTTTAGCTGGACCATTCACTTTGGGAGTGGCTTCGGGAGCTTCTTTTGGGGCTTGCTTGGGGATCTTTTTATCAAGCAGTCTTGGTCTCTATTTCTCGTGGGGTCTCTTTTCATCGGTAACTGTACTCTCTTTCTTGGGGGCCCTTTTAAGTGTGTCGATAATTCTTGGATTAAGCAGATTTAAAAATGGATTTAGACCCACTGTCTTGATTCTCTGTGGCGTTATCAGCAGCTTCTTTTTTTCAAGTTTAATTTTATTTCTTCAGTTCATGGCCCAACAATATGATGCAAAAAAAATGCTCCAATGGATTATGGGGGATCTTGGAGTCGTGGGTTATTCGCCTAGTATTCTGCTTGGTATCGCATGCTTACTTGTTCTCTACTTGGTGAAAAAGAAAGCAGGTATTCTTAATATTATTTCAGTAGGGGAGGTCTTCGCTCAAACAAGAGGTATAAATGTGGATAGGGAGCGTCGCGTCCTCTTCGTCACGACTTCTGCACTTGTCGGGGTCATCGTTTCATTTGTGGGGCCCATTAGCTTTGTAGGTCTGATCTTGCCTCACTGGGTGAAGGCCAGATTTGGCCATAAATTAGAAGACTGCCTAGGCCCCTGCTTTTTAGGTGCAGGCAGCTTTCTTGTTATCTGTGATTGCTTTAGTCGCATCTTTGATGGAGGAAGTGGATTACCTGTTGGGGTTATTACGTCCTTTATAGGGGGACCCTACTTCCTCTATATTCTGCTAAAGGATAAAAGCTTATAACTCCATGAGAGTTAGAGAGGTCGTTTTTTTTCTTTTTCCTCTTAAATAGGTCACTTTTACTCTATCTCCTACTTTGTACTTCTCTAAGACGTTAAAAATTTCATCGTAGTTGTTCACTTCCTTGCCATCAATAGTCAGAAGAATATCACCTAGGAGGTAGCGTCCTCTACTATCTCTTTGCATGCCTTCAAGACCAGCTTTAGCTGCTGTCGATTTCGGGTCAACGTATTTAACAATAATTCCTTTTTCAATCCCAAAGTAGTCTTTTAGTCGGTCTTCGAGTAAGCCGATACCAAGACCGGGTCTCTTTACCTTTCCGTATTTTATGAGCTGAGGGACAATGCCCTTGATTGAGTCTACTGGCACAGAAAATCCGACTCCAGCTGAAGAGCCAGAGCTCGAATAAATCATCGTATTCATTCCGATGACGTCTCCTAGAGAGTTGTAAAGAGGACCTCCTGAGTTGCCTGGATTAATCGAGCAATCGGTTTGAATCATACCGTGGATAGTTACGCCTGCGATGCCTCTGATCTTTCTGTCTGTTGCTGAGATGATACCTGATGTAATGGTGTGATCGAGGCCAAAGGGGTTTCCAATCGCCATTGCCTTTTGTCCTACCTTGAGGAGGGATGACTTTCCTGGAGAAATTGGAAAGAGCTTCTTGGGCTTCTTTTTAAGCTTTAAGACAGCAATATCTTTTTGCGGATACGTTCCGACAACCTCGGCTTCATAAGTTTCCTTGTCTTTGTGGAAAGAGACGACAAAGCTATCTCCCCCTTGAATAACGTGAAAGTTTGTAACGATGTGCCCTTCACTATCCCAGACGAATCCAGAGCCTGCTCCGGCCGGAATTTCAGTTTCTTGCGCATGAAAAAACCAACCTGTTTTGGCCAACTTTATGTTACTAACGTTAACTACGGATTTTACATTTCTTTCAAAAACAGAAATGGTATTTTTTTCTGAGGCCAGCAGGTTTTTATTCTCAGCACTAGTGTCGTTTCCAAATAAGGCAAAGCTAGGTTGGCTAAATAACATTATTAGAATGATAAATATTTGCATCAATTATTCTCCTGAATTTTGAATTTCTACATTAGCAAATTAGAGGTAACTAACATGTTCTTTTATATGTATAATTTGTGCTTAGAATTATTTCAAGAAAGCTTTGTGCAAAATCTTTGTCAGGTGCGCAAGAAAAGGAGCTAAGTCTTTGGAAATTAAGTACTTTAATCGTGAGTTAGATAAACTTGAAACAGAAAAAGTCTATGGAGATAAGGCCGTAAGCTGGCTTTACGAATCGGCTTCAGGTCGGGCCTTGACCAATATTTTGATTAGAAAGCCTCTTAGTCAGGTATATGGTGCTTTGCAAAGTAGCTCGTTTACTGAGAGAAAAGTTAAGCCCTTTATCAAAAATTTCGACATAAATATGGAGGAATATAAGACTGAGGAGGGAAGAGACCAAAACTCCCCTTTTGGCTCTTTCAATAATTTCTTTATAAGAGAGTTCAAGGAAGGTGCAAGAGAGTTCATAGCAGACGAAAAGGTGATGCCTGCCTTTTGTGAGGCTCGCTACTTTGGTCATGAAAGTTTAAACCAAGAAGTTACCATTCCAGTAAAGGGTAAGAATTGGTTAGCGAGTGATCTTCTTGCTAACAAAAAATGGGACGAAACTTTTAGAGACGGTCCATGCTTGCTTGCAAGGCTTTGCCCTGTCGATTACCATCGCTTTCATTTTCCAGTGTCTGGAAACTTCTTGGACGATTATCGTATTTCTGGTCTGCTTCATTCCGTCAATCCTCTCGCCTTAGCTAAAGTCCCAGAGATCTTTTCAGTGAATGAGAGGCACGTCTCGATTCTTGAGACACCAGACTTTGGAAAGCTTGCCTATATTGAGGTCGGAGCGATATGTGTTGGTAAAATTATTCAATCAAGAGAACTTAAAGGAAGCTTTAAGCGTGGAGAAGAAAAAGGTTATTTTCTCTTTGGTGGCTCTACTGTGATTGTTCTCGGTGAAAAGGGGGCGTGGAAGCCTGACCCTATTATTCTCGATCATACGTCCAAGGGCATAGAGGTTTATCAAAAGCTTGGAAGCCCGATTGCGATTCGAACGTGAGGGATCAAGTTCGAATCGATCACTGCGTTGTCGGTGGAGGAATTGTCGGTCTTTTTACTGCTTATTTTTTGAGGTTAAGATTTCCGAAAGACTCCATTTGCTTACTCGAAAAAGAGATTTATTTTGGCGACTCCTCAACTGGTCGCAATAGCGGCGTTCTTCATTCTGGAATCTATTATTCAACAAACTCGTTAAAACATCTCTTATGCATGGAGGGAGCTCAGCTTTGGAGCTCCCTCAGTTTTTTTAGTGAATCGTTAGTCAAAATGACTGGAAAATTTATTTTTGCGAAAGATTCAAGAGAAACAGCTGAATTAGAAAAGCTTTTTCAAAGAGGAATTGAAAATAATATTGACGGCCTTCGCTTTGCCTCTGAAAAAGAAGTGAAAAAACTGGAAAATTTTTTGAAGATAGAATCAGCTATATACTCCCCAGTAACAGGGATAATAAATGTACCAGCAGCAATAAAAAATCTAGTAAATTACTTAGGAAAATCAGACGTGATGCTAATGAAAAGCCACGGCGAATTTACCCTAGAACGAATGAAGAGCGGCTTTAACTTCGGCTTTCCTGACTTTGATCTGTTAGCGAATAAGCTTTATAATTGTGCGGGTTTATCTTCCATCACGTTGAGAAAAAAATTAGGATTAAATGATCTCGAAGATTATTATGTTAAAGGAAGCTACCTAGCAACGTCTCAGAAAATCGACTACCCAGCTCTGTTGTACCCGATGCCGTTGCCTAACCTAAAGGGCCTCGGTATTCATTCAACTCTAAATTGGGATGGAACAGTTAAGTTTGGACCTAATGCTAGAGAGGTTGACTCAGTTTCCTACTCATTAGAGGAAGAAAACTTAGAAGAAATGAAAGATAATGTTGTGGATGTATTTCATGGAGTAATTAGAGAGAAGCTTCATGGAGACTATTCAGGAATGAGGGCAAAGATAAAAATGAATGGAGAAGTTTTATCCGACTTTTGGATCAAAAATGGAGCAGACTTCGACATAAGCAATTATTACGAGGCTTGTGGAATTGAATCTCCAGGTTTAACGGCTTCGCCTGCTATTGGAAAAATGTTAGCAAACTTTAGTTAGTCGATTTCGAGATTGGCTTTGACAAAAAAATGATCTGAAGGATATCTACCAGCATTTTGGGTTTTTATAAGTTCGATAGAAGAGACTGACTGCTGATTATCGAGTAAAATCCAATCTATTCTTTTACCTTGTCCCGTGGGATCCTCTCCGTCAAATTTGTGAAAACTTGTCTCTTCGCTTTTTTCTTGGCTAATCCAAGGATCGTAAAGATTAAGCGAGGCAGAGACAAGATGTTTCCTAACAGAATCAAATGGCCCGGAGTTAAAGTCACCCATTAGTATAACGGGATACTTATCACTATTGAGATCAATAACTTGCTCTGTGAGAACCTTCGCCTGTTTTAATCTGGTAGACTCGCTGAGATGGTCGAGATGGCAATTGACTAAAAGATAATGAGCTTCATTTTCTTTGAGAGACATAAAGGCATAAGTCGCGAGTCGGGGAAACATTGAGCCAAAAGATTTACTTCCTGCCACATTGGGCGTTTCTGATAGCCATATATCTCCACTTTTAATAACCTGAACGACTTTAGGATCGAAAAAGAGATTAGGGTACATTCTCTCTTCAATCCAAGTTCTATGCGAATCAATTATTTTCAATGGAGATATTAAGCTTCCAAGCTCTTGTATCTGTGGTTTGCGTCCCTCTTGAGTTCCTAGAATATGCACAGCTTCGTCTTTAATTATGCTCGCCACAAGGCTTCTTCGATGTGGCCAATTATCTTTTCCATCATCTTTATTTTCGAATCGAATATTGGCCGTCATTAAATTGATAATTTTAAGAATCCCAGTTGATGCACTTTTAGAATACTTTAGTTCATTTCAGACTGAAATGGGAGTCTCGCTTTTTGTTGTAATATTAATTTCAGCAACTTAGCGGCCTTGTTTTCTGGCCTTATTTTTGCTGTGCATGAATCAGAAGATATTTCATTTTTACTAGGAGAAGAGATGAATGAGTTAGAGAAGCAGACAATTCAAGAGTTTATTGAGTTAGCTGGGAAGTTAACGATTACGGACTACGGAAAACTAAGTGGGATTGAGAGGACTCGATTCTTCCGTCTGGTTCACGGAGCAGATATGAAGGTAAAGGAGTTTGTTGCTCTTCAGTCCTACATTAAGACTCACAAAAAAGAGACGATCAATTGGTCTCAAATTATGGGCGATATGAATCTAAAGAAAGAAGTAGGCAATGGGCTAGCCGCTAGAAGCGAGAGTCTTTTACAGTTTGAAAGGACTAATCGCCTTCAAGAACTAATAGATCAAACATCTGAAATCGCAGCATAAGGAGAATTAAATGGAAAAATCATTACTCATAGTTGAACGAATAGTATTGGAGTCCCTAGAAAAGGGAACCTTAAGTCTAGAAGAAATTCAAAATCAAAGTGGGCTTAGTACTCCTCTTCTAAAAGCTGTCCTCTTTGGTTTGATCAACCGAGGCGTAGTCCGCTACGGTGAAAATCACTATAATCTTAATTGGGGTGATCGTCAGAAGTGGCTACCACTAGTTAAGAGTCGCGAGGGAATGAAGGCCGAGATAAAGGAGCTCTTCTCAAGCCTAGTGAATATAAAGTATGAAGAAGAAGAGGAATGTACGCTGAAAGTGCAAAAGGTTTGGCTCAGTCCAGATGAAAAAGAAGATCTCGACAGAAGGCTTAAGGATATTGACTTCTTTTTAGAGAACATAAAAGAAAAAAGGAAAACTCAACCTGTCCGCGAAAATATTTCTAAGAGACAAGTCCTTTTCTATGGAGCTTCTTCCTATGACTCCCTTGTGCAGACAATACTTAAGGCCGGCTAAAGGTTTGGCGCTAGCCACCTCTTCATCTCCTCAAGAGTCTTTCCTTTTCTTTTTGAATAGTCTTCTAGTTGATCCAACCCTATCTTTCCAAGATTGAAGTACTTGGATTCAGGGTATTGAAGATAGAGGCCAGAAACAGAGCTCGCCGGGTACATGGCATAGTTTTCGGTGAGCTTGGCTCCGGTATTTTTCTCAACTTCAAGGAGACGCCAAATAATTTCTTTTTCAGTATGATCGGGGCACGACGGGTAGCCCGGGGCAGGTCTAACTCCTCGATATTTTTCTTTAATCAGATCCTCCGAACTGAGTTCTTCACTCAGTCCAAAGCCCCAGTTGTCTCTTACTTTCTTGTGAAGCATTTCCCCCAGGGCCTCCGCGAGCCTATCGCCAATGGCCTTGATCAAAATTGAGTTGTAGTCGTCTCCCTTTTCTTCATAGCTCTTAGAGAGCTTTTCTACTTGGTCTCCCATTGTAACAACAAAAGCACCACAGTAGTCCTCATGTCCTTTAGGAGCGACAAAGTCGGCAAGGCTTTTCATTGGTTTTGACTCTGATTTTTCTTTTTGCTGTCTTAAGAAGTGAAAAACCTCTTTCGTTTGAGTTCTTGTTTTGTCTGTGAAGAGCCTGATATCTTGGCCATCTGAGTTTGCCGGCCAAAGACCCCAAACTGCCGATGGTTTAAAGGCGTTGCCTTTAACGACTTCCTTTAAGAGTTTTTGAGCATCTTTAAATAATTTTTTGGCCTCTTCGCCGTACTTAGGGGACTCTAGAATTTTCGGATAGGTTCCCTTCATCTGCCAGGTCCAAAAGAAAGGGGACCAGTCAATATAAGGCACGATCAAGTCAAGAGGGATGTCTTGCCAGACGCTTAAGCCCTCTTTGTCAGGTTTGTGAAGCTTAATGGAATCCCAGTCAATTAAAGGTCTTTTTGCTTGTGCAGCTGAAAAATCGAGTAGGGTGGTATTTTTATCGTTTTCAAATCTTTCTTTAAGTCCTTTTTGCTTGTGCTTAAGGTCCTTAATATAATCAACGCTTTCTCTATCACTCAAAACTTTAGAGCAAACCTCGACAACCAGAGAAGCATCTCCAACCTGAATAATTGGTCCATCATAGTGGGGTGCTATCTTAACCGCAGTATGGGTTTTTGATGTAGTTGCTCCGCCAATGAGAAGCGGTGTCTTCATGCCTCTTCTTTGCATCTCGCTAGCATTAAAGATCATCTCATCCAAGCTTGGTGTGATTAAGCCAGACATTCCTATAATATCGGCCCCAATCTCTTCAGCTCTTTTTAAGATTTGCTCACAGCTAACCATGACGCCCATATCTTCAACCTTGTAGCCATTACAGGCGAGTACAACGCCTACAATATTCTTTCCAATATCATGAACATCACCCTTTACAGTAGCAATCAGGAAGACTCCTTGAGCTTTTTGATTGGGGTTCTTTCTCTTTTCTTCATCCATATAGGGCTCAAGGTAGGCCACAGCTTTTTTCATGACTCGGGCAGACTTCACCACTTGAGGTAAGAACATTTTCCCAGAGCCAAAGAGATCGCCCACAACCTTCATCCCAGTCATAAGGGGACCCTCGATAACATCTAGAGGGCGTCCCAAGCCTGCTCTGGCCTCTTCTGTATCGACCTCTATAAATTCCAGCACTCCTTGAACAAGGGAGTGGGTAATCCTTTCTTGCAGGCTTTTTTCTCGCCAAGAAAGATCATTACGATCTTTTTTGGCCGACTTCCCCTTAAATTGTTCGGCAAAATCTATAAGCTCTTCTGTTGCGTCTGGGCTTTTGTTAAAAATAACATTTTCAACCTTCTCTTTGAGCTCCGGTTTTATGTCTTCATAGATTTCAAGCATTCCGGCATTCACGATTCCCATATCAAGACCAGCTTCTATCGCGTGGTAGAGAAAGCATGAGTGCATCGCTTCACGAACAACGTTGTTGCCGCGAAAACTAAAAGATAGATTAGAGACGCCACCGGAAGTGAGAGCTCCAGGGCATTGTTTTTTAATTTCGCGAACGGCTTCGATAAAATCAACGGCATAATTGTTGTGCTCTTCCATTCCCGTGGCGACGGTTAAAATATTGGGATCGAAAATAATATCGCGAGGATCAAATTCTGCTTTTTCAACGAGTGCCTTGTAAGCTCTCGTGCATATTCTGACTTTATCTTCTTTAGTTGCGGCTTGTCCTTTTTCATCAAAGGCCATGACAACCACAGCTGCACCGTACTTCTTAATAAGACTGGCTTTTTCTAAAAATGCTTCTTCTCCGTCTTTCAGAGAAATCGAATTTACGATGGCCTTTCCTTGTACGCAGCGAAGACCGGCTTCAATAACCTCCCACTTTGAGGAGTCGATCATAATGGGGACTTTTGTTATATCCGGTTCAGCTGCAACAAGATTCAAAAAATGGGCCATAGATGTTACGCCGTCAATAAGGCCTTCATCAAAGTTAATATCTATAATATTGGCACCATTTTCAACTTGTTGCCTTGCTACCTCTAGGGCCGCTTCAAAGTTTTGTTCTTTAATAAGTTTTGAAAATCTAGGGGAGCCCGTAACATTCGTTCTCTCTCCGACCATGAAAAACTTAGTTACTCTCTTTTTGCCGTCTTTGATATTGAGGGGCTCTAGACCTGAGAGTCTCATGGCTTCTGAGTTTTCCGGTATCGCTCTTGGTTTGCAGTCCTTTACGGCCTGAACAATAGCTTTGATGTGAGCAGGTGTCGTTCCACAGCATCCGCCCACGATATTAATTAAGTTGTCTTCAGCAAACGCCTTCATAAGGGAGCCGGTAATTTCAGGTGTCTCATCATAACCGGTATCAGAGAGAGGGTTAGGAAGCCCTGCATTTGGGTAACATGAGGTGAAAATGGGCGCTACTCTTGCCAGATCGGCCATGAACGGGCGCATTTCTCTTGCTCCCAAAGCACAGTTAATACCAATACTAATAGGGTTGGCATGACGAATAGAATTCCAGCAAGCTTCTACGGTTTGGCCTGAAAGTGTTCTGCCTGATTGATCAGTGATTGTGATTGAAATCATGAGAGGAATATCTTGTTTTCTTTCTTCCTTTAGCCGCGCAACAGCGAAGAGAGCTGCCTTCAAATTTAGAGTATCAAAGGTCGTCTCTGGAAGTAGTATGTCAGCTCCTCCTTCAAGAAGAGCAACGGCTTGATCGTAGTAGTTTTTCCTAAGCTCCTCAAAGCTGACTGCTCTGAAGGCCGGGTTATTAACATCGGGACTCATCGAGGCTGTTCTATTGGTCGGTCCCATAGCACCGGCAACAAAGCACCTCCTGCCTTCTTCTTTGAAGACTCTTTCACATGCCTTTTTGGCAATTCTAGCGGACTCTCGATTGAGTTCAGCGACTACTGATTCCAGCTTATAGTCTGCTTGAGCAATCTCTGTACTGGAAAAAGTATTGGTCTCGATAATATCAGCACCAGCTTTTAGATACTGATAATGAATCTTTTCAATAATATCAGGCTTCGTTAGGGAGAGAAGATCATTGTTGCCTTTAAGGTCTACCGGAGGATTGGGAAACCTGCTTCCTCTAAAGTCTTCCTCGCTGAGTTTGTATTGCTGGATCATCGTGCCCATGGCGCCGTCCATAAAGACTATACGCTTAGACAAAAGTGAGCGTAACTCGATGAGAGAATCAGTTTCTTTTAAATGCATGGTTCTTCCTTGAGTCTTTGTCTGACTTAATATTTTAAATTTTTAGCGAAACTTTTTTACAACTTCTAAGACACTATCTGTGTCGTTCATGATGTAAAAATGCAGTGAAGGAGCGCCGCCATTAATAAGGTCTTCAACTTGTTTGATCGCCCATTTAATTCCGATTTCTTTTACGTGAGCTTGATTGGCCATTACTTCATCAACAAGCTCGTCAGGGAAGTTAATATAAAAGTGCTTAGGGATAGTTTGAAGCTGGCGAACAGACTTTAAAATCTTTAAGCCCGGAATAACGGGAACGTCAATTCCCTCGCTTCTGCATTGCTTAACAAAACTCCAGTAGTGCTCGTTGTTGTAAAACATTTGAGTGGCGACATACTCGGCACCAGCTTCAACTTTCTTTTTGAGCCACTGGAGATCAAACTTCATATTAGGCGCTTCAAAGTGCTTCTCTGGATAGCCTGCAACCCCAGTACAAAAATGAAGGGGCTCAGCACCTGAGAGTTCGTCTAAAAACCTTCCTTGCTTCATGTCTTCAATTTGCTCTACGAGATCGAGGGCGTAGCGATTATTGGAGCGGGCCTTATCTACTTTTTTAGAGTAGTTGAGCCCGTCACCTCTGAGTGCGAGAACGTTATGAATACCGAGGTATTGAAGTTCAATGAGGGCATCTTCAGTCTCTTCTTTTGTAAAACCATTGCACAGAAGGTGAGTGACGGTATCAATTTTAAAGCGATTTTGAATAATGCCGCAGATACCGATCGTCCCAGGCCTTTTCTTGTAGATTCTTCTCTCTACCGTGCCATCACTTAGATCGTTGTAGTAGGCGCCAGCAGAGTGGGCCGTAACATCAATCCAAGGCGGATCAAATGGCTCAAGTTTTTTCACGATATCTACAACTTCTTTAACCGTTTTTCCTCTTGGTGGAGGAACAATCTCATAGCTAAAAAGAGGAGCATTTTGTGCTTTTTCTAAATGTTCTATTACTTTCATATTGAGTCTCTAAATATCTTTTATTAAATAAATAATACTCTATATATTACGCCTGAAAGACTCAGCAGCAAAGGGGTAACGCCCAATATCTAAAGTATTCTTTTTAATTTCCAGCCGAGGCTTGACCATCTACACTGAACTCTATGAAAGTTGTTTTAATGCATGATTGGCTCACCGGTTTTCGTGGTGGAGAAAGAGTACTGGAGGCATTTTGTGAGATGTTTCCTGATGCGCCGATTTATACTCTTATTCATCAAAAGGGCTCGGTACCGGCGAGTATTGAAGATAGAGAGATCAAAACTAGTTTTCTGAATAATATCCCCGGAGTCGAAAAGCATTATCGTAAGTTTCTTCCTCTTTTTCCATTGGCCGCTCGGTCATTAAAAATTACGGAAAAGGCAGATCTAGTTTTGAGCTCTAGTCATTGCGTCATAAAAGGGGTTGTAAAACCCGTAGGCTCGAAACATATCAGTTATATTCATTCGCCCATGCGCTACCTCTATGATCAATATGACAATTACTTTGGTGCAGACTCCCCTTGGTATCAAAGGCTTGGCATGAAGGTATTTAGGAATTACCTGACTGAGTGGGATATTTCGAGTAATCAAAATGTTGATGTGGCGATAGCAAATTCAAAATTTGTACAACAAAGAATCGAAAAGTATTACAAGCAAAAATCTTTAGTGATTAATCCTTTTGTTGACCTCATGGACTTTAATGATGTCCCTCTTGAGAGAGAGAGGAGCTTCTACTTAATGGTTACGGCTTTTGCTCCGAATAAGAAAGTTGATCTTGCCATCGAGGCCTTTAATCAAAATGGAAAGAGGTTAAAGATTATTGGAAGTGGGCAAAGAGAAAGAGACCTTAAGGCTATTGCAAAGCCTAATATTGAGTTTCTTGGTAACTTGGATCGCGAGGGTGTTATTGATCACTTTAGCCGCGCTAAGGCTTTTGTTTTTCCTGGTGTTGAGGATTTTGGTATTACGCCGCTTGAGTCACTTGCTTGTGGTACGCCTGTTATCGCTTACAAGATTGGAGGAGTCCTTGAGACTTTGAATGAGAATGTCGCTGAGTACTTTGAAGAGGCCTCTTGTGAGGCATTGATCAAGGCCATCGAGAGGTTTGAGCGGTCAAGTTTTGATAAAAGTATACTTGTAGAAAGGGCACAGAGTTTTTCAAAAGAGAAATTTATTAAAGAAATTCAGCAAGTAATTAACGAAACACTCTAAATAACTTTGCAAGAAAAAATTTCGTTGTTGAACATTACACCGTCACCGTCATCGCCACTTAGACTGAGGGAAAAAGTGGTAGACGATTTCAAGTCATTAAAGTTTTTAGATATCTTTAGTTTTAGTTCAGCATCCCAGTAGAATCCAGGTGCTTCGATGGCTAGCTCATTTAAACTTTTATTTGTAATATTCCAGTCACTACTTCTGTCGTAATCAAAGCCAAAGGCACAGCTTGAATAGCCTCCACTCCAGCAAGGCTCGTATTTTCTAAAAAGAAAAGTATCTTCAATTATTATTACTCGTCGCTTCTGAATAAGAAGGGAGAGAGTGGCCCTTCTATAGAAGTTTTGTGTGTGTGCAGGTGATTCTTGCCACTCACACACAATTGCTAAGCTGGAGGAGGTCGCGAGTGTTGACTGAAATAAGAAAACTAGAAACATACAGAATCGAAACATATTACTTACCCCAGCTCAATAAAGTGAAGTTATAGCGAAAGAATCAGGCTTTTTAAGCTGACTTGTATCTTTTACAAGACTCCGTAAGGAGGGTAGAATTCTTTTATTATAGGGAGTTAGGTGATGAAATTATTGATTACGGGCGGTGCAGGGTACATAGGCTCGCATGTTTTAAACCTTTGTGGAGAGGCAGAGCATGAAATAGTTGTTCTGGATAATCTCTCTACAGGTCGAAAGGAGTCTATTCTCTATGGCCGACATGCTGAGTTTTCAATTGAAGAGACTGCTAGGCTTGATGAGCTTTTTAAGAAAGAAAAATTTGAAGCCGTGATTCATTTTGCAGGCTCGATTGTTGTTCCGGAATCTGTAATTGACCCTTTAAAGTACTACGAAAATAATACTTTAAATTCCCTTAGTATGATTAAGATGTGTCTGAAGTATGGAGTTAAGAATTTCATTTTCAGCTCTACTGCTGCTATTTATGGCGACTCAGCCCCGGACGGAATCTGTAGAGAAGAAAGTTTAATTGCTCCTCTCAATCCCTATGGTCATTCAAAATATATGACTGAGGTTATGCTTGAGAGTACTGCCTTGGCGCATGACTTTAATTATGTTGCCCTTCGTTACTTCAATGTTGCTGGCGCTAATGTCGAGCTTAAAATTGGTCAATGTACGCCTAATGCTACTCACCTTATTAAAATTGCCTGCGAGTGTGCAACTGGAAAAAGGGATGAGATGCAAGTTTATGGAGAGGACTACGATACCCCTGATGGAACTTGTATAAGAGATTATATTCATGTGGATGATCTCGCTATGGCTCATATGGAGGCTCTTGATTTTCTAATAAAGGAAGAGAGTTCTGTAGCTGTAAACTGTGGTTATGGTAATGGTTTTTCAGTTCGTGAAGTTATTAAGGCTGTTAAAGAAGTCTCAGGTGTCGATTTCAAAGTAAATATGGGGCCAAGAAGAGCAGGGGATGCGGCGAGATTGATTAGTAGGGCAGATAAAATAAAAGAGATTTTCGGATGGCAGCCTAAGTATCAGGATCTCAATTTAATTGTCCGAACGGCTCTCGAATGGGAGAGAAATCTTGCAGAAAAATAAGATAGATCTCTTAAGTTTAGTTTCAATTGCTAAAGAAGCAGGTCTTGTAATTTTAAATTTTTATCAAAAACTCAAAGAGAGTGATATTGAAACGAAGGGAGATCTGTCGCCCGTTACTACTGCTGACTTTGCCGCTCATAAACTTATTGAAGAATCTCTTCGAAAGCTTTATCCAAGTATTCCCCAACTTTCTGAAGAGAGCGATGAAACTGTATTCGAACAAAGACTTCAGTGGGACACCTACTTTCTTATTGATCCGCTAGATGGAACAAAAGAGTTTATTAATGGCAGTGATGAATTCACTGTTAACATCGCGGTGATTAAAAATCATGAGAGTGTAATGGGAGTTGTTTATCAACCGATTCAAGACATTCTCTATTATGGAGACCTGGATCAAAGTTTTAAAGAAACGAAAGATGGCAAAGTAAGGCTGCCGTTAAGCCCTTATGTTGAGGGTAAGCTAAGAGTCGTTTCCTCTAAGTCCCATAAAAATCAAGAGACTGAAGATTATATAAAAAAGCTAGAAGAGACCTACGAGGTCGAGGCTTTTTGCTTCGGCTCTAGCATTAAAATATGTAAGGTCGCAGAAGGGATCGCTGATCTTAATCCCCGGTTAGGTGGTACATCTGAGTGGGATATTGCTGCCGGCCATGCGGTGCTAAGAGGAGCCGGGGGTGATATTGTCCTTTTCGCTAGTGATAAAAGAGTCCAGTATAATAAAGAAAGCCTTGTGAATCCTTGGTATGAGGCTAAGAGGGCTGCCTTGCTTAAGCCTAAAGCTTAAGAGAATCAATAAACTCTTTCACCTTTTTAATTTCTTCATTGTTAAGAGCAGAGTTCCCTATCGGCATTTGTGGTCCCATTTCAGTCCCAGAGATTCTTTGTATCAGAGGGCTATTTTCTAGGTCATTAATGTCGATAATTTTATCTGCGGCTAGTCGGTTAACAATTTCCTGGGCAGTGCCCTCAAACCAGTCATGACATCCCATACAGGAGTTTTGAAAGATTTGATCATTGATTTCTTTAAAAACGACTTCTTGATCAGGGCTGAGCTTAATCTCTTGCGGGCCTGGAGGATTTTGTGAGTCTGTATCTACATTTGAAGCATTACCCTTTGAATAGACTAATACTGTCTTATTCTTGTCTTCTACAACCCAAATATTTCCCTTGGCATCGATAGTCATACCGACTGGGGCTCCTTTAGGCGTAAGTCCACTCTCAGCAGTCCAGTTAGTGACTAGCTCTTTCTTGGTATCTTCTAGGGGAAGGCCTTCATCAGATACATCAAGAGAAACAATTCTGTGCCCAGTTTCACGGTAGCCATGAAGAGAAACAATCAGTTTTCCATTTAGTTCTGGAAACATTTGACCACTATAGAAGAGCATATCAAGGGGTGCCGAGTGGGCAGGTAGGTGGGCAATAGGTGAAGTGAAGTCATTGCAGTTTCTTGGTAGGTCTCTATTAAAGAAACTCCTTTTGTATTTAGGGTTTAATAGGCCTTCTTCGTAGCAGTATGGCCAACCGTAGTGCTTTCCTTCGGTAATTAGATTGATTTCCTCAAGTGGCGTTTCTAGCTCCTTGAAGTCCATTCCATTTTCCCCCTGAAAGAGTTGCTGGGTCTGGGGATGAATCGCGAGGGCCATAGAGTTTCTTAAGCCGCGAGCTAGTATTGTATAATTTTTGTAGTTTGAGTTTTTAGAATACTTACGTAGGGCAGCTTCTGGATTCTGGCCTGTACTTTCGGGACAAGGGTACTGAGGCTTTTTCTTATCATCTAAGCATTGATCACTTGGTGCGCCAACGTTAACAATTAAATCTTGATTTTGATCGAATATAAAGTGAGTCAAGGGGTGCTTTCCCTCTTCAGGTAAGTCATTGATAATAACTTCCTTAGTCGGAGTGGAAAGAGCTGGATCAAATCTAAAGATAGAGCTTCTAGTGCCAACATAAACCAGACCATCAAGGCCAAGAGCAAGACCATGAGCGTGGTCTACTTTAGAGAAAACTTTAGTCAGTTTTTTTGTTTCGGGATCAAGTCTCCACACCATTCCTGCATTTTTCGCCCAGCCTTTCATATCAGTAATGATGAAGCCTCCGCGGGGAAGGGCAAGAATTCTTCTTGGCCTTTTAAGGCCATCCTCTTCAGTAATAACCAGACCTACACAGTGATCACTATTCGTTTTCAAGCTTACTTTTGGGTAGCCTGCACAGAGAGATTCCGTGTCGACCTGATAACCTCCGACAGATTTAATTTCAGCAAATCCTGGTAGAGTTATTAGGAGTAAGGAGGTCGCAATTATTATTTTATTTTTCATCTTCCTAATATGAGGGAGATAGCTCTTTTATAGTGCTACTAAGAATCTTTTATAGGTGGCTGTCAGCTTTTTAACACAATTCTCTCTTTTAACTTGCAAAAAGGGTCATATTTTCAGACACTTAGCGCTATGGATAACTCAAGATTGATGCTCCAAAAAATGACATACGCTGGCCTGATTGTTCTGGCGTTAGGGACTTTTACCTCCGTTAGTTTCTCTGCTTTGAGCCATATTTTGCTTATTATTCCGGGCATTTTCTTCTTTTATAGGGCAATTCGAGCAGGAAGCTTCAAGGCTCCTTTGCATTGGTGGGCACTTGCTCTATTAACTGTTGTTTGCTGGTTATCTGTTCTGAGTAATTGGTCAATAATAGAAAGTCCGATGAAGAATATTCTGAAGACAAAGTACTTTATCATCGCCTTGTTATCATATTTTAGCTTTAAAGATTTGAAAGAAAGTTTCTTAACAGAAAGTAGAAGAGAGCTACTTCTGAAGTTACTGCTTATTTCAACGACGATTGCAACATTATCTGGGCTTATAGGCTTATGGTCGGGCTTCAATCCTTTAAAGTTCAAGCAAGCTTGTCATGAAACAAGGGCCTGTGGTCTATACGGAATGTACATGACCTATGGCTACGGTATTAGCCTTTTCATGGTGTTACTGACAGGGATAATTGTTTATAAGAAACGTTTAGCTTTAAAAATTCACCAGAATTGGCTTTATTTGAGCTGGAGTATTAATTTTGTCGGCCTCATCTTTTCTTTTGCGAGGGGAGGATGGCTAGGATTTCTTGGAGCAGTTCCTTTTCTATTTTTCAAAAGTCATAAGAAGGGGTTTCTTATTTTATCTGGCTCTAGCCTTTTGCTTCTCGGTGGAGCATTTATTGCTAGTGACAAAGTTCACGATATTTTTACTAAGCGACAAGGATCTAATCAACAAAGATTGGACTTTTTTAAAGCAGCTTATAAAGCATTTGAGGAGAAGCCAGTCCTTGGATATGGCTATAAGAATTTCGAAGTGAATAGCAAAAAAATTAAAAAACGATATGATATTGGAAGCCAGTATTTCGGAGGTCATGCTCATAATAATGCTCTTGAGCATTTGGCGAGTACAGGCGGACTTGGCTTTATTGCTTTTCTCTTTTTTATTTCCTCATGGCTTTGGCATTGTTATAGAGAACCTATTCTTTTTGCCTTTGTGATTAGTTTCTCTATTTCGGGGCTCTTTCAATACACTTTTGGAGACGGGGAAAATCTTTTTTTAATTCTCGGGATTTTTAGTTTATTTTGAAAAAGATCACTCTTTCTCTTGTTTTAATTTTGCTTGTCGTTCCTCGGTTGTTAAGAACTGTTGGCTATGAAGCGCGGGAAAACGATAGCCGACTCTATACAAGGTTTGTTAAACAATTAAGTGAAAAACCTATAACCCATGTTATCGCACTAGAGTGGCAAAATCTTTCTCCGTATGGAGATCCCGAAAATCCCTACGTAAGAGATCATCTTGTTGGTCAATTTATACCGTCTGTTATCCTGACAAAGCTCGGCTGGGATTGGAGATATTCTCATTATACGGTAAATCAACTCTATCGATTCTTTATCCCGTGGCTGTTCTTTCTTATCTTTTCTTTTATTTCAACTAAGCAGGCTTCCCTCTTTGTTTTGGTGGCTATGCATTTAAATCCGATGGCATTGAATTACGGACTTCGTGCCAATCAAGAGCAGCCTCTTGTATTTGCCCTAGCGCTAGCTATCTGGGGCTATTTTAATCTCTCTCTAAAGAGGGGGAGGGTTGCTCTCTATCTTGGTTCTTTATTTGCCTTCTTGGTTAAAGGATTAGCTGGCCTGACCTTTTTTCCATTTTGGGGTCTCCATGCACTATTTAACTGGAGAAGTAATAGAGACCAAGTTTATTATCTTTTGGGAGTGGCCTTGTTTCTTGCTTTCTGTGCTTTGGGTTATGAACTATGGTTTGAGTCTGTTACTGGCTTTCCTTTTTGGGAAGCTTATTTTAATATCCAAGTTTTTGGTAGAAGGTCGGCTCAAGGCTCTACACCATTTGGTTCCTTGGGTTATTACTTCCTTCGAAGTATTAGTTATTCTCTTCCTTGGGTATTTGGGCTTTATTTTATTTTTAAGTCTGAAAAAAAGAGTAAAGAAAAAGAAATCTTATCTCTCTTTGGCTTACTTAGTGTTGGGGTTGTTCTAATCTTTGGTTACTTTGGAAGAAAGGCTAGTCGTTATATATTTCCTGTCTATTATTTTTTAACAAGCCTTGGTGCTCTTGGTATCTCTAAGAGAGTAAAAAAAGAAATTTCTCTAGATGGATTAAATCTTCATTTAATACTCTACTGGGCTATTTTCTTAATTCAATTTCTTGTTTATTGCTATAAAGGAAAAACTTATATTGTTTGACTAAAGAGTTGATACTCCGTTGGCCCACAAAATAAACTCCATTCTTCTTTCCTCACTCCATGGTCTTGCTATAGGGCTTCTCATTGCTTTAGGTATACTTTTCCTTAGGCCAATTTTCTCTAAAAAGTGAGGCTCAAGGCTTAGAGATCTTTTCTCTTTTTTAGATGTTATTGTCACTTTCTTTGCTACGATTCTATCTTTTAAATTGTCGCTGATGATCGCTCTTGGGTCATAAAGAAGAACTTCATTGACAGGTAAGGCGCTAAAAATATCATTAAATTTTTTAATGCGCTCTTTCATCCATTTGGGGTGTGTTCCGAGGTAGTGAAGAGTTTCAGTATTCTTAAAGGACTTCTCTTCCCGAGCTTTATATTTCTGAAACTTTTGATTAGGCCGAATCATCTTTATAAGTAGCTCTTGCTTTGCTTCTCGTTTTTCTTTATCTCTTACATGACCATAGTGAAAAATATGCACTTCACTTTCAAATATTTTTTTACAATGATTGAATCCTTGAGCATCTCCATGAGACATAATAGCTGAGTTTAACTTGATCGCTCTTACTTCTTGAGGGTACCACCTTTTTGAAATCGCAATCTCATTGTGGTTGAGCCAGAAGTGGTAGTAGCGAAATCTGACGGCATCATAACCTTGCTCTTGAGCGACTTGGATATCGTTTCGAATTTGCTCAAAATCCTTCTCATGTATGAGCTCGTCAGTTTGTAGGTAGAATCCCCAGCTTGCTTCCTCGCACATTTTCTCTTTTCGGAGTTTCTGAAGAGCAATATTTGTTTGTTGTGAGAGTATTTTACCTCCATCGCCCATGAGGGACATATCCCATTTCGTTGGAAGGCACTTCAAACTATTAAAGCTCCTTACCTCTTTCTCTGTATCATCGTCAGAGTCTCCCAGGGCTATGTAAGACTCTTCACAGAATGCTGTAAGGGCAGAAAGACATTCCCTGAATGGGTAGTCATATTTAATTCCGTTTCTAAGGAGAGTGAATCCATATATTTTTACTTTCATAAACTAAAGGCTAGCAGAGAGATTTGTTGTTGACTACGTTAGGAGCAATAGATTTTCTTCAAATTAGTTAGTATGCATTTTTGTTGATAAAGCCTTTAAAAATTGTAAGGAACAGTATTTTTATATCCAACCAGAGGCTCCAGTGTTTAATGTAATAAATGTCGCATTCTATTCTCTTCCCGAGGTCTGTATCCCCACGCCATCCATTTATCTGCGCCCATCCTGTCATACCCGGCTTCATCTTATGCTTGAGCATATAACCTGGGATTTCATGCCTGAACTTATCGACGAAGAAGGGCTGCTCTGGCCGTGGTCCAACTAGACTCATATCACCAAGCAGAACATTGAAAAGCTGGGGAAGTTCATCCAGACTAGTACTTCTAATAAGGTCTCCAAATTTCGTTTTTCTCGGATTCATTTGGTTAGACCATTCTGTTTTATCTTCATCTCCATTGGCCATTCTCATAGAGCGGAATTTCCACATCATAAACTCATCACCATCGAGTCCTGTGCGTTTTTGCCCAAATAGAAGCGGCCCAGGACTTGATAGTTTCACCCCAATTCCTAGAAAAATAAAAAGAGGAGATATGATAAGAGAACCAATAAGCGCTCCCAAAAAATCAACTAACCTTTTAAAGAATAACTCAATAGGATTAAAGGAAGGTTGGTTTACAGACAGTAGGGGAGTACCTCCAAAGTCTTCGATCTGGTGCCCAACCATAGAGTAGGAAAGGTCTGGCAGGAGTTGCATAGGCACAACATCATTGTAGTGACGAGCTATGAATTCATGAGATTTTTGTGAATCGGCTCCTTCATAAGCGATAATTATCGAGTCAGGTGTAGAGTTTTTTCTTAGTAATTCATAGGTTTCAATGATCTCTGTTATTTTGTGCTTTTCCGCTCTTCCTTGTGAATCAAGCCAACCCATAAAGCGAATTCCTGAGTCCTTATAAGTTAGCGCAGTTGCAACATAGTCAGAAAGCAGGGGAGAGTTCCCTATTAAGAGAACATGCCGAAGGTTATGACCTTTAGTCCTCAAGAAGCGAAGGAAGTTACGTACTGCCATTCTTGTACCAACTAAAAGTATAGAGCTTATTCCTAGATAGATGAGAATTGTCAGTCTGGATATTCTCTCATCACTTACGAAATAGAGAAGCATAATGAGGCTTACTATAGCTGCGGAATTGCCACGAAGAACGCTGAAAATTTCTTTATAACGGTTTGAGAACCTAAGGGACTTATAGAGGCCTGATTTATGAAAGGAGTAGAGAGAAATGATCACTAAAAAGGGTGTGACCTTGGCAAATTCCCATTCGAGGCCTTTTTGGGCACCTGCGAGGATTTCGAACCTCACGATATAAGAAAGTCCCCAGCTTATTGCAATGGTCGTGCAATCAACGGCTTTTTGAATGAGGGCAAATGACTTCTCACCAGCTTTAAACATAAGTTCTCGATTAAAGGTATCTTACTACTATTGAACACTTCTTAGTCGAAATAGTGAAGACATGTTTTAGGATTTATTATTGATTCTAGTGTTTGATATCTTTCTTAAATAAAACTTTAAAAAAAGTTAAAAATAGGATTCGTAAATTAAAAATAAAGTTACTCTTTCTTTGGTTATATTCAACTTCGAGCTCCACCTTCTCTGCGATGGAGATGCTGTCTCTTCCGTTGACTTGTGCCCAGCCTGTAACACCCGGCTTCAGGTGATGAATATTGTACCGAGTTCTAAGGCTAATTAAATCACTTTGATTGAATAATGCAGGTCTGGGGCCAATAAAAGACATATCTCCTACGAGGATGGACCAGAGTTGGGGTATTTCATCCAGGCTTGTCTTTCTCAAATATTTGCCAATTGGACTTAGGTAGCTTTGCTCTTTTTGCATCAAATGAGTCGCAAGCTGAGGGGCATTTGTAATCATCGTTCTAATTTTTGGCATGAGGAATATTTTATTACCGACACCAACTCTCTTTGACCAGTGAATGACCGGGCCTTTACTTGTCAACTTAACGGCGATAGCAATTAGGATAGTTAGAGGCAGAAGAATCACTATTAAAAGTAGGGCAAAGACTTTCTCTATAAAGGTCATTTTTTAATGAACTCTATCAGAGTCGGAATCAGATTCTGGCTTTTCATCGCTTTCATGATTCATAAAAGGGGTATATTCAGGAACAATCGATTGCATAAGACTTATAAAACCTATGCGATTTTGACCTTTCTGTAGATTAATAAGTCTATCAAGTTTTTCATCAAAGCTACTTGAAATGATTCTTGCTCTACTAATATTTACCTTTTCATGTGTTGTCGGTAGCGCCTCTTCGCTATTGCAGAGAGGTTCCTCGTAGAGTTTTTCACCAGGCCGAAGTCCTGTAATTTTAATGTCGATATCTATGCCCTCATTTAAGCCCGAAAGCTCGATCATCTCCCTCGCGAGATCGACAATTTTTACGGGCTGGCCCATATCTAAAACGAAAAGTTCACCACCGTTACCCATTGCTCCTGCTTGTAGGACTAGTTTTGTCGCCTCAGGAATAGACATGAAGAATCTTGTGATCTCAGGGTCTGTAACAGTAACGGGGCCACCTTCTTCAATTTGTTTTCTGAATAGTGGAATAACAGAGCCACTACTTCCAAGAACATTTCCGAACCTTACTGTCATGAATTTGGTGTTGTTTGTAGTCTTTTGTACTCTTTGAATTACCATCTCTGCGATACGCTTACTACAGCCCATAACATTGGTTGGGTTAACAGCTTTATCCGTCGAGATAAGAACAAACCTCTCAACTCCAAACTGAGAGCTTAGTTCCGAAATATTTTTAGTTCCCCATACATTTGTTCTTATTGACTCAAAAGGGTTGAATTCCATGATGGGAACATGCTTATAAGCTGCCGCATGGAGTACAACCTCAGGCTTCTCTGTTGAAAAGAGGCTTTCCATACTTCTTCTATCTCGAACATCTCCAACGAGGGCCAATAATTGAACTTCAGGAAATTGGCTTACTAGTGATTGCTCAAGGGTGTACGTATTGAATTCACTAACATCAACCGCTGTTAATTTAGCCGGTGAGAACTTGGCAAGCTGTCGACATATTTCACTCCCAATGGATCCTCCTGCACCTGTAACAAGAACCCTTTTTCCCTGAATCATTTTATGAAGAAGGTTTAAGTTAATATTAACTTCTTCTCTTCCTAGGAGATCTTCAATACGGATATGCTGAAGGCTTGAAATAGGGTTTTTCCGGCTAAGAAAACTACTTAACTGTGGAAGAACTTTAATTTCAACTTCAGTTGGCTTCACTAGTTCATATATTCTTCTTAGCTCTGAGCTAGAGGCCGATGGAATAGCGACATAGACGGCTTGGATATTTTTAGTCTCAATGATTTCGGGCAACGCAGCTGTTTTTCCGAGAACTGGTATACCATGAAGGAGTTTTCCCCTGAGCGCCCTTGAGTCATCGATGAAGCCTACGACGTAAAGTCCAAGAGAGCTGTTCTTACTAATTCCTCGAAAGAGTTGTTCGCCACCGGAGCCTGCTCCAATAATAAGAACTCTTTTTCTGTCATGAGGGTCGAGTGTCTTAAATAGTTTGAAGTCTCTTAGGACTCTATAGATGAGCCTGCCACCGCCGAGGCCAATGAGCAGGTAGGACCATTGAATAAAAAATAATGACCTAGGGATAAGCTCCAGTCTTTGATAGAGAAAAATGGCCATAAAGGAGGCGATGACTGCAATACTAGATGCTTTTATGACTCTTAGAAGGTCAGCTGTACTAGAGTATCGCCAAATACCTTTATAAAGCCCCATGATATAGAAAACTGAGACTTGGGTCAGTGACATGAGAGCTAAAATATTAAAGAATTTTGGATGAGAAATAATTTCGGTATCAAAATTGCCAAATCTAGAAGCCATCGCCGCAAAGAATGCAAGTAGTGTGATTACTGTGTCATAACCACAGGCTACAAGCGTTTTTTGCCAAGATTTTAGATTTCCAAGTAATTTAAACATCGGCTGACTATAGCCGTAAAAGTCTCTTATTTGAAGTTTTTGTTTACTCTCAGTGTGATTCAGTACTTTTTAATGCGAAGCGCTTATGATGTTAAACAAGCACATAGCGCAAAGCTTCTCTCTGAATCTCACTCAGGCGATCCAGGTCAATATTTTCTTTGTTAATTTGAAAGGTCGGCTTGTCGTCTTGCGCTGAGGTCACGACATTATTGTTATTCCCGGGGGTAAAATTAGCATTGAGGGCGATTCTCAGAGAGTCTTTCTTTAAGAACACTCTGTGTGGAGCATTGCTGTCAAAGAGATAGCGAGTTCCTTTTTCGCCAACTAAATTACAAATGTCCTTCTTAAACTGAATGAATTCATCTGAGTAATAGTAGTCTAAAATACCACTTTGAATTCTGTGAAAACGATGGTCTTTCTTAGCTATTTGCATTCTTGTATCGCTCAAGTCTAGATCTTTTAAAAGCATTGTTGTTTGAACTAGATTGGGAGAGTCGTAGTGCCAGCCTACATTAAACTTCTCCTGCTTAGGAGTAGTCTCTCTAGTATGTTTCATTTGGTAGTTAGGGTGTGTTCCAACAAAGAAGGGAGCCCCACGCAAATAGGGCTGTTGATTATTAAAATGCCTTGAAAAGACCTTTAATACCTTCTCGTCTAAAATAAACTCTAATGTTCGCTGATCAACATTAGTTAGAAAGTGACTGAAGTAGGTATCCGATTTCTTTACTTGTCTGAGAAGATCGCTATATTTTTCAAGAAAGTAGTCTGCAAATTCACTGAAGTTTTCGGAATCCTTTGCGATGCCTTCCTTTTTCAACTCTTGATAGAGAGTCTTATCAGTATCTGCGAGTACTTCTTTTTTGATCGGCTTTGATAAGCAAAAAAAAGAAGGAAGGGGAATAAGTTGACCGTATAAGAGTTTAACTAACATTCTTTTTGGGCGAAATAAGTTCTTGAGTAAGGTTGTCAAAATATTATTTGTTCCATAATAGCAGGAGTAGTTAAATTTTTTGTTACCAAAGCGAGTTTCAAAAACCTTCTTATAGGCCAAATTAAGTGGCTTCAAGAGGGCATCAAGAAAATTTAAGGCCTTATCCAGTCGAATATGGGATTGAGTGCTGTGCGACATGTAGTTCACTCCAATGAGCTTCTGATTACGGTTTACGCTGTTTTAAGAACTATTGTATATTAGTCAATATTTATAAACTGTAAACTGGGATCATAGTGTTGTCTTGCGTTAAGCCTTCTAAATTAGTTCTAGGAGCAAAAGCAAATAATTATCAGCTTAAAGAGCACACGCAAATCATTGAATCTGCGCTTGAGCAGAGTGTATGGTTGCATACGAGTCTTTATTACTCAGGATCTCTTGATCTTATTGGTCGACTAGCTAAAGAGAAGAAGAAAAACCTTAGGTGTATTGCTAAGGTATCTGTGGATAGTCGCGACCGTGGGACCCTGAAAAATCAGGTTGAAGAAACCTTAGAAAAATCGGGATTAGAGCATATCGATATTATTCAAATTTGTGGGAACCCTGCTGTCGAGGAAATGATGCCTGGACGATTTTTTCGAACACAAATGGATGACCTGGTTAGAGATGGAAAGGTTGGAGAATATTACCCTGAGCTTTATTGGCAGTACTCTGATAATTACGAAAAAGCGCTGAAGGATGGGCTTTTTAATGGCTGTATCTTTTATCACAATTTATTTTTACGAGAAATGAAGAGCAGCCTTTATGAAACGATCTCTAGTAAGGGTTCTCGCTTTAATGGGATAGCATTAAGAGCATTAGGTGGTGGTCCCGGTAATTACTATGAGGATAAAGTTTCTGAAAGCTTTAGAAGCCAAGTTTTAAAAATTGTAAAAGATAGCGGTTTAGATGAGCTCGAGTTTAGAATGGCTTACCTGATGGCAAAAAGCTTTATGAGTAGTCTTGTCGTTGGAACGAGTCGATTGAAAAATTTTAATAACGTTGCCGAGATGATTTATAACGGTAAATGCTTGGACGCTGAATTGGTTGAAAAGATTGATGCTATCCACTATTTGATATGGGCCAAGAGAGGAATTGGAAATGGGGAAGGTCTTCATAGACCCTATGGACGGTTAGGAATAAAAATAATTGCTACTAATACTAAAAAAACAATATCAAGAGTACTGAAAAATAAACCCAAAGGGTATGACTGGTAATAGGCTTTAAGGATAGAGAATGAAGAAGTTCGCTGATGTAGAAAAAACTAGAATTGAATATCATAAAGATGGTTTGAGGAACTCGGTTCATAGGGCATCTCTTCTCGTACCTGAGATTGAGGGGACGAGTACCCAGATAAGTTTTATAAATCACTTTCTTCTTAAAAGAGGTTATGAGGATGTCGGCTGTAAGGTTACTGGTTTGGATGATAGTGGAAAAAGAATTCATGCGAACCTCACTGTTCTAGATAAACCGAAAGTATACACAATGGACCTTTCAGATCTTTTTGAAGGAAAAGCGAGCAGTTATATTGTTGAGTTTTTCTGTGGTCGGAACATGTTCATTCCTTTTCCTGCCGTGATGGTCAACCACTACGGAGAAGGCTTTGTAAACACGGTTCATGCGTATAATAGAGTTTTAAATGATGTCTTTGAAGATGATGCTATTAACGAAAGCCAAGTCAGTGAGTCTTCGATCGATATCCTTGTTAATGATCAATATGATACCTTTGTTATGTTCCAGTCTGGAGACCAAAAGTGCCTAGGAGAACTGAAGTTCGAACTGATTTATGAAGGAGTGAAGTATACAAAGTCACTGCCTTTAGATGTAAAACGTTTTTGCTCTAAAGTGTTTAAGCTAAGTGAAGTCTTTAGTGAACTAAGTGAAATCAGAGGTGGATTCTTAAAGGTTGTTCAACCTACTCAGAATATGTTTTACGGAAGGCTTCTTGTTGGGGTTCAGGATAAAAGCTCTGGGGCTTTTTCTGGTAATCACAGTTATTACGATACTTCGGAGGTTAATGAGTATTGGGGTGAAAATATTGAATCTACTCGAATGTATCCCTTTATGCCCGATTACCAAAATATCATCAGAATGTATCCGATCCAAGCAAAGGGAGCACTTCAGTTGAGTGCTAAACTTTTCGATAAGTTAGGCTCTTTTATAAGATCATTAGATTTGGGAGAGTTAAATAGTCCTAGTGGTGAGTATTTAGATTTTAATCTGAATCAAGGCATTGAGAAATATGGAATAACGGAAGACAAGGTTGGAGCAATTGAGGTCGTGGCATCATCTCTCGAAAAAATTCCGATGAGAATAAATCATCAATTAGTATTTAAAAAATCGGAGAGCAAGCTTTTTTCATCGGTAAACCTCTCACTGTTTAATGCTCAAGTATTTCAAAGTAAAGGTAAGAAAGGTTTCTCATGGGGACAAATGATTATCGATAAAGATACTTATTCAAAACTTGGTGTTGTTTTCAATACATCCAGCGGAAGTGACGAACCTATTGAAGTCTCTTTTTATGATGGGCAGGGATTGTTATGTGAAAAAAGAGTCGACTTAAGGGTTGGTCAAAGCGCTCTCTTTTCAACCGATGAGGATAGCTTTTATGAAAGTATTGAAAGACCAATCGTAGGGAGGAATATTTGGTATACAATTAGTTCAAACAGGCCTGATATTACTGGGGTCGTTGTGAGCACAAATCGTAGTACACTGCATACTACTGGCGAGCATTCTTACTAGGGACTATATGGAAAATGTTGTCGCTTTTTTACAGGCCAGGATGTCATCTTCCCGTTTGCCCGGTAAAGTACTCCGTACGATTAAAGGTAAGCCGATGCTTGAACTGCAGATTCAAAGGCTCAGAAGTTCTAAACATATTGATAGACTCGTTGTTGTTACGAGTAGTGACTGTACAGATGATCAGCTTGAGGACTTCTGTACACAACAGAATATTAGTGTTTTCAGAGGAAGTCTTGATGATGTCCTATTACGCTTTAAGAAAGCTTCTATAAAATACCCTGCCAAGAATTATGTGAGAATCACTGGTGATTGTCCGTTACTGGATTACAGAGTTGTTGATGACGTTATTAATCAGCATCTTGAGAGAGATGTTGACTATTCTTCCAATATAAATCCACCGACTTATCCTGATGGAATGGATGTTGAAATATTCAAATCGCATGTTTTAGAAAAAATGCATCTTTGTGCAAGTTCTGGCCCCGATAGGGAGCACGTGACTTTATACGCACGAAATAATGTAGAGTTTTCGAAGTATAATTTAAAGCTGGAAAATGATCATTCTTCAATGAGAATTACTGTTGATGAAGAGACCGATATTGTGGTCATTGAGAGTATTGTTGAGTATCTAGGAGAGAATGCTTCGTTAAAGCAAATTATTGAACTCAAAAGGAGCTCTTCTCATTTATTTAAGCATAACCTAGGTACTGCAAGGAATGAAGGCTTACTAAAATCATTGAGAGAGGAAAGAATGATAAAATTTGGTGATCGTTATAAAGAGTCTATGAAATTTTTAGATAGAGCACTTCAATCAATTCCTCTGGGCTCTCAAACTTTTAGTAAAAGCAAAACGCAATTTCCTTATGGCGTATCACCTTATTTCATTGAGAAAGCAAAGGGCTCTAAGACCTGGGATATTGACGGGAATGAATATATCGACTTCTTAAATGCTCTGCTTTGTATCAGCTTGGGCCACTGTGACGCTGATGTCACAAAGGCCGTTCAGGAGCAGCTTGAGAAAGGGACAATTTTCTCCCTTCCAGGGCGACTTGAAAGTGAAGTTGCCGAGCTACTAAAAGAAATTATTCCTTGTGCGGAGTCTGTACGGTTTGGAAAAAATGGATCAGATGTTACTTCTGCTGCTGTCCGTTTAGCCAGAGCGTATACTGGTAAAGATAAGATCGCTATGTGCGGTTATCATGGCTGGCAGGACTGGTATATTGGGACCACAACAAAGAATTTAGGTGTCCCAGAGACAGTCTCTAAACTTTCTGAAAAATTCGATTATAACAATTTAGACTCACTAAAGAAGGTTCTTGAGGAAAGTAAGGGAGAGTTCGCAGCGGTCATCATGGAGCCCATGAATACTACTTATCCTAAACCTGGTTTTTTACAAGAAGTGAAGGACTTAGCTCACGAACATGGAGCTCTCTTTATCTTTGATGAAATGATTACTGGATTTCGCTTTTCTCTGGGGGGAGCAAGTGAGCTTTTTGGTGTTACTCCCGACCTTGCTTGCTTTGGAAAAGGCATGGCAAATGGTTATCCTTTGTCGGCCGTAGTTGGGCGTACTGATATCATGGACTTGATGGAGGATATTTTCTTTTCGGGGACATTTGGCGGCGAAATGCTTTCGTTGGCCGCGGCAAAGGTGACTATTCAAAAGTTGAGAGATGAGAATGTATGTGAAAAAAATAATCAAAAAGGAGAAATTCTTTTAAAAGAACTCCAGAAGCTTATTAAAGAGCATGATCTTGAAGATAGTTTTGAAGTGTTTGGCCATCCTTCGTGGTCTTTCTTTGCCCCGAAGACTGACGGCCCTTTTGATCCGTGGAGTGTCAAAACTCTATTTATACAAGAGATGCTAAGTAAGGGGATTTTGACAATAGGCACTCATAATATTTCTTATGCTCACTCGGACTCTGATATTGAACGATTGCTAGGAGCATATGCTGACTTTTTTAAGGTTTATCAAGAAGCTTTAAGCTTAAAAGATATTGATAAATTTATTTGTGGTACGAAGCTGGAGCCTCTTTTTAAAGTCCGTTAAAGATCTGGAGTATTTTTTTTGCGGAAACTTCGGCGCTTTTTCCATGGTGAGAGATAAGCTCCTTACCAAATATGATAATCTCCTCTCTTTTCTTTTCAATACCTAGAAAGAGTTCATCGATGTGGGCATTCGCATTTCTTACCTCGTCCATCTCAATTGCCTTACCAATTCTGTCTCGTCCAAAAACCTCAATAGGTTCAAGGTTAATCTTTTGATAGTTCGGATTATTAATTTTTCTAGGAGTGTTAATAAAGAGAATAGGCCTTTCATAAGAAAAGGCAAATTCGTAAGCCGCTCCTGACCAGTCGGTAATTACCGCATGGGCCGTATCATAGGAGCTTGTAGAGTTTAAGTTGCCTTCAAAAATATAGTTCTTATGATTCTCAAACTTTTTATTAATGCCTTCTATTAAGCCTGGGTCACTATTAAAACTCATTGGATGGGGCCGAAAGATGACATTATTGCCAGAGCTTAAGAGAGACTGGATAAGCTCTTCCGCACAATTATTTGAGATTGAACCTGCACCCCACGATGGAGCGATAACAAGATTTTTTGTGACAACGTCATAGTCTACTTGTGGGACTTTCTCTGCGGCTTCTAAGAGGGTATCGAGTCTGCAGTAGCCACCCTCGAGTACATTCTTTGGCTTTAATTGATAAACTCTTTCAAACTCTCTAATCTCTTTTGAGTACATTGGGCCAGGAGTTAAAACTGTATCATAGTGATGATGAGCGTATTCTCTAAAGGCAGCATGAGTGCTAGCAAGGGAATGAAAGAGATAGGTGTAGTGCACCTTACTGACAGATCTCTTCAGGTGAAAGGTTTCTAAATCTAGTAATGTTAAAACCATCATTCTCGTTTCAATTGTTTTGAAAGCGATCGTGCAAACCGTACCTTGACCAATACAAAAGACATTTAAAAAATCCGAAGATTTATTAAGTAATGGGTCATTATGATCTGAAGTGAGGTAGCTAATTTTATGAGGGTAGCTTTTGGCAACTTCTGTAATAATGGGCCCATAAAGAGCCAATCATTTTTACTTTCAGCGTAGAAAACTAATTCTTTATCGTATTTATTCTGCTTGTTGAATTGGCTCCACTGGGATTTCTCGAAGAAGAGCTTTTTTATTGATTTAAGCATTGGAGATTATTCTATTTCTTTATTTTTATCTTTTGAAAAAAAAGTCTTTATTTTACTCCAATAAAGCTTACAGAACATAAAGGAGCCTGCGATCGCACCAATAAGAGCTTGGGCTATCAAAGAGCCGGTTCCAGGGTCAAGATAGGCATGAGCGCTCATAGGAAGAAGCAAAAGGGTTGTTGCGAGTGCTGAATTTTTCTTGTTCATAGTAAATTCTCTTAGTTTAAAGCTGCACAGTACCATATTTCGCTTTTGATGATAAAGCAATACTTGTCGATTGCCGCAGTGGTGCATAGGCTAGTTTTCCTTAATGAGAACCTCTTGGAGTTCGTAACCGTGGTCGGTTTCGCCCTCTTCTCCTTTCGGCAAATAGTGACGATCCTGAAGTAGGTTAGGAGGGGTATCCTGAAGGCAACTTACAATAAGCCTTAATGTATTTATAGGACTCATTCTATCATAGAGGTGCTTTCTGCATGATTCAAAGGGAATATGAAAAGCATTTAAAATGGCGAACCTTCTTCTGAGTGCTTTGAAGGGGATTTTTTTATTCGCCTCTAGTGGAGACTGTCCAAAGTAAGGTCCGTGGTCGGCATGAATGACGACGATGGGGTTAGACTTGTCTTTTAGTATGGACTCCACAAGTTGCTCTACCTCACGACTTAGACACTTTACTTGAGTGAGATATTTTTCTGGTGAGTAATCTCTCATACCTTCATGAGCATTCTCCCTATGCGAACAATCTGGCTGGAAAAGATAGGGGGGATGGGGATTAAGAATATGTGCGTAGAGGTAAGTTGGTTGAGTATTTCTAGATTTAAGGTCCTGCTCTTTCCATCTTCTAATTTCGTTAACTCCACTTTTAAATTTTGCAGTCTTAAAAAATATTTTATCAAGAACAAAGAGAATAGGTGTCAGTGTTAAAAAGCTCCTCTCTGTATCTCTCAAGGGACGAGGCTTTTGGGAGTAAATGCAAACATCTTCCGTACCTCTGCAGAGCCCTCCGTCGTAGTATCCATTCTGAAAGTGAACATAGCGGTAACCTGCTCGTTTTATAAAATTCACAAACCTATTTTTACCTTGAGTAACATTGAAGAGCTTTAATTTACCCGAGGGGATTTTGTCTCCTGCAATAAATGGATAGTTCATTTGAAGTGTTGAGGGGATAGAGATATGTGTCGAAATATAGTTGGAGTAACTATCCTCTAGTACTTTGAATTTTTTTTGAGATAAGAAATTAAGAAAAGAGCTATTGTCGTAGTCAAACTCATCATTCAAAAGGTCTTCCCTGGCATATGCATCGAGAATAATATGATAGATATTAGGCTTTCTTTTGAGCGTTATATTTTCTAAATCTAGTGAGTCATTCGCTACGGCTTCGATTTGTTCACCGGAAATCTGAAAGAGATGAGCTCCTATGTTGGCAAAAGGTAGAAGAAGCAAGACGGCTCCTGTTGTCGTCAAAACTTTGGTGAAGTTTCTACCTGAGTACTTAAGGGTTATACCGCAAATGGCCGCAACTAAAGGTGGCCAAATAAGCCAGTGAACTCTGCTAATATCGCTTAAGCTTGCTGCCGTTATCTTAATAAAGTTATATTGAAAGAAGAGAACGATAAAAAGGCACAGAGAGTTTGCAATTTTGAAATGCCATTCTTTATTTTTTAAAACCTTTATGGCAATACCAAAGAAAACAAATAGAGGACTATTAATGATGAAATACATTATTACAAGAGATTCGAGATTCGGTGCCTCTGTAACGTTTGAGCTATAAAAGCCGACAAATGGCCAGAATGAAAAAAGAAATAGTGGTAAGAGTGGCTTGGTTTTTTCTTGAGTCATTTTACTTCCAATTAAAAACTTGGATAAGATCTTTCATATAATGAATCTCTATTAAGTTCATTTTAGTATTTGTCGGATATTTAACTGCCGTTAGGGCTAAAAGGTCTTCTTCTTGAAGAACGCCTTTTTTAAAGAGCTGCTCTATACTCGAGGTGAGATGATCAGTATTCTTGGGGTCAAAGGAAATGTTTAGGTTGTAGCTCGCGACACCTTTATATAAATTAAACTTACGAGCCTTCTCAAGAGTATCTGTGACAACTATAGTTGGCTGCTTAAGGTCGAACCGAGACATCATCTTTACGGCATAACCTGAAAAGGTTACCGCAATAACTTTTGATATAGGCATTTCGTTGCATATAGTGGCCAGAGAGGAAGCCATGGCACTCGGTATAGAGTCTGTGACTCTTTTTTTAGCCTTTCTATTTTCATATTGGTAGATCTCTGTTTCTTGAATGATTTTTGCCATAGTGGAGACGCATTCAAATGGATAGCGACCAATTGCCGTTTCGCCAGAGAGCATAACAGCTGAGCCACCATCCATTACAGCATTAGAGATATCATTAATTTCAGCTTTGGTTGGAAAAGGATTAAAAGTCATATGATGAAGGAGTTCTGTTGCTACAATAACAGGGACGCCTTTCTGTTTCGCGCTATTAAGAATCTTCTTTTGCTTTATTGATAAACCAAATATTTCGGTTTCTGCTCCTAGATCACCTCTATCAACCAGAATACCAAAGGCAGAGTCAAGAATTGACTCGAGATTATCCATACCGAATTGATTTTCTACCTTCGCTATGATTTCAACACCAGAGTCTTTCAAGTGCTTTCTTACTTCTTCAACATGCTCTCCGCTTTCTACAAAGGAGACCCCAACAAAGTCGACCTTGTTTTCTACACTGAATGCCAGGACTTCTTCATCCTTAGCTGTGACGAGTGGTGTATTCAGCCTAACATAGGGAATATTTATTCCTTTGCAGCTTTTTAGAACTCCATCGTTGTGGGCTTCACAGAAGATATCTAGGCCCTCAACCTTTGAAACAATAAACTTAAACTGAGCATCATCGCAAAGGACTGTGTCACCAGCCTTTAAGTCTTTGTGAAGTTCTTTGTAGTTGGCGATAACTTTATCATTATCTTTATAGTTTTGATTTGTGGTGATAACGAGAGTCTCACCCTGCTTGAAGGGGTAGTCTGCAGTCTCGAGTGCCGTTCGAACTTTTCTGCCAGGAATGTCCATAAGGATGGGGATGGTCGGATTCACTTCTCTAACGGTTCGAATGACCTCTTTATGCCAGTCGAGGGTATTATGAGAACCATTCAGGCGGAATATATCGGCGCCACAATCGATAAGTTTCTTAATACTTTCTGGATCGCAGGTAATAGGGCCGAGGGTTGCAACAATTTTTGTGTTCTTACTCATCTTAAACCTCTCCTAAGAGATAAAGGCATTCAATTCTATAACACTTTCGATTACTTCTTTGCGGATAAGGTGTTCTTCAATTTCTGCTTTTTCAGAAATCATTTTTCTGATTTTTGTTCCACTAATATCTTCCCTGAAGCTTGTTTCGCTATGTGGGCATGTTTTTTCGGTAACAACACCTAAGCACTTATTACAATAATAAGGACCGTGAAGCTTAAGGATCGTAATTCCTAGCTCAGCCTCTACTGTCTCGATTAGGCGATGAGCTTCATATGTTCCATAGTAGTCGCCAACACCTGCATGATCCCTGCCAACGATAAAGTGGGTACAGCCATAGTTTCTTCGAATAAGGGCATGGAAAATTGCTTCACGTGGACCTGCATACCTCATCTTAGTAGACAGTACGCCAAAAGCCACTGAGTTCTCTGGGTAGTAATTTTCAATTAAGCTATTATACCCAGCAAGAACAGCTTCAGGAGTAAAATCACCAGCTTTTTTCTTGCCAACGAGGGGCTGAATAAAGAGGCCATCGACTATTTCTAGAGCAACTTTTTGAAGAAACTCATGGGCTCTGTGAGGAATATTTCTCGTTTGAAAACCAACGATTGTTTTCCAGTTATTTTTTTTAAAAAGGTCTTTTGTTTCTTTAGGAGTCATCTCGTATTTAGAAAATTCAAACTGAGTTCTTTCAAGTAGTTCAATGCGGCCAGAAGCGAAGTACTCTTTCAGAGAGAGGAAATCCTGAATTCCAGGGTGCTCTTCATCAGTCGTTCCGTAGAGAGGTTTTAATACTTCTTGACGGCCGAGCTTATAAAATTCTTCGTGATGAAGATTGGCAACATGCTTTCCCTGAAAAGATAAAGGAATAAAATTTAGATCCTGATATAGGTCCTTTTCTTCTTGAGAGAGGTCAAAAACGACAGGCAGTGGAAAAACCTCTCCAGAAGGAAGTCGTAAAGTCTCAACACAGGAGTGAAACTCTGCTTGATTCATGAATTTACTTAAAGGAAAAAAGGCTCCAAGGGCAAGTTTTTCACACTCGAGAAATTGGTCCTGTCTTAATTCAATCATGTTTTCACACCCATAAATGACACTTTCTAGGATGCAAATATTGTCATAAAAATGCCAATAAGAGTAGTTTAAAGCTACTTTGAAGCCATAATTTCATCAGCTACATAATCACCGATTGCCAAGCAGGAAGTAAGCGCAGGGGACTCCATTCCAATGAGGTTAAGCCATTGCTGTTGATCCCACTGAATATAGAAATCAACGGGCTTTTCTCCTGGTGAATAAATCCTTGGTCTTATTCCGGCCATATCAATTTGAATATCCTCAGCTTTTATCTGAGGTAGATAAGTTCTGATGCCAGGAAGCATTTTTTTTATAAGATCTTCTGAGACTTTGTAATCTTGCAAGTGCTCTACCGGCTCACTGTTAGGTCCGAACCTTAGGAAACCTGCGATGTCAGGAGTCGCATCTACTCTCTCAGTAATAACGGAGGGAGTCATGGCTGGGTATATAATATGACTAATTGGTGACTTCTTTTTATAGCGAAGGTAACAGCCTTTTGTCGGTCTTAGTTGCGGAAAGGTTTTTTCGGGAAAGACCTTTTTAGCGATTTCTATTGCATAGAGACCTGCAGAGTTAATGACTATATCTGAGAGAATCTTTATTGGTTCGAGGCCACCAATAGAAAGTTCCCAGTGTCCATTCTTAAACTCTGCTTGTTCAAGCGGACTGTTGGGAGCAAAGATGGTTCCACTCTTAACGGCTTCTGCTAATAACTTTTCCATTAAAATATGGCTGTTCACGATTCCTGACTCTGGGGAAAGTAAGCCTGCTATTGCACTAATATTAGGCTCTAGTTCCGAGAGCTCTTCTTTTGAGATCAGGCGCATTGATGAGAGTCCATTTCTTTGGGCCTGCTCAAGTGTCATTTTTAGTTTTTTAATTTCTTCTTCCGAAGTGGCTACGAAAATCTTTCCGGTTTTCTTATGGGGAATATTTCTCTCAGAGCAATAACTATAAAGTCGTTCTCGGCCTTTTTTACACAGCTTCGCTTTTAAGGTGTCCGATTGGTAATAAATCCCGGCGTGGATACATTCGGTATTTCTAGAGGAGGTTTCCATTCCCTGTTTTTCATTTTTCTCTATGAGAAGGACTTGTTTTCCTCTTAATGAGAGCTCTCTCGCTATTGCGAGTCCAACGATACCTGCACCTATTATTGTTACTTCTACTTTATCCATTTTCACTGCCTATAGAATTTCATCTAGAGCTTTTAGTAAAATCTTGAATTGCTCTAAGGGAGCACCTGTAACTGAAAAACCTGTGTCAAAAGGAGCCTCCCAGCCACCACGAACATAAATTTTTCTTTTTTGAAGCTCTTTCACGGTATTGGAAGCCTTCTGAGTAGATAAGAGGTTTATATAAATAAAATTGCTCCATTCAGCGCCAGTATATTCAATGCCTTTTCGATCTAGCAATTGCTTTAGTATTTTAAAAGATTCTTTAACTTCCTCTACATAGTTGGAGATAAGGTACTCATTTTTAATGAAGTATTTTACGACTTCGATAGATAGCCTGTTGGTCTCATAACCTGTTCTCATCTTTGATATATAGTCGATATTTTTCTCTGATCCAATTACGTAACCAACTCTTATGCCGGCAAGCCCCGCTGCTTTGGAAAATGAGCGCATAATGAGTAGGTTTTCATGTTTTTTGACAAGCTCTTTTGCAGTCGGACCACCGAAGGGAAAATAGACTTCGTCGATGACCAACAAGGTGTTCGTTTCTTTACAATGAACGCAGAGTACTTCAATTTCTCTTAATTCTAGCCCCCCCTCAATAGGAACATTTGGGTTCGGAACAAAAACAACTGCAGTTTTCTCATCGACTTGAGAGTAGAGGCTTTCCATATCGAACTTGTAGTCTTTGGTATAGCCGAAGTGACGATTCTCCAGCTCAAACATATCAGCGTAGACTGGGTAGAGAGCAAAGCTTGGAGTGGGGCTGATGACATTATCACCCTTAGTGGTCACAGTTTCCAGAATGCTTTTAATAGCACCAGAAACACCTTCAGTTATGAAAAGCTCTGTTGGTTTGATCTTTAGCCAATTTGCTAGGGATTCATAGAGCTCAATTACATCTGGGTATCTTTGCAGAGGGCACTTTGTAACAATCTCAGCAATCTCCTGCATAACAGAATTAGGATAGGGGGTAGACCTTTCATTACGATCTAAATAGAGCGCTTCCTCATCCTTCTCAAGGAATGAGTTAGCTCTGATTCTCCTTAAAGATAGAAGATGGTTTTTCTTTTCGATCATGGTAAGTTTCTGGCTGTATTAACGATGAGCTAGGCTACCTCAAATAAAAGTGAAAGAAAATAACTGGATTATTTTGAAGCAGAGGGTCATCAAGCTCTATGCCTTTCTAGGTCGAGAGGTTGTCCTTGGCGTTTTATTAGCTATCTTCTTTAGTTTATTGGTTTTTGTTGTTGAGACTTCCTTCGTTTTTGTTTTGCAAGGGTTTCTAACAACACTTGGAGTAATGGAGAAGTCTAAAACTCACTTACCAAGTTGGTACCCAACTTCTGTTAATGCGAGTGTTGGTATCCTAATCGTTTTTGGATTATCCAGGTCTCTAGTTAATATTGCATCGTATTATGTTAGTGTAAGAATACCGACACTTTTTGATACCATCCAAAAGAAAAGAATTATGGAGTACTCCTTTCTCCACCCTGAAGGGATAACCATGTCTAAGGCCATGGCTACTTTTTCAGAGCTCTGTATTCGAGGAAACAAAGGCGTTGGTTACCTAATTTCGACTACAACTACTCTTATTACGATCACTTTTTATTTCTTTGTGGGTTTATCGTTGGCTCCTTATGAAATGATTATTGGGATATTAATCGTTCTTACTCTTTCTCTTCCGTTAAGGTTTTTAAATAAGTCGGCAAACAGAGCTGGGTTGGAGACCTTTAAAGAGTGGAATTCAATAACTGAAATGTTGGTAGACGGAGTTCGAAATAACTTTTTCTTTAAAATGTATGGCTTAATAGAGAGTAAGCGTGATGAATGCATTAAGAGTATTGATGCTTACTTAAAGCAATATAATTTATCTTACTTGATAATATCTATTAAAAATAATATTCCAAATTTTTTAGGTGTACTCACTTTAGCAATCTTGATGTTTATTAGCCTTAATTATATAAAAACACCTGGTGAAATTCTTCTTTCATTTTTCTATATTTTTATTCGAATCGCTCTTGGCTTTGGCAAGGTTCAAAGTGAACTCACTGGGCTTCGTATTCAATACCCTGCCCTTAAAGAGCTATATACGTGGTATTTAAAATGGAAGAGCAGCTCTGAGGAGTTAATGAATAAGGTTGCTGGGGATGCCGCAATTAATGACAGAGCGATAAAGGAAATTCAGATTAGCGGGGTCCTTATAGAAGCCAGTGGCGTTAACTTTAACTATCCTGGTTTTGGTGAAGTTGTACTTAGAGATATTTCATTTCAGCTGAAAAAAGGTGAGGCCTTAGTTATCTCCGGGGAATCTGGAACAGGAAAGAGTACTTTGCTATCTTTAATCCTTGGTGTTCTAAGCCCTAGTGCTGGTACGGTAAAAATTAATGGACAAGACGCTTCACTTTTTAACAAAACTCTTTCACGATATATCGGCTATGTTGGCCCTAATCCCTATATTATAACTGATACTATTCGCAACAATCTTCTTTATGGACACTATTCCCCCGGTAAGGTTACTGATGATGAGATATGGGAGGCTCTCGAGAACGCTGAAGTTGCAGATTTTGTAAGGGCTAGCCAGAAAGGTCTTAACACTTTCTTTAACGAAGAGGCTCCAATTTCTACGGGGCAGAAGCAGCGGCTCTCGATTGCGAGAGTATATTTGAGAAAACCAGAGCTTGTTGTTCTTGATGAAATAACTGCTAATTTAGACAGTGAAACTGAAAGAAAGATTGTTGAAAACCTGAAGCCTCTTTTGAAGTTGTGCACTTCATTGATCGTTACCCATAGAGACGCAATGCTAGAATTAGCCACTCAGAAGATACACCTAAAAAAAGCTAAGAACTCTTAATTCATCTCCTCTAAAACGGCTCCAGCTCCCATTAAACCTTGTTTGATCGTCTCTTACTGTATAGTATGATGCCGATAAGATAGATAGAGAAGGATGCGGCATGTTAACTGGTCGAAGCATATTGGTAACTGGTGGTACGGGCTCTTTTGGAAAGAAGTTCGTAGAGATCCTTTTAAAAAAATACCAGCCTAAAAGGCTTGTTATTTATTCTAGAGATGAACTTAAACAATACGATATGAGTCAGACGTTCTCCTCGCATGAGTATCCATGCCTTCGCTACTTTATTGGTGATGTTAGGGATGGAGAAAGACTGAAAATGGCTTGCGAGGGAATTGATACTATAATTCATGCGGCCGCGATGAAGCAGGTTCCTGCAGCAGAGTACAATCCTATGGAATGCATAAAAACCAATGTTCTCGGCGCTGAAAATGTTATCAATGCAGCGATTTATAATAATGTAAAAGATGTTATTGCTCTTTCCACAGATAAGGCTGCAGCTCCAATAAATCTCTATGGTGCAACCAAGTTATGTTCAGATAAGTTATTTGTTGCTGCTAATAATATGAGAGGGAAGAGAGACCTTAAGTTGTCTGTTGTTCGCTATGGAAATGTTTTTGGCTCAAGGGGCTCGGTTGTTCCGGCATTTTTAAAAATGAAAAATAGCGGAACAATTACTATTACACATGATGAGATGACCCGGTTTACAATTTCCCTTGAAGAGGGGGTCGACTTTGTTCTGAGTTCCCTTCGAAACCATATGGGCGGGGAAATTTTTATTCCAAAAATTCCATCCTATAAAATTCTAGATGTAGCACAAGCAATTGCCCCAGATGCAAAGAAAAAGATTACAGGTATCAGACCTGGTGAAAAACTTCATGAGGAAATGATCACAGAAACTGATGCCTTAAGTACAATTGAGTTTGATAATTATTACGTTATAACTCCCTCTACACCTATGTGGGATCCTGAAGAGCTTGTCTCTAAATTTAAAGGAAAGAGAGTCGAACAAAACTTTAGATACAACTCGGGAGAGAATAGTGATTGGGTAAGTGTTGAGCAGCTTCGCAAAGATGTCGTTAAATACTGTGAAGAAAACCCTGAGTATGGAGCTTTTCTATGAAAGTAGTTCTTCTTTGTGGGGGAAAAGGAACTCGCTTAAGTGAAGAGACAGGAGTTCGTCCCAAACCTATGGTTGAGATCGGAGACTATCCAATTATTTGGCACATAATGAACTCTTATGCTGGTTATGGATTTAAGGAATTTTATTTGGCACTTGGCTATAAGCAGGAATACATCAAAGAGTACTTTGCCAATGTTTATGCTCGTGAGAATGACTTTTCCGTTGATCTGGCAACTGGAAAGATAGATTTCAGAAATCAAAAAAAACTAGATTGGAAAGTGAACTTAGTTGATTCCGGGGCAGAAACTCTTACGGGTGGAAGACTGCTGCGATTAAAAGATCACTTAAAAGACACTGGCACCTTCATGATGACTTATGGAGACGGTGTTGCAGATGTAAACCTTGAGGAGGTTCTTCGCTTTCATAAAGCTCACGGGAAGCTGGCCACTGTTACTGCTGTTAGGCCTCCTGCTCGTTTTGGTGAGATGATTTTTGAAGGGGATAAAATTGTTGAGTTTAAAGAAAAGCCTCGAACAAGTGTTGGCTGGATCAATGGAGGCTTCTTTGTTCTTGAGCCAGAGGTCTTTGATTATCTAGAAGAGGGAGATGATACTATTTTTGAAAAATCTCCTCTTGAAAAACTTGTCGAGGATGGTCAATTGATGTCGTTCAAGCACGATGGGTTTTGGCAGTGCATGGATACATTAAGAGATAAGAAGCTATTAAATGAAATTTGGAATAGTGGTGAAGCAACTTGGTGGAATAATGTTTAATGACATTTATCGCAATAAAAAAGTTCTCATCACAGGTCATACCGGATTTAAGGGATCATGGCTCTCCTCTTGGTTATTGAACTTAGGGGCCGAGGTGATTGGCTACTCAGATGAAGTGCCCACTGAGCCAAGCCTATTTAATGAGCTAAAATTAGCTGAAAAAATAACAGATCTTAGAGGTGATATTCGAGATTATAAAGCCTTAAAGCAAGTTGTCGAAAATGAAAAACCCGATATCATTTTTCACCTAGCCGCTCATGCAATTGTTCGAGAGTGTCTTGAGAATCCTGTAGAAGCTTTTACAACCAACTCGATCGGAACTGTTAATCTTCTCGATATCATTCGATTCAATGAGTCTATTCAGGCAGCTGTCTTTATTACTTCTGATAAGTGCTATGAAAATGTTGAGTGGGAGTATGGTTATAGAGAAGATGATCAGCTTGGTGGAAAAGATCCTTACAGTGCATCCAAAGCTTGTGCTGAGATCGCCTTTAGTGCTTTTTACAGAACATACTTTAACTCTATAGAAAAAGCGAAGCTAGCAACGGCCAGAGCAGGTAATGTTATTGGCGGGGGTGACTGGGCAAAGGATCGAATTGTTCCCGACACAATGAAGGCTTGGGCTTCGGGTACTGAGGTTGAAATTAGAAGCCCAATGGCAACAAGACCATGGCAACATGTTCTTGAGCCTTTATCTGGGTATTTATGGCTAGGAGCTGGGCTTTTAGCAGGCCAATCAGATTTAGTGGGCGAATCTTTTAATTTTGGTCCACTTTCCAATGTAAATAAACCAGTGAAAGAGCTAATAGATGAGATGAAGAAGAATTGGAGTGTCTCTGGTTGGTTTTGTAATGATGACCAGAATGCCAAGAAAGAGGCAAACCTTTTAAAGTTATCCTGTGATAAGGCCCTCTTGAGGTTGGATTGGTTGCCTAATCTTAGTTACCCCGAAACCTGTGAGTTCACTGTCGAGTGGTATAAGAATTTTTATGAGAGCAAAAGTAAGACGAGTTGGGAAATGACTCAAGATCATATCAAAAGATACGAGCTTCTAGCGAACGAAAGAGAATTGGTTTGGGCAAGAACTCTATAGACTTTGATTTAATAGCCGGCATTGTGGTGACTCCTTTAAAGAAAGTTGAAGATGAGAGAGGTGTTTTACTTCACATGCTACGAAGGGATGCTCTTCACTTTCAAGAGTTTGGGGAGGTCTATTTTTCTATCACCAATCCAGGGATTATTAAGGGCTGGAAACTTCATAAGGAAATGGTTCAAAACTTCGCTGTTCCAATAGGTGAACTAAAACTTGTTATTTTTGACGGTAGAGAAGGCTCAATAACCTATGGAAAAGTTAATGAGTTTCTCCTTTCAAGGAGCGAGTATAACCTTATTACCATCCCTAATAAGCTTTGGTACTCCTTTAAAACGATATCTTCTGACGCTAGTATGATCGCCAACTGTGCCTCTATACCTCATAGAACAGGAGAGTCATTACTTAAAAATTTAACAACTTCCGATATCCCTTACGATTGGCATTAATTAATAAAAATTTTTTTTATTTGAGTTGAAAGAATCTCAGAAAAAAGGTCACAACCAGATGGACTAAAGTGCATTTTATCTTGAAAGTAATCATCTTGAAGTGGTAGAAGCTCTCTGATATCAAAATAATGACTACCGATATTCTCTTTTACAACGAATTGCATAGCCTCGTGAAGCTTGTTCATAAACGGTAGATAGGCTCCACCTCTGATTAGTTCTGGAATAAAAAGGACATGACCTCCCCATGTTTGAGAAAGTTGGGCCATCATTTGATAACGAGTCTTTGTTAGTAGGTATGACTCTTCGGAGAAGCGGCTTAAGCCTTGATCCGATGGTGACATGTATTTTGTGTAAACCGAAGCGATGCCATTATTATTCTTCTTAAAGGCTTTTGGTGAGTTTCCCATTTGCCCTGACATCTGAAGAGTAATATTATCAAGCAGTGGCATGATAGAATCTTGCTCAGATCGACCATTATAGAATGGCGTAAGATCATTTTTAGATTGATAAATTATGGTTAGATTGGGCTTTAATATTGGTCCCCATGCGCTATAGCGTATAAGGCTTTGGAGTGTGCCCCATCCTCCGACACCAGCATTGAAAACGTCGGCTTCAATATTTTTAGCGAGTTTATGAGGCCATGTTTCTTTAAAGTCATAAATTTCAGTACAGTAAGTGGTACTTCCACCAATGCAGTATATAGAGAAATTAGTTTCCTTAGCTCCTCTAATTGAGGCTTTGTCACATGTTTTTCGAAAACCCTCTAAAGTGTGTTGTTTTAGCTGACCCTTGGGTTGATAACTCGGATTCAGAGACCAATTAGTAAATGGATGAGGGCAGTAGATAGAAAAATCAAATGAGTCGTCTTCATTAGGGGCTTCATTGAAGAAAAAATGAGGTTCCTTTTTAAAAATACTCACAGCGACCTCTCTGGCTACGACAATGGATAAATATCTTCTTCTAGCATTTCACTCACCTGATATTTTTTTTCCTTAAAAGTAGAACTAGAGAACTTCACTTTTCTTAATGCCGCTTTATTATCAAGTCGGCTTGTTGCAATATCTCTTTTCCACCCTGGCTTCATATCACTCTCGGAAGAGCGTAAGCGGTATAATATATACTCCATGACAGCTTTAAAATAAAAGAAGAGTCTGCCCTTATCGAAATAAGCCTTAGTAATGTTAAGTATTTTATTATTATTATTCATAATGATTAACCGTTATTTAAATAGTCCATAAATTCTTTTTTAATGAGCTGCTTCCCCTGCTTTTCCTTGGAGAGGATGAAGTTTTCTAATACGAGAACGTCCATATTTGTATTCATAAAACACTGTAGTGCATCGTAGGGCGTGCACACAATAGGCTCCCCTCTAATATTAAAGGAGGTATTTATCAAAATCGGACATCCTGTCTTCTTTTCAAATGATGACAAAAGATCAAAGACTATCCCATTTCTTTCTTTTGTTATCGTTTGTAATCGAGCAGATTCATTTACATGGGTGATCGCTGGAACTTCAGAGCGGGCAACAGAAAGGAGATCAGTTCCTGTCTTTTGCCTATCTTCCTCTGAAATATCAAAAAGTTTCTCTTGCTTCACTTGTGTCGTCAAAAGCATATAGGGACTACTCTTTAGCTTCTCAAACCAATTAAGTGTAGCGCTTTCAAGAACTATAGGAGCAAAGGGCCTGAAGGACTCCCTAAATTTAATTTTGAGATTGAGAACTTCCTGCATTTCTCTATTTCTGGGGTCAGCAATAATACTTCGCGCACCCAAGGCTCTGGGGCCATACTCCATCCTTCCGTGAAAGAAGCCTATTACTTTGCCATCAATAATTCGATCTGTTACTTGGTCAATTAGTTCGGATGTTTCGTATTTGTCATAAGAGAAGTCGAAGGCTTCTAGTGTTTTTTGAATTTCTTCATCACTAAAGCGAGGGCCTAGATATGAACCCTTTTGCGAGTCTTCTTTAGAGACGACTCGCTCTAGTCCGTGTTCTTGGTAGGCCGCTACTAATGCGGCCCCTAGGGCACCTCCTGCATCACCTGAGCACGGTTGAATCCAGAGCTCGTCAACAATAGATTCTCTTAAAAGTTTTCCATTGGAAACACAATTGAGAGCTACTCCTCCGGCCATGACAAGTTTGCGGTTACCAGTAAGTTCGACGGCGTACTTGGCTATCTTTTGAATAATAATTTCAACAACCTCTTGAATACTTGCCGCCATATCGAAATGAAACTGTTCAAGCTTTTCTTCTTGCTTTCGGCGTGGTTGTTCGAAGACCTCTTCAAACTTTGTGTTGATCATTTGGCTTCCGGTCATGAAGTCAAACAACTCAAGGTTTAGGTCGAGCTCTCCTTCTTCATTTACTCTTGCAACTTCACTTAAAATTTTATCAGAGTAGATCGGTTTACCGTATGGAGCTAAGCCCATGACCTTGTATTCTCCGTTATCTACTTTAAATCCCAAGTATTGAGTAAACGAGCTATAGAGAAATCCAATGGAGTGAGGAAACCTTTGCTCTGCAAGGAGTTCTATTTTTTTGTTTTTGCCGTAGGCGATTGTGGTGCAAGACCATTCGCCAATACCATCTATGATGAGAATTGTAGCTTCTTCAAATGGAGAGGGATAAAAGGCTGATGCTGCATGGCTAAGATGATGTTGAGAAAATAAAATATCTCCCTTAAAGCCTTTCAAGTACTGATGAAATATTTGATCTTCAACTTTTAGCTTGTGATCAAGCCACTTCGTTAGTTTACTCAAGCCTTTAAAGGGATGAGGTTGAAAGTGCTTGTATGTCGTAAAAAGTCTATCCCATTTGAGAAGAGGATCTTCATAAAAAGCTACGGAGTGCACTTCATCCAGTGTTATTCCTGCTTCTTTCAGGCAAAAATCAACAGAGTACTTAGGAAAAGATTTTTCGAACTTCTTTCTTGTGAAGCGTTCTTCTTGAGCCGCTGCTATAATATTGTCATTTTGCAGAATGACTGCTGATGAATCGTGGTAAAAGCTCGAGATACCCAGGGTGTATACGCTACTCATTTGGCGTTCCTTACTTTAGCTCAGATAATATATATTTTTTGAAGTCATCTTGTATCATGCTGGCCATATTAGGGTCAATGAATAGGCTCTGAATGCCTTATTTTATGAGGCTTAAGGGCGTTAGACTCTTTGCGTCTATATTGACAGATATCTAGTCGAATCTTAATGTGTTTCATTGGGTTTTAAGGAGATATAGGGTGAAACAAAAGGCGCGGCTACAGCTTTCAACCGGCCATTTTTTAGAAGGGACACTGATAGGTGCCCCGGTTCGATCGAGCGGAGAGCTGGTCTTCACTACTGCTATGGTGGGTTATGGCGAATCAATCACCGATCCCTCCTACATGGGGCAAATTCTGGTCTTTGCTTACCCTTTGATCGGAAATTACGGCTTACCTGATATTCCTAAGGCTGGCTTAAGCGAGTTAACTAGGAACAATATTAGAGGAATAGAAAGTGGAAAGGTACATCTTTCAGGCGTTATCGTTTCAAGCGATAGTAATGACATTTTTCACTATGCAAACAAGTCTAGCTTAGATGAATGGTTAAAGACTAATAATACTCCTGGGATAATGGACATTGATACAAGAATGCTTGTTCATCTTATCCGAGATCATGGAGAAGTTTATGCGAAAATTATTCCAGAAAATCCTGAATATAGTTATGAATGGCCAGCCCTCCAAGTTTTTGAAAAATCATTTGGAGAGAATGAGTACTTTAAACCAAAAGATCATAACCTCATACCAGCAGTCTCAAATGAAAGAAGGGAAGTTATTGGCAATGGGAAAATAAGAATTGGTGTGCTCAATAGTGGCGTGAAATGGAATATTTTAAGAAAAATACTCAGTAATGATTGCCAGGTTCACCTCTTGCCATGGAATTCCAAACTGAGCGATATTGATTGCGATGCCTTTATATTGAGTAATGGTCCTGGGGATCCAAGGGTATTGAAAGATTCAATTCAAGAAATAACAAAAATTTTGATTGGCGACAAACCTATTTTAGGCATTTGTTTAGGGAGCCAACTTATGGCGATGGCGGCCGGTGCAAGTATAGAAAAATTAAAATTTGGTCATCGAGGACACAATCATCCTATTTATGAAGTTGGTAATAATAAGGGCTTTATCTCTAGCCAAAACCATGGGTACGTCATTGATGAGAAGACATTGAAAGGGGACTGGAAGGTTTGGTTTAGAAACGCGAATGATGAGTCCGTCGAGGGAATAAAACATACTTCAAAACCATTCTGGGGAGTTCAGTTTCATCCCGAAGCGTCTGGTGGCGCTAACGATACTAACTGGATAATTGATGATTTTCTTAAAGTTGTTAAGGGGGAAGGAAATTTATGCCAATTAGATGTGAATTAATAAAAGACTCCTTAGTAAGTAAGAAGATACTCGTTCTCGGCTCGGGTGCATTATCTATTGGTCAAGCTGGGGAATTTGACTACTCGGGCTCTCAAGCCATTCAGTCTTTGAAAGAAGAAGGTTTTCAAATAGTATTAGTGAATCCAAATATTGCAACAGTTCAAACTGATAAGAGTGAGAATAAAACAGTCTACCTCTACCCTGTGACTAAAAAATGGGTAGAAAAAGTTATCGAAAAAGAGAAGCCATTAGCCATTGCAGCCTGCTTTGGAGGTCAGACTGCTATAAAATGTGTTATGGACTTGGATGCAGCAGGTGTTCTTAAAAAGCATAATGTCTTACTGCTGGGCCCTTCAATTGAAACACTGAAATTAACTGAAGATAGAGAGTTGTTCGCAAAAAGTATGATCTCTATTGATGCACCTGTCTTAGATTCTCATGCATCTAGTAGTGTCGATGAAGCTTGTATTCGAGCTAAGGAAATAGGCTATCCGGTTATAATTCGAGCTGCTTACGCTCTTGGTGGCTTAGGAAGTGGTTTTGCGGATACTGAAAGTGAGCTTAGGGAAAAAGCTGCTTTCGCCTTATCACACTCGCCTCAAATTCTTGTCGAGAAGTCTATAAAGGGATGGAAAGAGGTCGAGTATGAAGTGATGCGAGATGAAGATGGAAATACAATATGTGTTTGCAATATGGAGAACTTCGATCCCTTGGGTGTCCATACAGGGGACTCTATAGTTGTGGCCCCAAGCCAAACCCTTAATGATGGCGAATATCAGCTTCTGAGAGATTACGCTATAAAGATTGCTAATCATCTGAATATAGTTGGTGAATGTAATGTTCAGTACGCTCTAGACCCTTATTCACAGAAGTTCTTTGTTATCGAGGTTAATGCCCGGTTATCTCGTTCTAGCGCTTTGGCAAGTAAGGCGACGGGATATCCTATCGCTTATATTGCGGCAAAAGTAATTTTAGGCTACCGCTTACTAGAACTAAAAAATCCAGTGAATGGTACAACTTCAGCATTTTTTGAGCCAGCTCTAGATTACTTAACAGTAAAAGTTCCGAAGTGGGACTTGAGAAAATTTGATGGTGTCTCTCACGAACTTGGGTCTCAAATGAAGTCCGTTGGCGAAGTTCTGGGGATAGGGCGTAATTTCTATGAAGCCATCCAAAAAAGTTTTAGAATGGTTTATGATGATGAATTAGGTTTAATAAAGCCCCTTTTTAAGGATTTAGATAAAGTAAGCGTGATGCGGGAACTCGAAAGACCAACCGACTTAAGAATGTTCGCAATATACGAGGCATTTATGAGAAACTACACTTTGAGTGAAGTTTATGAATACTCTCGAATTAACAAATGGTTTTTATCTCAAATTTTAGAAATCTGTAAAACTCAAAAAAAAATAAGCGAAAGTTTTAAAAACTCGATCTTGGATGTTGACTCTTTTTTTAAAAGTGTTCCGTCTGGAGAGTTCTCTATCTGGAAAGCTCGAGGTTTTTCCGATCGCCAGCTGGCATTCATTCTTCAGCCAGAGCTTAAAGGTTTGTTGCTAGAATCTGCTGGTCTAGAGGTGCGGTCAGAGAGAATTAAAAAGGGGATTCTCCCTCGGTTCAAAAAAATCGATACCACCTCAGGTGAGTTTGCCACTAAATCCAACTATTTGTATTCAACCTATGTTGGAAGTGAAAGTGATGTAGGAAAACTTTCTAGTAGCTCCAAATCTTTAATAATTTTGGGTGGTGGCTCTTACAGAATTGGAAGTTCAGTCGAGTTTGATTGGTGTGCGGTTAGGGCTTCTAAGTATAGTAGAGAAAACGGCTACAGTAGTATTGTGATTAACTGTAATCCGGAGACTGTATCTACCGATTTCAACGCTTCTGATCGACTATATTTTGAGGAAGTTTCACTAGAAAGAGTCTTAGATATATATGAATACGAAAATCCAAAGGGTCTTATTGGATGCTTGGGAGGACAGGTTTCCAATAGTCTCGTAACTCCACTAGAAAAAATGGGAGTTAAGATAATTGGCCACTCCTCAAAATCTGTTGAGTTAGCTGAGGATAGGAGTGCCTTCTCGACCTTACTTGACGATCTAGAAGTAGATCAACCACGGTGGGAAGCTGTTACAGATCAGGGGGGCTTAAGTGAGTTCATTGATGAAGTTGGTTTTCCTATTCTTGTTCGACCTAGTTTTGTTCTCTCCGGAACTGCTATGAAAGTTGCCTACAATGATTCTGATCTTAAATTGTATCTAGAAAAAGCTAACGAAGTCTCTACTGACTATCCCGTGGTTTTAACGGCCTTCATTCAGGATGCTAAGGAGATTGAAGTAGATGGAGTCGCAAAAGATGGTGAAATCGCCAGGGCGTATATATCTGAACACGTCGAAAATGCAGGAGTTCACTCAGGAGATGCTACAGTTATCTTTCCAGCACAAAAAATCTATACTCATACTATGAGAGAGATTAAAAAGATCTCTCAGAAAATAGTTAGCGCATTGAACTTAAACGGCCCTTTTAATATTCAGTTATTAGCAAAACATAACGACGTTCAAGTAATCGAATGTAATGCTAGGGCTTCGCGTTCATTTCCTTTTATTTCGAAAGTTTCGGGCTTCAACCTAATTGATTTTGGAACAGAGCTGATGCTAGGTGGAGAGATTGTATCTGAAGATGTTTTCGATAAAGTAGAGATTGATAGAATTGGAGTCAAGGCGGCCATGTTTAGTTTCTCTCGCTTGGACGGCGCCGACCCTCTCTTAGGAGTAGAGATGGCCTCTACTGGAGAGGTTGGATGTATAGGTCAGGATGTAGACGAAGCTATGTTATTAGCGCTAGAGGGAACAAGCTTTGAGATGCCCAAGAAAGGAATTTTACTTTCTACTGGGAGAGAGAAAGAGAAGGTTAAGTTTTTAGAAGAGAATAGGGTTCTTTTTGAACTCGATTTACCTGTCTACGCTACTCCCGGGAGTGCAGACTACATGGAAGCACACGGCTATAGTGTTGAGAAAGTTAGCTGGTCTGAACCTGGTTCGTCCTTAGGTGTTATAGACCTTATCAAAGAAGGAAAAGTTGATCTTGTGATCAATTTGCCTAAAAATTTTGAGGCAAAAGAGATTTCATATAACGAGCGTATCCGTAGGTATGCGATCATTAAAGGTTGTCATCTTCTCACTGATCTTAATAAGGGCATTGCTTATTGCAATGCTATTAAAAACTATGAGGAAATTTCGAGTAGGGAAGTTATTCCTCTCTGAGTCATTTTTACAAGTCGGTTCCGGTGCTCCTTACGCTTAATACAGTCCTAATATGGCCCTAGAAAAGCTATGTTAAATATCTATCAAGGTTGATAGTATCTGCTCATGAATCTGACTGATTGTTCATTACTCATAACTGGTGGCAAGGGTATGCTTGCTAGCTCCTTTAAACTTCTTTTTGGGTATGGTGTTACTCACTGTCTAAGCCGCTCTGAGTTAGATATTACTAATAAGAAAAATGTCTATTCCGTGATCGAAAGATTGAGGCCTGGTATCATTATTCACGCCGCAGCTTATACAAATGTAGAAGCTTGTGAGCTAGAGAAAGAAAGTGCTTTTGCTATCAATACTAATGGAACTAAGCTTCTTGTGGATGCGCTAAAGAAGTACTCACCAGATTCTTTATTCATATACCTTTCGAGTACCGGTGTATATGGACTGGGCAAAGAGAGAGCTTATCAAGAGAGCGATACACCTGAGCCTACAACTGTTCATCATAGGAGTAAGTATGAAGCTGAAAAAGAAGTAATAGGTAACTTAAAGAATTTCCTTATTATTCGAACAGGTTGGCTCTTTGGTGGATCAATGGCTCATTCAAAAAACTTTGCTTTTAAAAGGTACTTGGAAGCGAAGGATAAGAGCAGCGTATACGGAGACCCTACTCAGTTTGGTAATCCTACTTACGTAAATGATTTAGCAGAACAAATTAAACTTTTGATAGAGAAAAATGAGTTGGGCATTTTTAACTGTGTTGGTGAGGGAGGCTGCTCTCGATTAGACTATGTAAAAGCAATAATTGAGGAATTCGAACTCGATTGTATGGTCACTGCTGCTCCTGATGGGTTCTTTAGTCGAATTGCACCTGTTTCCTTTAATGAGTCCGCGGAAAATTATAATTTAATTCAAAAAAAAATAAATATCATGCGCCCTTGGAGAGTTGCTCTAAAAGATTATATTGATAAATTAAAGGATGAGATTAATGGAAAAGAAAGTTGATTATATAGAGCTAATTAAATTTACAGGAAGTTTGCTTTCTCAAATAGGACTTGATGATTTTTCAAACGATAGTGTCACTACTGGTCTTTGTGAGACATCACTTCGAGGTATAGATTCTCATGGGATTCGTCTGTTACCCCATTATGTTAATTCGGCGCTAAGTGGAAGAAAAAATCCGAAGCCTATTTTTAAAATAACAGAAAAATACCCAACTTCACTTTTTATGGATGCTGACAATGCATTTGGGCATGCTGCCGGTATGAAAGCTATAGAAATTGGAATGGAGAAAGCTGATCAATTTGGAATTTGCTCCATAGGTGTTGGTAACTCCTCTCACCCGGGAGCAATGGCTAGCTATGCTTTGAGGGCAGCTAGAGAGGGTTATATTGCTTTTGCTTTTACTCATGCGGATAGTCTTCTTTTGTCCACAAACAGTAAAATACCGTTTTTCGGAACGAACCCTATTTGTATGGCAGCTCCTCGTAAAGATATGGAGCCCTATTGTTTAGACATGGCGACGAGTACTGTTTCTTGGAATAAAATTCTTCTTCATCGCTCGAATAAAGAAAAATTGCCGGAAGGAATCGCTGCTGATGAAAGTGGATTACCAACTACAGACCCCCATAAGGCTCGCAGTATTTTACCTACCGGGGGCTATAAGGGGTACGGACTAAGTTCAATGGTTGAAGTTTTGTGTGGTGTATTTACTGGAATGAATTTTGGTCACGCCATTCCCTCTATGTATAAAGCTCCTATGAATAAAGGAAGGGGCTTAGGTCAGTTTTATATGGTGATGAAAGCTGACTCTTGCGTTGGCCAAATGATATTTGAGGATCAGCTTGCGCAAATGACCGAGGAGGTTTCAAGGGAGCCTCGTTCAGGTAATGATAAGGTTATTCTTCCAGGGGATAGAGAAATTAAAATCTCTAAAGAGAGAATGGAGAATGGTATTCCTCTTGATATTGCGACAGCGCAAAAGTTGAGTGAGCTAAGTAAAACTTATAAATCCTCTCTTTTGTTAAGGGGATGAGGCTTTTGAATGTTTGATTTGCTAAGGCATCAGTTAAATATAACGAGAATAAAATCTTTTGTTTGTTGAGGGATAGAGAATTACGATCTTTTAAAGAAATTGATTTATTAAAGAGGATGCCTAGATGAAGCCAATGAAAATACTTGTAATCGGAACAGGAATGTATGTTACTGGCAGATCAACGACAGGGATTGGCACAATTCTGCCGGCAGCGGTGAAGTATTGTAGAGATGTGGACTTTCCCATCGAAATTTATTTACTTGCGACAAATGAAAATTCTAAAGAAATGGCGGTTGAGAAAGCTAGAGAGGCTCAAAAGATTTTAAACACCTCCGTGGCTGTAAAATTTTTAGTTGGAAGCGTAAGTGACATAACTTCACTCGAAAGCTTTGATTGTGCTGTCGTAGCTACTCCAGATGCCTCTCATTATGATATTACGAAAAAATTACTTGAAAATAATATCCATACTCTTGTTGTTAAACCTCTCGCTACCACTCTTTCTGAGGTTGAGGATCTAATTGAGATCGCTCGTAAACAGAATGTTTATGGGATGGTTGAGTTTCATAAAAGATTTGATCGTTCAAATAAGTATTTAAAGACAGTTATCGAGGATGGGCTTATTGGTAAGCCTCTCTACTTTTTAGTACAGTACAGCCAGAAAAAAGTTATCCCTGAGTTTACTTTTCAAAAATGGCTTGATCAAACAAATATTTTTCAATATCTCGGAATTCATTACGTAGATATTATTTTCCATGCTACCCAAGCGATTCCAAAGAAAGTTTTATCACTAGGACAGAAGTCTTATTTAAGTTCTAAAAATATCGATAACTACGACTCTATTCAAACTCTTGTTGAGTGGGAGGAGTCAGATGGCCATCGATTCACAAGTTGTTTCCTAACGAATTGGATTGAAGAAGAGCATGCTCCTGCTATGAGTGATCAAAGAATAAAGGTTATTGGTACTAAGGGGCGCTTAGAAGAAAATCAAAAAGATAGGGGGGTCAAGATTGTGAGTAAGTCTGGTTACGAAGAGGTGAACCCCGATTTTTGTCGCCTGTACAGAGATGGTGATTCTTACGATATAGAGGGATATGGTATTGAAAGTATTCTGACATTTCTACGTGATGTGAGAAGTATTAAAGAGGGGAAGGCCGAGGTTAAGGACTTTGAATCGATCAGACCTACCTTTTCCCAATCTATTATTCCTACGAAGGTTATCGAGGCAAGTAATAGGAGTCTGGAGTTGAGTGGAGAGTGGGTAGTCATTGAGTAGTAACACTCTCTCTCTATATCAAGCGCTCATTACTCAGGTGTCTTCGCGGATTAAGGGAAGGAATGAAGCACTTCTCTGGTGGGGAGGATATTTAAGTTCAAAAAATAGATTCTATTACGCCAATGAACTTGTTCTTGATCTCATAAGTGACCCTGCGGGGTTCAAGGGGAAGTATCCTTATTTGAGGAGTAAAACTGCCCGTTTCTTGGTGCTTGGAAAGAGTTTCTATTATTTTTTAAAAGTGGTTAGAAGAGTTTGTCTCGCCGGTATTTATGAGGGATGGAAGGTACAGTCCCTTACAGATAGATCTCTATATGTACTAACAACTTTTTCTTATGAGAAAGACTTTAATGGCTCAAATCTTTATAGCGATAGTTTTTGGGGAGATTTGCCAAAGAGTTACGAAAAGAAAAGTATAGATTTTATATATTTTACTTTTCCTCTGCTTAGCTCAAGTGAGTATTTCGATAAATCTCAAAAAAAATCTAATTTAATTTCATTCTATGCTTTTCTTGGCTTTTGGGATCTGATCAAAATTTTTAAGACCTTATTCTTAAGTAAGCTCAACATCGACCTCAAGGGTATTCTTGTTGGCACGAATGACGTTTCTGTTGAGATGAGCAACATTATTGATTATGACATAAAGTCTGCAGCTTCTATTAACTCCCTTGTCCTCTATTACGCGTGTAAAAAGTTCGAAACCAAAAATGTGAAGAAATATTTTTACATATATGAAGGAAATTACTGGGAGCGTTTACAGCTTCTTTCCTTAAAGGAGTTCTCTCCTGCTACTATTGTTATCGGGTATCAGCATAATGTTGTATCTAGGGCGGCTTTTAATTATTTTCCAAGTGAAGGGGATATAGGCCTTGCCCCGATGCCTGATAAAGTTCTTACAACAGGTCCTATTACTGCCGAACGACTGAAGACATTTGGTAATTATGGAGAACTTCCCGTTATCTCAACATGTGCTATAAGGTATGGAAGTCTTTTTAATCTAAAGAGAGTTACTCGAACTCAAGAGAAAGTTCTTTTAGTCGCTTTAGAAGGGCTTCGCCAGTCTGTAGAGATGATTAATTCACTAGAGGTTTTCGTTGATCAATTTCCTGATTGGAAGGTGCGAGTTAGGACTCACCCTATATTTCCTATAAGAGAAGTTCGGAAGTACTTAACTTTTAATATCGACAATATTGATAATATTGAATTCTCTACAGGAGTAAGTCTGTTAGAAGACTTAAAAAGATCAAGTATTGTTATGTACTGGGCAAGTACGGTTGCCCTAGAGTCTCTTTGCTTGGGTATACCGGTGATCAATTTTAAAAAAATAAATTACTTCGATGCCGATCCTATCTTTGACCTATCTTCACTTAAGGGGAGATTTCAGCAAGGCCAGAGCCCTATTCCAGAGATTGAGCGTCTCTATTATATGGAGGATTCCGAGTACGAAGAGCAGTACTTAGAGGCATTGGCATATATTAAGAATTATCTTTCTCCTGTTTCAGAGCAACTCTTGATGGAGTTTCTCTAGAAGCTCTGTCTTGCATTGAAGGTCTTTCATAATCGAAAAATTGCTTTTTAGCTTAGTATCAAATTGAGTGAGTTTTTTCTGATAGTTTGGATAGTCTTCTTTAATCATAAATACATTGTGATTTAAAAAGCGTGCAGAGTAGAGGGCCATTGAATTAAAACCAACCCAGTTTTTAAATTCAGCGAAAGCCTCTTCTATTGTTTTGTTGTACTCAGTGACTCCATTGGGAGCTTGAAGAGTACTTTCTCTGGGATGTTTTTTTACAAAAATTCTTCTGTTAGTAGTCTCAAGAAGGGTCTCTAGGAGTAAGTATTGATCAATCCCTCTGCGATCTTCCCTCAAGGGCTGTGAGCAAAAAATTATGTCGGAGGAGTTCGTTGCTTTCGTTTTTACTTGATCTTGAGTTTTTAAAAGATTGATACTTACTTGAATAGCTTTAACAGAAGGTAGTTTATAAGGGGAAATAATAAATTCAGGTTTGAGCTGATCTATATACTTCTCTAGGGACATGAAGTCGAAGTGACAGAAGTCCAAAATTAAAAGGATCCTTTTATTTTCTAAAGCTACTATTTCATATTGATTCACGCAGGGTGAGACAATGACGATCTCATCCTGTTGTCCATTGAACAAATCTAAGTCGAAATCAGGACTAAGAAGGTCATAAATGAATGGATAGATATCTTTAGAGTAGGTGTCTCCAAGAAAGTAATTAAGCTTTCTCTTCATCACCCATTATAAAATCAGCCATAGTATTGGGAGACTTCATAATATTTTCCTTAGATCGACCTTGGTGTTTTGGGTTAGTTGAAATAACTAGTGCATCATTTCTTTCACAAAGTTGGTCACAACTATCACAGTAAGGGACTTTTTCGAATTCTCCACTTGTATGAACTCTTCTAAGTTCCTCGTAAGCGGTTCCTTTAAGCATTTCCTCTACGGTTTGTTGGGCCACATTACCGAGGGGGATTTGCTCATTATAGTCATAGCAGCAGGGAACGATGATACCTTTCCAGTTGATTTGGAGCGGTCCATTCTCCGGTCTGCCACACGATGTTTTTTCTACCTTAATATCTCTGTAATCTCTACCATCACCAAAGTTGTGAGGGCGCCACACTTCAATATAGTCGGCAAATGCTCGAGAGTAGTCTAAGAAGTTTTGCTGATCCTTACTTGAGCCTTCTTTTCCAAACTCAAGGTAGAACATAGATATCTCTGGGCTTTTAATGACATCTTTAGTTGTTGGGCTTGTTATCTCTTTTCCATATTTTTCACGCATTTCTTTTGCGAGTACGATATTTTTTTCGGTTTGCTCAAAGTTGCCGCCGATCATTGTTGTTTCGTATATCTCTTTGGTGGCTCCATAGAAGCTCAATCTGATTTCCGTTAAACCTGCTCGAACAGCGGCTTCAATTTTAGTCATCTTATGATCGAACTGCTTTGCGAATTTACTTTTACTAGGAAGGTGAAAAAGAGAAGCATTTGTAATTAGGTAGGTTCGTAATCCTCTCTCATAAGCGTAATGAATTTTATCTTCAAGCGTTGGATCAATGAAGGGTTCACCGAAATTGACTAGAGTTATTTGCTTAGCCCCCATAGAGACAACTTCATCTACGATAGATGTGAAAAAGTCCATTGGCATATAACCTTTGGGTCTATCATGAGTTTCTCTTGGGCACATAATACATGTGTAGTTACAGAGGTTTGTCGTCTCAATACGAACTTCAGGGTTTTGAAGCTGCATAATTTCTGTCGCGGGCTTTATTCTTTTCTCAACAGCTGTTCTAAGAGGGTACTCTGGGGAGCCGCCTTTTCCATATTGAGGGTCTCTAGCATCCCAATGTGAATTTGGCGTTATATCAAAAACTACTGAGCCAGCCTTAATTCTGTCAATGCCCTCAAGCTCGTTTTTTGCTGTTGGGTCTAGTTTTCTAATTTCTGTTTGCTGCACATCTGTGTTTACTGGGTCCACAATATATCCTTAATTTTCTTTACTTTAAGTAGTCTAATAGACAGCAGATGCTAACATAAAGATATTGTAAATGGAACCTGGATAACTAGGAGCAGTGCCCAGAGATTTTTACTAGGGCGTGCTTAACCTTGCCGACAAAGCTTTTTCTGAATGGGGGAAAGTGATAGGGGAAGTCTTGTGCCCAAGGGCATAGTTCATGAGTAAATACTTCATCATCATCACTCCAAGGGTATTCATCAAAGACAGTTACTTCGCCTTCTGGGAGGAGTTTCTCGGCCCGGTTAAGGCAGTAAAAATATCTATGGCCACTTGCTTGTCTTAAGTAATCGAAATAATTGGCAATCACTTCTAAGTTCATTTCTTGCATTGAAAATGTATTAATTGCTAGATCGACTTTGGTTTTAGAGATCCATTTATAGTTCTCGGCTTCAACATAAGAGAAATCGATACCATCGTTCTTAATTAGTGATTCTTGAGTGAATTCAAGTTGGTGTGCTGCTTTAGGGAAGGCCATATTTGTATAGTAGTAGTCAAAAATTAGGGTCCTTCCAAGGTTTACATATGAGACTCTAGACCAAGGCATTGTTAGCTTGATTAATGTTCCAAAGGTACCATACCCATCGCCTATAACAGTACAGTGATCAATCACACCTCGTAATTGCTCAATATTCTGTAAGTCGTGTTTTTTTAATATATTCTTGAGAGTATAGTCGAGGCATATAGCCATATTGGCGCAGTCGTATGTAAAAATGCGGTTCTGCCTCTTAACGACTTCTTCCACCGCGTCAATTATGACGGGATGACAATTATATTCCTTAAGTAGCTTTCTGGAAGCAAATTCGACGTATAAATACTTAATTTTACGTGCAAAAGTTCTTTGAGAATATTGCCCAAATCCAAAGCCTTTTAGGGCTTCTAGGCGGTCTCTGCTCTTTTCAACTTCGTGGCCGCCATTATACTTCCAGTGACCGCTAGTCACCGAAGAGGAGTTGTTATTGATGAAATGATTCTGGTAAAGTGTGTCGAAAATGTTGTTCATTATAGAAATTTATATCCAACATGTTATGTTGGCAAATACTTAGTTTTTAGATGATCAAGTTATGATGGGGGGTTAGATGCTTATTAACGCAATGATACCAGCACGAATGGGAAGTACTCGGTTAAAGCAAAAAAACCTCGCCTTAATTAATGATAAACCGATGATCTCCTACGTTGTAAATTCAGCAAAAGAGTCTGGGGTTTTTAATAGCATCTATATTAATTCAGAGAGTAGGGCATTTGAAGAGGTCTCGAATCGTTTAGATATTTCATTCTACCATAGAGAGGAAGAACTTGGGAGTTCGAGTGCAAAGTCGGATGATGTGGTATACGACTTTATTAAGGCCGTTCCAGGCGATATTACAGTTTGGGTTAATTCAACTTCCCCTTTGCAGAGTGCGCAGGAACTTAGGGCAATCGTAAGCTACTTTGTTGAGCACAACTTAGATTCTCTTATTACGGTTAGAGACGAGCAAGTTCACTGTGACTATGATAATAAGCCGCTAAACTATTTGGCTGAAGGTAAGTTTGCCCAAACTCAAGACCTAAAGCCTGTTTCAAGATTTGTTTATTCAGTGATGATGTGGAGAAATAGTGCGTTTATTAAAGAGTACGAGGAGAAAGGTTCAGCTCTTATGTGTGGAAATTTCGGAACTTACCCTGTTAGTAAAGAATCTTCCTTGATTGTAAAGACAGAGGAAGACTTAAGGCTTATCCAATACATTGTTTTTGGTAGAGAGGCTAATAAAGGTTGGAAGCTGGAGTACGATAAGGCTGCTAAGTAATGAAAGTTTCAATCCTAATGAATTGCTATAATAGCGACCGATACCTTAAAGAAGCGATTGATTCCGTTTTTGCTCAAACTTATGAAAATTGGGAAATTATATTTTGGGATAATAACTCAAATGATAAAAGTGCTGAAATCCTTCTCAGTTATAAAGACAATCGAGTGAAGTATTATAGAGGGGACGTCACAGTCCCCCTTTATGAGGCAAGAAATATGGCCCTGGGGATGATCTCTGGTGATGTTATAGGTTTTCTCGATTGTGATGACAGATGGATGGAGACTAAGCTTGAAGAACAAGTACCCCTTTTCGCAAATGAGAACGTTGGTATTGTTTTCTCTGACGCTCTTATTTTCAACAATAAAGGAGTTGTAAAAAGCTACTTTAGTGATAAGAGGTTTTATAGAGGTAGGGCATTTAAGAGGCTACTCGATGAATACTTCTTACTGCTACCTACTGTACTAGTTAGAAGGAAAGCATCCGATCAATTATCATACAAATTTGATGGGCGTTTTGATATGGTGGGGGATGCCGACTTCTTTAGACGAATTGGCTATTCGTGGGAACTTGAAATGGTCGATAAGACCTTAGCTATGTGGCGTATTCATCCACAGAGCTTAAGCTGGACTGCTCCGGAAAAATTCTCAAAAGAGACAGATCTCCTTTTGAAAAAGTATCAAGAGATTTTTCCTAATTTTAATATAGAATATGAAGATCAAATAAAGGTTTTGCAGAGAGATGTTTCGGTAGGGATGGCAAAAATTGAGCTATCTGAAGGAAATGTAATTGAAGCTAGAGCTAGATTAAAGCAACACTTGTGGTGTAATAAGTCTAAAGTTCTTTACCTATTCACCTATTTACCTGTTCAATTCTATAGGTTTGCCTATAGAAGATACTTGAGCCATCTGGGCCTTAGTTAGAGGCGCATATAAGGAAGAGCTATGAAGAGACCTAAGATTTCTATTATTGTGCGTACTAAAAATGAAGAAAAATGGATTGGTTCTTGTCTCGAAGCGATTTATTCTCAAACAGTAAAGGATATAGAGGTAATTGTTGTAGACAATAAAAGTACTGATAGAACGGTTGAGAAAGCAAAACAATATCCCGTAAAGTTTGTTCATATTGATGATTATATGCCAGGGAAATCGATTAATGATGGTATCAAAGTTGCAACTGGTGAATACATTGTTTGTGTCTCCGCTCATTGCATTCCTGTAAATAAGGTATGGCTTGAAAATTTACTTAAGAACTTTGATGAGCATGATAATGTTGCAGGGGTGTATGGGAGGCAGGAACCAATGTCTTTCACTTCTGATGGTGATAAAAGAGATTTATTGCTAGTTTTTGGACTAGACAAAAAAATTCAGTATAAAGATTCATTTTTCCACAATGCTAATAGCATGTTTCCTCGAGAAATTTGGGAAGAGATTCCTTTTGATGAGAAAACTACAAATATTGAAGATAGAATTTGGGGAAGAGAGATTATTAAACGTGGCATGTCTATCGTCTACGAACCAGAAGCTTCCGTCTATCACTGGCATGGGATTCATCAAGAACAAAATAAAAAAAGGTGTCAAAATGTTGTGCGAATCATTGAGGAGCTCGAAGCTCAAGATGGGCAAATGTTTAAACCGATTAGTTTAAATAGTTTAAAAAAAATAGCGATTATTCCTGTAAAGGGAAATGCTCCACTCATAAATGGAAAAAGCCTTCTGGAGCTTACAATAGTGCACGCTCTAGAATGTAAGCATTTAGATAGAGTTATTGTTTCTACTGATAATAAAGAGATGGCCCAACTTGCTCGAGAGTGTGGGGCTGAGGCTCCTTTCTTAAGAGATGAGAACCTCTCAAAGGATCATGTAGATCTAGGTCATGTCTTTGCCTACACAATTAATGAGCTAGAGAAAGAGGGATATTTTGCTGATATCGTGATGATGCTCGAAATTACCTACCCTTTTAGGCCAAAGTTTTTCCTAGATGAGCTTGTTGAGAAGTACGCTAAAGACGGAGTTGACAGCATTATGGGAGCAACAAAAGAGTTTCGAAGCTGCTGGGCCAAGTCAGATGAGGGTCTAAGGCGTGTTGATGAGGGGTTTATTCCGAGAAACTTTAAAGAGCCTATTTTGATAGGTGCAATGGGGGTGGGTTGTATTACTCACCCGGTTTATTTAAGAGAAGGAAAACTGCTCGGCGATAACGTTGGCTTAATGGAAATTGATGATCCTCGAGCTTCAATTGAGGTCAGAGATGAGCTTGGGGTTGCTTTTGCTTCTCAAATTTCTCTTGATGGAAACTACCTGTAACTTTATGAGCTTTATTCCATACGGTCGGCAAGATATCGATCAAAAAGACATTGATTCAGTAATTAGAACATTAAAGTCTGACTATCTAACTTGTGGCCCAGCTGTTGAAGAGTTTGAGAAATCTTTTGCTTCTCTTGTGGGCTGTAAATATACATTAGCTTTAAACAATGCAACCGCAGCATTGCATCTTGCGGTTAAAGCTTTAGCTAAAGATAGTAAGAAGAAAGTTCTGACGACTCCAATAACTTTCGCTGCATCTGCTAACAGTGTTCTCTATAACAACCTTGAAGTTGACTTCGTTGATATAGACCCCGATAGCTACTTGATGGATCTTGATCTTCTGGAAGCTAAACTCGATGATTTTCCAAACCTCTATCAAGGTATAATTCCTGTTGATTTTGCAGGATTACCCATTGATATCGAGAGGTTAAGAAAAATTGCGAATAAATTTAATTTATGGATAGTCGAAGATGCGTGCCATGCGCCTGGTGGGGGTATTGATACCTCGAGGGGTTATGAGATGTGTGGCGGTGGGAACTTCTCCGATATCACAACGTTTTCATTTCATCCTGTAAAGCATATCGCTTGTGGTGAAGGTGGAATGCTCTGTACTAATAATGAGCAAATTTATTCATTAGTTAAGCTTCTCAGATCTCACGGAATTGAACGTTCTGTAGGTGGAGATAAGCCTTTGTGGTTTCAGGAAATGCATGAGCTAGGCTTTAATTATAGAATGCCTGATATACTTGCGAGTTTAGGTAATAGTCAGCTAGATAAGCTTGATAAGTCTGTCAAAAGACGTAATGAAATTGCTATGATTTATACTGATGCTTTTAATAAAATGGAAATCAAGTCTCAGTTGCAGAACTCCTCTTGTACGAATGCCTACCATTTGTTTGTAATAGAAGTTGAGAAAAGAGATGAGCTTTATAATTTTTTAAGATCCAAAGATGTGGGAACCCAAATTCACTATGTACCTGTCTACCTTCACCCGTACTACGAGTCGCTTGGATTTCGTAGGGGGTATTGCCCTGTTGCAGAAGCTTATTTTGAAAAATGCTTAAGCCTTCCAATGTTCCCTACATTGAAAGATTCAGAGCAAAGAAGAGTAATAGAATTAATCGGAGAATTTTTTGGATCGTAAGAAGGCGAAGATAATATTAGGCACTGTTCAATTTGGTTTAGAATACGGAATTACTAATAAGTTAGGTCAACCAAGCTATGAAGAGTGCAAAAAGATTCTAGATACTGCCTATAGCCATGGAATAAGGACTTTGGATACAGCTGATGCTTATGGAAATAGCTATGAGGTTATTGGCAGGTATCACAGAGAAACGAATAATATTTTTAAAGTCCACACAAAATTTAGAGAATATCCAGGCTCTTTCGAAAGTTATCTTCGAAGTGTAAGGGAAAAACTCTGTGTCGAAGAGATCGATTACCTTTACTTTCATAGTTTTAATGACTTTTTAGAAAAGAAAAAAGTCGGCCTTAGCCTTGAGCTCAGCGTGAACTTAGGTCTTTCTATTTATAGTAACTCGGAGTTGGAAGTTGCGATTGAAGAGGATCTAATAAGGATCATACAATTACCGCTTAATTTGTTAGATCACAGAGGATTAAAAGAAGGATTAATAAGGAAAGCTCGAGATAAAGGGAAAGTTATCGCTACTCGATCCTCCTTTCTTCAGGGGCTTTTCTTTCTAGAGGAATCTCTCTTCCCAGATAAGCTGAAGCCCTTACTTTCATCAATTATCGAGCTGAAAGAAATTGCAAAAAACTCAGGAAATAGTATTAATGAGTTTGCATTAGCTTACCCTCTTTGTATGGACGAAGTTGATTTTGTTTTGATGGGAGTTGATTCTACAGAGCAGTTAGAAAATAATATAGAGGCTAGTAAAATAACTCTTAAAGTGGAAGACTTAATGAAAATTGAGCGAATAGTCACTGATAATCCTCTCTTACTTAATCCTACTAACTGGTAACATAGATGCTTCAATCAAATTATGCGATTAACTACCTAAATAAAAAGATTGATTTACTTAAAAGTAACCTCAATGCAGAAAGTTTTTGGTGTGGAAGCTTTCTAACCGCTGATGTTTTTGAGAGGGTAATGCAAGCCGTCTGTTATTATATAAACGGGCAACTCAGTTATATATTACAGCACGATGTGGAAGGCCTCGAAACTTACGATTATGAATACTTTTCGTGGAGTATAAAAAAAGGACAGATAATACCTCATCGAAAAAAACTTATTTTTCTTATGATGAAAGCTTGTTACCGCTGGGGGCTTAATTTGATAAGGTTTTCTACGCTTCTTTTCAAAAAGGGTAGTATTGAGGTCTTAGAGCCTGTCTCCCTCATCACGCAAGTAGGGGGACGATTCCTTGTTGTTGATGGAAGTGTTGACTCCTTTGAGCAATTTCTTGATAATTGTCCCCTAGAGCCATTACAGGGAAATCAAAAAATATTTGTTGGCGGCGACATTAATAAAGTACAAAACCGTATTGTAGCCAGTAAATCCCCATTTAGTGCCTTACTGGAAATTAATGAAATTAACTTCATCGATAAATTACTATTGATACTTCTTCATTTCAAAAACTTATTTCTCATGCTCTCACTTCCCTTTGTGAACTTCAATATGATTATGTTATCTAGGGACTTTATAGATATGGCCATTATCGAAATGCTTAATAGAAAAGGGCTATTGAAGGATCTGATGTTCTTACACAGTTTGTCTGGTACTGTTCCTATTTGGGCCAGCTTCTTACCGGAAAGAACATTTCGCTCACATATGGTTTGGTACTCGGTAAACTCTAGACCATTATTATTTAAGGATCAACCGGTTGTAGTGCATCAGCCTATCTTTAAGTTTAATCAATTTGATGTTCATTGGGTTTGGACTGATGAAGAAAAAAGATGGGTGAGTGATTGCCAAGATAAACCTGTTAACGCTGTCGCTTGCGGCCCTATTCTTTTTGGTCAGGATTCTGATGTCGAACCTGAGAAGTCGCTTGTTAGAAAGATTCTTCTTTTTGATACTCCTCCCCATGAGAAGGATTTTATAATCTCTTCTGATTCCTATCTGAATTACGTAAATCTTGATGTAAGTATCAACTTAATTAAAGACACCATTAGTGCTGTTGAAAAAGTAGAAAGAAAAACGGGAGAAAAGATCGAAGTACTGCTGAAGCCCAAGAAAGCGATTGGACGAAAGGGAATGATTCCCGAATACTTTGATTACCTTTATATGTTGATAGAGAAAAAGAGACTTACAGTGCTTCCTCTTACTCACAATATCGCAGAAATAATCTCATCTACTGACTGTTTAATTGCACATCCTTTCTCTACTTCAACGAAGTACGCACACCATATTGGTAAGACTGGTGTCCATTATGATCCTACCGGAAGAGTTTTAGATGATCCATATGATGGAGGGGAGACCATTCTATTAAGTGGACGAAATGATTTAGAGAGATTTATCGAAAAATTCTATGAGTAATTTAGATTTTTTGAATATCTTCGTACGCATCTAATAGAAGATTATTGAGAAGGAAGTTTTTTCCACCACTCTTACCCAGTATATTCAAGTTGGAAAATCTATCCTCCAAAAAGTTTTTGGTTTCTAAACTATTTTTAATAAACTCAGGTGACATTACTGGGAATGCTGGACCAAGGTTTAACGGAAGTGCTTCCAGAATTTTATTACCCTCGTCGAGGATCTCCATTTTCAGGAGCTGATCATATGTTTTTTGAATAAGACCTTCGATTTCGAGAGGACCATCGCTAAGGTACTCTACTGAAAGAAGATTATTTGGCTCAGTATGATATCGAAGATTCTTGTAGAAAGTGATTCTGAATATATCTATATTCGGGTCCCAAACAAAAACGTAATGGTTGTCTCTTAGTACTGGTTTCTCTAATTTAATATTTATAAGAGTTGCTGTTCGAAGTACGGGCTTTGAGCCGTTCGGAGTAAATGAATTAGTTAGTTTTTGTAAAAAAATAGGAGGAATCGTCCATATGAGTTGATCACATTGGATCTTCTCTCCTTTTACGGTAAGAGAATTGATTTTCCTATTGAAGACTTCGATATTAGTTATTTCGGCATCATTAATGATGGTAATTCCGGAATCTACTAGTTTACGCCGAAGGGCGGAGATCCATTCTCCACAGCCTTTTTGTGACTTAGGATAACGATAATTATTTTCGGGAACATCAGTATATGAGTGAAATCCAAGCTTACTATCAAACTTAGGTAAGGTTTTTAGCTCTTTTGTTGTTTTACTATCGAGAGCAATGATTCTGTGTAAGCAAAAGTTATAGAGAATCTTTTGTGAGAGATTGCTGATATCAGTTCCATGTAGTTTTTTAAAAATTGGCCTATAAACTTCATCCGCAATAATCTTACCGAAGTAGTTCTCAATAAATTTTCCTAGGTTTGGCTCATTAGGGTTTGCCTCTGGTAATGTTAGAAATTGTTCGAGGGCCGCAGGGTAGTTATCTTTTAACGAACGTATGTCAACCAAGGGACTTTCGGGATTCCACTGAGACCCAAAGTAATTAGCGACTTTTAAGTAGGGAATGCTATGCCATCCGGGAAAGCTCTCATCAAGCTCAAATAATAGAGAGTCGACTTTTTCTTGTCCTGTTAGCGCGGGGATATGTGTTCCAAAATCAAAATAAGATGAATTAGATTGAATCGAATTTAGTAAACCTCCGATATCAGAAGCTTTCTCAATTAGATAAACATGCTCAAATTTTTCTTTTAGAAGAAGAGCACTTGTGATTCCAACTATTCCTCCCCCAACAACAACAGCATTCTTTTTCATCGGATACCTTATAGCTTTCGAGCTTCAATGGTTACAAACTCAAAGTATTCTTGTCCCGATCGATATGTTCGTCCTATCGTTTCTAGATAAGGAACTGTAAATCCGCGCTCTTCCATTTCTATTCTATACTCGTCAGGGGTTATGAACCTAAAGTTATACTTGTTTCCATAAAAAGGAGATGTTTCTCTGTAGATACCGTTCAGCGTGTTCTCATCCATCTTCTTAGCTGGCTCAAAATTTATGAAAGCTTCTGAGTTCTTTGAGGGTGTATAAGAGAAGTATATTCCACCTTTTTTTAATACTCTAGATACTTGATTTAAGTATTGTTTAAACTCTTTAGTGTTAAGGCAGTTTGAAGAGAAAATATCTATGACTACATCAAGTGAGTTATCTTCTAGTGGAATTGACTCCATTGAAGATACAAGTAGCTCTTTGGGCTTTGTTCCCCAAAGAGCGAGAACTTCCTTGCAAAGTTCGTTACCTTCTTTCGAAATGTCTAAACCGTAAGTTTGAAAACCTTCTCTGGCAGGGACCCAGAGGTTTGCACCAGAGCCTGAGCCAACTTCGAGAAGACTAACCTTCTGTTTCTCTTCTTTTGTAAGGTGTGAGAAATTTCTTCCCAAGAAACGTAGAAACTCTTCATTCGGGTACCTCCGCTGGGCTGCTAAGCCTTGCTGAGAGTAAGCTTTCTCATAAAAGTCACGGGTTGATATGCTCTCTTGGTTAATGGTATTCATTCTTGTCTCAATTGGTTTTTAGTAATATTATTGGGCAAAATTATATTCAAAAGTATACCAATTGGACTCATATATCAAAATAGACAATTCCAAGGTGTACATCATAGGATAATTGATGCGTGTGGTTGTAAATGGTCGTTTTACAGATAAGGAAAGGGGTTTTTATGAGAACTCTAGTCTGTCTCGTCAGGTAAGATCTCACTATTACACGACTGAAAACTTTAAAAGGTATCAAACAGAGTATCTTGAAAAAGACTTTGAAGATCTTTCTTTTACTATTTTCAATCAAAATGATCCCCTTGTTAGTGTCGCAGTAATGGCCGAGTTCGGGCAATACTCCTTTTTTAACTTCCCAATCAGAACCTATGTAGCCCCAGGTATAAAAGGAGCTGAGATCTTAATGGCAATGAGTCTGGTTAAGAAGCAGATGGTTGCCGATTGTAAGAGTAGAGGCGTTGAGAGAGTTCTTTTCTATGAGAATGAGTTTTTGAATAAATGCTTCCAAGATAAGATTGAGAAGGTTCATCTTATAAAGCACTACTATATAGATTTAAGCTTTGAGGAAAATGAAATAAAAAATAAGGTGAGAAAAAGTTACAAGTCCTTGATCAACTGGGGCTTAAAAAACCTAAGAACTATCATTGTTGATCGATCTAGCCCTAGTGAGGAGCTATTTGAGCAATTTAGGCAGTTTCATATTGAAGTAGCTGGAAGAGAGACACGATCAAAGAGATCATGGGATATTCAGTACGAAATGTTGAAGGAAGGAGAGACCAGTTTAGTTCTTTGCTACCTGGATGAGCGGTTAGTCAGTGGGGCTATGTGTATGAATGGTCTTGAGGTCGGCTACTACGGAATCGCAATTAATAATCGTGAAATGATGGCCGAAAAGACTCCCCTGGGTCATTGGCCAGTTATTGCATCGGCTCAATTAGCAAAAAAACAAGGCTTAAAAAAGTATACGATGTGCGAAGTAAACCACACGATTTATGGTAACTATATTAATGATGAAGAAAAGTGGAAGCAAATAGAGCTTTTTAAATCTGGCTTTGCAACTTCAATGGAATTTATCAATGTTCCAGAGGTCATCATTAACTAGTCTTGGATCAAGCCCCAGTCTGCTGGAGTGCCTTTTTTTACGTCCTTTGTTACTTTTTTCCCGATAAGTTTTTCATAGTACTTAGGAGGAAGTCCATTTCCAGGTCTGATTTTTCTTAAATTTTCTTTGGTAATAATTTCCCCGGACTTTATATCATTAGTGAAAAAGAGAGATCTTCTAAAAATGATACTGTCTTTTTCTGCTTTCTTGAGTTCATAGTTTCCTTCACCTAAAGCATGCCAAGCAACTGTCATTTCCTTTACAAGAAAACGAAACTCAGTCGGATTAAGTGAGAACTCTGAGTCAGGCCCTTTGTTTGAGCGATCATCAATAAAGTGCTTTTCAATAAGGCATGAGCCAAGTGACACGCTTGCAATAGCGGCGGTAGAGGAAAGTGTGTGATCGGATAATCCAGTCAGAACATCAAAGTCCTGTCTAATCCTAGGTATTGTTCTAATATTGGATTGTTCTACAGGTGTAGGATAACCGCTGACACAATGGAGAACAACGATGTCATTATGGTATTTTTTCACAGTATCTATTGCTTCTTTTATCTCATCATGATTCGCCATACCTGTGGACATAATAATAGGCTTCATTGTTTGGGCAATTCTTTCTATAAGGAGGAGATCAACGATTTCAAAAGAGGCTACCTTGTATGCGGGCACTTTAAATCCTTCAAGGAAATCGACTGCACTTTCATCAAAGGGTGTACTGAAGCATGTAATTCCTAGCTTTTTAGCCTCAGCGAAAAGCTCAGCATGCCATTCCCAAGGTGTATGGGCCCATTGATAGAGATCATATAGTGAGTAACTGTCCCAAAGTCCGCCCTTAACCTTAAACAAGTCACTGTCGCACTCGATGGTCATTGTCTCGGGAGTATAGGTTTGCAGTTTAACAGCATCAGCCCCGGATTCTTTAGCAAGTCTGATTAGCTTTAAAGCATTTTCAATCTTCCCATTATGATTTCCTGATATTTCTGCTATGAAGTAAGGACGATTTCCATCTCCAATTTTCTTACCTTCTATCTCGACTTGCATTATGTCCCTTCTCTTTCTTTTGTGATTGCTAGGTTGTACTTGTGTCCATTGACTTTGAAAAAAGCTGGGTACTTTTCGTTATCGGATATCCTTAATAAATTAAACTGTTCTTTCAACGACTTATTTATATCCAGTTCTCCATCTTCCCGTTTTCGACGTCGGTAAAAAGTATCTTCCCCTTTTTGAGAAACTCCCTCAATATCGGGATATTTTTCAAAAAAAAGAGAGATAAGCTCTACTGTTGCAGCTGCCTGCTTTTGTCTAATTTCCTCGACGAGCTCATATCCACTGAGTTCTAGCGTACTTCTTAGGTAAATGTCTCCAGCATCGAGTTCTTTACGAGCTTCGAATAAACTCAGAGGAATACTATTTTTTCCTTCTAGAATTTGCCACGTAATAGGGGACATACCCTTTCCTTTGGGAAGGTCACTACCATGAACAACAAGGTTGTATTTATTCTCGGAGAGAAAAGCCTCGGGGAGTATTTTCTCGTAACTTAGGATAAGGCAGAACTTGAAGGGTGTAGAAGAAAAGGGAGGCTCATTTGCCACTGTTATTTTAGCAGCTGGTAGGCTCTTGAGAATCTTTACCTTGAGAAGCTCGAGGTATTGATTAAACCAGGAATTTGGAGACGTAAGAATTAAGCAGTTCATAGGGCAAGATTTTAACAACTTTCTCTTCTGTTCGTCACGTTGCTGTGGTGCGTATGTTTGCGCTGATAATTAACAATCTTGTAATAGGTGCCCTTATACGATAATTTTCAATCAATAGAACTTTTCAAGTTACTGAGAGTAAAAGCTTATGAATCAATTGACTAACCAGCAGGTAGAGAGCTTTCATAGGGACGGCTATCTGCATATAGAGAATGCGATCAGTCAGAGTACAGTATCTTTGTGCCGTCAGGCTTGTGAGAGAATGCGTTCGAAGTGTGAATCTGGCCGCTACCCTAATATACGACATGAATACCTAATTGCTGATAATGAATTTAGAGGCATTGAGCACATTTTTTCGGAACCAGTTTTTGAAGAAGAAATTTTGAAAGCTCTTATTGAAACAAAAGTTCTAGAATTTTCGAAACAACTTTTAAAAGAAGATGAAGTTTCCCTTATCTTGAATCGCTTGCATTGCACTAAGTATTATGGCCTGTCAGGCTTTTGGCATAGAGATGGAGCTTGCAGAGAGAACTGGCACGTACAAAGCAGTTTACACTTTTATAATGAAGCGGGCTTCTTTGTCGTACCTGGCTCGCACTTAGATGATCCGAACGATGATCGCCTAATTCGTGAATATGGTGGAAGAAGGGATAGTCTCGATAATATGAAACTCTTACCAGTCCGAGCCGGGGATTTACTTTTATTCGACTCGGCGATTTTTCATCGAGGTCAGTGTCCTGGGAGGAAGAAGTTTTCACGTGCTCATGTGCACCTGAGAATTTGTAGGGATACTGCTGTGAAGAACCTTTCTATTTTTAAAGACGAAGGCTGGAGTCACATGAGGGCTCTAGGTATCGCTGATGACGGATGGAAAGATTTATTTACCAAGGAAAGACCAGAGCCAAAATTTTATATGGAATCGATAACAAGAAATAATGAAAAATCCTTAAAGTTCAGAACACGACAGTTTAAAAATCGACTTTCCTACGGCCTTAGTCGTTTTCTCGGAAGGGATTCTGAGTTATTAAGAAAACCGAACCGCATTATTCCCTATCCGTATGTGAAGATTCCTGAGGGATATGAAGAGTTCTTAAGAGAGAAGAGAGACGACTGATGAAGCTCTGTACTCTATTGGTCATCGCCCATCATGATGATGAATTCTTCTTCCAACCCTACCTAGAGAGTTACCTTTCTAGGGGGAATAAGTTAACCGTTCTTTATACAACCAAGTGCAGCCTGGGTGGACAAAGAATACTGGAGACAGAGCGTTTTTTCATGAAATACTCTAATGACCAAGTAGAAGTCGTTTCTCTTGGTGAAATAGCTGATGTGAAAGATGGCTCTAGCTATAAGAAGATAGAGGAAATTTATGAAAAATCATTTGAATGGATTGTAAAAGAGGGTAAGCAATTTGATCAAACCCTTACTCACGCATGGGAAGGTGGGCATCATGACCACGACTGTGCACACTTGATTTCTATGGCACTTTCTAAGTCACTTCAGATCGAGCATGTTAACTGCTTTTTTCTCTACAACTCTGCGTTCCTGCCTAGGCCATTCTTTAGAGTTGCTCAGCCTTTTGGTCATCTCGTGGGCAAGGAGGTTATTAGTATCAGCAAACTTGATGCCCTAAAGTTCCTGTTCAGGGCGAGATACTATAAAACTCAAATGAAAACATTCTTAGGTCTTTTTCCTGGACTTTTTCTCTCTTGGTTTATCAGAGGTCGATGCATATATCTAAAAAATAGCTTTCCCGAGAGCTATCTTGATGCTCCTCACACGGGTGTTCTACTCTATGAAAGAATGTTTGGTGTTAGTTTCGATGAATTTAGAAGTTCCACTAAATTATTTATTCAAAATAAATTAAAGAAGACTTGAGCTCACAGGTCTTTTTGGGGAATTTGAAATATCAAACTGAACAAAAAAGAGAAGAAGTTGTAGACTTACTATTATTCCAAGTGCTGAGATCATGACTGTTCCTGCACTTGCTTCTACGCCTGTGGCTAAGGAATTCATCCAATAAAACAACCCATGAATAATGGAAAATAGAAGTAAAGGGATAGAAGTAACCAAAGCTAGTGTTCCAATATTAAAGTCTCTTAAGAAGTAGGTATAAAATATTCTCTTAAGGAAGCACTTCAAATAAAGAGCAGGGAAAGTGAGGCTTGTTTTTGCAATGCTAAGATTAGACTCTTCATCTTGGTAAAGTGACTTAATTGGAAGATCAAAAACGACCGCACGATAAGAGCCAAGCCTAAAGAGCATATCACTTTCGAAAAAATAGCGATTAGCAATTTTATCAAGAGGAAGAACCTTTAGAATTCTTGCGTCAATCGCGAAGTAGCCATTTGTTGGGTCCATAACGTTGTAATAGCCACTACTCACTTTATTAATAAAGGATAGAATCGAATTTCCTAATAATCGAATAAAGGGCATCTCTTCGAGAGATTCAAGCTCGAAGAACCGGTTGCCTTTCACATAATCGGCCTGATTACTTTGGATAGGTGAAATAAACCTCGGAATAAGTGATGTATCCATTTGATCATCACCGTCTATTTTTATAGCAATGGTACAACCATCCTCAATAGCCTTTTTAAATCCATGCTTAGTGGCGCCACCGACACCAAGGTTTTCAGGATTGTGTAAAACCCTCACCCTCTCGTCGTCACACTTTTGCTCTACATATGTCCCTGTGTTGGATGGGCATTTATCGTCAACAACATAGATTCTATCTACCTCGGGGCCTATTTTTCGAATAACTTCTAGGATTGTTTTTTCAACCTTGTAGCAAGGAATAATTACCGAGATCATTTTTTCCTAATTCTAATGTGCCAATGGAGGGCACCTAAGAAGTTAAAAGGTGTTAATAGTTTATCTAATAAATATATAATAGGATTTAGAAAGGAGGGAATATAACTTTCTTTAGTAACTCCTCCCGAAAGAATATAAGAAAGCCATGGTAGATAGGACCAGGCTTCAACGACTAGTGAAGGGTACTTTTCTTCAAATTTTTTCTTATCTCTAAAGAAAACAATCCAAGAAAGAGCTTGGTTTGAGTCAAGCATTGAGTCGATCTGATCGAAAGACCACTTGTCTGTTTCATCGATAAAGGGTTCTGGGTGGAACCTGGTAAAGAGGAATTTTGCTAGGGGCGTCTTGGCTACTTCGATGAGTGATATAACTCCACCGGAGACAAGGGTTCTTTCAGCTTCCTGAAAAAACTTTTCAATTTCCGGTATATGGTGAATTGTATGTGTTGCAAATATTGCTCTCAAGCTTTGATCCTCGAATGGTAGGTGCCGGGCATCGACTTTTAAGTCTGCTACGTTATCGACAACATCTGAGGTTATGACTTCGGGCCTTAAGTCTTTTAAATAACTTCCACCGCTTCCTAGCTCAAGCAGCTTACCCGCCTTGTCAGAAGGGACTGAATTCTCATCTTCAGTGAGTTTTGAGTACCATATATCGTAACAGTGCTTCAAAAGCGGTCTTTCAAAAATTAATTTTTTTTGAACTCTAAAATATTCAGGAGAGCCGACGCTAACTTCTTTGAGTTCGTCCTTTTTTAATATATTTTCCACGTAACCCCACGATATTATTACAGGCTTTTTCCTATATATTCAGCGATTCTAAGAGCATTGGCCATTATTGTAAATGTTAAGTTTTTAGAGGGAAGAGGACTCAGGCAGGACCCATCTGCAATAAAAACGGACTTTGTTCCGAATAGCTTTCCTTGAGTACTTACTTGATATTTCTTGGGACTTTCTTTCATTGGAAGAGTACCGGAGTAGTGAAAGCTGTTTCCTGGCGTTGGATACTTACAAAGAAAACTGGCACTCAGATAACCCTTCTTGATAAAGTTCTTAACAAGTTTACTTTCTACACGGCCAAGGTCTCCCTTATCCGAGTAGTTTACTTTGAGCTTTTTATTATCGAGTAGTTGGATGTAATTCGACTTGGACCCTTTGTCAGGGTACCAGAGCTGTAAAACATTTATAGCTGAAAGAAGATACTTTAGAGCTGCTATATTAGACTTTAGGGGAAAGGGAAAGTCAGTGAGAAGGTCTGAGCGAAATATTCCCGTTATTCCGTAAAAAGTTCCAAAGTACTTCTCCTCTTTATCATCAAAAACTAAGTTAAGTTGAGAGGAGTGACTGCGCTTCTGGAGGGCTGAACCAACTAGAAAGGGGTCCAGTAGGGGAATGTAGCTAATCAGATTATCCAGAATGGGAAGTTTAGTTTCGTGATCACCAAAAGAGTTGAGTACAATTTTAGAAGTTCCAAGTGTTCCACAAGCAAGAATAAATTTCTTTGAACGAAACGTTACAGTTTCCTTGGTTTTCAAATTGAGCGCTCTGACCTCGACTTCGTCGTTGACTTCCTTGAATGATTTAACGATAAAGCCCCCTCTATATTCGAGTTCTCGACGCTCAATAATTTTATTAAGAGTGTAAGTTGTTGTATAGATGGACTCTTCAGTGGACTTAAAAAACTCTAAATTATTGTACTGATAAGCGGGCCTATTTTTAACGTTTTCTGTGAGTATTGCTACTCTCGGGTGGCCAATATAAATACCCTTATCATTAAAAGATGTGGAGCGAGACTGGTAGCGCTTTTTTAGACGTCTGCAGAAAGGGCTGAGTTCAAGAGGTTTCATTGTCTGCTCGTCATCACCAATGAACGGAGCAAGATCGTCTTTTGTTCCAGATACACCAATTTCTTCGGCAACTTTGTCGTAAAAAAACTTTAGTTCTTGATATTTTACTGGAGACCCTTTCCACTCTTCATCGTTAAATCTATAAACATGAGCACCCCAAGCATTACTGAGTCCACCCTTTGCCAGGGTTGTAACACCATAAAAGTTATCACTTTCAATTTCTGTGGCTTCTTCTCTATGGTTGGTAATAAACTTCATTAAAGGAGACTTGAGTTTGGGCATTAAGTATTCATTATCTACATTGTGAAGAGATTCAAAGTTTTTTCCGATGAATTTATTAAAATCTCTGTTGTCATCCTTCCATAGGTCAAAAAAATTTTCAGCTTGAATGTCTTGTTCCGGTAGCTGACCTCCATCAAGCATTAAGACTTTCTTTCCTTTAAGTCCATGCGCTGAGAATGTACCGGCCGGCCCAGAGCCAGCAATAATTACATCATACAAGCTTGTACCTCTTTATTAGTCGATTTCCCTTTTGGGCTTTAGCAATTGTTCTCAAAACCATATTGATCCCAGATATAAAGCCGATAAGAAGGTTATCTGTCTCATTAACATAGTCTTCGAAGTGCTGTGACTCGAATTCGGCAAGGTAGGAGATCGTGTGAAGCTTTTGGGTGATTAAATGTTTTTTTTCACCATTATATTTTCTGCGAAAGGAAAGCTCAATCGCTTCTGCATCTAATTTTAAATTAATGATCTTATTGAGTGTCGACTGTTGAGCTAAGTCAGGCTTTAAAAACATAGAGTTATGAGAAAGTAAAAATCTCTTCGTCAAAGACTCTGACGGTCGCTTATTGAAGAGCGCCCTATAGAGGAAGTTTGCTTCCTCAGTGAGGGATTGTTGATAGAAAACACTTTCAAGTAATTCTCTCGTGTTGAATACTGAAAGATCAAGAAGGATATCCAAGTTTGATTCATGAACTTGTTCTTGGTTTTGCTTTAAGCCTTTTAAGTTGTCCAAGGTTATTGGAAAAGGGATTCTTAGTATATTAAAAATCTTTACGACTAAAATGGGAAGCACGATAGGAGTATTAATAAATACTCTTGTCTTAAAACTAAGAGAAGCAATCTCTTGAACTAAGGTATAGATTAATACCGGAGTTTTATAGAAGAAATTTCCTATAAGTTGAGGATCACTTTTCTCTAGCTGTTGATATATAGCTTTTGCGAGAGTCCCTGCTTCAATAATAGGGGTTAGGTTGCTGGTCTTATCGATTACTGGAATTACGGGATACTTGGATATAAGCTCTTTCAACTTTATGAAGAGTCCTCCTTTCCCGAGTACAAGTCCTGGTCTACAAATATACTGACCCTCTGAGCGGAAAAAATTCTCCAGTTCAAATTTTGCTCTACCGTAGCCACTAATGGAATCCTCTCTAGCTGAATAGCTACTGATCAACAGTTGCCTAGAAACACCTGATTTTTTTGCATGCTCATATAAGTTCTTGGTTCCCTTTAGGCTCGTTTCGTTTTGCTGATAGTCCCATGCGAGGTGTATGAGAATATCCACATTCCTGAAAGTTTCAGAGTTAATCTTGATGTTCTCGAGGTCGATCTTTTCATGGCTTTTTAGGTCGAAAGCCAGGTTTTTTGGAGCTGATCTAGATGAGCCTGAGACTTGGTGTCCGTTCCGTATAAACTCTTCTGCGATGGCCTTCGCAATAAAGTTACTAATACCTGTGATGAAGATATTCATTTATTTCGTACCCTTACTGATAAAATAATTCTGTAGCTGAGAAATTAGAATTATAAAAAACACAATAAGATAAGGGGTACTTTGAAAGAAGTAGCGGTGGTTTTCACCACCAACGGCCATTGTGAAAAGAAAGGCATTTCCAAAAACAGGAGGCATGAAAAATAATAATTTACCAAACCTTACCTTTAAGTAGTTCAGGCTTTCATAGAAACCTGTCCTTTTGAGAAAGAGGTAAAGAGCATTAAATGAAAATACAACGAATATTAACCAAGCTGTAATATATGAAAATGACATGATGTATTCATGGGCCTTTAGAAGGCGTTTGTATGTTTTCGATTGGAGGTAACGTCCTAATTTATGAATGAGCTCCCAGGGGCCAATCTTGGGGCTATTAACCCAAATCATTTGTAGTCGAGGTCCAAGGACGCCGTGGACAGTATGAAGGCGTAAGGTTGATTTTAAATATGTGCTTAAATTATTCTGAATAATTCCTTTGGCCACTTTTACTGTAGCTTCTGAATGTGGTCCTCGAAACTTATGCCTAAACTCAAGGTTTGAAGGCATATTAAGCCAAGGCTTATAACAGGTTTCATACTGGCTTTTCTCAACAGCTTTTAATACCTCTTGAGGACCATTTTTCTTGAGATAATTAAGAATAGGACTGAAATCAATTGTTTTACTTGTTGAAGGAGTGCAGTGAGAAGGCCGTTCTATAAATCTGTAGCAATACCCAGTATTTCCGTAGTAGGTCGAGGCATTTGAGTCGGCATAGTTTTTCGTGCCCCATTCCCAGCACCACATCCACCAATCTGGAGGACGGGTTTTTAATATTTCCTTCTTATACATATCAATGTCGGGGTGAACTTTTTGATCAAACATTCTTGTCGTTGTGAGGATAAGCCCTTCTCCTCCGAGAATACTTGTCGCGAAGATTCCGTAACTCATATAGTTCTTAGTGAGACAGAATAAGGTTACTAGTATGGGAAAAAGAAGGAGTTTGGCATAACTCGATATGAGCGTCTTTATATCCTTTTTAGGAAGGAACAAAATGATGACAAGAATAAGGAAGTAGATCGGAATAATGGCTACGTTTACAGTGGACTGAGAAATAAGAAGGCCACCGGAGAGAGAGGTGAGGAGTAGAGTTTTAGTTGAGTGGTCCTTTCTAATTTTTGACAACCAGTAAATGAGATTCGCTATTAATATTGTGGAGTAATGATCCCAATAAGTACCTTCTCGCCAAAACTCAAATGGAAATATAGTTACAGAGTACAGAGAGAGAATAGCGAAAGAAAAAAGTGGTTTCTTAGTAAACCTAATACAGGCAGAGTAGAGAAGCTGGATCGCAATAGAATCAAATATTAGTGTAAATATAATAAGGTTCTTCGATGTGAAAATATTTAATGTTGCAAATATAAGAGTGTTTAGTGGGGGTTTATAGCTATCGTTCCAAAAGTATTCCCAGAAGTGATTAGATAAAGCATCAGAGTACTCAGCGCTAATGGATGTCGTTGGTATCTTTGAAAATAGAAATAAACGAGTAAGAAGGGAAATTGAGAAGAGTAGGAATCCTGCAACCAATGCAGTATTTTTTATTTTTTTAGCGGCCAGTTTTTCTAACTTATAAGTCGGATAAAGAAGTAAGATAAAAATTACCAAAAAAGAAACCATACCTTGATTGCAGGCTTCTCTTAAAAAATTTAAAATGTGATTAAAAAGCATGCCTAAATCCTCTTACTCTTTAGCTCTGTGTGTGTCGTTTACTTAACGATAAGGACTACTCCATAAGCAAAGGTGATCCCGGTTATTGCATTCTGAAATACCTTCTGTTTAGTATCGAGGAATAGCTTTTTTCCTAATAGGAGGTATGTTGTCGCAGATAGTATCATTAGGGCAAGGGCCTTTAATTTAAAGAGCTGCGGATTAAAGAAAAGAAGAAGAGTATACTGAATAGAGCCCATTAGAAAGTAGCCGTAGGCAACTCCAGATCTTGTCTTTTCCTTATCTTTATCGTGGATAACGGAAGAGAATAAAGCCAAAAGACCTCCTCCCATATTAGTGAGCCCATGGATAAAGCCCATAAGGATAAGGTAAAAGCCTCTATTTTTTTTAATTACTTGGGTCAAGAAAGTGCCAAGTCTTTTATAGTAATTAACTGCGCTGCTGAAGATAAGCACGGCTCCGATCATCAGGCTTAGGTCGAAACTTTCTCGGGAAATAATGATACTGGTCACGCCTATTAATACGAAGGGGAGGCAGTAGATGTTAAAGTCTTTTTGGAAGCTTTTTGACGCTCGACGTGAGTCTTTAATCTGGAGAATACTGATTACGATAGAGGCTGGTAAAACAAAGCTAAGGGTTTCTTGAAATGAATAACCTAGGATCATTAGGGTAGGTGTCCCAAAGACGAGTAGACCAAGCCCAAAAATAGATTGAATGAGTGAGAAAATAAGCACGACAAACGCGAGAATAGTGAAGTCCATATTGTTACTCTTAGCATAAGAAGAGCGTATCTACTACGGGTAGAGAGTAATTAGAAAATGACTTTTGTGCCGAGCGTCTTTATGGCAATAGTTAAGTTAAACAGCTATAGTTGCAAGAAATAACTAACTAATGGCTTTTGAATCTTTCTTGCAAGGGCGCGGATCCTTATAAATGCCTATCACTTTCTTTATTATCCCAATCATCTGTCTAATTGCTTTTATGTCGGGGCTTCAGCCTCTTTACCTCCCTGGTGTTTATCTAGGAGTAAAAACCTTATTTCTATTTTCTGATTCTCTTCTTCTTGAAAGTTGGCTTGGTGTTACTTCTTCAAGGCTGTTCCTTATCGTCTTCGCAGCAGGTATGGGCTTCTATCTCTTTCGAAATCGGACTTTATTTTCAACAGCTAAAATTAAAGATGGATGGTGGTACCTTCTTACTTATTTCATTTTTTTGCTTTTAATTCCTAGTCTTCATCATCTTGCTTTTTACGATACACTCCCGCTTGCTCACTTAAAGTTCTATACTTTAAGTAGCTGGGGGATTTTTGTCGCTCTTCTTACAGTGAAACTTGATCGATTGGATCGATTGTGGAATGGGTTTGTGATTTCATTCTTCGTCATATTTTTATTCTTACTGTACCCTACATTGAAGTTTTTCGGATCCTATGGGTACTTAACGGGGATAAGCCTTCATCGTCTAGATCCATTTGTTGATCTCTTTCGTTTTTTTAAAGCTGATGTTTCTGACTACTTCTACGTTATAGAAAGTGGTCAGAGTGGTATTCGTAGTCTCTTTCTCTGGCTCAATACTGAGATTTCTTACTACTATACTTTGCTGTTAGCGGTTGTCTTTACCTTACTTATTATAAAGCTCTTTGATAGAGAGCTGTCATTTAAAAAGAGGGTAATGGCTTATGTTACCTCGATGCTATTACTCATTTTCTCTCTTCTGTTTAATTATCTGGCTCTGAGTCTTATGTTCTTTGTTACAGTTGGTTTATTTCTTCTCGTAAGGTTTTTTAGAAAAGGAGGTGAACGACGACAGTGGGGTCTTACAGGCCTACTTGTTGGCTCATTATTATTCTTTTTCTCTTTAAACGAAGTATTCTTAACTAAGACTTCGTCAGGAATTACTCTGTTGGAGCGGTTAATTGCTCCCTATGTCGATAATTACTGGATAGATAAAAATAACAAATTTACCCTTCATTACAGAAGTGAGCTTGAGCGACGAAACGCTTCAGGCAACATGACTCGCTTAATGATGGTTCGTATTGGTCTTACAAATACTTGGCTTAATTATCCGGTATCAGGAATCGGTTACTTAGATAAGCAAAAACTTCGTAATATGGACCCCTCAAAGCCTATGTATGTTTCATGGAACTCCTTCTTATTGGATAAACTTTCGATCTGGGGCTTCTTTACGGGTTTTTTGATTTGGCTTCCTTTTCTTTTTCCCTTTATGTTGCTTGTTAAGTACCGACTTGTGCGAAGAATGCCATTTGCAGAACTGATTTTATTTTTAAATTTCTTTACAGCATCTTTCTGGGCCGCTGGAGCTGGAAGTTTTGGTTATATTACTGGAGCTATTGGTATTCAAAACTTTATGATAATTATTTTTCTAAGAAGAGTTAGGAGCTATTATTCGTGAAAGCTTGTTTTCGGTTAGATGCTAATAAGCTGATTGGGCTTGGCCACCTTTTTAGGTGCCTCCATCTTGCCAAAAAGCTAAAGGAAGAAAAGCTTTTCGACGATATTCTTTTTATCGGTAGCTTTGATGATCAAAGTATTATTCAACTCCTTCTGAGTAAGGGGTTTAAGCCCATTGCTCTTGAAGAAGAGAGCTCTATAGATCTTATAAATCAAATCGATGACCTTGGGCTTCTGATTATTGATAATTATGGTATTGACTCTCATTGGGAGAGGCCATTTTTCGAACAAGGAATAAAGGTTGTTGTCATCGACGATATCAATGATCGGTCACATCTCTGTCATTTGCTAATCGATCAGTCATTTGGAAAAACGAAAGAGGCTTACAAGAGCTTAGTCAATAGTGACTGTGAGCTATTAGTCGGAGCGAGCTTTGCTTTACTTGCAGAAGAGTTTTCCTCTCAGAGAGAAGCCTCAACTATAACTGGCGAATTAAAAAGAATATTAATTAACTTTGGGGGAGTTGATCCTTATGAGTATGGTTTCAAATGTTTGAAGGGTCTTTTTACACACTATCCGAAATTTAAAGATTTAAACGTTACCTTAGTCACAGGAAGAGGGAGTGATTACTTCGATAGGGTTCACAAGTTCTTGGATGAATCTAATATTGATAATGTTGAAGTAAGGTTATTTGTAGAAGATATGGCAGCAGAACTGTTAATTCATGACTTTGTTATAGGTGCGGGTGGTGTGAGCACATATGAACGTTGTTGTTTAAAAAAGGCATCAATAACCTATCTAACAGCAGAAAATCAAATTTATAATATCAAAGGATTATCGGAAGCTGGAGCGACGGTTTTTATGGGGGATGCCAAGGAGCTAGATATTTCTTCGTTATGCCAAACTCTTAACTCCCTTTCTACGGAGTCCTTGATGAAAGTCTCAACCATTGCAGGCAAGGTTTCTGATGGACTTGGCGTGTCTAGAGTTTCTGAGAAAATATCAAATCTAGTCAGGGGGTTAAAGTGAAGTGCTCTCTCATAGTACCTGTATTTAATGAAGGACTTATCATAGAAGGCTTTTGTGAAGAGCTTGAAGCCATAAAAGAGGATTTTGACGAAGTTATATTTGTAGATGGAGGTTCTACTGATGACTCGGTTAAAATCTTGAACTCTTTCAAGAACTCGTTGAATGCGAAAATCATTGAGCTTGAGCAATCCTTACCCGGGAAAGGGCGAAATTATGGCGTAAAGGCGGCCTCCCATAGCATTATTGTTTTTATCGATATTGGTGTTTCACCAGCAAAAGATTGGTTATCTAATTTGAAAAAAAACTATTCTGAGAACGATTTACCATTTTGCTGGGGGTGTTGTCACTTTGAAGGATCGTCTCTTGTACCAAGTATTTTGGCGGCACTATCTACAGGACAGAGAAGAACACTAGAGTATGTTATACCAGCTTCATTATTCCATAAGAGTATATTTGATGAAATCGGTTTCTTTGATCCCACACTTCGGGCCGGAGAGGATGTTCTTTTTAGAAGGGGTATTTTTAAAAAATATGGGCTTGGTGGGCTCTGTCGTGAAGCAGTCGTATCTTATAGAACATTTCCTCAAACTTTTTACAAATGCCTGCTGAAGTGGTTCATTTATGCCTCCTTTTGTTCACGAGGAAACATTAGTAATAAGCAAGAAGTCGCTTATTACTTTTGCTTCAGTTTTATAAGTATCCTTTGCTATTTCAATACTTACTCTAGCTTAATCTTTTTAGCGATCTATCTATTGCTGAGAGGTATTTTAGACCCAATAAGGCGATCTTGCAGTCTCAAGTGGTGGTACCCTAATCTTTTATCATTTCTTTTAGCACCTCTCTTTGCTTTTTCCTTAGACCTTGCTAAGTGCTTGGGGTTTCTGAAGGGGCGACTTTTGGGAACGGTGGTTAAGTTCTTTTAGATTCTACTTAGCTTTACCTGCAGCTATCTTCGTTACAACGAGAAGATTCCGTTATTTATCAATTTTTCTTATATTGATAGAAAAATGGGTTGAGAAGTTAGTGAAATAGCTCGAGAGAGGTAAAACTTGTTAACACCTCTATTTTATAGAGAATTAAAGTTAAATAATCTTAATTTTACCACTCGTAGATAGAGGCTTTTATTTTTTTCGAGAGGAAGCGATGTACAATTCCCTCATCTATTTTCGATTGTATTATCTTAACAGTACTTGCCGTAAAATCTTTCTTTTTACAGAGTGCCGGGCTGTATTTCTCTTGGCTAAACTTTGGTGTAAATCCTTTTTTTTCATATTCTTTTATAGTTTTTATCATTAACTGGGCCCCTACTATTGCACACTTACAGCCAATCGTATGCGTGTTATCTCCTTTGCTCCAGCTCGGTCTTCCTTGCAGGATAATCTCTCCTGTATCTAATCCACTATCAACGTAGTGAATTGTAACCCCAATTTTATCAAGCTGAGTATGAACAAATGGCCAAACGTTATTACCCGAACCCCTATAGTACTGGCAAAGGCCGGCATGATGGTTTGCAATAACCCAGTCTGGATATTCTAATATGGATCCTCTTAGTATACTGGTTGCATTGATTGCTATAAATCTGGGGCAAAAACCTTTAATCGTTTCAAAAACATGAGGTTCATTAATTTGACCTTTTTCAACTTCGAGCAATAGCTTGTCCTTTAATAGTGATTCATTTTCCTGTAAATACCGGTCAAAGTATTGATCTTCAGCGAGTTGAACATCCTGAAAGTGCTTATTAAGCACTTCACAAGGGTCTTTTGCGTAGTTTTCGACCTTGTTTTTTGGATAACGCTCTATAATTAATCTTGCCTCAGGAAATGCTTTCAAAACCTCTGCCGCAAAATAGAGATGCTTTTTCATATCACCACATATTACTAAAGCTCGAAAATTATTAGTCATAAAGGTCCTTTTGGTCATAATCTGAATAGTGAATTATATTAGGGATAATACTCTTTGAAAATAGGATCTAAATGAAAGTTTTTTGCTTTGTTGAAAAGAAAGAAGACTTTGAAGAAGCAATTCGCTACTTCAAGAAAGCCTCTAAGAGTGCTTTCTTTCTGACAACTAGTCCTACTCTTTCCCTTTTCATTTCTCAGAGAGGCGAGGAAGTCTTAAAGCCAACGGACTACTTTCATTCACAAGATCACTTCTTAGCTTCTGATATCGTTTTAAGCGTTTTAGATCATATATATGAAAAAGTTAATAAAAATACTCTTCTCTCTCATAGCTTAGGACAGTATGCTGCTTTTCATTCTCAATTTTACCTAAATTACCTATTGTATCATTGCCTTCTTTTGGACAAGATATTTAAAGAACTCGATTTCCAAGAAGTCCTCTTATTTACGAAGGAAAATAATGTTTTACCATTTCTTAAAATACATGATGCTGAGAGGCCTATAAATGCTCTCTTAGAGCTAGTAGCTATAAAGTACGAAAAGAAAACACAAGTTATTAAAAGAAGCTCATTCATAAAAAAGAGGCTTTCTTTCATAGAGAAAAAATCACTAAAATTACTTGAAATAATTCAAAGAGTTACGATCAGCCTTATTCAAAAACGTGAAAAACTCTTTGTGACTGCTGCGAATTTAAAAAACTTTAACAACTTATTGGCTAAAGTCCCTTATCAAAAGCTTCTGATCCACTCCGGAGATAGTTCGTTTGAAGGGGAAGTCGATTTAATTTTACTTAGAATAGGTAAGAGTATTTTCGAAGCATTACAGTCAATCCTTTCATTAGGATATAAGAAAAATAATAAAATCTCTTTACTACCGATTACTCTTTCTTGTTCAAAGGATGAGAACTTTTCAGTTGAGTCAATCATAAATACTGAAGAGGTCAAACACTTATTACGAGTCCTTGATTTGGATATTTCGAGTATCTATTTGGAAAAATTTAAATTTGCATTTGTTCCTGCTTTGATCAACCTTTTACAGGTTAACAACTTTTTGGATAAACGACTAAGTACATTGAAAAACCCCTTAATGATTTCACCCTACTCTGTAGGCATATCATCAGTCTTAGGCGAGATTTCTAATAAACATGGTTTTTCGAACTTATTGATGGGGCACGGTATGATTCCCGCTCCACAAAATAAGTCTATGGAAAAAGAAATATATTATATCGGAAGAAATCATCTTTTTAACGTGTATAAAAATCTCATTATCCAATCTCAATTAGAGCTAGATTTTTTAGAATATTTTAAAATAAAAAGGAATCTCTGGAAATCTGGACCACTTATTTGGGGGGTTCCTGACTCTCAACTAGAAATGCTGGGTGACATAAGAGAGAGGTGGAATATCCCTGAATCTGCTCAGATTATTTTACATGCCTCCACGCAGAAACCAAATAGTGCTTTCCGAATAAATTCTTACGAAACACCATTCGAGTATATTGAAAATATTAAGGTAATTTTAAATTCAATAAAAGAAGACGAAAACTTGTACTTAGTCGTTAAGTTTAGGCCAGATCGAAATCTCTCTGAGGAAGTTCTGAAGAACCTTCTTCCTCTTTCTGATCGATTGGTAATTGAAACTTCATGCACATTTTTTGAGGCTCTCATTGCAAGTGATCTCTTGATTAGCTTTTCGTCTACGACGATTGTAGAGGCAATCAATAATAACAAGCCTATTTTAATATATGGTGGAGATGGGAGACGATCATTTGCACCAGCAGCTCGCTTTGATATCCGTGGCTTAGATGGGGTTGTCTTTATTGATAATAGGGATGATATGCTGACCGGAATACACTCTATTTTATCTAGAGCGATTCAAGAGTCCGAGAAATCGTCTTATCTTTTGGCAACGAAAGAAGTCGTTTCGTTTTCATCAATATTAAAGTCTATTCTTAATTAAGGCTCTCCTCCTTTGATTGATTATCATGAGTCCTCATATAATAGCCAAGAAGAAGAGCGTATCCGAAATAATATGTATAGCGGAGTTGGAATACATACATCGTTAATATAGTTAGAGAGAGAACTATTGGGAAGATATATTGTTTATCATGGCCTTTCCTAAGGGAAGCTAATGCTCTCTTCGTCATCATAAAAATGGGGAGCAGCCAGAGAATGACTCCTAATAGTCCTCCGTTTGAAAGCTGTAAAACGCCCCCCATATGAGGAAGGGCAACTAAGCCATTTGGCCATTGCAATACATCCTCTCTAACTAAATACTTTTTTCCTGTTGGAATAGTTATAAGGCCCGGCCCTGTTCCAAATATAAGATGAATGGGATTCTTAGCGAGAAAATTAAGTGCTGCGGCATCAAGGACTTCAAACTTCTCTATGACAGACTTTCTCTCGTAAAGATAAGGACGATCCTTTAGGTGGGCTAAAAGGTTATCTTTTTTATAGAGAGCTAAACCGCTCGAAATAACTATGATTGAGAGGGCAGGAGCTATAATCGATTTTAAATTGAAGCGTGTAAAGAGAAAGAAGTAACCAAAAAAAGAAAATAGGCCAACTAAGAGGACGATAATCCCTGCCGTCGACATGGTAAGAGTGAATTGAGATATTAAGAAAATTAAAAAGAGTAATATATATTTTTTATTTTTGAACAGACTTGTACCAAGAGATACCACGGCACCATAAGCAAGTGTTTGAGCAAAACCTCTCGGCTCATAATTTAAGCCCTTCGTCCTACCTTCGATGTACTTAGTATTGGATACTGTGAAAAAGTGGTAAATATCAAACTGAGTGATGTACTCAATCGCAGCTCCGAGTGTTGAGGCAGCAGCCCCCCACATGAAGACATTCAAGGCTTTTAAAACATTGGCGATATTAGTGAACTGGAGAGCAAGGTAAAGAGTCGCGGTATACTCTAGAACCATAGATCCAAAGTGTAGAGTACTTCTCCATTGAGGAATATCTCGTCCAGCTTTGAGGCCAGTCTCATCCACCCAAGGAAAGAGATGTCCATAAACAAGGCCCAGTATCCCAAGGTAGAATAGGTAAAGAAGGAGTAGCTTTACGGGGGGGCGATATACTAGCTTTTTATACTGTAGGACTACATAGGGAAATAGTATAAGTCCTGACAACTTAAAAGCCGTTAGATTCATATACTTCTGTGAATTAAAAATATCGATAATGCAGGTTAAAGTAAGCCAGCTCGAGAGAAGGTCATGCCTCTTCTTATAAAGGCAAAATATAGGAATAATTACGTAAAATGCTATTAATACGAGCTGGGGAAGTACCATTGGCTAATTATACTCTTACTTTATAGTAGAGTCGGTACCACTCGATAAATTTTTGAATACCTTGCTCAAGACTTGTTGTTGGTCGATACCCTATGAGTTCAAATAGGTCTTCTACATCTGCATATGTACGAGGAACATCTCCAGCTTGCATTGGAAGAAATTCTTTTTCAGCCTCTAGTCCTGTAAATTGTTCTATATTTTTTATGAACTGAAGTAAGTTGACTGGGCTTGAATTAGCAATATTGTATATTTTAAAGGGAGCACTACTTTGGTTGGGAGTTTTCCTATCTTTTGCCAAAGTCGGAGTTTTATCAAGTAACTTAAGTGAAGCAGTTGCTACATCTTCAACATAGGTGAAGTCTCTTTCCATATCGCCATGGTTAAAAACCTTTATACTTTTTCTTTCGAAAATAGCTTTAGTAAATAGAAAAGGTGCCATATCTGGCCTTCCCCAAGGACCATAAACTGTAAAGTATCGCAATCCAGTTGTAGGTAAATTGAAAAGGTGGGAGTAGCTGTGGGCCATTAGCTCATTTGATCTTTTGGTCGCAGCGTAGAGACTAACGGGATGGTCGACTGGGTTTTCTGTTCTGAAGGGGACATCTTGTGCTTGACCGTAGACAGAAGAAGAAGATGCATAAATTAGGTGCTTTACTTTTAAGTGGCGACAGCCTTCGAGAATATTGAGAAATCCCACAGTATTCGATTGAATATATTCCCTAGGGTTGTCTATTGAGTGCCGCACACCGGCCTGAGCGGCCAAGTTGATAACGGCATCAAACTTTTCATCTTCGAATAAATCCATGATGTCTTCGTGGTTAATAATATCGAGTTTAGCGAATTTTAAGTTTGGATATTTTTTACTTATCCCGTCCTCGCCCTTTAACCCGAGTTCGCTCAAGCGGTCTAACTTGAGTTTGACATCATAATAGTTGTTTAAGTTATCAATACCTACGACTTCATAGCCTAACGCAACTGCTTTCTTTGCAGTGTGATAGCCAATGAATCCAGCAATGCCAGTGATCAGAATCTTCATAAATAGTCGTTCGCGCTTTAAAAAGTTACTCCACAAGAATTACCTCTAAAAGCGTCTAATTTCAAATATTCGTGATACTTAAAGGCGATTAATGCATAGCTAGGAGATTAGCCCGATAACAACTCTCAATGCTTTCAGAGCAGAATTCAATGATTAAACTTTGATAGTATTATCGTACATGAGGTATAACCTTACTCTAGATCACTATAAACAAAGATAAATTATAATTTAGCGAGAAAAAGATGAAGCGAGCTTTAATTACGGGAATAACGGGACAAGACGGGGCTTATCTAGCAGAGCTGCTTTTAAAGAAAGGCTACGAAGTTCATGGAATTAAAAGAAGAAGCTCCTCAATTAATACGGATAGAATCGACCACCTCTACCAGGATCCCCATGAGGAAAAAGTGTCTCTCAAGCTCCATTATGGCGATTTAACAGATTCTATGAATATAATTAAAGTGATTCAAGAGGTTCAGCCAGATGAAATATATAATTTAGGTGCAATGAGTCACGTAAGGGTTTCTTTTGATACACCTGAATATGTGGCCAATGTCGATGCTCTTGGAACTCTTCGTATATTGGAGGCCGTTAAAACCTTAGGGCTGGCAAAGAAAACCAAAATTTATCAAGCTTCAACATCTGAATTGTATGGCCTAGTTCAAGAGGTACCGCAAAAAGAAACGACTCCTTTTTATCCACGTTCTCCATATGGTGTTGCAAAGCTCTATGGTTACTGGATAACTGTTAATTATCGAGAGTCTTACGGTATGTTCGCTTGCAATGGAATCTTATTTAACCACGAGTCACCCCTGCGCGGAGAGACTTTTGTTACTCGCAAAATAACTAGGGCCGTATCCAAAATAGCATTAGGTCTCCAGGATACTGTTTATTTAGGAAACCTAGATGCTAAGAGGGATTGGGGACATGCCAAAGACTATGTTGAGGGGATGTGGCGTATTCTTCAACATGATGAGCCTGAAGACTTCGTATTGGCAACTGGTGTAACAACCTCTGTAAGAGACTTCGTAATAAAGGCATTTGCTCACGTGGGAATAGAGCTTGAATTTTCGGGACAAAAAGAAGAAGAGATTGCGGTTATAAAGTCTTGCAGTAAAGAGGGCTATAGCCTCGAAAAGGGTCAGATTGTTCTCAGAATAGATCCTCGCTATTATCGACCGGCGGAGGTGGAGCTTCTTGTGGGGGACCCTCGAAAAGCCCAAGAGAAATTGGGTTGGAAGCCGAAGTATACTTTGAAAATGCTTATTAATGAGATGATGGAGTCGGATCTCTATTTTTACGAAAGACAGAAATACCTTAAAGATGGTGGTCATCAGGTGGCAAATGACTTTGAGTAAAGAAAGTCACATTTTTATAGCTGGTGCTCGTGGAATGGTTGGTAGTGCTATTGAGCGAAGGTTGAAAGAAAAAGGCTATCGAAACTTACTCGTACCAAATAGGGAAGAGTTAGACCTCTTTAACCTAGTCGAGGTTAATGATTTTTTTTCAAAACAAAAAATCGACTGTGTTATCGATGCAGCAGCCAAGGTGGGTGGTATCATGGCTAATGATAAGTATAGAGCTGACTTTATTCATCAAAACCTTCTCATTCAAGTCAACCTATTTGAAGCTGCTCACAGGAATGATGTCGATAACTTTCTTTTTCTCGGAAGCTCTTGTATCTATCCTAAGAATTCTCCTCAACCCATAAAAGAAGATTTTCTGTTGTCCTCTCCCTTAGAGCCTACAAATGAGCCGTATGCAATTGCAAAAATTGCAGGCCTAAAAACTGCTGAATCCTTTAAACGTCAATATGGTAGAAATTATTTTTCTCTAATGCCTACTAATCTTTATGGAGTGAATGATAATTTTCATCCTCAAAACTCCCATGTCATCCCAGCGCTAATCCAGAGAATGAATAAGGCGATTCAAGAAGGAGAAGGTGAGTTTTCTGTTTGGGGTACTGGTGAACCTCGACGAGAGTTTCTCTATGTGGATGACCTCGCGGATGCTTGTATTCATCTGCTAGAAGAGGGAAGAGATATTCCTTACTGGTTAAATGTTGGCACTGGAGAAGATATATCTATTAAGAATCTATCTCTGTTGATTGCAAAATTAATGAACTTCAAAGGTGAAGTTGTTTTCGATACAAGCAAGCCTGATGGAACTATGCTCAAATGCTTGGACGTATCGAAAATTAAATCTTTGGGGTGGACTCCTAAGGTAAGTCTTGAAGAAGGTTTAGAAAAAACAATAAAGTGGTACCTTTCTTCAGAAAGTGTCAGGTCCTACTAGTAAAATTGCTCACTAGGCTAATATGATTAAATCCTTCCTTTCAAAAGTTCTTCAAAAAGACTCGACTAGGCATATTAGTGCGATGGGCCTACAGAGAGTCTTGCAAATCGGATTGGGCTTCCTTTCTTCAATTATAGTCATTAGATATCTCGGTCCTGAGCAGTTTGGACAATTGAGTTATATAATGGCGATTATGTTCATTTTGACTCCATTTTATTCTTTTGGAGTGGATGACTTTCTTTTGAGGGATCTAGTTAAAGAGGATCGCTCCGATATCGTTTTGGCCGGTTTCTACGTAAAGCTCACTTCCTTCTTATTAGTGAGTGGTACAGTTCTTCTTTATTACTTCCTTATTCGTCCACCTAATGGACTCATTATCGTTGTCTATTCACTCTTGATGCTTTTTAGAACGTTTGATGTTTTTGAAGTATACCTTAGCGCGAAGTCTGAGTTTAATAGAATGTCGCAAATACGTGCTTTTGTAACAGTCATTCTTTTCTCTCTGAAGTTGGTCGGTGTTTGGAAAGGCCTAGGTTGGGAGTTCTTCCTTCTTATTAGCGCTCTTGAGATCGTTCTTGTTGGGACAGGCTTTTTTCTATTATACCTATATAAAAATCCACATTCTCTAGGTCGAATATTTTCCGTAAAATGGAGTATGTATTCTAGGTACATTAAGTTAAGCATACCGGTTCTTTTCGTTCTTATTGTTGATTTTTCTTTAATGAGAATAGATCAGGTTATGGTTGAATATTTTACTAGCAAGATCGAGTTGGGGGTTTATTCCGCTGGAGTGAAGATTATCGAAGTGATTAAGTTCATCCCAATAATCTTTTTGACGGCTATACTTCCAGAAATCGTTAATAGTTTTGATAAAGGTACAGAGGAAACAGAGGCAAAGACTGCTTACCTTCACGGTATTCAGTTTTTATTCTGCATTTCCGTTCTGTTTTTCGTTCTATTATTTGGAGATTATATGATTAATCTTCTTTATGGGGAGACTTTTGCTGAGAGTGCCTTGGTTGTTAAACTCTATAGTTTTCTAATGATAATATCTATTTTTTCTAGTACGAGAAATAAACTATTAATAGTGAAAAACAGCTCCAAGGTAGTCCTTTGGTTTTCTCTATTAGTGCTCTCTATGAACATTGTTTTTAATATAGTGTTTATCCAGAGATACGGCACGGTTGGTGCTATTTGGGGATCAATATTAAGTTATATTCTTGCAACTTTCATTTTTCTTTTTAGTAAAAGCTATCGAAGAGAATCTTTACTCCCCTTCTCTTATTTATTAAAAAAAATGAGGAATAATTGATGCTGTCTTTAATAACAATCACATTTCAAAATGATGATGAGTTTGAAGAAACCTTGAGTAGTATTGAGTCGGTTGATTTTTTGACTGAGTTGGTTGTTATTGATGGGGGAGTTAGTGAGAGGGTTAGAAAAGCCTGCGATTTCTCCCGCTTGAATGTTAATTTAATTCAGGAAATGGATGAGGGGATCTATGATGCTTTTAATAAGGGAGCTTTAGCTGCAAAAGGAAAATATATTTGCTATTTAAATAGCGGTGATAAGCTTATAGATGGTGGAGAGTACTATAAGGCTGCGGTAGCTTTCTTAGAAGAGAATGATAACCATTTTTTTACTCATTCAAATATTTTATTTTCAGATAGTACCCTCGGCTCCTATCTCATGAAACCTAAATTCGGTAATATCGGTAAGGGAATTCTAACCCTTCATCCTAGTTTAATCGTCAAAAATTCCGTACTTCAAGAGATAGGACTTTTTAATAAACGTTATAAAATTGCCGCTGATTATGATTTTATTTTACGTCTAACAAAAAACTTTAAAGGAATATATCTTGATGGGTTTTGCCCCGTTGATATGGATGGTTCTGGTGTTTCTTCTAATCAAGAGTATAGGGCGATTCTTGAGTGTGGAAGGATTTTAAGAGCAAATAGTGCATCCTGGACAGAGTATAGTTTTTTTGTTTTACGCTATTTAAAGTTTTGCCTGAGGAGCTTGTTAGACCGATTAGGACTTCGAAACTTAAAAGATAAGCTAAGGTCTATTGGGAAAGAAAAGAGAAAAAGCCCTTGATTCTACCGAGTACAGTTGCTTTATAGAGCCTTATTTCGAGCTTCTGAAGCTTCAAAAGCCCAAGAAAAACTCTCGCTAAAGGAATAACAATCATTTCAACTGCTTCGTAGAGAACAATAGCCTTCTTTTCATTGATCAGCCATTTGCCAACGAGTGCTCCCTTGCCAAACCCATAACGGTAGGCTTTTTCAATGGAGTGCTCGATACTTCCCGCATGGGGCTTGATATGCAAAATTCTTAGATTCTGAAAAAACTCCATTTCTATATTACTAAAATAGCACTTCCAGCAAAAGTCAGTTTCTTCTCCTGATCCATAATAAGCACCGGCACCAAACCTTTCATCAAAGCCACCTAGCTGAGAAAAGACTTCTCTCTTAACGGCGAAATTGGAGCCCATTAAAAGTTTAGTATGACGAAAATTTTTGAGAGAGCCACCAATTCTGTGGCGTGGCGAGTAGTAGTCGAGATTATCGTCTCTTATTATGCTTCCGGCGATAGCCTCTAAGTTAGGGTTATTCTTGAGTATGTCATAGAATATATTCACATAACCGTTGTCCATGCGGCCATCATCGTCACAAAATATGAGCCAATCATAGTTACTGACCCAGTCTAAAGTGAGGACTCTATTTCTTGCGCTAGAAACACTATTTCTTTGATAGTGGATATGAGTGAATTGGTTATTGCTTTCGAACTTGAGTGGTTCTTTGTTTTGGTCAATAAGTAGGAGATGACCAGTGGAGTCAACTTCGCGTAGAGAAGCAGTGACACTTTTCTGTACGAGATCAAACTCTCTTTGAAAAGTGTTTGTAATGATTAGGTAATTCACATTAAAACCTTAATTGAATTTAATTTAAGTGTCGAATTTAGTATGGTCTTTCAATGCTAAATAGAAATAATGTTTTGATTACAGCAACGATTAAGCCTAACACTGATGTAATGGTCGCGGTTTCAGATGATAAAGAGCGACTTGATACTTATGTGGAAATGCTGAGGTACTGGATACTTGAGACGAGTGTAGATGAGATTGTTTTTTGTGAAAATAGCAATTACGAATGGAGCTTTACTGAGCTGATAGAGTTAGCCAAATGTAATGATAAGAAACTTGAGGTTTTAACCTTTCTATCTTCTGGTGGTGCTGTTGAGAAGGGGAAGGGCTTCGCTGAGGGCGAAATTTTTAGTTACGCTATTGAAAATAGTGTATTAATTAAAAAATGGACAAGCTTTTATAAAGCAAGTGGACGAATTAAAGTTCTAAATATTAATAAAGTATTTGAAAAATCTCAGGACTTTGATTGCATGGGGGTCCTAGCGGCTCCAAGAAGCCAAACGATGGATACTCGCTTTTTTAAGTTATCCCTAGAATACTTTAAAGAAAATTTAATTGATGCTTACCGAGAGGTAAACGACTCTGCGGGGCATTATTTAGAGCATGCCTACTTTAATAAGATAAAAGTCGTTGGTGGGGTAGCTCCATTTAAGGTCTATCCCAATATTGTCGGTATTTCCGGCTCTACTGGGGATTCTTATAATAAGAGCAAGCTTGGCCTCATGATGAGACAGCTCGCTCTTTGGGGCGGCTTTTATAGCCTACCCTTTAAAGTTTGAAAGAACGTCGTCGACTCTATCAAAGACGGCTTCGTTGTAACTTGGATGACAACCAATGAAGAAAACTTCATCAAGAACTCTATTGGCCAGAGGATACTTTTTCGCATCATCTAAATGCTTATAGCCTGGATGAAGAAGAACATTTCCTGCAAAGTAGTTTCTTGTTTGGATACGATTACCTTCAAAGTGCTCGACAAGCATTTGCTTTAATTTATTTTCATTACAAACGATAGGAACACCAAACCAGCTGGTCTCTGCATTCTCTTGCTCCTGGGGAATTGAAATTCTATCACCAAGGTGTTTCTTCAAAATGACTTCAAGACGATTCTTCGTTTCTCGTCTCTTTTCATGAATTTCATCAGATTTTTTCATTTGAACAAGACCAATAGATCCTTGAAGCTCTAGAGGTTTAAGGTTGTAGCCAATTTCACTAAATAAATACTTATGGTCAACTTTATTCTCGTAGCCATCGATCCATTTATCGAATCTATTACCACACGCACCTACTGGAGAGAGGTTCGTTGAGCCTGTGCAGTAACAGTCGCGCCCCCACCAAGCAAAGCGACGGGCCATTTTTATGAGTTCTTTGTCATTGGAAGAAACCATACCACCTTCACCAGTTGTCATGTGATGGGCAGGGTAAAACGAGCATGAGGTTACTTCTGCATAGTCAGAAAGGTCTTTGCCTTTCCATTTTGAACCTAGCGAGTCACAGCCATCTAGGATTAACTTAATGCCTTTATCTTCACAGATAGAGACTATCCTATCCATGTCTGGTGTGTTTCCAAGTACCGGTGAGAGAAATATAGCTCTTGTTTTGCTATTGATTGAAGCTTCGACCTGCTCTAAATCGAAGTTTAAGTCATGATAGGTGATATCAGTAAATATGGGCTTTAGACCATTCTGAACAAGAGGGGAGATAGTTGTAGGAAAGCCAACTGGTGAGACAATAACCTCATCACCATCTGCCCAGCCGAAATGTTTCTTGGCAGCCGCAATCATTACAAGGTTAGCTGATGAGCCCGAATTAACCATTAGAGAGCTATCGAAACTATATTTTTTAGAAAATTCTCTTTCGAACTTAGACACATTTTCACCGGCGGCAACCCATTTTCCTGTGAGAAGGCTTTCCATCGCTGCTGCGACTTCCTCGTCACCCCAGTATGGTCCAGAGTAAAAGACCCAGTCTTTTTGCGCATCAAATGTTTCGAGTTTTTTATTATAGAGAAATGGAAAAACAGTTTCGCCCTCTTCTCTGAGTTGATTAATAAAACCGAGTATTTTTTCATTTACTGACATAGGGATTTTATTCCTTTATCTAGGCTAATCGTTTGTTTGAAGCCTAAAGATTTGAGTTTATCTGTATTAAAATAAAAGTCTTTAACTTGAATCGTTTGGTGAAAAATAGGGGGATCGATGGGCGTAATCTTGGAGTTAGACTTTGTCTCTTCAACTATATTACCAATTAGTTCTTTAAAGAGAACTTTTGTTCCAGATCCAATATTGTAAATGGAGTTTAGCTCACCCTTTTCAATCACAAGGTCGATGGCCCTGGCAACATCATGAACATGCATATAGTCTCGAAAGAATTCTCCATTGTGGTAGAGGCTAATTTCTTCATCACCTTTAAAACGATCAATAAGGAACTGAAGAGCATTTTTCTTCTTAGATGCTCCTTTGTCCCCTGGACCGTAAACATTACATAATCTTAAAATTCTGTAATTGATGCCAAAGGTTTGGCAGTAAGATATGAGGAGTTGTTCAGCGGCTCTCTTGGTAATCGAGTAAAAGCCTTTCGGATCACAGTTCGATTCTTCAGTTGCAGGTAACGATGCATCCCCATAGACAAACCAACTCGAAATGAAGTTGAAGGTACTTTCACCGGGCTTTAGGTTTTTGATTACATCCATCAGGACAGTCAGATTTACGTCAATATCCTTATGGAGATCCTCAAAAACATTGTAATTATCTGTTGTACTGATGAAGTAAACTGATTCACTAGACTTCGGAGACCTTTCTTCTCTAGAGATGGGGTGTAGGTCTTTTTTTGTCACCCTGCAGAACTCGCCTCCTATGAAGCCAGTGCTGCCAAATACAGATATTCCTGACATTAGCTTTTCCTTGAAGTAAGCTACATTAATCTAAAACTATCCTTATGTGAATAAACGAAGGCTATCAAATGAAAGGCATTATTCTTGCCGGTGGCGCTGGCTCACGTCTTTACCCCTTAACAAGTATTGTCACAAAGCAGCTCCAACCTATTTATGACAAACCCATGATCTACTATCCATTGAGTTTGCTGATGATGTGTGGCGTTAGGGAGGTTCTTATCATTACTACTGAGTATGATAAGCCTTTTTTTGAGAATGTTCTGAGTGATGGGGCACGCTTTGGGATTAGTATTCATTTCGAGGTTCAGGCCGAGCCAAAAGGCATAGCGCAGGCTTACCTTATCGGGGAAAAGTTTCTGGCAGGTGAAGATTCGATAATGGTTTTGGGGGATAATCTCTTTCATGGAAACTTCGCTTCTTTCAGGTCTGCAGTTAAGCATCAATTAGCTAAAGAGGGCGGGCTAAGGGCTCAAGTCTTCGCCTATCCTGTTACAGACCCTGAGAGGTATGGGGTCGTTGAATTCGATAAAAAAACGAAGAAGGTTCTTTCAATCGTTGAAAAGCCCGAAAATCCTCGCTCAAATTATGCTATTCCTGGTCTCTATCTGATGGATGGGTCGGCGCCTGAAAGAGCAAAGGTTCAAAAGCCCTCTCCTAGAGGGGAGCTTGAGATAACGGACCTTATTCAGTCTTACTTAGATGAGGACTCATTGAGGGTCGAAGTGATTAGTCGTGGAATGGCTTGGCTTGATACTGGGACTCCGCAATCTCTACTAGAGGCAAGTTCTTATATTGCTGCTTTGGAGCAAAGGCAGGGGTTTAAAGTAGCCTGCTTGGAAGAGATAGGCTTGAGGATGGGCTTTGTTGATACCGATCACTTTAGAAAAGTAATTAATGATACTCCAAATAGTCCTTATCAAGATTATTTAAAAATAATCCTTAAAGAATATGAGGAAGAATAAATGAGAAAGAAGGTTCTCCTTACAGGGTGCGCAGGCTTTATTGGCTCTAACTTTTTAAAGAAAATTGCTGTGCCTAGTAGGGATTATGATTTTGTCGTTCTAGATGCTCTTACTTATGCTGGGCACTACCCAACGATTGCATCTGATATTGAAGATAATGAACACCTTTCGTTTATTAAAGCAGATATTCGAGGTAATGAACCTATTCAAAGTATCTTTAAAGAGAATGAGTTTTCTGGAGTAATTCACTTCGCGGCTGAAAGTCATGTTGATAATTCGATTATAAATCCTAATATTTTTGTCGAAACAAATGTACTTGGGACATTAAATTTACTTAATGCTGCTAAAAACCATGGTGGAGAGAGAATTCGTTTTTGTCATGTGAGTACTGACGAAGTTTATGGAGAGCTTACTGAGAGCGAACCGGCATTTACAGAAGATCATAAAATTGCGCCTAATTCCCCATATAGTGCCTCAAAGGCAGGCTCTGATCTACTTGTTCGTAGCTATCACGAGACGTTTGGTTTAGATACTGTAATTACAAGATGCTCAAATAACTATGGGCCTTACCAGTTCCCTGAGAAGCTAATCCCCGTGATGATCGCGAAGGCCATTTCTGGAGAGAAGTTGCCAGTATATGGTGATGGAAAAAATATTAGAGATTGGATATTCGTTGATGATCATAACATTGGAGTCTGGGACGTTTTTCTTAAAGGGCAGTCGGGTCACGCCTATAACTTAGGGGGGAATTCTGAGCAAAGAAATATAGATGTTGTTAAAACGATCTTAAGATCTCTCGGTAAATCAGACGAGCTAATTACTTTTGTTGAAGATAGAAAAGGCCATGATTGGCGTTATGCTATGGACTTTCGTAAAATAGAACGTGAGATGAATTGGCGCCCTTCTGTCACCTTTGAAGAGGGCTTATCTAGGACAATCCAGTGGTACAAGGACAACCAAGATTGGGTTCAGTCGGTAAATGAAAAAAGTTAATTCTGACTTTAGTCAGCGTTATATTTTATATACCCTGTTCTTCGTCGCAATTCTGGTTTCGTTACAACACGCATGGGTTCCTGGATTTTTCTCTGATGGCTATCTTTATGCAGCCTTCGGGAAAAATGCTGCAAGTAATGGCTCCTGGCTAGTTCCGAGTCTTACTCGCGAGTCCTATAATGAATTTTTTCATCATACTCCATTTGTATTCATACTCGAGGGGCTTTTATTTAAGGCCTTTGGAGCTAGCTACTTAACAGCAAGACTATTTTCTAGCATATTTTTCTTACTAACTTTTGTAGTCCTCTATAAATGTAAAGAGCAAATGAAGGGAAGTCTTCCTTTCGTTGTTTTATTCTTTTTTATTACGATCCCTCCACTCATGAAGAAAGTTCGCTTTCCAAATATTGATCTCCCCTTGATGTTCTTTTTCGTGGCATGCTTTTATTTCTTCTTCCAAGCGATAACTAAGGATAAGAAGAACTGGTATTTATGCGGACTCTTTTTTGGACTAAGTCTTTTGACAAAAGGCCCCGTTGCCTTTCTTCTTCCCATCTGCATGTTCCTGAGTCTTATTTTTAGTAAGAGTCTAAAGCAGCTTAAGTTAATCACTCCTTGGTTAGGCTTATTGTTAGGGCTTGTCGTTTTTAGCGTCTGGCCTATTACTCTTTATATAAATGATAAGTTCTATATTTATGAGCAATGGTTTGATTTTACTTTTATTCATACGATCAAAGACTCCAGAGGAGATGCTAGTCCGTTTTATACCTATATAGTCTTTCTCTTTAAAAATGCTCCACTGTGGTTTATTTGTTCACTTGTTGGAAGCTTTTATACACTTCGCACAAAAAATATTTTTGAAATTTGTGTACTTTCCTTCTTTTGGGGAATCGTAGTGCTCCTTTCTCTAGCAAGCTTTAAGTATTCAAACTACCTCATTCCAGCTTATCCGTTTATGGCTATTTTAGCGGGGATTGGAGTCGTAAACCTTATACCCAAACTTTATATTGATAAGTTTTTAAATGCGATACCTTACCTTTTCGCAGTTGCTTCATTGTCTCTTCTTATCTTTCCCCTGACGAATAAGATAAGAAGAGAAAAAGGTGTATTTAAGGTAAAGGAAGTTTTTAAATCGGTAAATTTTTTTCCAGAGGATTACTATATTGTGGGAGGGGTCTATCCGTACTGGAATTTAAACTCTCTAAACGCATGGGAAAATAGGAACGTTATTACTAAGAGTATAAGTGCTCCAGATATATTAAGAAAAAGTGAGGACTTTTGTTTAAGCTGCTCTATATTTGCATCACAAGAGGTGGCAGAGGCGTTAGTACAGAAATTCGAAACTCTTGGTATCGTTGCTAGGCTTTCACGGGATAATATATTTGTGATAGCGCCAAAGAAAAAGATTTCATCCAACCCCATTATGGTTTTTAAAAGGTAAGTATGCAGAAGTCACGCTCCGGAAAGTATATTAAATTTGAAGTTAACGAAGAGAACCTTGAAAGGCTTATCTCTACTCATGCAGAGAGTCCATCTACTTTCCCTAAATTTGGTATCTTGGTTCTAACCTACAATCACGCTAAATTGATCGAAAAAACGCTGAGCCGAATCGATGAGAGGCTTTTATCTCTGATTCAGGAGATCTTCGTTTTTGATGACAGAAGTCCTGATGATACTTTCATTGTGGCCTCTGAATTGGTTAATAACTCCCGCTGGGGAGGAAAACTTAGTGTTTATAAAAATAGTAACAATCTGGGCTATGGGGGTAATCAAAAAGTTGGTTATCAGTATGGGATTGAAAAGGGGATGGATTATATTCTTATGCTTCACGGTGATGGACAGTATGCTCCGGAATATATTACCGACCTTTTTTTGAGAGCTATTGAAACAAGCTCCGAACTAGTCTTTGCTTCTCGAATGATGAATAAAAACCAGGCGATATCTGGCGGAATGCCTGTTTATAAGTATGTCGGAAATAAAGTGCTTACTTCCTTTGAGAATCTTATTTTAAGAACTCGTATGAGTGAGTTTCATTCGGGTTATCGAATGTACTCTACAACTTTTTTGAATAAGGTTCCCTTTCATGAAAATACGGATGACTTTTACTTTGACACCGAAATTATTATTCAGGCTAGGCACTTAGGCTCAGCGATTGAAGAGGTGCCTATTCAAGCTTTTTATGGCGATGAAGATTGCAATGTGAATGGATTCGCCTATGCTCTTGATGTTTGTAAAGCCGTTATTCTATATAGGCTTCATCAACTCCATATAATTCGAAAAGCTAACTATATCGTTAATCGTAGTTATGTTCATAAAAAGAAAACAAGCGCCTTTAGTTCTCATCAAATCATCCTAAACGATATACCTGAAGGAACAGGACGAATTCTCTATATAGGTAAAAATGAGAATCTACTTTCTGATGAGCTTTTACAAAAAGGTTATAGCGTAGATTTAGTATTAGACCTCGATACAGAGTTGGTATCTGGAGAAAAAGGCTTAAGTGTTGAAAGACAAAACTTCCAAAACCTCCAGCTTGAGTACGATAGGGTCTTTGATTATGTCATTCTTGGGGATGTTCTCTCTCAAACTGCAAACCCAGAAGAATTAGTTAGGCAGGCTCATCGTATTTTGAAGCTTGACGGGACCTTGGTGTGTTCGGTTCCTAATATTGCAATCTGGCTTTACCGACTAAGTTTACTGATAGGCCGGTTTAATTATGGGCCTGCAGGGACTCTTGATTATCGCAATTTAAGATTTTTTACAAAATTCTCACTCTTAAGGGTTTTTAAAAGGCAGGGCTTAGTTGTGGATACTGTTAAGTATACCTCTTTGCCTTTTGAGGTCTTCTTTGAGTCATCGGGAAAAAGCTTAATACTGAGGCTTATAGATCGTTTGTACTACCTTAAGGTCAAGCTTTGGCCTTCTATGTTTTCGTACCAATTTGTTACTAGTGTAAAAGTTAAGAGTCTTGTTGATGAAGTGACTTCTTCGATTAAAGAGTAGCTTTAACTATTCTAAAGCAGCAAAGCCTTCTGATTACTTAACTAAGCTTTTATAGAAATCGATTAAGTCATTTCCGACGATAGACACGGAAAAGTCATTAGAAACTCTTTGATTTGCCCCTCTAGAGAGTTTCTCTAAAAGGCTTTCATCTTCAAGTAGAGTAACCATCTTATCGTACAGATCGGAGGCACTTTCTTTCTTGAATAGTAAGCCTGTTTTATTATCCAAGATAGCATCCCTAACCCCATAAATATCAGAGCCTATTGTCGGTACTTCCAAAGCTCCTGCCTCTAATACTACGGAACCAAAGCCCTCCCTATGACTCGGTAATACAAGTACTTCTGCTGAGGCATAGTACTTATGAGCTTCATTTGTGTATCCACAAACTGTTACCCCGGGGAGAGTATTCATCAGCTCTTCTTTATCATTTGAAATCTTGTTACTACCGTCCTCGTAAGGTCCACAAATAACCAATTTGGCTCGACTTTCCTTTTTCGAAATTAATTTAAAAGCATCTAAGAGATCTTCGATTCCTTTATCCTTACAAACTCGACCAAGAAATAAGAAAACAAAGTCATGCTCATTTAAACCCAGGCTCTTTCGAACTTCTGCTCTCCATTGCTCTTTCTTTTTCAGGTCATAAAGGTCTAAATCAACTCCTCCAAAACTTCCTTTGCCTAGGCACTTGACTGGGGCTTTTGGCTTAAAAGTTTCATTTAAGAAGCTTGCCTGTGAGGGACTGTCGGCGAGGCATTTGGTATTTAAAAACAAAACAAGCCGGTCTATCAAAATCAGAAGTTTTCTCTTAGGTCCCGTTAGTGTTATCCAGCGCTGACCAGTAAAGGTATGAACTCTTACTGGCACCCTGGCTAGAAAGCCTGCCAGAGCTGCAATGATACTGGCCTTGGGTGTATTGCTATGTAGAATGTCAGGTTTTTCTTTATAAAGGAGAAAGTATAATGAGAATATTGACTGAATATCTTGAAAGAGGTGAATTTCTCTAGAAATACTTAGTGGAATTACACTGCTTACTTTAAAGTTGTTAACTTCATTAAAATGATCATCAGGGGTTGTTGTAATACATATCTCAAGTCCCTTTTCTTCTAAATACTCAAAGTGTTTTCGGTAGCCAAGAATAGATATAGGAACCGTACACGCCCTTAATATTTTCAATTACTTCACTCCGGACAAAGATATTACCCCTGCTGCAGAAATACATAAGCTATTATAAAGGTTAAATCCATTGTTTCAAATCATTCGATTATTCAAATAGCTTGAAAGGGAAAGTAGTACCTAGGTTATAGTAGCTGAAATAATAAGGATTTTCGCCGAGTATCTGGGCTTCTGAGTTGATTTTTATGTTAATAACTCGAATCATCAGGAGAAAACTGAATACTGGGACTTATAGATCGCCTATAATATCTGAGGGTTAAGCATGTGCCCTTTTTAGTATCAATTTGTGACTAGTGTTAAAGGTTGAAAGTCTTGTTGATGAAACTACTCCTTCCATTGAAGAACAGTTATAGCCAGTCTAAAGCAGCAAAGCCTCTTCTCTCTATAATTTGTGGTTTTTTATTCCTCAGTCTATTTGCCCGTGGCATTGGGGGGACTAATGAGATGTCCCGCTATGCGACAATGCATGCATTATCGAATGATTTATCGTTTGAAATTACAGAATATAAAGGATGGACGTTGGATTGGTCCCAGGTTGGGGAGAGGTATTTTTCTAATAAAGCGCCGGGTCCAGCTCTTTTAGGTTTTCCAGTCTACTTCGCTACGCAGTTTTTATTCGATAGTAAGGGACCACCAAAAAGCTCGCAAAGAGTCGTTGTCGCTCTTTTGGCGAAACTGCTTCCCATGTGTCTCATCCTTTTTTTTGGCTTTTCTTACTTGATCAAGAGTGGAACTTTAAGTGAAATTCAGTGCTATCTTTTATTGATTCTTGTTCTTTACGCCTGCACACCTTCTCTTTTTTATAATACCTTCTTTGGCCATGGAACAGCTTCACTATTTATGCTTCTCACTTTTATTGCTTTATATTTGGAAAAGAACATTCTATGTGGTTTTGCTTTCGGGCTTTCACTTCTAAGTGAATACTCGGCAGCACTCTTTTTATTGCCTCTTGTCATCATGATGTCTCCTCGGCGATTAATCTATTTTGCTCTTGGGGGGATCGTTCCGGGAGTTGCCTGGATTATTTTCCACATGAATAGTACAGGGAGTCCTTTTGTCGCAATTACTAGTTTTATGAATCCTATTTTTCTTAGTGCAGACCCTAAGTATTTTAATGGAATGCTGGGATACCCTGACATCTCAGTTATTGGCCTTCTTCTTTATGGATCTGAGAGAGGCCTTCTCTTTAGTCAGCCTTGGGTGCTATTCTCTTTAGGCCATGTTGGTACACTATGTTTTAAAAAAGATATCAGTTTTCAAAAAAGGAAAATATTCATCGCGACAATCGTCTCTTCAGTATTATTGATTTTACTAAATGCTTCTTTTAATAATTGGCATGGTGGTGCAACTTCTGGACCTCGCTATCTAAGTCTATTTATCCTTCCATTAGCCTTCTCTCAGGCCTTGGCCTTGCCTTATATTAGAAGTACTTTAGGACGAAAACTCTTATTTATTCTTATTTTTACCTCTGTCTTAATTAGATCTTTCATTTATTCAACAACACCTCTCGCGTACGAGGGGCAGGATTTATTTAGAGCTCTTGCTGACTTCTTTATACAACATGGCGGAGCTAAGTCGATCTTAAGGTTTTCGATTTTCTGGTTAACTTTAGGAGGGGCGTCTTACGTAATTCTTATAAAAGAGAAGGAATCATGAAGAACGAAAAAATGGCTTCGCACTTTTTATTAGGTTCTCTCGTTCTCTATTTAATACCATCTTTGCTAGGAGGCTTTATTGAGGGCTTTGATAAGGTTCTTGTTCCTCGTTACGCTCTCTACATTATATTGACTGTTTTTCTTCTATTGAGCATGAAAAAAGATTTTCGTTATAGTTTCTCTACTTTTTTTTCTAGTACAAAACCTGATAGTTGGAACTTGAAGTTTTGGCTTTTAAGCTTGGTTCCTCTTTTCATTTATATAAAAGTTCTTTACTTAAACTATTATAACTTCCATGTGTCTGATGTAGATTTTTCTTATTTTGACCTTATGATTAGTAACTTTACCAAAGGGAAAGGCTGGTTCTCAGAAGCTTGCGAGTGCGATCATATGGCAGTTCACTCGACCTACTGGTTTTATTTCCTTGCTCCTTTTCATGCTCTCTTTTCAAGTGCTCTTTTCTTGCAAACGGTACACGCCCTTTCGTTGTGGGCCGCCCTTTTTCCGATACGCAGACTCTCAAAGTTCGCGGGGCTCAGTAACCGTGAAGTTTTACTAATCCCTTTTTTCTTTAGTGCTTACACCTTCTTTATTCACATTTTAAGATACAATTTTCATTTTGAAGTATTCTATCTTCCCTTCATGCTTTGGATGCTCTACTTCTATAAGTCTGAGCGACTCTTACTATTTTCTCTTTTTGCTGTTTTTACTTTATTGGTTAAGGAAGATGCAGGCTTCTATTTGATTTGCTTTAGTGCCTATTCTCTCTTTTTTGATAAAAGACCTAAAGAAGGTCTTATTTTATGTGCTTTATCGCTAATTATTACAATGTTCTCCTTGAAGTATTATATTCCTCTTCACAGGGGAGGGAATTATGTGATTGCCGGCACAGCGACGAAGTACGGCTCTTCTTTTTCAGAAATAATTAGAAATGCTCTTACAAGTCCACGAGCACTCTTTATGGATATAATTAAAGGAGGATGGATTAAGGTCAGCCTATCTCTCGCCTTTCTCCCACTTTTTAGTACTGGTTTTTGGATTAGTTGTGCCTCGCTTATCTTTATTCATTCGATCGCGAGCTCACCTCTAATGAGTGGTCTTCGCCTCTATTATTCGGCGCCCTTTTTACCCTTTCTCATTTACTTTTACTTTGAAAGTCTTGGCTCTAGTAAAATTAAACTTATTAAAGAGAAAAAAGGGAGTATTTTAGTAGCAACCTTCTTTATCGGTACTTTATTGGGGGGCGGATTTGTTAAGTTCGAAGCACCTAAAGAAGAGTACACTGTCCTTCATCGTTTCTTGAAAGAAGGCCGTTTATCAGGCAAGCGCTCTTGTGTTCAAGGAAGTCTAGTACCTCATATTGGCTATGATTCTGTTCTGACCAGTCTTCGTTTTTGTGACTTTGATAAGTATACCTATGATTATGTAATTTTAAATCCTAAGCTCGAAAGTTATCCCGTTTCACCACAAAAAGTTAGGGACTTTATTTCCAGGTTATCAGAAGAGAAAAAATACCAATTGGAGAAGAAGGGCACTTTCGTTATCTTCAAATCTCTCTAATACTCTTATCAATTTCATTGAAGTCACACTTTATAGCGTCTTTTTCAATTAGGTTCAGGTTGCGTGTCGGTGTTCTTTTAAACCCTCTGCTTACAAAGAAGAGCCTCTCTTTTTGGCTGAAATACTCTAAAAGGTAGGCCCAAAAGTAGTCAGCATAGATAACTTCACAGTTGGAAGATAGGATTTTTTTCACGACTGGTCTTATGTCAAAGCTAGCGGTCATCCTGTCTATTTCTCGTTGTCCTTGCCTATAAAATCCGCTCCCAATTAGAATAATTAAGGTCGTCGCTATGATTGATAGGCCCTTTCTTTTCCAGCTTAAGAATGTAGTCAAGTAGATAAGAATAACAGGGATAGAAAGAATAGCATATCGGAAGGCGTACTGGTTTCGAGATCTTTCACAAAAGAAAATATAGATAAGGTTGAAGTAAATGATGGCCCAACAGATAGATCTTTCGGAGTGACTGCCTGATCTTAAAAGAAGATAGTTTTTAATTTGGCTTTTATAGTTTCTAAATGAAGAAAGCAGAAGGATTGCTAATCCGGTATAGAGCAGAACAATTTGCGCAGTAGCTTCGACTCCCATGAGTTTTGGAAAAAAGTCGGTAAAGAGTCTCTGCCAATAAGGCAGTAAGTTATTTGGGGCTATAAACTTAAAGGTTGGTTTATACCCTTTCTCGTAAAAGCCGAGTACCCTGCCGATGACTACAGGGCCGTAACCGATAAAGAAGCCAATGAGAAAGGGTTTAATCTTCTTTGCGTAGTATATGACTTTCTTTCTAGACTCTCGATTTAGGAAAAACCATAAGATTAGCTGAAAAACGATGAAGATAATGATACTAGTTTTCATTGGGCTAAAGCCGTTGTGAATCTTTAGCTTTATTCCCCATAACCTTGTATTTACTCCGTCCATGACGGCTACAAAGGCTCCCATGAGTAAATTCAGACCAATAAGTAAATAGGAGAAGAGGAGAAAAGCCCTCACTGGTTTTTTTAGCTTGTCATGATTAAGACTTCGCGCCTTTAAGAGTAAGCTATCTTTCCAAGGATAATTATTTCTAAAAAAGGAGTACTCAGGAAGAGGCGAGATGAAATGAAAAAACACAGGTGCTATCACAAACACTGTAATTTGATTCATCCACCAAGATAACCCTATACTGAGGCCAAGAAGGAGCTGATTTTTAAAGGTATTGCTCCTAACGAGGATCAATCCTCTCCAAAGAATCAATGCCCCTAGGAGAAGAGCAACTTCAGGGCCCAGTGGTCTAAGGCTGGTTTTAATGAGAAGGGCATTTCCTAGACTGAGAATGATTAAAACAAGTGCTACATTGCGAGTCTTATATTGGAGTGTGAGTGCCTTAAAAAGCACCATGTATGCTAGAAAGAGAAGCCAGAAGCAGGTAAAGCTTGCAACAAAAGGCCCTATAATAAAGCTCTTATCACTGATATGAGGAACATTCTCGCTAAAATTAAAGACTTCAAAAAGAAACTGGGTAAAGGCCATGGCCATATTGTTGAAGGGGCCAAGGTAGTTTCCTCCCCAGTAATAAAAAGGAAAATCAGTGAGTGTCTTAATGTCTTCACTCATGAGGACAAATATTGCATTGTCTGAGTTCCAATCTTTGTAAAGGTTCACATCCGCAAACATCGGCACCCTTACCCATGTATACAGAATTAAGCAGATGAAAAAAAGAATCAGTGAAGTGATAAAGGCTTTCTTATTCAGTAAGAGGTTTAACATTTGAATACCCCCATAACCTTTTGCTTTTGAAGTATTTTTCTTATTTTTGCTGAATAACTACCAAAAATAAAAGGAGGATAATTGATATATAAATTTGTGCATCCCTTTTCTAGATAAGTCTTCGTAGACTCAAAACGTTTCGTGAATATGTATTTATCAATTATACTCTTGTTATCGAGAGGGATACTTCTGAAACCTTTTCTAAAATAGAACTTAAGAGGAAGACCCACGAGAGTAAGTGGGTCTTCATCGACATAGTAGATACTTTTAATCTCACTTTTGTATAGGAACTCATAAAGGGGAATCATCTTATTAGCAGGTTTCAACGTGATCAGGATAAGGATGGTGTTAAGAGCAATAAGATACCGAGAAATATTACCTTTGAAAAAAGTGATCGCCATTATCGGAGCGAGTGAAGCGCAAAGATAAATAAAGCGGTACTCTTTATGACCAATAAAGCTATGAAAAAGAATAAAACTCATTGTTATCCAGGTAAGCCAAGACTTCTCACTCTTTAATTCTTTTTTCCAAAAACCGAGAACTCCTACTATTAAAAAGAAGCTGATCGGCGGCACCAGCTTAATTGCTGCCCATTCGATGTACTTATACCAAGGGCTTTCTCCCATTTGTTTAAGCACGCCGTCTAGGAAGTTGGCTTTAAAGTAGTTAAAGAGGGTAAAGGAAAGCTCTGAGTAGCCGTAACTGTCTATGGCCAGCCCAATTAGTAAAGTAAAAATAATGCTGATAGCATAACGGGCGAGGTGTTTAAAACTCCACTTTCCGATAAAGATTCCCCAAAACCAAAAGACTGCAATGGGCAGAGCCATTTGAAAACGACACAAGTACGACAGACCAAAAAGTACTCCTCCAAAGAAGAACATTGGCCCTCTCTTTAAGCACATGGCTATTGCTATAAAGAAAAAGCTGATGGAGAGGCTCTCGGCAGAAGGCCTGACAGAAACGTAAGGGATATACCAAGTAAATAGAAGTACTGGTAGGACCCTTTTTAGATGAGAGGGATGATCAACAAACCACCTGCGAAAAACCTGGTGAAAAAGATAATAAATTGAAAAAAGTGAAAATAGTCCTGAATATAATCGAAGAAAGAAAACTCTAGTGAAAGGATTAAAATCAAGAACTCTCAGTGGAGTATCTAAAACTAAGTAGAGGTACGGCTGAAACCAAGGGCGCATCTTACGATGAAACTCCCAGGGAAGGTTTTTGGCTTGTGTATGACCAAGTTTATAGTTCATAAACTCAATAATTTGAAAATGCTCATCAAAGTGGTGAAAGCCTACAGAGAAGTAGGCGACAACTAACGTAAGAATGGATGCAGCGATCAGGAGCTGTTTTTCATTTAGCCCTCGCAGTTGTGCCAAAAATTTAAAATTCACACTCTAAGCTTAATTAATCCTACGGGCGCTGAAAAGGGCCAATAGACTCGTCTGAGGAAAAAGGGATACCTTCTATTCCTTCAAGGATTAGGTTTTCTTGGGAGGCTGAACTACTGTGAGCTTAGAGAGGGGCAAGGTTTAAACTACTGGCGTCAATAGGAGCATTAATGATGATGAGTATAGGTCGGGTGATTCCTATAGAGAGCGGTATCTATAGAATGGCAGTCACATTTGCGCAGGGTCAAAATTTTATTGACTACCTAAGTTTCGAGGATCAGGTGAATGCAGTATTTACGGTCCCAGGTCGCTTCACAAGCCGAGTGAAATTTATGAGAAACGAGGATCAATTTTCCTTTGTCTTGAAGACTGAGGAGGGAACGACGAATCTCCTTCTTAATTTCATCGGCCGCACCACAAATGATGGGAACTCCCTTTTAGGTGAGATCATTGAGCCAAGTGACAACTCAGTGGTAGGAAGTTTTGTAGGTATAAAGCTTTATGAAGCAAGGCAAGACAGCGGAGACTATCTCATCCCTTATTAAAATGATTGATCAGTCAGATTTTCTAAATAAATTTTAAAAGCTCTTGATAAACCTCCTCTGGCTTAAATTCATTTAGGCAAATCATAGAGTCACAGGTTGAGAGTCCACAATAGTGAGCATTTCGGGTTCTGCACTCTAGGGGCTCCTTATAAAAGAAAGGATGCTCATCAATATTATAAGGATGCCACTCAAGAGGGGGCTCAGGTCCAAATAAAGTAATGGTCGGAACATTTAAGGCGGCACAAATGTGCTTAATGCCTGTATCGTTACCAGCATAGGCTTGAGCTCTTGAAAAAAGCTCTGGCAGTTCATTCAGTGGTGCTTTTACTAGCGTTACATTTTCAGGAAGACCCAAATGCACCAATTCGGCTTCTAATCTTTGATCTTGAGGCCCTAGTGGTATCACTACCTTAAAGGTCGGATGGCCTTCCTTTATCAGCTTTGCCACTTGAAGAAAGGAAGAAAGGGGCCACATCTTTGTCTGTCTTGTTGCAACGACACCAAGAATAATCAAATTTTCTTTTTCTACGCTCGTATGAGGTCTAATCTGGGGATGGTAGTTCGAGAAAATGGGCACCTCTTCTTCACCACCAAAATAAGTCCATGCAGCATCGAGGTCTCGTTGAATATTCGACTTAATGATGCCTTGGTCGTGAACAGGCCCTTCTTTTTTGTGGTGGTTATGAAAGTAGTATTTAGGTCCACCTAAAAGTTTAACAGCTTTGAAGAATTTGGCAGTTCTTCCACTTTGAAAAAGCTCAAGAACAGTATCGACTTCTTTATTTTTTAAAATTTGATAACTATCAATCCAGTTGCCCATATCCTTGAAGTTAAGCGATATAACCTCATCAGCTGCACTATTGACGTTATCATAGAGTGGTTTGATCCAGTTGGGGACAGCATATATTATCTTTGTCTTAGGAAGCAGCTCTTTTAAATACTGAATAGTCCCAAGGGTAATGACAGAGTCTCCAAGGGCCCTGTTCTTAATAACGAGTAATGTATTAGGTACTGATTTGTGCATGATCTCATTATAGAGAATATTAAGCTATTTGTCTTTTTTAAGGGGCTGCGGCCCTAGAGGTCTTTGATAGAGTCGTCTGGGACCGTTGCCAGTCGAAAATCCTATGCTAAAATAGGGGGGTACTTAATTTATAATAAAGCTGTCTGGTTTTTTTATTCTAGGATAACCCTTGTCTAAAAGTGTTAAAATTTCCGCCGTCATAATTTGCTTCAATGAGGAAGAAAAAATAGCTCGCTGCTTAGATTCATTGCTTGAAATTGCTGATGAAATTATCGTTGTCGACTCTTTCTCTACAGATAAAACAGCGAGTATTTGCAAAAGTTATCCTCTTGTGGAATTTCATGAGCACCCGTTTGAAGGCCATGTTGAACAAAAGAACTTTGCCCTTTCTCTTTGCAAATATGACGTTATTTTAAGTCTGGACGCTGATGAGGTCATAAGCCCAGAGCTTAAAGTCAGTATCATACAAGTTAAAGAGAACTTTCAAGCAGAGGGCTACAGCTTCAATCGGCTGACTAATTATAATGGCTTCTGGGTTCGTCATTGTGGATGGTATCCCGATGTGAAATTAAGGCTAGCGAAAAGAAAGTCTGTTTCTTGGCAAGGACAGAACCCTCACGACATACTTGCGATTGACCCTGAGCTAGAGAAAAAGTGGCTCAGTGGAGACCTGCTTCATTATAGTTACGACTCCATTAGTGACCATATTGATCAGACCAACCGCTTCACGACGATAGCAGCGCGTGCAAGTTTTAAGATGGGAGTTCGCTCTAGTCTCTTTAAGGTTGTCTCTCGCCCGATACTAAAATTCTTGAAAGACTACTTTTTAAAAGCAGGCTTTCTTGATGGTCGCTACGGCCTAATGATTTGTACGATAAATTCTCTTTCCGCATTTTTGAAGTATTCAAAAATATTAGAGTTACAAAACGGGCAGGATATTTAATCCATATCGTCTAAACGAAAATCCAGCTCATACTCTATGTAGGGATAGTTATCCTGATTGGCTTTAATCTCGCTTAGGTGAGGCTCCGAAATATACTCGAGCCGTGATTGTTCATCGGCCTGATCTTTGAGAGTAGGATAGATCCGCCATTTTAGGTGGAGACTTTTTTCACTCTTATCAAATTGAACATCGATTTTATAGTTAGTTCCAGGAGCGGGGCTTTTCATTCGGCCAATAAGGCTTTGCTCGCTATACATCCCGCTGTATGACCAGCGAGTATATAAATACTTGTAAGAGAGCCAGTGATCATAACCCCAGTTTGAATAATTACCCGATTCAGCATCTAAAAAGATAGGAAAGGTGGTAAAAAACAAAACTTTAGAGAGATCTAAGTAGACTTTTTCCCTATTATTCAAAACTTTAATCATGAGTCCTTTTTCAGCATTTTCTCCATTTCCATCGATGATTTCAGCGATTGCCATGACATCTAAAGCACTCTTTCTTTTGAAGTCAGAATCAATTTCCTCAATGGCTCCCCAAATTTGTCTTTGTCGATTGGCAGAAAAAGTCTGTGCTTTTCGATTTTGATTGTAACTGGCGGGGAGAAAGAATTTAGCGTTTTTAAGCTTGTATTGACTGGGATCTTTGAGCATAACCCAATACTGGCATTCATCCTGGTTCATGAAAGTCTCGCTATCACAAAGCTTGCCTTTAATGATCTTTCTTACTTTCTCCTCTGATAACTTGGCAACGCTCATGGGTGGAAGCTCGGCCTGAAAGGTATTATTGAGTTCAGGTAAGATAATAGAGTTGAAAAAAACGGCTTGTCCAAGATCATTTAAGTGAAGCGGATCCTTAAAAAGGTGCTTGGGGGCCGGCGCTTTGGGAGCCTTTCTTCTCGATGCTCGATTTCGCCTAGCATACGAGTAGTCATGGATGTTTTGATAGATTCCAGAAAAATCAACAGCATGGATTCGGCCATTACTCTGTGCCTTTTCTTTAATCAGTTTATTAAGGCTTTTAACTCTTGATGAAATTTGAGGATCACTTAAAACATCAAGAATATTTTTGTAGGGGTTCATTTTATTAGCGTTATCGAGATACTTTCTGGTTCTCTCAGAAACTTCATCACTTTTTTGAGGAAGTTGCATGATGAACACTTGATCATATTGATTGCTCCACTCTTGAATAATCCTTTCGGCTTCAATCAAATGATTAATTTCCTGATCATTGAGTGCTGAAAAGTTAGTTGGGAAGAAGTAGTCAAAGGCGATAAAGATATTTTGATCTCTGATTGCGATTTTTTGAATATCTGGAACAGCTAAAAGGTAGTCATTTATGCGATCAGGAAAGGAGAGCGATGCCCCCATCCCTGCCGTATTACTGGCTCCCATCATTGTGACCTTATGCTTTTCGTAATAAGAGCTTGGTAGGCGACCATCACTCGTAGAGTAGATGGTGCATGCTGATGTGATGAGTAGTAAAATGGGTAAAAGAAATTTCATGCGTTGATTCCCTCGCAAATTGATACCAGACATAGCTCTTTTCGTAAGAAGTAGTGTTAACCTTAAGTGGTTTTCATAGTTGACTTTTTTTATCGGTTTAGTCTTTTGAAGGCCTCTCGCACCGGTGCTACAGGTGTTGCAGTATTTGATATCCAAGGCGAGTAACCTGCTATTATTTCTACAAAGTAACCTCTTGAGGCAACAGTTATGGCGTACACTTCTTTTAGGCCTTGGGAATTAACGACATAAATCGGGCTTCCTGAGTTGCCGGGTCTAGTGGCACAGTTATGACCTATACCATCGCCGGCCTCAGGCTCCTCGTCGCCAAACTTGCAGCTCTTATCGAGGTGAATATTGTCAGGTACTCGGTCCTCGGGAAACCCGACAAGCTCCACCGATATTCCTCTCAGGTCATCGATACTGCGATAGTTTTTTAAAGAAAAAATCTCACTTGGCTCGACTTCCAAACACTCATCGAGCTTGAGGATGACCCAGTCATTATCATTAAGCTCACCCAGATATGGGGTTCCCCAAGCAACGGGAGTGGCCATGATTGGTTTCTCCTTAAGAGAGGAGATGAAGTAGACCTGATCTTCCTTGGTGATCTCGCTATTAGTGTCTTTGACGACATGATAGGCACTTGCAACATAACAGGGGGAGAGGTGAAAGGCCGTGCCCCACGAGTATTGATGCTGTGGGTTTTTCATGAGGCGTCCAACGCCTGGATAGAGGTCTTTAGAGATCTTCAGTCGGTCGTCTTTGTCAAAAATATTGGCCGGAGCTCTGTCGTCAATGCCTGAGCATGAGGAAAAAAGAAGGGCAAGTGTGAGAAAGATTGCGATGCTTTTCATAACATCTTATCGGTAGGTAAAGAGCAGGCTTGAAGGCAAAGTCGGATAAATCGCTAAGTTTTGATAATGACCTAGCTCACCTGATCGAGAGCTTCTCCCCCAGGCAGGCTATTTTGGGTGGAGATAAGAGGAATTCGAAGATGAAGTTTTTTACTATCTGAAGAGAGGTAGCAAAGAACGTCATCTTCGAATTCCTTAAGGAGGAAGGGGGATACTTGATTTACAGCAATGAGCTCTAAATCAGCAGAGGAGGGAAAAGAGAGTCCGTTCATTTGGTGAGGGAGGTTGCCGCTAACCTTGTGGCAAAGAGAAAGGAAAAAGTATCTATGATTATTCGTTGTGATAAGTGTGAGGTCTTTATGAGAGTGAGTCTTTAGGAGATCAAATAGGATGCGGCCAAAGCTTCGCTCCTTGATTTCGATCTGAGACAAATCTTCAATGACAGAAGCATTATAGTAGTCAATCTTAACTCCACCAAGGGCATTAATTTTACTGTTGATGAGCTCTTCAATTGAATTAATACTAGTCATTTTCTTTCCTCGCCATTGCGTTGTTTGTGTCAAATATTTAATAGCGAAGAATGAGGAAGGGGTATATCGAGATTTCATTGCTTTTTCATAAGTGCAAAATGCTCTGGCACTGAACGACGAAAATCAACTACTTCGAAAACGTTCTAGCTAGAAAACGACTTTCATTAATCTGTCTTTAAAGGTTAATGAAAGCTATTTCGTAAAAACATAAACTTAGAAGCCTTCAGGCTATAATTCTTACCCGAATGATGAAAATTGAATTGTTTGAAGTAAAAAACGGTGGCAAAAAGCACTGATCTAAATAAATAGGGAATTAGAGAACGTGGACGCCCAAGCAAGTATATCCATACCAAACGCACAGAATATCGTCAGTCAACTGGTTGATATCGCCAAAGCTAATAATGCAATGGATGTGATTGGAACCAGCACCAGCTGGCGCTGGCAAGAGGGATTGATCTCTAGGATGCCTAAAACCCGTACTGTTGCTGCGATTCTCAGTAAGGCTTTTAAGACTGATGATCCTCGATTGTGGCTGTCACATCTCCCCAAGGACCTTCAATGGTTCGTAAATACTAATATTTTAAAGTTTTCCGACTTTGAAAGGACAACATTCCCTGAAGTGAGAGATGTATACGAGGCTTACTTTCTCACATCAAGGCTATCTGGAACAACCTCCCAGGACGAAATACTATTTGGCTTGTGCTACTTTAAGTTCGCTAGCTCTTTAGAGGAGAGTATCGACTTTTATGAGTCTCCTGATTTAAACGAAGTAATGTCAGTATATGGGTCGTGGGCTAAGAAAAAATATGATAGCTGCTTTCTAAAGTTTGAACCTACTATAAAAGAGAAAAAAGACTCCCCCTCAACTTATAATTTTATTAGTTCTGAATCATATACAAGAAAAAAATCAGAATTGATGATCTTAAGAAATAAAATCGTAGGCTTTAACTCGATTCACGACATGTGGAACAGTATTTCATTTAGAGTTACTGACGAGCAACATATTGATATAGAGAAAGAGATGAAGGCTTTCTTTAACTCTCTAAAAGATAAATATATAGGTCAAGGTCGTGGTGATTCTGTACCAGGAACTAGATTAAGAACTTATGCGGTTAATGCAATATCGTACCCTTCTTTTGGGGAGGGTCTTTTATGAAAATTGGAAGTATAGTTTTTTTTACAATTCTTTTTATATCATTTTCTCTTTTTGCTGGAGGAGACGGTAGTGGAAGCGGTGGCGGCGGCCCAGCCATAGTCCTAAGATCAATTGACGACTCAACCCTTCGGATTATTACTTCGGGCAAGTGGAATATTGACGAGTTAGAGGATGACTTGGTTATTCTCAACAAAGGCAATAACTTAGCCTGGCCTAAGTTTGAGTTGAAGGCCGCTGGGCAAAAGGCGCGTGAAATGACTCTTCCCGAGCTTGAATACAACGGCTTTTTAAACTTTGAAGAGTATGAAGATGAAATTGTTATTGAGACGATTAATTGGCAATAGCAGAGGCTTGATTAAGTCGATAGTAAACACTCTTTGAAATTCTCAACCCATCGCATATCTTATTCGTTTTTCCTTCAAAAGTTTTGAATGTGCTTTTGAAGGACTCGACCTCAATCCTTTTGATAAATTCTGGTAAACCTAGCTGATCAATCAGGCTAGTCTGAAGTGGTGTTAAAAGACTATCCTCGCTTCTGTGTTGTTGCACCTTAAAGCGTGCCGGCAGTTCTGCTGCGGATATATAAGACTTAAAACTTCTTCTGAGCTCTATTAGGAGGGAAGATAACTCTCTATAATTACCCTTCCATTTATGACTGCGCAGATGAGAAAGAGCGCTCTCGTCAAAAAAGAGGTGGCGATCGGAGTCTTTTTGCAAGTTAAAGAGGATATCTTCAAGCTCATCTACTCTTTCGTTGATTGAGGGAATCTTGATCACTGAGAAGCTAAGGCGATAGTAGAGATCTTCTCTGAAAGTTCCCTTGGCCACCGCTTTCTTAAGGTCTTCGCAGGTCGCCGTCACTAATTGGAAATCTAGCTTTATCGATCGATTAGAGCCGACTGGAGTAAGTTCTTTTTCTTCTATAACCTTAAGAATTTTCTGTTGAGTTGATAGGGGTAGGGTCGCAATTTCATCTAAAAAAAGAACACCGCTATGGGCCTGCTCGAAGATGCCCTTTCTGTCAGATAGCGCCCCCGTAAAGGCGCCCTTGGCGTGGCCAAAGAGTTCAGACTCTAAAATATTCTCACTATATTCACTTAAATTTTTACTAATAAAACTTCTTTTTGGATAAAGTGATCTCACAAGCTCTCGAATAATATAGGACTTGCCGACGCCCGACTCACCTTCTACTAAGATAGGAGCGCTTGCTTCTTCAAGAGCAGTAAAGAGGTCGGAGACCGACTTGTTAAAATAAGCAGATCTGCCGATCAGATGACTGGGAACAGCCTCTGGGCCAGCTTTAAGAAGCTTTAAAAGACTCTTCATCCCTTTGGTTTGCTTGAAAATATGATCAAATCCAAGGGCGTATAGTCTCTTTGACTGGGTTAAAGATAGGGATGGGGATAGGCCAATCTTTTGTATCCCTGCATTTTGAGCCCAAGCGATATGATGCTCAATCTCATCGCTCCTACCTTGCTCGTGGGAGTCACTCAGAAAATAAATAAAGACTGATCTCTGGGATGTCTTAAAGTTAATCCTCTCTCCTAGCTTAGAGGCCCTAATTCCGTTTACCTCTAGAAGGTTGAGTAGTTCTGTGTTTTCGCCGTAATAGATAACTTCTTTTTTCATCAGTTGTTCCTTTTGCTTGTTTTAAGTTATTCAAAACTTAAAGCGCAGAGCGGAAGTAAATAATTTAGGGTGAATTTCATTAATGAAACTGAAGAATATTGATGAAAGGAAAAAAAGAAGAATTAACGTCAATTCAATAGGTTAAATATTTCACTAAGCCTAAGAAAGAAGAGACTCGAAGTCTCTCATCGTTAATTTACCGGTGAAGAGCTCATTGTCATCATCAGAGTGAAGAAGATCTTTAAAGAGCTCCTTTTTCATTTTTTGAAGTTCAAGAACCTTCTCTTCAACAGAGTCCTTAATGATCGGGCGATAAACCGTCAGAGTATTTTCTTGTCCAATTCTGTGGGCCCGGTCAATCGCCTGGCTTTCTACGGCCGGATTCCACCAAGGGTCCATGATGAAAACATAACTAGCTGCGGTTAGGTTTAGACCAACACCACCGGCCTTGAGAGAGATCAGAAAAATGGGAGCTTTGCGCTCTTGAAAGATTTCAACTTGGCTTTGGCGCTTCTTAACAGTTTGAGTACCGTCAATTCTAGCCATCTTCCAATGCTTTTCGTGAATGATTTTTTGAATAATATCCAGATAGGTCGTGAACTGGCTAAAGATAATGGCCTGATGACCTTCTTCAATAATTTGCTCAAGAGTATCCATTAAGAACGTGATCTTTATGGAATCAACCTTTGATGCTTTGAAATCGTAGTTAGCTGTCTTATTTTGCCACAGGCATTTTTGCCTAAGCTCTAAGAGACCCCTTAGGATTTCACCGTACTTCTTTTTAGAAGGGGCATTCTGAATTTTACCTTTAATTTTGGCCAAGCTCGACTTGTAGGTCTCATCCTCTTTATCAGAGAAACTAAGATAGACATTATTCTCAATCTTAGGGGGAAGATCTGTCAGAACCTGATCTTTTGTTCGTCTCAAAATAAAAGGAGCCGCCGTCTTTCTAGCAAGCAGACGACTCTTTTTATTAGAGGAGGTTCTAACGAACTGTAAATCACCCCAGATTCCCGGGATAGAGAGGTCGAGAACGTTATAAAACTCCGCAAGATCGTTTTCAACCGGCGTACCTGTGAGGCAGATACGAAAATCGGCTTTAAGTTTTCTTGCTGCAAAAGCTCCTAGGGAGCGAACATTTTTAAGGTGTTGAACTTCATCGAGAATGACGACGTCGAAGTGTTGTTCGGCGAAGGTCTCATCAATTTCTCGCTTCATTACGCCGTAGGAAGTGAGAATGATTTTCTTTTCTTTGGAGAACTGGCGATCGCCTCCATGATAAATATGAACATCAATATCCGAAAACTTTTTAAATTCAGCTTCCCAGTTTAAGAGAATCGTAACCGGGCAGACGATAAGCACGTGATTGATGTCTTCATAGATAGAGGTGAGAAAGGAGATCGTTTGAAGCGTTTTCCCTAAGCCCATGTCGTCGGCCAGGCAAGCGCCAAGCTTATTTTCGTGAAGAAATTTTAGCCAGTTATAGCCATCTTTTTGGTAAGGCCTGAGCACGTCGACCAACTTAGGCGGAAGGGGATACTCTGGCATCTCCTCTAGTGTGGCCAAGGACTCGCAAAGATTGATCTCATCTTGAGTGAGAGCACCGTCAATCCCTAGTTTTCTAAGTTCAAAGAGCTCAAAAATTCTGGCACGGTTAAAGGGAAGAACAAACCTATTCATGGTTTCTTCTTCTTGGTGACCTTCGAGTTCACCTTCTTGGGCCGCGCCCTCGCTCTTTTTTTCGTATTTATTTTCAGCTTCGTATTTTGTGTATTTTTTCACAAAGCGCAGGAGGTCTTTTTGTTCCTTTGTTAGAAGAACAAGACCGTCTTTTGTCACGGCCAAACCATTTTCAAGGTCGACATTGTCAACAATCGCCATATCGTCATTGTTAACTTCTAATTCTAAGTCAAACCAGTTCGTCGTTGTGCTTTTTCTTTCAAATCGTATTTTTGAAGACCAGCGGCTTATCTCATTGCGATCATAATAAATTTGTACGCCATGAACGAGTGTTCTCGTGTGAAATTCGCTTAAGCCTTGAAACAGGCTAGAGCTTGGAAGAGCATAGGTTAACTCTCTCGCTTCAGGATCATACTTTGAAAATCTGAAGAACATATCGCCAAAGCACTTGTAGAGAGCAACATAAAAATCTCTTAAAAAATGATTCTGATAGCGACACAAACTTTTAGTCTTGCCGTTGTAGAGCAGGGCCTGGGGCTGATTTATTGTATATTCAATTAGGTTTTGCCAGAAGTTCTTTTGGTTACTTGTATGAAGGCTTGCCTTGTAGGTTTCGACATTTGTGTCGAATGACTCATAAAGCTTTGCAACGAAATCGTAGGCGTCTTTTTTGGTCCTGAAAGTCGAGAGTTTTCCGCCCTGAAAAGTAAACGATCTCAAGAAGTCTGGGGCGTGAATGAGGTTCTCTTCTGGGTCTAGAAAAAGAAGGTTGATCTCAATTTGATTACCTTTTTTTGCTTTGCTCAGATGTACTCTCGCTGTCGCATCAAAAACAGGAATATCGTTAATTGGTACTTCATCGACCGTAACCTCTAGGTACTGATCAGAAACCCCTTGGGCAATTTTGATAAGATCGTTAACATCCAGTCTGGCACTTTGAATCCTGATTTTTTGTACAAGATCCTTTAGTTCGGCAGGCAAGTGGTAACACTGCCCGTTTTGCCAATTGAAGAGATAGAGGTTTTCAAAGAGTGATATTTCTCGTGCAACGCTGTCATCTTCTTTTCTATATTTGAAGCGCAGAAGAGGAAGGCTTTCCATCTCACCGGTTGCATCGTTGAAGTGCTCACTTGAAGTTATTTGAATATTAAGTTTGCCGACCCATATTTCAGGGATAGGGAAATTGACTATTTTTTTGGTGTGAAGAAGGTATTGAAGACTAGAATAGGCTGAATTGGAAGGGGCCCTCTCTAGTTGATGAGGAGCTCCAATAATTGTTCCATATTCGTAGGCATTTACGGCAAAAGTGTTCTCTAGAGGGATCGGAGGGTGAGACATATTCTCCGAAACAGCGTCAAAGTTCTTCTCGTTCATAAGATGAATATGAAAGGTTAGGAAGATGGCCGCTGAGTGGGGGCAGTGGCCAGTATCTGTCCACTTGTGGCAGTCGCAATTAGAAGAGACTGGCCCCTCCGGGGTGTCTTCTAATCTTTTCTTATAGACGATTTTCGTCTCGTGAGTTCTGTCCTCTCGAACAATTCCACTAACAATAAAGTAAGTCTCAGGAGTGCCTTTTGAGAAAGAGACACTGACTCTGGAGAGTTGAAGAAGTCTCTTCGCTTCAGCAATTACGGGTTGCTTGAAATAGTTTTCAGCAACTGCTTGAATATTTTCAGGGACCTGCCATTGACTCATATGAGATCGGTTTCCTTTTACTGTTAGATGGGAAAGCCCCAATTATAGGCGAAAAAGCATTAAAAATCTCTTTATGTTCCATCTTTCTAGCAAGAATAAAAAAACCCGAAGCCTAGACTTCGGGTTCTCAAAAACGATTTTAATTTAATGTGATCTGATAAACTTACTGGTCGCGTTCTCCACCGGGGATAGTTCCCTCTAGATAGGCTTTAAGAAGCTTTGCTCTGCTTGGATGACGAAGCTTGCGAAGGGCCTTCGCTTCAATTTGACGAATCCTTTCACGAGTTACGAAGAAATCCTGACCAACCTCTTCAAGAGTATGGTCTGACTTCTCACCAATGCCGAAGCGCATTCTCAATACTTTTTCTTCTCTTGGCGTCAATGTTGAGAGAACTGCTCTGGTTTGTTCAGAAAGAGTCACACTCATCACAGCGTCAGCAGGTGAAATGATCTTCTTGTCTTCAATAAAGTCTCCAAGAGACGAATCTTCTTCTTCTCCAATCGGAGTTTCAAGAGAGATTGGCTCTTTAGAGATTTTTTGAACCTTCTTAACTTTTTCAACAGGAAGTTCCATTCTATCAGCAATTTCTTCAGGAGTTGGTTCACGCCCAAGCTCTTGAATGAGTTGTCTTTGAGTACGAACCATTTTGTTAATTGTTTCGATCATGTGAACAGGAATACGAATTGTACGGGCCTGATCGGCGATAGCTCGAGTGATGGCCTGGCGAATCCACCAAGTCGCATAAGTTGAAAACTTATAACCACGACGATACTCGAATTTATCAACTGCTTTCATGAGGCCAATATTTCCTTCCTGAATAAGGTCGAGAAATTGGAGCCCACGGTTGGTGTATTTCTTTGCAATCGATACAACGAGTCTGAGGTTAGCTTCAACGAGTCTTGCTTTGGCTTCGTCGGCTTTTCTCTCGCCGTCGAGTATAATTTTGTAAACACGATGAATATCTTCAAACTCCATGCCAGCATCAAGAGAGAGCCTACGAAGTTTTCTTAAGATATCTTCTTGATTACGGATGAGCTGTTCAATCTTGGTGTCTGTCGTGAAAAGATCTTTTGCGAGCTTTCTCTTGAAAACGTCGTCATCTAAGATCTTATCGTAGAGAACTCTATAGTCAGCAAAGTCAGCTACTTCTAAGAATTTAAAGATTCGATCTTGTTGATCATAAAGTTCTCTAAATTGCATGTAGTATTTTTTTACGGGCTCAACAAAGCTATTGATGATCTTTCTGTTAAAAGTTAAGTCCGTAAGAATGACCCCAACTTCTTCCATCTTTTGATCTTGCTCTTTATCAAACTTCTTTAAAGTACCGTCTTCATTCTCAAGGTCCTTGAGAAGGGCACCAATGGTGTCACAGGTCTCAAAGATCGTTTTCATGAACTTGTTGATTTCTCTTGTCGAGGAATCGTCATCAAGGCCGCGCACGAGTTCTTTTGTGAATTCGGCTTGGTTCTCTTGAGACTCTACTTTTGCTTTGAGAGCAACGATTTCGTTTAACGCGTGGGAGGACTTTAGACATGAAAGAATGATCTCTCTTTCACCTGCTTCAATCTCCTTGGCAATGACGACTTCGCCTTCTCTAGTAAGAAGGGCAACTGATCCCATTCTTTTTAAGTAAAGTTTTACTGGATCTGTAGAAGCAGACTTAAGCTCGGCCTTCTCTTCCTTAGATAATGTTTCTTCAATAATTTCAGTACCGTCTAAACGGATGCCATCATCATCCTCTTCGGTTTCCTGATTGTGAATGTCGACCCGTGCTTCTTGGATCGTTTCCATGATTTCATCAACCATCGCTGGATCTACGATACTTACGGGAATGGCGTCGTTAATTTCCTCGGGTGTGAGGTAATTCTGATCTTTCCCTTTGATCAAGAGTTTTGAGAAATCTTTGGAGTTAATAAAGGCGCCAACAACTGACATTGAATCTCCTTAAAAGTTTTTGCCTACAAATTCGCTTAAGCGATTATTTCTTATTCTTCGTTTTTACGCGGACTAAAGAAATCTTTTTATCGATCTCGATGAGCTCGGTGAGGATCTGTTGTTGTTCCTCTTGGGTTTGCGCCAGCGCTTGCCTTTGGTTCAAAGAAATTTTTTGTTCTTTGAGTTGCTGCACTTGCAATCTCTTTTTAATATCAGCTATCATCTGCAGAGCAACTTTCTCATTGAGCGATGTTTCGCGATAACGATAAAGGGCACCGCCAGCGACGGCCGTAATTTCTGCTGATAAATTTTCTTGATTCATTAGAGTCGAAACAACCGATGGGTATTCCGATTCGTCGATCTCGTACATTAAATCTTTCAGCTTTAAAATATACTCTTTTACATCAACATTTCCCACAAAATCAAGGAGTTCGCTAATCTCATCGTTAAGTAGAAGCTCTGGATGTTGGACTAACTCTTGCAGGAGGCTTGTTTCTACCATTGTCAGTTTACGGGTGATTTCTACTTTATCCCTGCCAATCTCGCCAACTTCTAAAAGCTGTTCTGACTCAATATTATGATTAGGGGCAAAATTAGATTTTTGATTATTCTCAAGATAGTCCGTGTAGCTCTTAATAATCGAGCTCGGGTCAGATTGAAGGCCTAACCTCTTCGCCCATGTCACAGCGCGCTCAGTTGCTGAAAGCGTGTTTTTCAAAGGACTTATGACACTAAATACCTTTTGAAGGACTTCGAGCTTTCTTTCGGAGAGGCTCGGCATTTGCTCAGGCATGATTTTTTCTATTTCTGTATCTATAAAGGGCTTAGCTTCATCAATAAGTTTTTGCAAAGCAACAGGGCCTTCGCCGATGAGGTACTCGTCTGGGTCTTTGTATTCACCTAGATCTAGAAAAAGAGGGGTAATGCCTTGCTCCATGAATTGGGCATTAATTCTAGTTCCCGCCTTCCAGCCGGCCTGATCATTATCAAGAGAGAGGATGACATTTTTTGTCATAGAGAGAACTTTGATAAGTGAGCTATCTCCCAAGGCCACGCCCATAATCGCCAGGCTATTTTCAAATCCATTTTTAAAAAGCGCCACTTGGTCCATATTGCCTTCAACGATGATGGCAGTATCTTTCTGCCTTATCGTACTTTTTGCAAGGTGGAGGCCATAGAGGAGGTTTTTCTTATTAAAGAGAAAGGAGTCCAGTGAATTGAGATATTTAGGCTTCTGCTCGTCTTCTATTGCACGAGAGGTAAAGCCAATGACTTGCCCAAACTGGTCCCAAATGGGGAACATAATTCTGTCTCGAAAGGTATCATAGTGGGACTTCTCCCCATAGCTGCTCTTTTTTATGAGACCGACCTCTTCGGCCACCTGAAGAGCAAAATGACGCTCTTTCTCTTCTTTAATTGAAGAAAGGTAGTCAAAAAGAGCTCTGGTATTGGGGGCGTAGCCAAGCTGATAGGTTTTTGCGACTTCGCTTGAGAGGCCTCGATTTTCTAGAAAGTTATTGAAGCCCGGGTGTTTTCCTGTCTCAGCGACTTTTCGATAAAGCTTTGAAGCAGTTGATAACAACTTTTTACCCATTTCAATTTTAGGAGAAGCCTTTCTCTCCTGGTGATAGTCATCAAAGTTCCAACCAAGTTTGTCGCAGATATCGCGAAGAGCATCCATAAACTCGAGATTACGATAGAGCCTTACGAATTTAATGGCATCTCCGCCCATATTGTCGACGAAGCAAAACCACATGCCTCTTTGGTCATTAACGGTTAGGGAAGGGGAGTGATCATCGTGAAAAGGGCAAACAGCAAGAGTTTGGGTGCCTTTTTTGACCGTGTGGACGTAGCGACTGATAACTTCCGAAATAGGAAGATCCTTTATACGACTAATGAGTTCGTCGATTGAGCCGGCCATGTTCGTTTTTTCTAAACCTTTTTAGAGACAAGTTCGAAAGCTTTAATGGTGTCATTCTTCTTTAAAAAAATCTTTTCAAATTTAGTTTGAAAACTTGCGAGGTAGTGATCAGGCCGTTCTTTATATAGGTCTAGCGTGCTTAACTTAATCTCAAAGAGCGCAAGAACTTCAGGATCTTGCATCACTTCGATCATCCATTCACCGTATTTCTGATGATCCGTCTTAACGAAGAGTGTACCACCTGGGCGCAAAACTTTATAGGCCGCTTGCAAAAAAGGAGTTTGAAACAGTCGCTTTTTATGATGTCTTTTCTTAGGCCATGGGTCGGGAAAAAAGTAAAAGAGTCTATCAACTTCGCCTTGCTCAAACATAAACTCAATGCGCTCACCCCGAGCACGAAGATACTTGAAGTTTCTATGAGGATGCTTGGCTAATTTCTTTGCTAATGTGTAAGAGCGCTTGAAACGAAAGTCCATACCCACAAAATTAACTTCTGGGTGTTCTTCGCAAAAGTCGTGCATAAAGTGGCCATAACCAGTCCCGATTTCTACACAAAGGGGAGCTTCTTTTTGAAAAACATTCTGATTCCACTTGCCAACATGGGCTTCAGCCTCGTTATCGCGCATGACAAACTCATCAAACTCCACAAGTTTTTCATGATAAGGATTGCGGTGACTGTATTGAAAGTCAGCCTTGTACATGTGGTCATTTTTGTTAGACTTCTCTTTCTTAGGAGAGTTATCACCTGCGTTAGAATCGTTTTCCATAGCCGCCAAAACTAGCAGAGAGTCACGGACCTTGGCCACCAGTGAAAGTAGCGAAAAGAGAAAATTAAGCCTTAAAGTACTCTTTTATGGCCTGAGCAACAGCTTTAACGTCTAACTCGGTCAAAAAGGGGTTCATCGGTAAGCAGATCGTTTTTCCCGCAAAATTTCGGGCATTAAGATCCTCACCCTCAAAGTGAGATAAGGGGGCTTCTTGAGACATCGTCCTCTCGTAAAATGGCGTGCAGCCAATCTGCCTATCTCTTAGAAAGCCCATAAGCTCCTCTCGTTGCTCAACAGTTGAGAGCTGAATGGGATAGAGGTGCCAACTTGAAAGGCATAGGTACTTCTCTGGAAGTGTTGATACGGGAAGCTCAGCAAGTGCGTCCCTGTAAAAGGCTGCGACGTTTTTTCTCATATTATTAAACTTCTCGATTTCTTTTAGTTTCAGGTGAAGCACGGCCGCTTGCATGTGATCACAACGCGAGTTTCTTCCCATGGCCTGCTCGTCACCTCGCCCGTGATTTCTTTCGACAATGATTTTTTTTGCGAGTTCATCATCATTTGTAAGGATGCACCCTGCATCGCCGAAAGCACTTAGATTTTTGGTGGGATAAAAAGAAAAAGTAACCAAATTGTTGCAGGCACCGACTGGGCCGCCATGCTCATAGTAGGTCCCTTGAGCTTGGGCCGCATCTTCAACAATCGCAATATTATTGTCACTACAAAACTGATTAATCTCTTTCATAGGAGCGGGAAGTCCATAGATGTGCACGGGCATTACTGCTTTTAGATTGTGATCCTTGTGAACACTCTTGAGTGACTTTGGACAAAAAAGCCCTGCAATCGGATCGACATCAATCCATACAGGAGTGCCCCCGACATTTATCACGGCTTCTGCACTGGCATAGAAAGTGATTCCCGGTACACCGACTTTATCGCCTGGCCCGACACCTAGAACTTTGAGAGAGATTTCAAGGGCATCGGTGCCATTGGCGACGAGCAGGCAGTGGCGCGTTCCCTGCATCTCAGCGAATTCTTTTTCAAAAGCTGTATTGTATTCGCCTTCAACAAAGGCGTTATTGTCTATGATCCCAGTGAGTCTTTCTTTGACTTGCTTCTTGAATTCCGCGTGATGGAGATCATGAAAATTATAGAATGAAACGGCCATATCTTAATCCTTTGAAGTGATACAGAACCTCCATATTAACCCCCAAAAGATTGGCTTGCCACAAAGAAAAAAGCCCCAATAAATTGGGGCTGCTTGTCACAATTATTTTAATAGTAATTATTTGTTTTTTGTTTTCTCTAGCATCTGTTCGATAATCATAGCGGCTTTTTTGGCCATTTCTGGATTATTTTTTATTGTTTTTTGAATTTGGCTACGGATGATTTCGACCTCAGATTTCTCTTGTGGAGAATGCTTTGCAGTCGAGGCTTGTGAGGTTGATTTTCCATACAAGCCTTGAAATCTATTCTTTGCGCCCATAATTGTATCTCGCTTTATGCCGCTTGCTCTGGAGTGTGTTTATGATTAGCGACCTTAATCATGTGCTCTTCAATCACTTCATATAATTCAAGTTTAGTATTATGGGGATTCATGTCACCGGGGAGTTGCGAGTAAATGACATCGCCTTTTACTTCTGTAAAAACAAACCAAGTTTCTCCTAGTTTTTGGAAAAGAACTTCGTTTTCAAGATTTGTGATTGTGCTCATGACTCCTCCTAGAGTTTGGACGCATATTCCTAATACTTATAATAACTTTTCGGAGGACTGCGTCAAAACTTTAGACATTTTTTCCCCTAATAAGTGCTTGAAATTGTTTAAAGTTTTGACATTATTTAAGCTGGATTAAAATACTCGGGATGAATCCCCATAAAGTTTGTTACTCCCAGAGCTCGTCCCAACCAAATCTCTCATCAGCTTGAATACCATCTGTGTTTTTACAGTCTTTTAATTCGACTGTTAGGTAGCCTATGTACTCTTTAGTAAGAGAGATTTCATTTTTAAGGACAGGATAAAAAGCTGTCACATCCAATTCATTTATTCGAGTGTAGGCGAAGTCACATTTTCCAGAAATTTTCATGCCATTTATTCTTGTACTGGTGCCGCTATTGATTGCTGCTATTAGATTTTGGGCCTTTTGAATTAAAGACTCCTCTTCCTGAAATTCAGCTTTTAGAGAGAGGCCAACTAAGATTTTGCCCTGGCCGCTTCCAACTGAAATTCCACCTGAATAGGTTGAAAATAGACAGACTAATGCTACAAGACTAATAAATGGCTTCATATTTTTGGCTCCGTGAGAGGAAAAAGTTGAATATTAAGTTGAAAAACATCGGAAGCATCGTCGAGCTCGTCAGTCATTTCATTTATTTCACGCCTGAAACTTCTCATTTTTTCTTTCAGACTTTCCAGAGTTTTCAAATTCAAAGGAATGGTTGCGCCGTTAAACTCTCTTAAGCGCCAGTCTCCATTTTCTAGATAGTCTGAGGCTAGAGCAATCATATTTTGGTGATACGGGACTGCAGCTAAAGAATGAATCTCGTCACTTGTGTCTAGAGCGCCATTGGTCTGACGAAGACCAACGTGTACGTCGTACTCTAAAAGACCTATTCTGATGAGATCATTGATGGCTTTTTCTATATTAGCGACTGAAATTCTTTTGATTAGTTTTGAAGCAATCCAGTTCGGATCGGCATTAAAGCCCTTGATACCCACTAAGACATAGATGGCCACGTAATGCCATTTACTAAGGAAGTTAAATTGCTCTTTACCTAAAACGGAGAGACCCTTCTTCTTCTTCTCACCCAATATACTTTTAAAAATTTCAACTTTTTTAGAGTTGCTTTCTTCTTGGTCATATTTAACGAGTAATTCAAAAAAGTAGCCTTCATTCTTGTCTTTAAAACCAAGTGCTTTGATATATTTACTGAGGGTCTTTTCTGTAAGGTTTCTTTTTCCGTCGACGACCAGTTTAAAGTGACTGGGGGAGCTGATCTGCGCTTTTCTTGCAAAGAACCGATAGCTAAAGTCTTGAGATTTTTCCTTCTTAGCATTGTAGAAATCTTTTAGGAAAAGTCTGTAATTGAGATACCTTCGAACTTGAGGAATTTCAAAAGCTGTTTGCATTGAGTTAGGCTTCCCTTTAATTAATTGGATAAAGTGGCTTAAAACACTAGGGTAATGAATGGCCAAGTCTGACGTCAATAAGTCTGGGCTTGCTTCACTAATAGTTGTTCTACTTTCTCTCGATTTTGCCTGAATACGAGTCTTTAGCTGATTTATTTTGTCCCTAATTATGTCTTCGTTTATACGATGCCCAATGAATACTCTCTTCTGAGGTGGGTACAGTAGAGATAGCTTAAGTACTTTTAAGGCGTGATAAATCGCCAATTAAGGGCTATTCGCATATGCTGTTGCGCCTTGTCGTGTATCCATATGGATACACTTTTTTATAAAAGCGACTTCAATTATTGGACCAAATGAATCTGGAAAGATAAGTTTTCTTCCAGAACAGATTAGTGAAAATCCCGGGTCATGAGTCTGAACTTAAAAAATGGAATTTGAATTTAACTCAATCAAGGAGATTACGAATGAAAAAATTAATCGCAGCCGTTGCATTATTAGCTAGTACTCTTGCTTTTGCAGGAACAAGTGTTGTTTGGGTACGAGGTGATTCAGCTTCTCAAGTAGAAAGAGAAATGAGAAACAGAGTTTCTGAAATCAACAGAGGAACTTACAGAGTTTCTGGTTGTAACAACCCTAAGGTTTACGGAGCAAGTGATGTTAAAAAGAGCTACAGAGTAAACCGTTTTGGTGAGCTTGAAGTTCAATACACAGCAACAATCAAAGTAAGCTGCACAGGTGGTCGTTAATAAGAATTTAAATTGATCATATTGAATTGAAGCCTCCTTCTGGAGGCTTCTTTTATTTTAATAGCGACTTTGAATACCGATAAAGGCAGACCAGTGGGCGGTAAAGGGAATGTAAACCGTATCTTGTTCAGAGCCTTGCTCATTCCAAAAGCCTGAGAGGGTTGACTCCGTGGAGCTTCTTAAGTTCTGCGGTAGATAGAATTGAATATCCATCCCAGCGACAAAATCTAAGTTTGGAATTGCTGTTTTTAATTGATAAAAAGAAGCGACTCTTGGACTTAAGGCAACAGAGCTGAATAAGCGCTGCTCTTCAAAGCCATTAAAGTCTACTTGTTCAACAGTGTTTCTCGTGTAGTTTAGGCTGACTGAACCTAGAACAGACACAGTACTGTCTGTTGAGCGCCAAACATCATAGCTAACAAAGGGACCGATTCCTAATTGAGATTTAATCTCTTTTGCCCTTCTTCCATCAAAAAGTTCGAACTTAGCTAAAGAGGTCCAGCCGTGAAAAATCCCTCCAAAGTAAAACCGATCCTTCTTATCCCAGTCAGCTTTTCTTCCATAGGAGAGGTTGAATCCATAGCGGTTGGAGAAGTCTTCTTTCTCTAAAACTTCGTTGTAATTATAATTACTCCTGAGGTCTGGGCCGGCGCTGGCACTTATGACCGCTCGGTACTTCTCTTTTTTAACGAGAGGATATTTCTCTGGAAGTGGTTCTTCTAGGCGATAATCATTTGGATCGGGATCAAAAGGAGATATATTTTGAGAGAACTCTCTTCGATCATTGGTAATCAGTTTAACGTAATACTTTGAGATGTAGGCTCTTTGACCGCTGTTATCTTTAGTTTCGTAATAATCTTCATAATCAATGATGGCATTTTTATTTTGATTGAAGTCATCATTTTCATCATAGATAACATCCAAAGGCCCATCGGAAAAATGCTTGTTATGGATATAGATTTTATCACCCTTTCTCGCATACTGAATGACCTTACTATCAATTGACTCTTGGTGAAATAAGGGAGCTTCTAAGGTTGTGATAATTCCTTGTCCTGCCTGAAGCGGCAGAGTAAAAAAATTAAAAAGCAAAAAATAGAATGTTCTTTTCATGATTAAAGTATCCAATCAAATTTGTAGCTAAGGTAGACGCCAAAACCAACGACTTGGCCTTTGAGGGCTTCATTTTGTAAAAACTCGCTCGTTTCCTTCACGCTAGAGCGGCTCCATCGATAGTTAACACCAAGTGTGTAGCTTCCCCCTGAGAAATCGATTTCTTTTTCAAGCTCGAGTTGAAGACCCATAGTTGAAAACTTATGAAAGTCAGGATCTTTTTCTGATTCGTGAAAAATAGATTTAAAGACGTTCAGATGCATATTCCATCTCGATTCGTCTTTTTTCCAGAATGTTCTCATAACACTAGGACCTGCAAAAAGGCCTTGCCAAGTTACCGTACCTAAAGTGGGATCTTCCCAGAAACCGAAGTGATAATTAATATTAAAACCGAATTGAACGGGAAAGCGGTTAGAGACGAAGTAGTTTTTGTTTTGAAGGATATTCGCTTGCGCTGTTTGCTTAGTTCCTCGATAAATGGTCGGGAAATAATCAGAGCGGATCGATTCAAAGTGATAACTAAAATAGTGCCTAAACCTTGTCTCAGTATCGACGATATTGTAGTCAGTCTTATCGGTGTAGACGATGGCCGGGTTAATGTCTGGATGAAGGGCTACCTCTTGCTCTATATTTATCGCATTATAGGTTTTGGTGGTGTAGCTCTCTTTCCCATCCTTATTTAATATTGTTACGACTTGAGATCCTGCGATTTTCTCGAGAGCTTTGACGATAAGAGGTCTTTTTACTTTGTATATCTCATCGCTGTTAATTTTACGTAGAATTGATCCGACCTTCAGCTGAGCAGTATAAGGTTCGGGGTTTACAGTTACTTTTCTTTTTTTGAAGCGAGGCGGATTGAAAAGGCTTTTTCTGTATTCTTTATTTTCTTCTGAGAGCTCATCGACAACTTGAAATTCAGCGTCGGTCTTTTCTTCAATATCGATAAAAACAGACTCTTTAGCATCTCCCGCATTGATCAAGAAATCATCGAGCTCATCTGCATACGAAACTCTATGAGAAAGTGAAAAGGCCATGAGAATGAGGAGAAACAATCCTTGCTTCAATTTCTTTATCCTTAGTTGCGGTCGTCCTGACTTATCCATTGTATCAAAAAACCCTGTTTAAGGGGTATTTTGACGGTCGTATTTTAAAATATTGCCCTTCTTTATGGGCAGTGAGCGTGAAGACTATTGAATTATGGAAGAGGATTTTAGGTCCTGATACAAACTTGCTGCACTGCTTTTTTTTGCTATTCTTAGGAAAGGCTTTTTGCCTGACGGAGGTTATTGATGAAGCTGATTCATTTGCATGAGAGATCGAATATCATCGAGCCACTATTTATCGAGATTTTGGGTCAAAAAGTAGCCTATGTTTGCCAAACAACTCCCAGCCTTGCTCACAAGGCTCCCCTTATCATTCTTGGTGGTGCCTTCGAGGGTGTTGAGAGCCTTGACTATGAATTAAACCAGATAGCTAAAGACATGCCTGTTTATTTAGTCGACTTACCTGGTCTAGGATCAAATCTTGAGAGTTCCCATGATATTGATTACGCCCAATATTCTAGAATATTAAAAGCCTTTCTCGACGGGCAAGGAATCGACAAGTGCTCCATCGCGGCACTTTCCTACACCTCATCAATAGGCTACTTTTTCGCGTCACAATTTCCCGACAGGATTCTAAAGCTGATGATTGGTGGAATCACAAAAAAGCTGAGAGAGTCAGTTAGTGTCACATTAGAGGAGTCTATCAATCTTCTAACAATAGATCATAAAGAGCGCTTTGCTTCTAGTGTGGCCCTCAATCTCATGAACTTCAGTCAGAGGCACAATGTTTCTAAGTCCGAAGATTTGAAAGAGAATCTCTATCAATCTCTGATTGGCTTAAGCAGCGCTGAAAAAGAAAAATTTAAAACTATGAATGCTAGGCTTATGGATGCTGAGAATCTTCCTAGAGCCCCTCAATGCCCGGTTCTCATCGTTGGGGCAGAGTTTGATAATTTCATGACCCCTTATGAATGTTACGAAGTGGCCAACTCCTGCCCTGATTCAACTTTTGTTGTGATTCAGGGGGCAGACCATTTAGTAAGCCTTGAGAAAAAGGATGTGTTGGTTAGGCTCTATAGGCGTTTCATGGCCGACCAGCCCCTAAATAGAATGAAAGACATAGAGGTTTTTCAACGAAGTGAATTTCCAAGAGAGAGAATCAGAATGGAGCCTCGCTGGCTTTTAAATGATGTTGGCTATCTCGATTCGGGCAATGGGGTTTTTGTCCCTATTAACATTGTAGATATTAATAATGCTGGTTGCCGACTTTATACTTCTTTTAAAGACCATCGCTCCTTTAGGCGAACTAACAAGTTTCTTCTTCATCTCCCTGAAGAAGAAATAAAGATGGAAGTGATACTTTTTAAACAGGCGGATAACGGGCACTTTCGCGGAATATTTCAGCATCAAACTTTCGATAGTAGCGCTAAGTTTGAAGGCTTTATCGATAAAGTCGCAATAAGTTGTTCTTCAGCTTACGCTGCCTAAATAAATATTTAAGGTGACTTGGGTGGAGTTTTCTCTTGGGGCCCTGAGTCATCTTGAGCTACACCCGAAGAAGAGGGGATGGAAATTCGTCTTCTTCGGGTGTTTTTCAGCTCTTTGTGGGCCGTGTCATTCGTTGTCACCCTGTGTAGATAAGTGATAAGTTCAAAGTCCTATGCAGGATATTATCTACAACATTGCTATTGGTTTTCCGGGCTTCTTGTTTGCCATCGTTTTTCACGAATGGGCGCACGCGAGAATGGCCCTGTATTTTGGCGATGAAACTGCCATGCACCAAGGTAGACTAAGTCTCAATCCAGTGGTGCACGCTGATCCGATTGGTACCCTGCTTTTTCCCTTAATTGGAGCTGTTACGGGTGGAGTTATGTTTGGTTGGGCCAGGCCGGTTCCAGTAGATCCAAGACGATTTAAAAATCATAAATCAGGCGTCTTTTGGGTCAGCTTTGCGGGACCCCTTGCCAATATTATTCTCGCCATAATCTCAGCTTTTGCTTTCGCCATACTTGTGACTCAGGTGTCTCCAGACTTTACCTACTTTAAAGTTCTTCAAGGAATGCTTAGGGCCTCCCTTCTCATTAATCTCGTCCTCGCTGTATTCAACCTTCTACCCATTCCACCACTAGATGGATCAAAGATGGTCACAACTTTTCTTGATTACAACCAAGCAAGAAAATACGAAGAGCTTGGACGCTATTCATTTATTTTAATTTTAGTTCTTTGGATGACGAATGCATTGAGCTATTTAATGATGCCGGCCCTTTTTCTGGGACAGCTTATTTTGAATTTGTTTTTAACTATTTTGGGCTAGGGAAGGTACCAGTATGCTTGATACGACCATTCAGGTTAAGACAGACCATTTTGACGGTCCATTAGGGCTGCTGCTTCTTCTCGTTCAAAAAGAAGAGATGGATGTTAGAAAACTTGATCTTACTAAAATCACGCAACAGTATTTAAATTATCTTTCTCAAATGCGAGATTTAAATTTCGATGTTGCCGGTGACTATCTCTTTTTAGCTGCAACATTACTGCTGCTTAAATCGAAAACTGCAATAACCGAAGACGAAGTGGGCCGCTTGAAAGAAGGGGCGGATGGAGAGCTTAATATAACCTCCGAGTCTGAGCTCGTTAGACGTTTAGAAGAGCTTCAGCACTATCAAAAAATGGGTGAACTCTTATGGGCGCTTCCTAAAAAAGGTCACGAAGTCTTCGTTAAGCCAAAAATAAACAGAAAAACAATTGTTAATTCAATCCTTGTGCCGATGGAAGTTCAAAAACTTACGACGGCGATGACAGACTTTATTATCAAGGAAAAACGTAAATACACCGTAGTAAGAAGAGATAAGCTCTCGATTAAAGAAAAGCTAGAGTTTCTTAAGAATCATCTTAAAGAAGGCGAAAAGACAAATTTTGAGTCTTTACTTGAATCTGATGGTGGCAACAACGTTGATAATGTGGTTATTACCTTTATCTCTTTACTAGAACTCGCGAGACTCAAGAGGTTAACTGTTTTTCAAAATGAAGGCTTTGGCACTATCTATGTTGAAGTCGTAAAATCGCTAGAAGACTTCGACGTTGAGAGTGCAAACGGCTTTGAAGAAGAAGAAGGCAACGATACTCCCTCAGAAAAAGAGCTTGGAGATCAATTGATAGAAGCGACAAGCAGAGCAAAACAAAATGAAAATGCAATAGAGCAAGATGCTGCATCTGAGACTTTACATTAAGCACTTACATTAGGTAGAGACATGGAACACACAAACGAAACCGAAGAAAATAATATTATCAGTAGTACGGTAGAAATACCGGAAACAGCCGCACTGGATAGTAAGGAAGGTTTGAGAGCTGAAAATGCCACAGACTCAGTCGACTCAATTGAAACTGAAAACTGTACGCAAATGAGCGAGACTCCTTCACAACAACAGAGAACAGAAGGTGAGGATGAAGATTCCGAGGAATGGGATCTTCATCCTCAGCTGCCTTCTGCTGAGAACCTGCTTTATCCCGGTCAGGATCTGCTCGAAATGGAACTTGAGTTTCTTGACGACGAGAAGCAGGAGGATCAATTTTGGCAAGCTCGAACTGGTTTGAATTTTGATAGTCTATGCGGAGCTATTGAAACGGTTATTTTTATGAGCGACAAGCCTGTCGCTATCAACAAAATAAAAGCTCTTATTGACGAAGATATGCCCTTGAGAGTGATTCACGAGTCTCTCTCTCGCTTGCAGGCCGAGTACGAAACTAAGCACCACGGTCTTCGTCTCGTAGAGGTTGCTGAGGGTTATCAGTTCAGAACGAAGGCTACCTATTCTAAATACGTTCAAGATCTCTTTAAAGTGAATAGTCTTGTTCTCTCTCCAACGGCCTTAGAGGTTCTCGCTATCATTGCCTACAAGCAGCCGGTTGCAAAAACTGAAGTTGATAAGATCAGGGGCGTAGATTCTGGTCACATCGTTAGAGGACTTATTGACAAGCGCCTCGCTAGAGTTGTTGGACGTTCCGATGAGATGGGCAGACCTGTTCTTTATGGAACCACCCCAGAGTTTCTTGAGGTATTTAACCTCGCTAATATCAGTGAACTTCCCAGCGAAAGTGAATTACAAGAATCCATTGAAAATAACGTTGGAAAGATTTCTGATATTAAAAATATTGTTGGGGATGGGGATAAGGCGCGGTTTGTTTTTGACGATATCGATGAGTTAGACAGTCTGGCCGCTTCGATCAAAGAAATTGCAGCTGATACAGAATTTACAAATGCTTTGAAGACTAGTGAAAAGCAAAAAATGAAAGGGGAGACGGGCGAGGATAGGCCTCAGACTGCCTTTGATATTCTAGAGGACTACGTTTCCAAGCAAGTAATTATCAACGTTAATAATGAAGCTCAGGTCTCAGAGATGATGAGCGACTCTGCCGACCCCCAGGTGATATCGGACTTCTCCAAAGGCCCTTTCAACACGCCAGAGCCCGTAGAAGATAATGAAGATGACTTTCAAATGATTGATCTTGATACAGGCTTACCAATTGAGATGAATGAAGAAAATGATCACGAGCCTGACTCTCTATCAGGAATGGATCTTCTCATCTCTGATGAAGACGAAGCGCAAGAGCTTTCGAGGGCTTTGGATGAGGCTTTTGAGCGCTTAACGGGTAACTCTTTAGATGAGGGAGAGTTGGGGCTAAGAGATCAGAGCTTGGATGAAAAAGAAGGTGAGCTCTCGGCCAAAACGCAAGAGATGATCGAGAAGGCCCGTGCTATGGATTTTGATTTAGAGTTTATGAAGGACATCAAGCCGGAAGCTCAAGAAAATCAGGAAGATAGAGACTAATAAGAATTACCTAACCCATTGACCAAATGGGTTAGGCTCGTTATGTTGCGAGCCTTATCATTTAAATACTCAAATAAACCGTCGAGAGATGGATTGGAGAAATCATGACAACACAAAATCTTGTGCGCCTACAAAAAGTAATTGCTGATGCTGGTATAACCTCTCGACGAAAGGCGGAAGATTTTATTTTGCAGGGAAGGGTCGAAGTTAATGGCGAGTTGATCCGTACTCTGGGAACTAAAGTAGATCCCGATAGCGACGCTATTGCCATAGACGGAGAAGCTGTAGATACCGGAGCAGTTGAAAAAATCTACCTACTCTTACACAAGCCTCGTGGGGTAATGACAACTCTAAATGATCCTGAAGGACGAAAGACTGTGATGGATTTTGTTCAAGACGTTACCGAAAGAATCTATCCAGTAGGAAGACTTGATTATCTTTCTGAGGGGCTTCTTTTAATGACCAACGACGGAGAAGTTGCCAATACGATTATTCATCCCAGAGAAAATATTAATAAAGTTTATGAAGTAAAAGTCTTTGGTGCAGTGACAGCGGAGATTTTAAAGAAGTTAAGAAATGGTGTCCGCTCTGAAGTTGGCTTTCTAAAGCCAAAATCTGTCAGAGTAATAAGGCAGCTACATGCAAAAACGTGGTTGGAGTTTCGCTTAACGGATGGGCGAAATAGAGAGATCAGGAGGCTTTGTGAGGCTTGTGGTCTAACTGTCGACAAACTCAAGCGTATTGCAATTGGTGGTTTAACTGTTGAGGGAATTAAGCCAGGTGGTTACCGGGTTATGACTAAGAAGCAACTTCTTAATGTGATCGGCTTAAATACTGATGGTACTCTTCAGAGAGAAATTGAATATGATTCTCCAAAAAAATCGGTCAATCTTCATATGAAAGGTGCGCAAGGATGTAGCCCGGCCGATAATCGTGCCTTCAGTCGCTTTAGAAAAGATACATACTTTGAGACAATCAAAGAGATAGACGAGAAGAAAAAGCGAGAAACACAAGAGAAGAAAGAAGCTGTCTATAAAGAAAGAGAAGAGAAGCATCAAAAGAGGCAGTTTAAGAAAAAGAAGCGTCTTGCAAAGAAAGCGGACGCGAAAGCCTCTGTTCACGCCCAAATTCTAAAGTGGTAATTTTTAGCCTCACATCATGTGAGGCTAAAACTAGTTGTCGTAAGAGACGACTTTAGCCTGAGACATATGGTCTTGAAGAACGTCCATTGAGTATTCCAAAACTTGCTGGGCGTAGGGGATATCGCTTTGCTCCATATCGCCTACGAAGTTCGCTTGCTTAATGAGGCTCGCGCACATTCTGATCGCCTCTGCAGCACCATCGAAGTACTCGCTTTCGTTGTCAGTCATTAAGACGTGGTTAAGTAGGTTGTTCATCGTCTTGATCATTCGTATTTGAGCCTGGCTCAACTCGGTGGCGTCAATTTCGATAAAAACTTTTTCCGTCTTTTTAGAATTCTTAGTCATGTCTTTAACCTCGTCATAATCTTAAATACCTGGTGCATCCAGGGGACATATTTTCCTTATCGTTCAATAGGCCAATGATTTTAGGAATTTAAGCTGGAGTAAAACTCTTTATTTTCAGATGAGGGAAACATCCCGTTATATTACTGGACATTCACGATCGTTTAATATAACTTCTCCCTCAGTGAAGTACTTGATATTTCACCATCTAACGCGGGATGGAGCAGTCTGGTAGCTCGTCGGGCTCATAACCCGAAGGTCGTAGGTTCGAATCCTGCTCCCGCAACCATTTTTCTTTCAAATAAATTTAGTTATGTGTCCAAGTCTTGCCTCTGTGAGACCAAATTATCTTTGTATTGGCGAAAGCGTACTAAATGGCCCTCATATCCAACCTATTTAATCCACCATGATCATCTTGTGAGTTTAGGCGAAGAAACGGCAGGTAAGTCCTCGTGATTGTTAACTTTGTATCTTTTTTAAATCTGATAATATTAAAGCAAACATAAAAGGATGTGGTCATTAACCAGAAAGTTTCAAGTCGGTACATTAAACCAATTGATGGCCTTAGAGCGCTATCGATTATTCTCGTTATTTTCTTTCATTCAAATTTATTTGTAGGGTATTGGGATAACCATTCGGTGGCCTTCAACGTCTTAAACTCCTTTGATGCCGGAGTAAGTTTTTTCTTTTTAATCTCGGGCTTTTTAATTACGGGAATACTTGTCGATACGAAACAGGTAGATGGGTTTTTTAAAAAATTCTATGCGAGAAGGTTTCTAAGGATATTTCCTCTCTATTATCTTATTCTCATCTTTGCCTTTTTAGTGGTTCCTCAGTTTGAGCATCCTCGATTAGAGAAGTGGTCCAACGTTGAATCATCTTGGTATTGGTTATTCCTGTCAAACTACTACATTGCTCTGAAAGGACAGTTTCAGCACGGGCTTGTGGACCTGTCATGGTCTCTCTCAATAGAAGAGCAGTTTTACATGCTTTGGCCTCTCGTCGTTTTCTACCTGAAGCCCAGAAATATCTTTAGGGTTTCTATCTTTTGTATTCTGTTTTCCCTGAGCCTAAGAGTTCTTTTAAAGGTCAATGGCGTCGGTGACTTGGCTATTCATGTTTTTACATTTACCAGGTTAGATGGCTTGTGCTTGGGCGCTATCTTAGCTTTAGGTTATAGAAAGATGGTAAAGCTTCCTGATCTTTCTAAGGTTCCTTACTTGATTGGAGTCATTCCTCTCATAATTCATTATATCTTGATTTTAAGGACTGATTCCTTCTCCCTTTTTCTTAGAGGAACTCTTTCTTATACATTGGTGGCCTTCTTCTTTGCTTTTATTTTTATGAAGGTCATTTCATCTGAGAAAACAATTTTTAATAATCCCCTCCTCATAATGATTGGTAAATATAGCTATGGTATTTACCTAACCCATTATCCGATAGCGTCTTTCTTGAAGCCGGTAGTCAGTAGTATACTAGAGAGCAACTATAGTACTCTCGGAGTAATATATTTATTGCAACTAGCTTACAGCTCTGCTGTTCTTGTTATTAGCCTAGCTGTTTCCTTCTGTATTTTTCACGCTTATGAAAAGCATTTTTTAAAACTAAAAAAATATTTCGCATACTAAGGTTAAATGGAAAAAAATGACCAAATAATGACTTCGCCCCTTTTGATCAACCTATTGTTGGCATTGTTCTTTATTCAGATTTTCTTAAATTTCATTGGTTCTCCTCTCGTAAAAGTCGTCTTTGCTGTCATTTCAATCGCCACATTCGTATGCGTGTTGACTCAACCATTCAAAAAAGCAATTTGGATTCTTCTTATCTTTTCAATTTTTGAGGGTCAGGGACGAATTGTTTGGGGATATCACCCTGCCTTTCGGCTAATATTCGATATTTTGTCCCTAATTTTAGTGATGAGGGTCATCATTCAAAACAAAAAAATAATAGATCAGAGATACTTTTCTAAATTGACCATTATTTTCCTAACCCTTCACTTTTCTTGGTGGGTACTAGAGCTCTTTAACCCAAGCGGGGCAGGCTTTTTCGCCTCCTTCATTACGGCGAAGTATTATATTTTTCCTTTCTTTCTCTTAATGGCTTTCGTCTCCGAGGGCGTTGCCATAAAAGAATTATTTGCTCAAAAAATGATTGTCATCATTTTTATTATGATGATTTTAATAAGCTTACTTTGTTTTCATCAGCAGGAGATGAAAAATGAGCTAATGACAAAAGTCAGTCCTTACTACCTCAGCTTATTTGCAAAGTTTAAAGAATTTACAGGAGAGCGATTTCGACCGTGGGGGACATCCCATTCCCCTGGGGGAATGTCGATCTTTAATTATCTTCTTGTTCCCTTATTCTTCCTTTTTGATCCAAAGGTTCTAGCGAAGACAACTCCCATAAGAATCATCTTGAACGGGCTAAGCTATGCCTTTATTTTACTATCCTTTGCCGCTTGTTTTCTTTCTCAAGTTCGTTCCGCTTTTTTTAAAATGATTCTCATTTTTGCTTCTATATATTTACTTCGCTTTCTGACTTCTAAATTTAAACTGAAACAAATTGTCGTAGGTCTTTTAGCTTTAGGTGCTTTGGGCGCCTATTCTCCGAATTTTATCGATCAGGACTTTTTCTCAGGTGCTCTTGGGCGTTTTGATCAGCTCTCCAACGAAGGTGTCGCTTCTCAGCGAAGTGGGCCATTAGAGGTCTACAGGCACTTAGTTGAGAAGGTTGAATATCCCTTCGGCTATGGGCCGGGTATGACGACAGGTTATAGTTTGGCTTTTCAAGAAAAAAGAGATGAGAGAGTCTACACGGGAGCCAAGCACTCCGATTTTTGGTCCTTAGATAATCTCTATGTGTTTCTTTTTTTGGAGCTAGGAGTAGGTGCTGTCTTTTACATCGGCTTTTTATTCTCAATTTTATCTCGCTTATTGATGAGTACGATAGACCTCATAAAAAGAAGAGATACTGGCTCCAATGAAATTATCATCGCCTTTTGTACGACTTTTGTTTTAGTGATAGGGGATTGGGGGGCGGTTTCGATTCCTTTTAACCCAATCAGTTTCTCGTTATGGCTATGGGCCGCGGTAGGTCTGAGAAGTATTAAGCAGGAGTCAGAGAAGGCATAGAGATTGAGATAAACGCTGAATCAAAAAAAGGGAGGCTATAAGCCCCCCACAATCTTATTATTCTAGTAGTTCGTGAAAATCAAATTCGGGAGTCTGCTTCACGCCAAGTCCAGAGCCAGGTAGCTCTCTGAGCGAGTAACCCATATATTTGCTGTAGTCACGATCAATTTGATTTCTTAGCGCTTGAGAAGCTCGATACCATTCCCACTTTTCATTGTCTTGTGAGCATGTTGAAAGTTCATCTCCACTGAGGCCCCATCGCAATTCAGGGCAAATGTAAGGATTGAAAGAGAACCCAAAGAGTCGATCAATGGCCTCGTCGAGATTCATCGTTCGTATCTGCCCATTAGACTTTTTGATGTTGAGCTTACACTGGGCACTTGAATTTTTATAAACCTTCTTGAGGTCATCTCTGAGATTGGCTCCCTGATAGTCTATAGTGAAATTAGGCGCCTCTCCTACACCAATAAACGAAGCTGTCGTGTTATAAATCTCTCGAACAGAAGCCTTCAGTCGAGCGTCTCTTGAGGGAGTCGAGTATGTTTCCCATTCTCCGTCTGTTCCGTAGATATTTTCGGGGAGAGATCCAGGGTGAGATTTTTGGCTTACATTGTCGGTAACGGCTTTTTCTACTGAAGCGATTCTATCTTCAAAGTCACGACAAAGATCAGCGAACATAACCTGAGCCTCTTCTATCGGGTTGATTGTCATTCCATTGAGAGAGAGCCTTGCTCTTACAAACTGAGTAAAGGGAAGATCTGTTCCATTAAAATTAAAGTCGACTTTTCTCCAAGATGTTTCACGGTCGTTGTCCGTTCCAAAGAATTGCTCAAGGCTGAAGTCTTGTAATGAGCTATTAGGCGTTGGAATATAGTCAGAGCCACTCAGACGGTAGGGTCTAAATTTGACGAAGCCAGCACCTCTATTGATTGGGCTTCTTGAGAATTTTTCACCGTAGGCGATATAAGTGATCGAATTGTCTGGGTGGGCATCAATAAGATAAATTTTTCCAGACTCCGTTACTTCAGCAACAATGCCAATGTGGCCGGCCGGATCGTAGAGCACTGTACCCGGAGCAATCGCTTGCCTCGTGATCTCTACTGGATAAGTGTCTCTGAATACGGAACCTTTATCGAAGAGTCCACCATGAACTCGAAAGATTGCCGTAGAAACTGAGCCTACAACTTCATTGAGGACGGTATTGATACTATCGCCTTGTCTGACTTTTCTAAGACCAGTAATCTTGTTTCCAGTTCTTGAGTAGCGAATATCTTTTCCAGCTAGCTTTTGGAGGTCTTCAAGTTGGTCTTCAAGTTGCTTAAATCTTCTTTTCACTTCTCTAGGGCGCGAGAAAAATGAATAACTGTCATATTCTCTTTTAGCTGCGTAGTACTCTTTTCTTACAGCGTCTAACTGAGGGCTATAAAAGGTAACACCTTGAGGAAAAAGAAAGGGTAGTTCTCTCATGAAGGCAAAGTAGCTTCTAAGAACATAAGGAAGATCAGCACAGTCAGCGAAAATATTCCTTAGGCTTCTAGGGTTATTTCGAAAGAAGAGGGGATTCGCTTTAGGATTCTTTATGCAATTATCAGCGGTTGTACAAACACCGGATTTAATAGCGGCTCCCATATTTTGAATAAACTCAGAAAAAAGTGCCTCTTCAGATGCATCCCACTGCCGTGAAATTCTCCAATTGAGTTCTCTTGCAATAGATAACTGTGACATGCTTATCATAATGATAAGTGAGATCGCTTTGATCATGGTTTCCCCCGTTGAATGAATTGGTTTTTAATATCGGTTTCAGGGGGGGGAGTCTAGCTCCCTTGTAAAAAAGACTAGGATTAATAGTTTATACGGCCGATCTCTTCTGCTATTCTATTGCTGTTTAACGTTTTCAGTTGAAGGTAAAAGCATGGGAAAAAAAGTTATTCTTTCAGGTTCCACGGTCACAGGAGATTTGACTCTTGGAAACTATATTGGAGCGATGAACAATTGGAGAAAGCTTGCAGATGACTATAATTGCCACTACTTCCTGGCCGACCTTCATGCACTGACGTCGGCCCAAGATCCAAAGCTATTACAGGAGAGAATTTTTAGTTTCTTTGCTCAATATCTAGCTTTAGGGCTCGACCCTGAAAAAAATACAATCTTTGTTCAATCTCATATTCATGAACATGCCGAGCTTGCTTGGATATTGACTTGTCTGACGCCGATGGGAAATTTAAATCGGATGACTCAGTTCAAAGAGAAGTCGCAACAGACTAAGAACGTAAATGCTGGACTCTTCTCTTATCCAGTCCTGATGACGGCAGACATCTTACTTTACAGCGCCGACCTCGTTCCTGTTGGGGAAGATCAACGTCAGCATATGGAGTTGTGTCGCGACATCGTTGTCTTTTTTGAGAATCGCTATGGAGAGGGTATCCTCAAGATGCCCGAAGCTTACATTGGCAAGCAAGGGGCAAGAGTTATGTCTCTACAGGACGCAACGAAGAAGATGAGCAAGTCTGATGAAAATGAGAAGAACTTTGTCTCAATCATTGATTCACCTAAAAAGATTGGAAAAAAAATCAAGTCTGCCCAGACAGATTCAGACACGGTGGTTAGTTACGATCCCGAAAATAAAGCTGGGCTCTCAAACCTTCTCACAATCTATTCAGTGCTAAGTGAGAAGCCCGTAGAAAAAATTGTGCAAGACTACCAGGGGAAAATGTATGGGCATCTAAAGGCTGATTTGGCCGAGCTTGTGATCGAAACTTTAGCGCCAATTCAAAGCTCCTATCACGACTACATGAAAAATAAAGACTATCTAGAAGAGCTGATGAAGAAGGGGGCCTTAAAGGCTCGGGCCCGGGCCCAGCAAACCTTGAAAAAAGTATATGAAACGACTGGCCTAATTTACAGATCTTAGTAAAGATTACCCAAAAAATTAGATATATTGTAGTCTATGGGAGCAGCCGTTGGAGGATTCTCTATGGAAGATGATTATAGTTATCCCATTGATAAAGTTGATAAGCTGATTTTGAAAAGCCTCTTAGAAGATTCTAGACGATCTTTTCAAGATATAGCGCGAGAGCTTATTGTGTCTGGCGGAACGATTCATGTTCGAACAAATAAATTAAAAGAAGCGGGGATCATTAAGGGATCTAAAATCGTTGTGGACTATAAGCTGCTAGGTCTTGAAGTCACATCCTTCATCGGAGTTAATCTGAATAGCGCAAAGGATTACCATACAGTGCTTCCCCAGCTTGAGAAGTTTTCTGAGGTAACGGAGGTCTACTTTACTACCGGTCAGTACTCTCTCTTTATAAAAGTGGCAGCGAAGAATACTAGAGACCTTCATCTTTTTTTAATTGAGAAGCTCCAAAATATTAGAGAGATTCACTCGACTGAAACGCTTATCTCCTTAGATAATCCTATTAATCGTGATCCTGCTATTCCATAGTTTTGAGGGTCATTTGTGATAGGGATGAGATTGAAAAATCGTTTGAGCTCGATAGAGCTGCTCTATCAAAGTCAGTCGCGCCAGCTTATGGGGCAGGGTAAGTGGTGATAAGCTTAACTCCTCTGGGTACATGTCGTAGAGTATTTGACCGTGGCCGGCGGCACCACCGATAACTAATATGATAGATCCATGCTCAAAAAGCGAAAAAAGCCACTTTGAAAACCTTGGGCTATTCAGTTTTTTGCCTTTTTCGGTTAACAGAACAATCTGCATATTCTCAGTCTTTTGAAGAGCTTCAATTTTTTTTAGAACATTCTTGGCTTCGAGGCTTAGATTTTCCTCACAGGCCTTAACTTCATGGAGGTGGACAGAGAACGAATTTATTCTCTTTAAGTAGTCAGACTCAAGAGAGAGAAAACTCTTGTCTTTATTTTTGCCAACTGAAATTAGGTGGAGTGCCTTCATCTTTTTAAGTTTAATTTTAAGTTTAAGTTAGACTAGTCTAAATTAGAAAAAGTCGCGGCCCTTATCATCTGCTTTTAATGCGGCTTCAGCATCTTCGCTAGAGAAATAGTAACTTTGAGGAATTTCTACCGGCTTAGCTTCAGTCCATATTTCTTCTAGTCCATAAACATCCCTGGCAGCCTCTAAGAAAATGTGAATAATAATATCGCCACCGTCTAGGAGAATCCAATCAGAGCCGTTCATTCCTTCTTTAGATAAAAAGCTGAGGTCATGTTGTTTTAGTTGGCGCAAGACTTCATTGGCCATTGAGTTTGCTTGGGTTGAGTTGGTCGCTGAGGCAACGATATAGAAGTCAGACAGCGAACTCGTATGGCTCACATCCATGATCTTTAGATTGATTCCTTTCAAGTTTCCGAGAATCCATGTCGCTGCCATGGCTATATTTTTAGGAAACTCAAAGGATTTATCCTTAATAATCTTATCAACTTCTGATGCTACAAACTCACTGGACATTCTTTTCTCCTGAAACTCTACGCTAGTCTTACTAATAGTCCCTTGAGCTCATCGAGGTTTCTTTGGGAAACACCTGAGATTGGGAGGACTTTTCTATCAAGCTGTTGCTCAAAAAATTGTGTGTACTTGAGAATTTCTTCCTCAGTCATAGCATCAATTTTTGTTAAGCAAACAAGTTCTTTTTTATCTAATAAATCTTTATTATATTTCTCTAATTCTTGTCTTATAACGACATACTGCTCAAAGGCTTCGAATTCATCGAGACACCAAGAAACATCAACAAGGTGGATAAAAGCCTTCGTTCTTTCGATATGCTTTAGGAACTTAATACCTAAGCCTTTACCATCTGCTGCATCTTCTATTAATCCGGGAATATCGGCAATAACTATAGATTTTTGTTCATCAAACTTCACTACACCTAAATTAGGCTCAAGGGTCGTAAAAGGATAATCAGCAATCTTTGGTTTAGCTGCCGATAGAACAGAGATAAGTGTACTCTTGCCTGCGTTAGGCATGCCGATGAGTGCAATGTCAGCAATAAGCTTAAGTTCGAGCTCTATTTCGAGCGTAATTCCTGCCTTTCCAGCAGTGGCTTTAGTTGGAGCCTGATTTACAGCAGTTTTAAAATTGTAATTGCCAAGGCCGCCACGGCCGCCTTCGGCTATTTCTATTTTTTGCTCATGCTCCGTCAGATCAGCAATAACCTCACCGCTTTCTTGAAGCCTAACGAGTGTGCCAATAGGGACTTTGATAATAAGGTCTTCACCATATTTTCCATGCATTCTTTTGCCAGCACCCTGACCACCATTCTCGGCGCCGTAGAACTTTTTACCTCTAAAGTTGACGAGAGTATTTAGTCCCTGGTCTGCTTCAAAATAGATTGAGCCACCGTCACCACCATCGCCACCGTCTGGTCCACCTTGGGCGACGTGCTTTTCTCGACGAAAGCTAATGCAGCCATCGCCTCCCTTGCCTGATTGAATAGTAATTTTGACTTCGTCTATAAATCTCATAAAGTCCTCAAGTCTGAGCTTTCAAGCATTGAAAACTCTATAAAGACTTGTATACCCTAAGGTATATAAGGGCATGACCTTGTCAGGCCATTGCTCCTTCGTGAAGCGGTGTTTCCCGCGCTACTCAGGTTTTGCTTTAAACACAAAAAAGGGGAATCCATATGAATTCCCCTTCCCATAAAATTCTTTTTTTAATTAAGGTTATGCAGGTATGACAGAAACGATTTTCGTTGTCTTATCAAACCATGAGAATTTCACTTTCCCTTCTACTTTAGAAAAAATGGTGAAGTCTTTTCCCATGCCAACATTAAGGCCTGGGTGAAATTTAGTTCCACACTGGCGAAGAATAATATTTCCCGGTGTTGCACTCTGTCCGCCGAATAGTTTTACTCCGCGCATTTTTGGGTTTGAATCTCTGCCGTTACTGGTTGAACCGCCGGCCTTCTTGTGTGCCATTATATGCTCCTAATTAACTTTTAATTGATTATAAGTATTTTTTTGCGTTTTTCGAGTCAGACTCAATTTTCGCTGTATTACCCTGTCCGTCTTGAATCTCAGTAATGAGAAGAGACGTATAGTGTTGACGGTGACCATTTTTTCTACGGTAAGCACCTGGCTTTCTTTTAAAAATAATTATTTTTCTTGATCTGTCATGTCTTAGAACCTTAGCTACAACTTTTGCTCCGCTGATAACTGGTGTTCCGATAACGGCAGCATCTCCACCGACAAATAGAACTTGGTCTAATTCGATAGTTTTACCTTCTTCGTCCGTTAGCTTTTGCACGTCGAGAACATCTCCCGCTTGAACACGGTACTGATGACCACTGATTTCTACTACTCCGTACATTGTTTCTCCTTATGTGTGACAAAGTGAGGAGGTCGCTTTAATTACCACAACGGTAACGCGGTGACGCTTATCCCTCATATTTAGTCGATAGAACGAAGATTTTTAGTCAATTTTGGGCCCTCTGTCAACGATTTAATACCTTAGTCCATAAGGTTTTCCTGCCGAGAATCCTTAACTAGAAGGCATCTTGCTTGGTCTCGAGATGATCGGCCACTGCTTGTCTTGGCCGACGTCGGCAAAGTTTTCCTTCTTGGGCCCGGCTAGGCAATTCTTTATCATTCGGAGGCTTCGTAACCCTTTAAATAAAGTTGTTTTAGAGAAAAGGCGATAAAGCAGGATGTAGAAGGGACTTTGGTCTTTTTTAGTAACTTAATGAGGCTGTCATGACATCAAAAGAAAACCAGTATTTTCAATATCATAGAGATCTAGATTACCCCGTCTATCTGTGCCTAGAAGGCTCGGACTTTTCTGAAGAAGTAGGAGGTCTTGTTAGTCAGCTCTCTTTTAGGGAAATCAGAGGTAACGAGATAGATGCTATGCAGCGAGAGCTCTCTGAAAACCGTAATTCAAGACAACTTTGTATCAAAAGGGCCGGATTTAGAGTGGCCAGCCAAATTGAGTCCGCGACCATTAGCGACCGCTACGGGCTCGAGTCCATTCTTACTAAGTCAGGTTATAAGGTATATCGCTTCAAAGGACAGGCGCTGATTGTTTATTCTTACGCTGCAAGTGTTTGGGAGTGTGGGGTAACGGACCAGTTTTGCAATGGGGAGCTTGGAGAAGCCGGCTTTTTTGCTGCCCGGACTATAATCAACCGTTTTCTCTCTTGGAGCCTTGCTCCTCTTGGGGTCGTTGGATTTTGGGGTGTGCCTGTTGAAAATGGTGCTGTGGTTTTAAAGCAAAGAGATTCCCAGGGAGAAGTCGTCTTCATAGATATTCAAAATAGAAAGTTTATGAGCATGGATGGAGCTATTGCTCTTCCTATTCGGTTTAAACTTATGCGACTCGACAGGCATTTAAAAAATAAAAATATAAAAATGACAAGCGACGAGTTACTAAGTTTTCTGTCGGTCAATACAAGCTATTTTGATCCCGAGGGCAATAGCCTTGCCATTCGCCAGCTGCTTTCGGCACTGTCTCGTCTGAGCGAGGGGCTTATTCATCCGAGTGAGTCTTTTTCTCCTAGGACAGACTTTAGTCTATAGTCTTGCCATCAAATGATCAGAGTGAAATTATGAAAGGATGGTAGTTAACTTCGATCCCAATATTTTTACTATAGGTCCTCTTGCTGTTCGTTGGTACGGAATGATGTACGTCATCGGTTTTGTCCTTGCGAATTACCTTCTAAAGAAACTCATTGATAGGGGCTTTTTTAAGGTTGAAAAAGAAAAGCTCGATTCACTCACAACGATTATGTTCATTTGCATGTTTTTGGGCGCGAGGATTTTCTATGTTTTCATCTACAATTGGGATTATTATCAGTTTCACCTCACGGAACTACTATCTGTTTGGAAGGGTGGTCTAAGTTTTCATGGCGCTCTTGCGGGCCTCCTTGTGGGTGGTTATATCTTCGCGAAAAAGAATGGTATTTCTTGGGCGCAGGTCATGGATAGCATCGCCTTGGCCGGAGCTCCTCCGCTTTTTTTCGGGAGGCTTGGAAACTTCATTAATGGTGAGCTGTACGGGCGTGTTACGGATTCACCTTTTGGCATGATCTTCCCTTCTGGGGGACCTTATCCAAGGCATCCTAGCCAGCTCTACGAGGGCTTTTTGGAAGGGATAGTGCTGTCTTTGATCCTTTGGTTTCTTCTGCCACGGGTAAAGCACTACGGCTACCTTGCCTCAACTTTCCTCATTGGCTACGGAGCTTTTCGCTTTATTGTCGAATACTTTAGAGAGGCGGACCCACAGGTTGGTTATTTTCTCGGTGGAACGACAACGATGGGCCAGATTTTATGCTTTATTATGATCATGATCGGCGTTGGCGCTCTTTTCATCGTGAAAGGTAAAAAGAAAAAAAACGAAATTTAATTCACTGTCTTACTGACCGAGAAGTGATCCATTAGACTAGCGGGACCTGAAAATCCTTGAGGTAGCTTAAGGCCTACCCCTGAGAGGTACATGGGAAAGCAAGTTAGAGTGCACTGCCCTTGGTAGATGAACTTGATGTCTTTCTTGTTATTCCAGATGTAAACCCCGGCATTTCCAACTTTTGAGTATTCGTCTTGCTTTCCAAATCTGTTGATTAGGCTTTGGTGAAAAATATTGTGTAAAAAATAGCTGGGCAGTCTTGCGAAGAAGGCAATCGACTCACCTTGAAAAATATGAACGAAAACAGGGAACTTGTATCTGACATGGGAGACATAAAACTTGTAGATCTTACTAGATCCTTTGTCGAAGGCGAGCTCTGGCTTACCCCACTTTTTTTGAAGGGGTGCTAGCTTTGCACCGGGATAAAAAAGGCTCAGGGTATCGAGACTAAAATTATAATTAGGTGGTTCCACCTGAGCAAAAGAGTTGGTCAAGAAGAGAAGAAAGTAGGTAATGAGAAAAATAGTCTTTTGCATACTGTTAAGCCACCGCTTGAATTACAATAGTGAGATCATTTTAAAGCATAAGGGTGCTTTGCACTCAAAAGGGGCAATACATGCAGGAAGGGTCATCGAAGGAAGCACAAAAGATAGGTATAGCGATGATCGTAGGACTCGTCATAGGGCTTGTTTTGCACTTTCTAAACCTAGGCCACTTAACTAAGTACGTTGAGCCTATCGGTGTTGTTTTTATCAAGCTTTTAAAAATGGTTATTGTGCCTCTCGTTTTTTCTTCCATCTACATGGCCATGACAAATCTTGGAACTCCTGAAGCCCTTGGTTCAATGGGGAGAAAGGCCGTTGGGTACTACTTCTTAACGACGGCGATCGCGGTTTTCTTTGGCCTTGTGCTGGTTAATATTATCAATCCCGGTGTCGGAGTTGACCTCGGTTCAGCGGGTCTAGGAAATCTCTCTAGTGATATGGCCTCAAAGGTAACCGCTCAAAATGGATTATTCTCAACCATTCTAGGGGTTGCCGTTGATGCTATTCCAAGCAATCCGGCAGCTGCTCTTGCCAACTCAAATATATTGCAAATCATTGTTTTCGCCATTCTTATCGGTATCGTCTCCCTCTATCATAGAGAAAAAGCAAAGCCATTTTTACAACTGATGGGCTCGGTTGAGGAAATCTCTTTGCAACTTACTCACGGAATAATGAAGTTTGCTCCGCTTGGAATTTTTGCTTTGATGATTGATGTGATGGCCCGCTCTGGAGTGGACGGTCTTCAATCTCTTCTTAAATATATCCTCACCGTTGTTGTGGGCCTTCTTTGTCATGCTACCTTTTTGATGTTTGTTGGTTCCGTTCGGCTAAAGAAATCTCCCCTGTTTATTTTGAAGGGACTATCGGCGCCTCTTTTGACGGCCTTTTCTACGTCATCCTCCGCAGCGACTCTGCCTATTACAATGACAAGTGTGCAGGAAAATTTAGGGGTAAGAGAAGACACAGCGAAGTTTGTTCTGCCTTTGGGGGCAACAATAAACATGGATGGAACGGCTTTGTATGAGTCAGTCGCCGCTATTTTTATTGCTCAGGCTTATGGGATTGAGCTGACTCTCTCTAGTCAAATTATTATCTTTATGACCGCTTCACTTGCTGCTATTGGTGCCGCGGCGATTCCGGGAGCTGGTTTGATAACGATGAGTATTGTCTTAGGTGCTGTAGGCCTACCTTTAGAAGGCATTGGTTTAATTTTAGCGGTAGACAGAATTCTCGATATGTTTAGAACGACTGTTAATGTTTTTGGAGATGCGGTCGGAACAATAGTCGTTGATTCATTTTTAAAAGATTCTGAGGTTAAAAAGTAGATTGAGTTTTTTACTCAGATATGGCGGTGACCTAAAGAATTGCCAATTTTTAAAGACTTAGGTTATCTATTATAGGATACTTAGTGCCTCGATTGACCTAAATAAGGCTTCCGAGGGACAATAGAGTGAGATGCTAAAGGGCCCGAGAACTGGTCGATAAAGCACAAGGGGAAAGTTAAATTGTCAAAATCAAGCCTGAATAAAATCATCCTATCTTCCTTTTTACTGGGAGCCTTTTCCTGTGCTCATACTGACAAAAGCCAGATTTCTCTTGAAGACATCAAGCCGGAGAAAGAGGTTGTTGTTACTTCAGAGCTGCGCCAAAAAGCGATTGAAGCCGCTAGGCAGGCCGAACTTCATACCGATGAATCTGTTATTGTAGGCTCTTCGCAAATTACGGAGCCCAGTAATCACAGTCGAAAAACGTACTTTCTTTACGGGGCGGAGCACCTGGGCTTAGAGAACTACTACTTTGATATCCCAGTGATTTATAATGCTTCTGTAAAGAAATGGATGAACTACTTTCTAAATAGAGGCAGAGGCTTCTTTGAAAGATATGGAGCAAGAGCTGGTCGATATGCTCCCATTCTTGGAAAAATTTTAGAAGAGCATGATCTGCCTCGTGATCTTATCTTTTTGGCCATGGCCGAAAGTGGTTTTCAAAATAAAGCGAAGTCATGGGCACGGGCCGTTGGACCATGGCAGTTTATGCCTTATACCGGCAAGCGGTTTGGTTTAAAGATTGATTGGTATGTCGATGAGAGAAGAGACCCGATTAAGGCCACTATTGCAGCGGCCAATTACTTGAAGAAATTAAATGAAGAATTTGGCTCTTGGGAGCTGGCAGCTGCGGCCTACAATGCTGGAGAAGGTAAAATAGGCCGTGCGATTCGTCGCTATAAAACAGAAAACTTTTGGAGAATTCGTACCGGTCGCTACCTGAAACCAGAAACAAAGAATTATGTGCCTAAGATAATGGCGCTCGCCATTATTGGGAAAAACTTAAAAACATTTGGCTTCGAAGAGATCGATTTTCACGAACCATTAGATTTTGAAGAAGTTGAAGTTGGGCCTGCTACAGACCTTTTTAAGGTGGCTCAGTTATTAGAGGTAGACTTCACTGAAATTCAACGGCTGAACCCCGAAATTTTAAGATGGTTTACGCCACCAAGTGCCAAGACTTATCAAGTGCGTGTTCCAGTGGGAAAGAGAAAGGAATTTGATATTTGCTGTAAAGCGAATCTCGATGATCTCGTTGCCTCTGATTTTATGAAGTACTCAGTACGAGGACGCCGAAGTTACGTGTCTGACGTTGCAAGAAAATTTAAAATTAAAGATAAGAAAGTTTTGTCATGGCTCAATAATACTTCTGGCAACAAAAAACTAAATAGAGGCGATACTATTATTTTGCCCTTTAGAGATGGTCAAAATATTAAGGCCAATATGTACGCCGATCTTTATGAAAGACCACGTAAGGTCGTTCGCGTAAGAAGGGCTTGGAAGAAGAGAATTAGAAAAGCCTTGAGACGCGGCCGAAAGATTGCGAGCCCTAGTTCGTTCTACACTGTGAGAAAAGGCGACTCTCTCTGGACCGTGTCAAGAAAAACGGGAACAAGCTTGGATACCCTCATTGTCTCAAACTACCATATCCTCAAAAATCGACGCATAAGAGCGGGCGATAAGCTTGTGGTTAAATAATCCCTTTGCCAACACTCAGATACTTTAGGTAAGATTCTCCGATACCGCTTCAGGTAAGGGGTTTAGGCAACGAAAGCCTAAGCTTCATGCATCAGGTTTCATTGGGAGTTTCGCTATTATGTCCTCTGGATTCAATTTATTAAGTCTTAAAAAAGAAGATCAACAACAGTCTAAAAATATATATAAACGCCACCTCGTGGTGGGGGATGATCTCTATAGCGTCGCTCTTTATAAAGAACTCTTAAAAAAATTTGGTGCCTCTGAAGTTGCCCTTATGTGTGCTCATGCTTTTAATGAACAAGATCTCTCGCCCTTGGGTCCAAGCACCTTGCGAGGCGAGAGTAATATCGAAAGATTCAAGAAGCTTTTTCCCGATGTGGAGCTAAGAGTGAGTGAAGCTCCCTCTCAGTTTTTTAAGGAGCTTAAATGGCGCCCTTTTGGGGGCAGAGCAAAGCCTGAAAAGCTTTTGTGGAACGAAAAGTTCTTTGTTGAAAAACGAGCAGATTTTGAAATCGAAAATCTCTTTCCCTTTTTGAGTGAACCTGGCTTATTTGCAGAATTAGAAGCAGCTCGCATTGATCAAAGAGTTGTAGAAATCAGTAAAACGACTCCGACAGATTTGGCCGAGCCCATAAACTTCAGCCTTCTTGTCTCAAATGGCGATACTGTTGGCTGTGAGAGCCTTTATTGGGGCGAGGGCCCGCAGTCCTTCTTTGATCTTTATAGTAATGATAAAAAGGCAGAACTTTCTGATGAGTTCGTGCAGTTTTGTGAGGCTACTCATGCCCCTGCTGCTCTCTATGTGCGGCTCGATTACGACAGGCCTGTAACAGATAAAAAAGAAACGCTCTTTATCCCTCTTTCTTATACCCACGAGTGGGGACACTTCGTGGGCGAATTTAAAGAGGTTCATGAGGGTGTTCAAAGAGCAGAGTTTGTTACCTTTATGGACAAAGATGCCACTACAGAGGACGAAATCTCCAAAAAAATTCGCCTTTTAAAGAAGAATTTAGAAAAAATATTTGATGTAAGAAATGAGCATTTAAAAGGCGAATTCATCAAACTCACGGATTCTTCGTCGTGTCTGAAAGTTGACGACTCGACTTTTGCTAAAATTAGCGAAGAGTGGTCATCCTTAGAGATGGTCAGTGTTAATGCTCCTGTCGGGCTTTTGGGTAGGGGCGGTGATTGCTTCGAAGATTCTTCTTTTCCTTTGACTAGCATGATGCGCGCCCTGTCTCGTCACCAAGAAGTCCTCCATAGTCTTTAGCGAGTTTAGAAAAATTTATTATTTTTTTTCTTTTTGTTCACCTCAAGTAGTTGACTTTTATGCGGGAGAGGCTGAAAATTACAGAAACTAATTTAATTAACTATCGTTTGGTTTTAATAAACGGAATTCTGATTACGTTAAAGATTAATGTGATCATCTTTTTCAAGGAGAAGATTGATGAAGAAGCAAATCGTATTGGCTACAATCGCAACGTTGGCAACAACTAGTGTTTGGGCAACAAGAGCAAGAATGAACTCACTCGGGCAACAACAAGACCGTGGTTCATTCTACATTCAAGATACTCGTAACGTTTTTCGAAACGCTGCTCGTATCAATCAAACAAACAATTATGCCATCACTGAATGGGGTACTGCTGCTAACGGAGCAAATTCTGAGAATGCTCCAAACGCTGAAGGTGGATTCTTTAAGAACGCTGGATCTTTTAATTACGGTGTTTATTTAGGGTCAGATATTACTGATCAAAATGGTAACACTCCACTCGACGGTTATGCTGATGCACTTGATGGAGCTACTACTACAGTAGGAACAACATTTGGTGATGCTGGTTTTCAAGACCGTTCCAATGATCTTGATCTTTTCTTCGGTGGAGATATGGGCGTAGAGTGGGGAGCAAGAGTTCACTATGCAAGTGGTTCTAACAAAGCTGGTACTCCTGGAGCAACTGAGCAAAAACAATCTACTCTTGAGCTAGGCCTTGGTATGGTTATGGGCGATCTTAACGCTTATGTTAACTACGTTATCAATGACGAGCATGAAAACTCATCTACTGGTGCTGGTTACAAGTGGGAAGATGACGGGACGATGAATATTGGTGCTGGTTACAACTGGATGGATTTCACTTTCTTTGCTGATTACAACAAAAGAGGCGCTGAATTTACTGGTGGTACAGGCGTTGCTGTCAACACTACAGAGCTCACAACTTTAACAGTTGGTGCTGGTTACACAAAAGAGATGTCATCAACTTCAAGAATGTTTACAGACGTATCTTATGTTAAAGTCGACGCTGAAGATAAAGACGGAACAACTGCAGCTAACAACCTAGAAGTTAGTAACTCTACTCTTCCTGTAACTATCGGGTTTGAGACAGACGCTACTTCATGGCTAACTCTTAGAGGTTCAATTTCTCAAAACGTTTTTATCAACAAAGGCAAGTCTAAGCTTGGTACTGCTGCTGAAAATGAAGCGACAAACAACAATACGACTAACGTTCAAGCTGGTGGTACTCTTACTTTCGGCAAGCTCATGATCGACGGTATGATTGGGACAACTGGCGGTGCTAGAAATCAAGGTGGTATCGCTGCTGATCAAGGTGTTCTCGCAACAGACAACCTAATGACTCAGGTTGCAGTTCATTACTGGTTCTAATTTCAAAAGAAATTAAATGCAAAAAGAGACCCCGCTTTATAGCGGGGTTTTTTTATTCCCAAAAGTCTTTCTTAATCAATTAAACATTGACGATAAAACCTCTTTCATCTGACAATGATCTATATCAATTTTTTTTTTAAAATTATTCGGCTTAGGACTAAGGGGATGCGAATGACAATGAAGCTAAAAGCTGCAATTGCAGTACTACTAATGGGATCAATGATCTCAACCAACGCAACGATAGCAAGACTAAAAGCACTTGGTATGAATGAGACCGATAACGAAGGTTCTTACTTTATTCAAGATGATAGAAATATCTTTTTAAATGCCGCCAATATTCATGAATTTAAGGATACGGCCATTCTTGAATGGGGTGGAAGTGGAAATACTTTTGGCTCTGCTTCTCTAACGACAGACACAGATTCAAGCCCCAAAGCCAAGGGTGGCTTTCTTAAGTCTCACGGTGATTACGTCTATGGGATTTATCTCGGTAACGAATCCAATACCTCAGCTCTATTAAGAGGTGTTGCTACTGGAGCTTATGCTTCTCAGTACGCCATTACTAATGCAGGGGATACCATGCTTGATGGAGCGGATAATCAAGTCGATATCTTTTTTGGTGGCACCACTGCAATGGGAAACTGGGGCGTTAATTTGGTTTGGGCCGCTGATAATGAGCAGGCAAACAGAGCGCGCGACGTTGCCCATGCGGTTCGTCTAGGTTTCAAAACTGAAAAGTGGGACGTTTTTGCCAACATTTCAACAGGAAATAAAGCAAGCCAAGTAGACACGTTAGCGGCCGGAACTGGTCAAAACGCAGGTTTCGCTGGCGGCGAGGCGTTTCATCAATTTGATGGAAGCTTTGGGGTTCACCTTGGTGGTGGTTATGATATTTCTGATGAGGGACGAGTTTATGGTTTTTATAAAACATTTACTTGGGATCAAACTGATTCCCTAGGTCAAACGACAGGTCTTACCACCACTAGTTTGCCTGCTCTTCAGGGTGGTCTTAACACCAATGGCAGAGGGCAAGCAGGAACGATTGAAGGTGGATTTACAACATTTGCTGTTGGTTATGGACACCAAAAGACAATGGGAAAAGGCACCTTATTCGCTTCTGCTGAATTTAGAAGCAAGAAAATCTATGCTGAATATGCAGCAAAAGCAGAAGCTGAAAACGTTCTCATTCCGATAATGGTAGGTTATGAGCACGCAGCAACGAGCTGGTTAACTCTTAGAGGCTCTATTACCCAGAACCTTTATGGTTATCGAAAAAATAATAACTATTCTTCTCTTGGATACATTGGCCAGATCGCCGCTCAAAACGAGTTTGGTAATGATACCGGTGGAAAGAAAGTGACGCTTGCCAACTCTACTAATGTTGCGGCCGGTGCTTCCCTCACCTTTGGAAAAATTAGCATCGATGGTTTTGTTGGTACAACTGCAGGGACCAGAAATCCAGCTTCAGCAGCAGCAGGAAGAGTTGAGCAAGGGGTTTTGAGCCTTGACAACCTCCTAACAAGAGTAGCTATGACTTACAATTTCTAAATAAGTTGCGCGCAAGCGTGATTTTGTTTGTTGAAAAAAGGGCCTTAGGATTAGGCCCTTTTTTTATGCCTATTGAATATGCTTAAGACATTCATAAGAGGCGGTGGTAGCAATGCTGGCTAGATTGAGGCTTCTTATATGTTCACTGAGTATTGGAAGCTTATAAAGCTCTTGAGAATACCTTTGAGTTATCGCTGTGGGCAGACCTTTGCTTTCACATCCAAAAATAAGAGCACAGTCCTTTTTATAAGGGGCTTCTAGATAGGACTTCTGGGCGCGGCCTGAGAAGAAGATAAGTTCTTTGTCGGGGTTTTTTAAGAGAAAGGCATCAAAGCTTTGATACTCTTGGGTTTCGACGTATTTCCAGTAGTCCAATCCCGCCCTTCTCACAGACTTTTCACTAAGATCAAAACCCAGCGGATGAATGAGGTGAAGTTTTGCCTGTAAGGCCAGGCAGGTTCTGCCAATTGAGCCGGTATTACCAGGAATTTCGGGGCAGACTAGAACCACATGAAAAAGGGGGGATGAACTCCCCCCATTGACTTCTTTTTCTATCATGATTTATTCAGCTTAAGAGTTTCTCGCGTAATCGATCAGAGTTCTGATCATCGTCCCCGAGGCACCCTTTTTAGGGCAATAGGGAAGATGTCCTTGGCTATCGCCACAACCTGCAATGTCGAGATGGGCCCATGGAATCCCTTCGCCTACAAAGTTCTCCAGAAAGGCCGCAGCCTTCGCAGAGCCACCCCATCGGCTTCCACCGATATTCTTGAGATCAGCTATATTGGACTTCATATCCTCTCGCCATTCATCAATAATCGGAAGTTCCCAGATGTATTCATCCGTATTTTTCGCTGCCTTCTTTAAAGAGTCAGCAAGCTTAGAATCGTTACCCATTAAGCCGCAGACTTCAGTACCCAGAGCAATCAAAACCGCTCCCGTCAGAGTAGCTGCATCGATAATGGCGTCTGGTTCTTGCTCACTGGCGTAAGTCAGGACGTCACCGAGGACAAGTCTACCTTCGGCATCAGTATTTAAAATCTCGACGGTTTTACCGTTTTTGGCCGTCACAATAGAATCAGGCATCGTGGCATGCTCATTAACAGCGTTGTCCGTCATACCGAGAAAACATGATATTTTTACGGGAAGTCCGAGCATAGCGATGGCACGAAAGGCTCCATAAACAGTGGCCGAGCCGGCCATATCAAATTTCATGTTCATCATGGAGCCGCCGGGCTTGAGTGAGTAGCCGCCGGTATCAAAGGTGAGTCCCTTTCCTACGAAGGCAATATGCTTGGTATTTTTAGAGACCTTGCTAGGAGTGTAAGTGAGGTGAACCAGTTGAGGAGCATGGGCCGAGCCTGCGTTAACTGAGAGAAACATGCCCATTTTTTGTTTTTTAAGTTCAGCTTTTCCTAGTACTTTGGCTTTGACGCCTTTAATTCCTTTTGAATCCGCTAGCACCATTTTGGCGTAGGATTCAGAGTGAAGAACGTTTGGTGGCTCGTTGACGTAATTTCTCGCCACATTGACGCTCTCGCCAATAATAGTGGCTTCACTAATGGCCTTTTGTATTTTTTTAGCCTCTGTCTTTTTGGCTTTAGAGTCGAGGGTGATTTTCTTAATTTTTGCTTGGCCTTTAACGGCGAGATACTTGTCGAAGTAGTATAGGCTCATGTGAGCAGCTTCTGTAAAAGCGCCAGCACTTGATTCTAGGTTTCCTTTGACAGCAAAGGTGTCCATATTAAAGGACAATGATTCACTTGCTCTAAGGGTCTGAAGAACAGTAGAAGCACTTCTTCTTAAGGCTTCGATTGTAAAATCTTTCTTATCGCCTAGGCCCACGGCTAGATAGCGCTGTCCTTCTAGATCAAAGCTAAAGTCTAAACCTTTGGCCCCAGTGAAGGATTTACTATTTCCAGCGCTGGCAAGGGCCTCTTTGGCCTCTTTAGACCAACCAGAAAGGCTCGGCGTAATGACTTCAGCTTTTCCTTTTTTTTCAGTTTTGCTAAAGGTTGCAATCACGCAAACGTCAGCAGTTGTCGCGACAGCAGCGGCGAGATTGATTTCGATTTTCATAAGGTCTCCTTAAAATGAAAGAGGCATGGTCATAATTTTGATCCATGCATTTGGCGTTTATTAATAATGATCTATTCCGTAGTAAAGCGTTTCGGTTACTAAAGTCTATGGGAGAGTCTTCAACACTTGAAAACTCAACAAGTAGGACTATATAATATGTGAAAGGCAAAGAACTCTAACATGAGCCCCGCGAATTTGTCTAAGAGATAGCGCATTGAGTCTGTCTGGTGTTCGCCCAATTAATTGCTCAGAAGTAGGGAGTTTAGTGTTGTTTAAAAATTGGCCTCTATCTTCAATCGTTCAGCGCTATCTGGCCTCAAACTTTATTGGGCCTTTCGTTTTCTCGACCCTTTTCTTTGTCATCTTTCTTCTTACTTTCCAACTCTTTCGCCTTATTCGTATCGTTACGACTAAGGGGGTTGATTTGGCTTTGGTGTTTGAGCTAATGGGTCATATTGCTGTCTCTTTTTTACCGATGGCCGTTCCTCTGTCTGTTTTATTCGCTACCATTTTTACAATGAACAAGCTTTCAGAGGATTCTGAGATTGTTGCTATGCGTTCTTTTGGGCTTACTAAAAAAGTTCTCTTGGCCCCCTTGCTCGTTCTTGGTGTCTTTATCGCAGGCATGATTTTCGTTCTTAATCGTAATCTCATTCCGCATTCAAAAACTCAGTTTAAAAACACAATCATTAAGCTGACCTCCCAAGGTAGCATGACCGATATTAAGGCAGGGCAATTCTTTACGGAGATCCCTGGTGTCACTCTCTTTGCAGAAAAGGTGAACGAGGGAGGAACAAAGTTAAGCGAAGTCTTCATCTCACAAAAAAAGGGAGAAGAAGAACAAGTGATCTTTGCCAAAAGAGGAGCGCTTATAAAGCAGAGTTCTGGAAAGCTCAGGACACCAACTCTGCGCCTTCACTTAGAGGAAGGAAATATTGTTAAACAAAATAAGGAAAAAGAAATTGAGAAGATTATCTTTAAAGAATATGACTTTCCCGTTTTGAGCGGAGGTGTATTACCCGGATTTGTGACCAAAGATAGTATGCGCTCAAATTTTGAGCTAAAAAAAGTGATCAAAGCTCGTCAAAAAAGATTGGGTGAGCTCTCTCAAAAGAAAACCTTAGGGGCTAGTGAAAAAAAGGAGAGGGGAGACATTCTAAGTCGGCTACCTAAAAGTCAGCTAGAGTATTGGAGTCGATACAATACCCCTTTGCAGGTAATGCTCTTTATTTTCTTAGGCTTTAGTCTTGGGATAAAAAGAGGCAGGGGAAGAACAAAAAACTCAGGCTCATTAGGGCTCTTCTTTCTTATTGGCTACTATGTTCTCTTTTTTGGTGGAGTAAGCTTAGCCAGGAAGGGGACCCTCCCTGCTTACAGCGTGGTCTACTTGCCAACCGTTCTATCGATGATTTTAGGGGTAAGACTTTACTCCAAACTTGACTGGCAGTCTTAGGGATTATTTTTTATATAATCAGAGCTGGTTTGAACCGTTCCGTCTTCTTTATAGATAAAAAGTGGTGTGACATAGTTAGAAGCTTTCTCCTGAGGAAAAACTAAACTCTTAACTCCAGATGAAGAATAAATCTTGAGTGGCTTATTATTCAAGAAAATTTCTACCGCTCCTAAATTACCAAGAAATATCCGTGCCTCATCGGCCCGAATAAGGAGAGAGCGGTCTTTCTTTAAAACAAACTTGCGTATTTGATCATTGTCACTTTTATAAGTGAGCCAAGAATCTCCGTTAATGGCCGTGATAAAAATGTTTTGATCACTAGCGCTTGAAGAGACTCTGAAGTTGCTAGGAAGAAGTTCACTTTGTCTCTCTTCACTCATGCTGTTATTGATTTCGTAAAGATTTCCGGCCAAGGGATAGAATTTTTTCTTTTCTTGCTCGGTTACTTCTTCTTCGTCTTGTTTGGCTTGCTTTTTGACTTCTTCTTTATTTTTAACCTCTGCGGCCTTCTTCTCCGGCTTAGTTTCTGGAGGCGCGACAACCGGTCTCTTAATTAAAAGATTTGTTTTCTGGTCTTGGGTAGAGTTATTGGCTGAAGTTGCACCCTCTTCATAACCTGGGGTGCTTTCTACTTTATTTTGAAGAGGTGTTTCGGCATTGAGAGTTTGAGGTTTGATTTCACTAGATTTTTTTACAGCTTCTTCAACAACCTTCTCCTCGGGAATGCTCGCCTCGTTGTCAGGTCCTCTTGTTAAAAAGAAGACGAGCGCCGCAATAAGAAGCAAGACCCCGCCGACAATCGAGCCGACGAGTTTCAGGGGAAATTCTGAATTTATTGGCGTTGTGTTTTGCGCCTGAGGAATAACAATCTCTTGTTCTCTAGGTACCGCTCCCAAACTGTAGTAAGTTTCCTCTAGCAATTGAAGAGCATATTTCTGATCGGCATTCAGGGCCCGGGCATAACTTTTGACGTAGCCTGTGACATAAGCCCTATCGGGAAGAGCTTCTAGTTGATCAGCTTCTAAAAACTCTAAATTTGTCGTGCTTATCTTAGTCGACTGACTAATATTTTTTAGTGATATGCCTTTATCTTCTCTGCATTGTGATAGGTAGGAGCCGACAGTGTCACCGGTTAAGGATTGTTCAATGGGCGTATCTTCACTATCCTCATCAAAGGCAGCTGCCTCTGGATGCTGTGAGCTAGAGTCTTCAGCGAACTTCATTTGTTCTTCTATGGGATCAATGATTGGATAGTGGTCTTCTTTGCCGTTGCCGTTGCCGCCATCGCTATCGCTGTCGATTGGGTTGTGGTTTTTGTTGAATGAGTTCTCCTCAGACCAAGCACCCTCATTTGTTTCTGGAACATTTGACATGAATTCTCCTGAGGTTTCTTTAACCTCTCCGTGCTTCTTTTTATTTTGTCTTCTTTTCTTTGCCATAATTAAAAATCAGTTGATTGTACTTTGTTTGTAGAAGGTTTTTTTTCAGGTAAAGGTTTTTCATTCTTTAGGTAGCGAGAGTTTGAGACCTTCTTTTCATTTTCTCTATAATTGCTGACCTTAAGCATTTTAATCTTTCTCTCAGCAAGGATCGCCTCTTTTGATTGAGGGAATCTTTTCTTTATTTCTTGCAACTTTAAAAGTCCTTTTCCATATTCTCTGAGTTCAAGCAGTGCCGTTCCCTCTCTTAAGTGAAGTGAGGGGTTATTGGCACAGCTGCCTAGAGTCGCCTTTTCATAAGCATTAGCCGCTTGTTGGTAGTAATGCTTCTTAAAGGCAATGTTTCCTAGTTGAAGGTGGGCCGGGCAGTAGCCAAGTCTTTCCTTAACGGACTGATTGAAATAGAGAATAGCTTTTTCTTCATTGCCGAGGCGTTGCTCGATGAGGCCCAAATTATAGTTTGTTCGATATTGTTTAGTGTATTCGAGGTTTTTTAAAATACCTAAGTAGAGGTCTTTGGCTTCTTTGAGCTTGCCCTGATTGAAGTAAATTGATGCTAGATTATTTCTTGCATCACTATTTTTTTCATCGAGTTCAAGAGATCTCTGCAAATGCTTAGTCGCCGAACTTTGATCGCCTTTAAAGTAATAGGCCATGCCCAGGTTATTGTGAAATCGAGAATCGGTCTCGATAAGAGAGACGGCCTGCTTTAGATTTGTTAAGGCTTTCGTGTAGTTTTTTTCCACGAGGGCATTGGTTCCGTAGTCATAATAAAGTTCAGCTTTTTTCTCGAGTGGAGTTTTTTGAACGAATTCTCCGGGAGGCCTCGTCGCACAAGAAACCAGCAAGAAACTTAGAAAAATTAAAGACAGGTGATAACCTAAGTTTTTCGCCATTTTCAAATCCTTGATTGGCCTCTTAGAAGCAACCTTGCTCTTAAGTTAGACATTTTGAAAGGGGATTGCTGCGTTACGCAAACACTCCTCGTAAAACCACCTAAATTGTATGTATACCCTTGCTTTTTATCAACTTTAAACTATGCGAAAAGAGGCTGATTAGCTTCTTTTAACCAAGTGAACAAGGGACTCGAGGTGATGAGTGCCTGGAAAAAAATCAAAAAACTCAACTTTTTCGATTTTCCAGCCCATTGGCCCTAATAATTTAAGGTCTCGGACTTGAGTTAAGGGGTCACAGCTTAGATAGCTTATTTTCTTGGGGTTAAAAACGTCGACGAAACTGGGAAGGGTCTTCAGCCCGCTTCTAGGAGGATCGAGGATAAGCCAGTCGCAGGTTTTATCGAGAAACTGAGGCTTTTGGAGAATTTTGTCGATCCTCTTCATCGCCCACTTGTTATAGACGTTGTACTCAAAAAAGGACTGGTGCGCGGCCATACCGTCATTAGAGCCAATGGCATCTAAAACCAGTGTAGGGCGTGATAGAGCTCTAGTGAGATTTCCATTACCCCCAAAGAGATCCACAACGAAGCCTTCACTGCTGGGCTCAAAGAATTGATGGACCCGCTTGGCGGCCAGTTGATTCATCTCTTCGTAGACCTGGGTAAAACCACCAAAAGCATAGTTTTTATTGAGAGTGTAGTCAGTTTCTGAAACTTCAATATGACCGGTTTCGGGCTCCCTCTTTGTGAGTTTGTGCCATAAGTTGCCTTCGTAAAGCTCATCCATTTTCTTCTTAACTTTCTCGTTTGGAAGTAGGCAAAGGGGTGTCGGGACAATGTCATCGCCATTTACAAAACCTAGTAGGTTTCTTTTCTTGTCGTAATGGAGTTGAATTCTATTTCGGTAAGAGTCCCTTTTTGGGGCTTCATGAAACTCAATATCTTTTGCTTCAACAGAGTCCTTATAAAAGAAAGCATAAGCTTCCTTTTTAAGGGCGCATTCATTTTCATAAGTTGTGTGAAGGTAGCGGCAGCCAACGCAGTTGTTGTAGTGGGGGCACTTTGCTTCGATTCTCTTTGGAGATGGGGTCTCAAGAGACTCTAGCTTTCCAAACTGAACGCTTTTTCCCTTCTTTTTCAAGATGGTCGCCTCTCCCTTTTCTCCGGGGAGAGTGCGAGGAATAAAAGTGATCTTGTCGGTCACTTTGGAGACGCCTTGGCCCAGTGGGTCCATGCGCTCAATTGAAAAGGGGACTGTCGTGTTTTCCATAGGCTTTCTTCTCATTCTGGGTTCGCCATTGGCAAAGGGAGAGTGAGAAGGGTGAATAATTTTCTCTATTTAGGTGACTATGGGCCGGATTTTTGAAAATCGTCTACCATTAGAGGATGAAACCTTTTTGGCAGAAACTCCCGTTTTTATTAGAGCTCTTTTTTAACGGGACTTTCATTCTTCTTTATTCCTTGCGCTCAATGGATAAGATTCCCATGAGCTGGAGTCCTGCGTGGGTAGAGAAAATCATTCGTTTTGAAACCTACGGCATACCTGTCGTCATATTAATCTCTTTGATTATTAACTTTATCAGTCTCAAAAGCATCGAAGCTTTCTTTCGAAAGCATATTTTTTCGCTAACGGTACTCGCTCCACTTCTTATCACTTGGGGAGATCAGCTCTTTGCTTGGTGGCTAGCTTCGGCCCACCTTTTGAGCTCTGTATTGTCAATTTATGATGAAGATAGCTCCAAAAGAGGCGCTAAGAGTGAAAGATCTAAAAATGGGGTCTTTAGCACCTTACGTTTAAAGCCCGCCCAGTTGGTGCTTTTGTCTTTTTCTGGGGTGATACTTTTTGGGACTTTCTTCTTGATGTTGCCTTTTTCTGCAGTGAGTGGAGAAAGCATGGGCTTTGTCGATGCTATCTTTATGGCGACGTCAGCAACTTGTGTTACGGGCCTGGCCACTAAGTCACTTGCCACTGAATTTACGCTGTTCGGCCAAGTTGTCATTCTTGTTCTCATTCAAATTGGAGGGCTATCGATTATGACTCTCTATTCATCAATGACGATTCTCTTGGGTCGCTCTTTGGGGATGAAAGACAGAGTCATCATGCAGGATCTCTTGGATGTTTCTAGTCTTGAAGAACTCTTTGAGATGATTGTGGATATTGTTAAATACACCTTCATTATTGAATTATGGGGGGCGATTGTCTTAACGATTGCCTTCATCATCGATGGGTTTGAATTTGGCAATGCTCTTTACTATGGATTCTTTCACTCTATATCGGCCTTTTGTAACGCCGGCTTTTCTCTTTTTGATACTTCTCTTGAGTCCTACGCGACCAATCCTTTGGTAACGGGAACGATTATGACGTTGATTACTTTGGGGGGGATTGGCTTTGTGGCCCTTAAGGAACTTAAAGAGGTTGTGACAACAGGCAAGAAGCTTGTACGACTTGGCGTTCACACGAAAGTCGTTTTGACGACATCGCTGATTTTAACTTTTGCAGGGGCCGTCTTTATCTTTTTTGGTGAATTCCTTCATGCCTTGGACAACTATACCTTCTGGGAAAAAATTCAGGTCAGTCTCTTTCAGAGTGTGACCCTAAGAACGGCCGGCTTTAATACCCTGCCGCTAACGAACCTTCACACTTACAGTCTTTACGCCATGACCTTATTGATGTTTATCGGCGGCTCTCCCGGATCTACCGCCGGTGGTGTTAAGACAACCTCTTTGGCCATTCTTGTGCAGTCGATTAAGTCGACGTTAAAAGGTCACAAAGGAGTGACGATCTTTGATAGAACCATTCCTGCACCGATCGTCGTTCGGGCAACCGCTCTCATGTTTATCTCCATTTTGATAACCTCGTTTTTTATCCTTGTTCTTATGAGGTTTGAGCCTAATCAGAGTTTTCTCTCGATCTTCTTTGAGGTTATTTCAGCTTCGGGGACGGTGGGGCTTAGCCTTGGGATCACGCCCTTCTTATCGGCCGCAGGTAAACTCTGTGTCTCGATGCTTATGTTTTCGGGCAGAATTGGGCCGCTCACTTTAATTCTTGCGATTGGTCAGCAGGACTCTAGTAAAGGGAACTTCGAATACCCAGATGGAAGGATCATGATTGGTTGATTCTTTTTGTTTATTACTAGGAAAAGATTTCCAGTACACAACCGCTACTAAAGAGAACGAACAGAGTAAGCTATAATTACTTAATAATACTAGAGTTTCGCAGGAGAAGCGCATGATTGTGGCCGTTATAGGTCTCGGTACTTTTGGAGCAAAAACAGCAATTCGTCTTTATGAAAAAGGCGCAGAGGTTATTGCGATTGATATAGAGCCGACTCTAGTTGATAAAATTAAAGACCGCGTTACTCATGCTGTGAATCTTGATGTCACCGATGAGAGGTCTCTTCGCTCGCAAAACATCTCGGACGTTGATGTGGCGGTAGTTGCCATTGGTGATCATATTGAACAATCGATAATGGCCGTGACAATGTTGAGAAAACTGGGTGTTGGTCGAGTGATTGCAAGAGCCACGTCCGTTATTCACGAGCACGTTCTCCATGAAATTGGTGCCTCCGAAATTATTAAAGTAGAAGATGAGATGGGGGAAATTATCGCCTCTAAAATTGTTGCTCCCCACGTTTTGCAGCGCTATAACTTTGCTGCGGGCTATTCTATTGTCGAGCTCAAGCTCGGGAAGAAGTTTGAAGGGAAAACCCTTGTCGAATCTAAAATTAGACAGAATTATTCTTTGAATATTGTGGCCTTACAAAAGCGAGTGCCTTTTATTTCTGAAGATGGTAAGGCTGCTTATAAAGTAGAAATAAATGATTGTCCCATGCCTATGGATGTCATTGAAGCTGATGACATTGTAGTTTTAGTGGGAAGTGAGAAAAACTTTAACAAACTCTTTGCCGAATTGGCAGAGTAGGAGACCTTAGTGAACTTATCCTTAAAGGGTCGAGTTGCTTCAAGTTTTGTGATCGCCAATATCGTGGTGTTGGCGCTGACGTTTGTGGTCTTTCACTACTTAAATAACCTCAATAAAGATATTGAATCTATCACTGTAAAGTCCAATAGGGTTGCTCTATTGACGGACGAAATTAGAATATCAGCGGTTTCTTTACTGAAGTATCAGCGAAGAATTTTAACCAATAAGCCAACTCCCCAACAAGTTGAAAAAATTATCAATCTTTGCGAGGGTTTTACTTCTCAGCTTCACACTCTTGACTCTCTTTATAAGAATCCCGATGCTAAGAAGATCGTGGGCCAGATGCTCTCCTATGTTGACTCTTTAAAGCTTGTTTTGAGTAAAGGCTCCCTCTTTAACCGAGGTCGAATGGGCTTGACCACTATTGGAGAGTTGGCAGATAAAATTTTAGATTCCTTTTCAGAGTTTCAAGACATTCAGTACTACGAGACTGTTGAAAGGGACAAGAAGATTAAGAAGATTATCAGCGAAACCAAGCGGCATATGATGATTGTATTGATCATCGGCTTTCTGTTTACCATTATTTTGGCCTTGGTTATTCCAGGAAAAATTGCTCTTCCTTTCAAAAAAATTAAGGATGCTATTCGAGAGCTTCAAGATTGTAACTTCGACGTTTCGATCTACTACTCCCAAGATGATGAAATCGGGGAGATTGCCCGTGAGATGAATAAAATGATTCACTCCTTCAAGGTTTTTGAGGAGCTGCGTGCGGATAGAATTTCTGTAGAGAATAGAAAGTTTGATGCTCTTGCTAACTTAGTGAGAAGACCTGTTCTCGTGGCCAATGCCCATGGAAGCCTTATTTACTTGAATAACCAAACTTACTCTCTTCTGCAGGTTCAATCAGAGGATGTTATCGGCAAAGAAATGACGGAAGCGGTAATTCCAGCAACCATTATTGAGACCTATGAGTTGGCGATCAAGAGGCGTTCAAAAATTGAAAATGCCGAGGTTAGAATCCTTGCGAAGCATCAGGATGACGAAGTGAAGCTAGAGGTTCTCGATCCCGAAGCTAGCGGCGAAGATCCTGCTGATGCGGCGAGTGAGGAAAGTGAGCCTAAAGAACCCGAATATCTCTATGTTGGTTATGCAAATGTTATCCCAATTCGCGGAAAAGAAAGTTCACTAGATTACTACCTTATGGTACTGTCAAAAGAAGTATTTACGTAGAGTTAGGCAACCCAGCTCACTTTTGAGAAGTCCTTAATTATGGATCACAAAAACATCCGAAACTTTTCTATTATTGCCCATATCGACCACGGCAAGTCGACTTTGGCAGACCGTCTCTTAGAGGCGACTGGAACTGTTACAAACAGAGAAATGAAAGACCGTCTTCTCGACAATATGGATATAGAGAAAGAGCGCGGAATTACGATTAAGGCGCAAACTGTTCGCCTAACTTATAAAGCTAAAGACGGTGAAACCTATTACTTAAATTTAATCGATACTCCCGGCCACGTGGACTTCACTTACGAAGTGAGCCGCTCCCTTGCTTCTTGTGATGGAGCATTGTTAGTTGTGGATGCGAGTCAAGGTGTCGAGGCGCAGACTTTAGCTAATGTCTATTTGGCCATGGAAAATGATCTCGAAATTATTCCTGTGCTCAATAAGATTGACCTTCCTCACGCTGATCCCGATAAAGTAAAACAAGAGATTGAAGATATTGTGGGGATAGAAGCTCTGGATGCTGATATGGTCTCCGCCAAATCTGGAATTGGCATAGAGGCCCTTCTTGAAACAATTATTAAGAGAATACCCTGTCCTGTCGGAGATCCTCAGGGAGATCTTCAGGCCCTAATTTTTGACTCTTGGTTTGATCCTTATAAGGGCGTTGTTGTCCTGGTTCGTGTCATGAGCGGGTCACTAAAAAAGAAGAGTAAGATCTTCTTAAAGCAATCAGGGGGAGAGTACGAAGTGCTTTCTCTTGGGGTGAATGCGCCTTTTTTTACTGAAATGAAAGAGCTTGGCGCTGGTGAAGTCGGCATGCTCATCTGTGGCATTAAAACTATTCGCGATGTAAAAATTGGCGATACGATCGTCAGCACTGATAAAAAAGACACACCTTCTTTAGCGGGTTATACCGAAATTAAGCCGATGGTTTTCTGTGGTATTTTTCCTGTGGAAAGTAATGAATATGAAGATCTAAAAGAGGCCCTCGGCAAACTAGCCTTAAATGACTCCTCTTTTACCTATGAGCCTGAAACTTCTGCCGCTCTTGGCTTTGGTTTTCGCTGCGGCTTCTTGGGCCTTCTTCACATGAATATTATTCAAGAGAGATTGGAGCGAGAGTTTGATCTCTCTCTTATTTCTACGGCACCCTCTGTGAATTATAAAGTTCAGACAGTGGCAGGTGAAGAAATTTTGATTTCCAACCCCTCTGAAATGCCAGAGGTTGGAGATATTGAGTATATCGAAGAGCCTGTCGTTGCCCTTTCTATCCACCTTCCCAATGAATTCTTGGGTAAGATTATAAAGCTTTGTGAAGATAGAAGGGGTCGGCAAACAGATATGAAGTACCTCACCGAAGACCGTGTTCAGGTATTTTATGATCTTCCTTTAAGTGAGATGGTTTTTGATTTCTATGACAAGTTAAAGTCCATGTCCAAGGGCTACGCCTCAATGGATTATGAGCTTAAAGGCTATCAAAGATCCAAGCTAGTAAAAGTGGACGTACTGCTCAATGGTGACAAGGTTGATGCCTTGTCCCTCATCTGCCACAACGATAATGCCTTTTATAAAGGAAGAGACCTTACTCAGAAGTTACAAAAACTTATTGATCGCCAGCAGTTTGATATTGCTATCCAAGCGGCTATCGGCGCAAAGATCGTTGCAAGAGAAACTGTTAAGGCGTTGAGAAAGAATGTTTTGGCCAAATGTTATGGTGGAGATATTTCGAGAAAGAGAAAGCTTCTTGAAAAGCAAAAAGCAGGTAAGAAGCGCATGAAGATGGTTGGCTCCGTTGAAGTGCCTCAAGAAGCCTTCTTGGCGGTTCTCAAGGTGGATGATTAATATGCACGAGAGCTTACGCTATCTTTTAGAGAAGGTTCTGTCCTTCTATTCAAAAGAAGAATTTTATCCCCTACTTCTTAAGGCAAAAGAAGACTACTTCATTAAAACAGGTAAGGCTTTTGAGGAAGATGAGGACTACGAAGCACGAATGGCCTCTTTCAATGACTGGTATGTTCTCCAGTTTATTCCTGAGGGGGACAGCACTCCACTTTTTGAGCAGTATCTCGAGGCCCATGATATCTTACCTGAGCTGGCCCTCGCCATAAGAAATACGACTCATGGCCTATTTGAGTACATCGGAACAAACTTTAGAGGCGTTCACCAGCTAAAAGATATTCTTCACGATGAAAAAGTTTCACTAGCAAAAAATCATCCGGCGCCTTCAATGGTAAAAGGAGATCTCTTTATTGGGAGAACTGTTTTTTATCGAGAAGAGTTTTATTTATATAATGGTCTGCGCATGATGCCCAAAGAGGCCAAGAGTGCGATGAAAAAGGAAGCCAAGAAAGTTCGTAAGGCCGATGATCTCTTTGGAGAGCTCTCTTTTCTTTTGTTCACAGAAGCTCTGAAAACCAAGTGGCAACGTTATGGGCACATTGATATAAATAAGATTTTTGTTTTCCCTGACAATAGAGTTTAGCTCTCTTGGGCCAAATGATCGGCCTCTTCCAAGGAATGTTTTTTTCCACCGAGTATATAAGGAAGAAAGCCAAAAGAATTAACAAAGACCAGAGCAAGAAAATACAAATTAAAGAAACTCGCTCCTCCGGCCACCTCAACGTAAGAAAATAGCCTCTCAAAAACCACGTGTCCAACTCCTAAACCTGCGGGAGAGATGGGGACCGCAACAAACATAAAGCCAATTGGAATCAGCGTTATAATATATTTGAAAGGAATCTCTGTGGTATAAAACGGCGAACTAATAACGTAAAAAGCGGCAAAGTTGATAGTTTGGAGAAAAACGGAGATCAGCAAACACTGCAAAAGAACTCTTTTATTTTGGCCGATCATCCATACGCTATTGAGTGTCTTATAAATTTTGTCGCCCAATACAGGAATAGATTCTGAGAGATTAAGCATTTTTTGTTGGAGAACTTTTGGGGCAAATAAAAAGGTAAGAAAACCTAAGGCTCCGGCAAAAAGAAGAAGATTAATATGAAGCAGATACTCCATTTGCTTTGAGATCGTGACGAGTTCACTATAAAAAATGACGCTTGAGACCCCCATGATGCAAAGCAGGCCGGTAAGTCCTAGGATTCTATCTATTAAGACACTGGTTACAAGGTACGTTTTACTCATTTTTGGGTCTAAATCTTTGATATAGAGAAGCTTGATGAAGTCTCCCGTTACGGCCCCTGGTAAAAAAGAGTTAAAGAAAAGACCAATCCAAGTAATTCGAACCATACTAGGATAAGGAAATTCTTGCTCTGAATTTAACTGAAGCAGCCATCGCCAGCGAATACCTGAAATACAATCTTGTAGAATAAGAAGTAGGATACAGTAGAGCCAATTATAGCCGCTCGTTAAAGACTGTTGAACAAGAGAGAAGTCGAGCTTTCCACTCTTCAATAGCCAGCCGATAATGGCGAGAGCAAAGGCCAGTTTAAGGATGAGTTTTATTGTGCTGTGCAAATTTGGCTCCTCGCCAATTGTGAATAATGGTGGTGAGAGTTATACTTCTTACGGAAGTATTATAGTAGTTTTTCTAGAGTATAGAATAAAAAGGGACTAAAGAAAATGATGGAAGTATCAGTAATAGGCACCGGGTATGTCGGTTTAGTGAGTGGAACTTGTTTTGCCGAAATTGGGCATAATGTAACTTGTATTGATATTGATCCCCATAAAGTCGAGATGCTTCAGGCGGGAAAATCACCGATATACGAGCCGGGACTCAATGATCTCTTAGAGCGAAATATTCGCTCAGGCAGACTGTTGTTTTCTCTCGATTATAATTCCTGTGAAAAAGCTGACGTAATATTTCTAGCCGTTGGCACGCCCTCTGGAGAGGATGGAAGTGCAGACCTTACTTATTTGCGCCAAGCAGCTGAGAGTGTCGCCGAGAGATTAAAGGAGCGCTCAGTTGTCGTGATCAAGTCCACGGTTCCTGTTGGAACTGGTAAGAGGATCGCTGAAGTGATCGCTAAAAAGACAACCAAAGAATTTTTTCTTGTTAATAATCCTGAGTTTCTTAAAGAGGGCTCTGCGATAGAAGATTTTATGAGACCGGATCGAGTGATCATTGGTTCTGATAGTGCTTTTGCTGCCGAGCAGATGGATAATCTTTATGCTCCTCTGTTGAGGCAAGGAAACCCGCTTTATCACATGAGCAATTTATCAGCAGAGATGACCAAGTATGCAGCGAACTGCTTTTTAGCGACAAAGATTTCTTTCATCAATGAAGTGGCAAATCTTTGTGATGAAATGGGCGCTGATATTGAAGAAGTTAGAAAAGGCATCTCCAGTGACGTAAGAATAGGTAAGCACTTTCTCTATCCTGGTCCCGGCTACGGTGGCTCTTGCTTTCCCAAGGACGTGAAGGCCCTCATTCACACGGCAAAAGAGCATCGTTCAGAGCTAAAAATTGTACAAGCGGCGGAAGACGTCAACGAGGTTCAAAAGATTCGTATGTTTGAGAAAATGAAAACTTTTTTTAAGGGAGATTTATCGGGCAAGAAGTTTGCCTTTTGGGGCGTTGCCTTTAAAGCAAATACCGATGACGTTAGAGAGACGGCCGCTATTGCTATGGCCCGGGCCCTGATAAAAGAGGGTGCTGAAGTTAATTTTTACGATCCCGTTGCGAGTGATAATTATCTTCAAGAGATGAAGAACTATCCCGAGTGTGAGGGGAAACTTCACACATTCCCAGATATGTACGCTGTCGCTAAAGACTGCGACGGACTGGTTACAATGACAGAGTGGAGAGAGTTCAGAAATCCAGATTATGAAAGCTTAAAAAAGACGCTGAAAACAAAAGTGATCTTTGACGCTCGAAACCTCTTTGATACTGAAAAAACAATTGAGTCTGGATTTGATTACTTTGCTATTGGTAAGCATATTAAGAAATGAAAGCGGCCATCTCTCAATTAAATTCGAAACTAGATTATCGAGAAAATCTTAAAGATATTCATCGTGTCGCTGCAGAATGCCGCAAGCAAGAGTGTCAGTTGTTATTTCTTCCGGAGTGTTTCTACTCAATGAGTGATGGGACTAAACCTACGCCTCATTTAGTCGAGCAAAATAACGAACACTACAAAGAGATAAAGAAAATTGCGCAAGAGCATGAACTCTTCTTGTTGGGAGGAACGGCAGCAACTCTTCATAAAGGAGTCGTCGTAAATCGTGCTTATAATTTTGGTCCAGATGGAGCTGACTTGGGCCATTACGATAAGATGCATCTTTTTTCTTGTTCGTTATCAAAAAAAGATCAAGAGACGAAAATTGATGAAGCCGATATTTATACCCCAGGGAATGAGCCTAAAATGATAGAGGCCTTAGGGCTTTTAATCGGACTAGGGGTCTGCTTTGATATTCGCTATCCCGAAATGGCGAGAAATTATGTTCTTGAGGGTGCAAACCTGCTTACCTTTTCGTCTGCTTTTACGATCCCTACGGGAAAGGCTCATTGGCATACACTGGTGCGGGCCCGTGCGATAGAGAATCAGTGCTTTGTTGTGGCGGCCGCTCAAGTAGGCAAGCATAACGAGAAAATTCAAACCTATGGGCACTCACTTGTAGTCGGTCCATGGGGAGAGGTACTTGTAGACGCAGGAGAAGAAGTCGGACTCCACTTCTTTGATATTGATCTTAGTCTTGTTGATCAGATTAGAAAAAGTGTTGGAGTTTTTTCTCATTATCAAGAAAGGACTTAGTATTTAAAAGAACAGGGCTTTTCACGTTCGGTTATTTACCGGTGTGCAGGAGAAATGTTTAGTGAATCTCCACGTTTTGAAATACAGAGCGATCTAAGGAAAAGATCGCCCATATCGAAAGTCTTAAGTTAATACTCCGCTATCGAGCAGAAATTATTTTTCATAATGGTAAACTTAGAGCTGCCATTCTTTTTAGCGAATCTAATGGAGAGCTCAACAGCGCCACTCTCAGTGACTCTATTTGACACACTATCTATACCATTTCTAAAGTAAGATGCACGGGTATCAATCACACCACCTTCACTTGTATTGATAGAAAAGAAACGTCTCAAGTTATTGATAACCTCAGAGCCGTCATCACATGATATTTGCATGTTTGGTCTTGATCCAAGTTGAGCTTTTATTGAGATCGTATCAGCAGATGCCGTTACAGTGGCAAGCATGCAAAAGGACATAATGATAAGCCATCTTTTAGTTTTCATATTACTGTTACTCCCGTTAGCGTTTTGGTAAATTTAAAGGGCTTTACCGTTATTACAAATTTCTAGGTGACGACAAAATCATACTTGTAAATTGAGTGAGTCTTTACAAGTTGACCCTATTTATAGGGTGGGTCCATAAAGTGTTTAAAAGTATGACAACGAGAAGCAGTCCCCCAGAGATTCACAAGAGATTTGGTATTTTGACAACTATTTTGGGCACAGGCTCTAGCCGCGCTCTTTTAATTAATCTCGTACTTTCGGTGCCTTAGGCGGTTCCCTTTTGTTTTACTACTTAGTTGATCGAATTCGTCCGCCTCTGGTTAAGATAGAAGGAGCCAAGGACCGATAACCTAGTGGAGAAGTTCACTCACGAGGAGGCCAAAGAATGCGCAAAGCTTTTTATCTCATTTTAACTCTGATTTCATTACAGGTGCTTGGGCTGCCCGGTGATAGTGAGAGAAGTATTAGAAATGAGCCTGACCTTATTAATGTTTGTCAGGTGCAAGACCTCGAAACAATTAGTGAATTCTCTCTAGCCTCCCTCGGTAATCTAACGGGGTGTGGAAGCTTCACTCGCGAACAAAGTGTTGAGTACTGTGATTGCATGAGTACTATGTTTGGAAATGAGATTGAAAAAAATCCCGCCTATGACGAGTTTGTGACTAAGCTTAATCAGTTTGATCGTCAAGAAACTCAAATCGGTGAGTTTATTGAGAAGCCAGAAACCCAAATACTCGCCACCCTCGCTAATTTTCTATCATCTGCTTCTCCAGATTCCGTTGGTCCCTTTGATGACGGTGGAGTCTGCTCGGTGCGATTTAAAGCGGCCGAGGAGCAGATGAATATTGTCTCAGGCGTTGAGCAAGACCTCAGTGCGCTTTCTGGCTCTTTAAGAAATCACAAAGACTACAATTTCCTCGTTAGTGAGAATTTATCTTCTCCCGAACTCCAACGACGTCTACAGAAGTTTTGGACAGTGAAGGCGACAGAAGAGGGAAATACTGTTACCCATGAAAAAAATTATGGTCCTGAGGCAAAGGCCTTAAATCTCCTATCTCAATCTATTAACTCTCTAGCGGCTACTTCTGCTGAGTTTATTCAGGGTTATGGGCCAGCTATTTCTACTCTGCAGCCGGGTGACTCCCTATCCATTGATAAAGAGACTGTTGTGTCAGGGATATGCGAAAATTTAGCGAAGAGATTTGAAAGTGAGAGGTCCTCGGAGAAAGTAATAACCCCAGGTGCTGGTCTTTTTGATGTCTCAAGTTACACCTCTGAGAAGTGGCTTACGCCTGCGGACCTTGGGGCCTTCAGAGGCTTAAGGGATCGTTTTCAACAAAAGAGTATTCACGCCCACGAAGGACAAGAGCTCTTTTTTGGTCAATTAATGTGCTCTAATCTCGATGAAAAATCTTTTGGTGAAATTGAGGGCTCGAATGAAGAAGAGTTTAAAGTACTCTCTAACGAACAGCTCGCTGAAGAGATCAAGAAAAATAATGCTCTCATTTTAGTGACTCTAGAAGAGCATGAAGCGGCGAGCTTAGAGGCTCAGTACTTTCAGGAGACTGCAGCTGCCCAACGTGATGTGCTCAAAAGTAGCCTTTCTGAAGTAGGGCTGACTTACGAGGCGTTTCGTGAGCTTTACAAGAATCTAGATTCTGGCTCTAGTATGGAAGCCCTTATTGATACCTTGTTTGTAGGGAGAAACCTTAGCGCCGAGGTCAGGCAGCGAATAATAAGCGAAGCATCAGATCTTCACAGACTAGATTTAGAGTACGATAAAGCGTCTGTCTATCAGTCGGTATTTGAAGAGAAGATGGCCCTTGCTCACCAAAACAACGATCAGGCATCGCGAGAGCTTGCCTTTCGCCTTGGTAGCGTTACCGCTGCCCGTGACTTTATAGGAAGTGAAGAAGTGATGTCTGCCAGTCAGCGCTACTTTAGCCGTTTTGAAAGTCACCCAAGTGCAACCTTTGGGCCCCACCAAGCTGACTCCGATCTTTTTTCTCGTGATAGTCGCGATGGGGTTAACATTGGCGATTCAATAGCAAGGGGAGAAGCAAGGCTTAATCAGGCCATGGCAGTTCTAGATGAATTAGGCTCAGATGCAACGATGAATGCCGAGGACAGGGCCAATCATACTAGAGTTGTGGAAAGCATCAGAAATAGTAGGCAGTCTAGAAGAAGAGTGGGAAGTTTTATTTCTGGGGGGAGCTCTTATGCTAGACCCACGAATTCGTACTCTGCTTTGTCTTCGCCTTTTTCTTCGTCAACGGCTTCCTCTAATACAACACCATCTATCTTTTCACTCCCAAGTTCACCCGTTAATGATGTGGCTACTGAGCCAGCAAACACGCCTTTTAGAGGCGTCGCCACTACAGGGGATAGTGAAGAGAACTTGTCTCGTGTTTCTCCTACGGCCGCCGTTCGAGTCACCACTCCCACGGACTATGAAACAACGAATAGGTTAAGTAGCCGGCTAGGAAATAATGCTAACAGAAGCCTAAATCCAATTGGTTCTGGGCAAAATTCATTTAGTCGTGATGATAGCTCTGAGGTGGTCAACTCAAAAGTTAACGCGAAAATCGACTCACTCAACGATAGAATAGCAAAAAAAATAGCTAAGGTTGAAGAGAGATCAGCTTCGACTCCTATCGGTACAAGCTCTAAACTTGGGGAGCTCAAAAAAGAGCTTGATAGTTTGAAAAATCAAAATGATCAATTGGGTGAGAGGGTTCGTAGGCGTTCTGCTGAAAGAGCGGCTTCTTCGGCGGCCGCAGGCTCCTCTAGTACTAAAGCTTCTATTTCCCCCACACCAATCAATAGTAGCAGGGCCGTCGCCTCTGTTAGTGAAGATGCTGCTGGAGTGCCAGCTGTAGCATCTGCTTCCCGTCCATCTTCATCGACATCGACATCGACCGGCGGAAGAGCTTTTGAGCCAGCTCGAACTAGCGTTAGAGGCGCTCTAGAGGTGAATTCTCAAAATGGTATAACTGGAATTCAATTAACCTTGATTTCAGGCTCTTTAGGTTTTGCGGAGATTCAAGATCCAGTCGATGGAATAGAGATGAGAGCTATTGCTGTAGACTTTCTTTCCTTGAAGGCCGCTGAAAAAGCTACTTATATGGAAGAAGTATTTAAAGGAAGAAAGAGTGGAGTGGTTTACATTCGCCAAGAAAATGGAAAGGTCATTTTACTGGAAAGAAGTGACAACTCTCGCTTTGAATCAAGTCAGATAGCAAGGGATGATTCTTTAGGCTTATCTTTAGAGCGAGCTCAATCTCGGGTGGTTATAAGACTAAGTCGCTTGGATCAGCTGATAAATGACACCCTCAATATCGACTAAGGCTACTTTTATTCTTCTTTAGAATAATAAGGGCTATCACCGGAATCATGATCGGTGAGATCGATAATTTCTTCTATATCGGGGTAGTGTTGTTTGACGAGTCTTTCTACTCCGTCTGTTAGTGTCGCTTTTGAGCTAGCACAGCCTTGGCAGCCACCACTCATCTTGACATATATCTTGTTATTATCGATGTCGATAAGCTCTATGTTCCCGCCGTGAGCCGCTAGAGCAGGTCTAACCATCTCATCAAAAAGTTTTTCTATTTGTCTGATCATTTTACATCCCTAGCTTTAATAAAGTTTTTGTACTCGCCTAGCCTATAGCCTGTCAACGACTCGATCAAGTCAGAGACGGCCAAGCCAACGTTTTTCCATTCAAACTCAAGTGGAAGCGCTAGAATGTCTAGCTCATTTTTGTTTTCTTCGATCCACTTTTTCATCACCTTTGGGTGCGCTTCATTGAACTTTTTTAAGCCCCAGATTTTCTTATAAGCGAAGGTTTTCTCTTCAAAGTCTTGTCCATGATAGAGCTTACTAAAGGCTTTAACCTTTTTGTTCATGAGGTGAGAGGCGCGCGCCCATCCATAGTGAAAGACTCTCGCCGAAGTCTCTAAACACTTTAGCTTCTGGCCAGTATTACCTTTAAATCCCTGGGCATCGAGGTGAGACTTTATTTTTCTATGGTTTCTAATGAGCCTGACTTCTCGGCGGTAGGTATTTCTAGTTTCTTTTAAAATATCTGTATTTCCATAGAAATGACGGTACTGAAAAATGAGACCTTCGAGTGAGTCATCTTCTGCCAGCTGCTCAACGCCAGATTGAATCAAGGGAATGTCGTCTTCGTGGATAGCTTCATCGCCTTGGATATACTGACAGAAATCTCCAGTACAAGCATCGAGAGCAATATTTGTTTGCTGAGACAGGATAAGGCCTTGGCTCATTATCTCTGGATCCCAAAAGGATTTTAAAAAAATATACTGGGATCCTTGGAATTGAGACGTTAGATAAGCGAAGGTTCCATCGTCTGCGGTACAGGCCTGATCTTCAAAACCTACGTTGATAATAATTTCATCACAAAGCGCTTCTATGCTGCGTATAGATTCGGCAATGGGATAGCCAAGAGTTAAGCCATTTTTAATAAAGGTAAAGCCAGAGATTGTGGTCATGGTTCATCATAACGAATTTATCCTCTATTCGCCATGGTCTCTTAGCATTTCTACCTGCCCTAAGGCGCTGAAGGTGGCAATTTCAACTCTGAGAGTATGAGAGGAGATTTTAATAGGAATAAAATTATTCTTTTCTAATAGATCCTCTTCCGCAGAGGTCCAGCCCCTTTCTGGGCCGATGGCCAAAGCGATGGAGTCTTTCCCCAGCTGAACCTGGCTGAATTTTCGAGATGCCTTTAGGCTAAGTAAGAAGCGCTTTTCGGGTAGACTCTGGAAGGCTTGAGAAAGACTAGAGTAAAAATCAATAACGGGAAGGTCGCTTATTTGTGCACTTTGAGAGATGCCTAGGCTTAAGAGCTTAGAGAGATTAGCTGCTTCAAGAGTCTTACTTTGAAGGTAGCTTTTTTCACTTAATTCAGCCTTGAAGAAATGAAAATGAGTAACGCCCATACTCGTTGCGTGCTCGATCACTTTTTTCATTGTGGGAGGCCTAGAGACCCCTATTAGCAAGTGCAGCGGCTTTGGTAACGTTGGAGTGATTTCTCCCTCAAGTTGAAGCTCTATTGAATTTGAACCTTCGCCTTCATGAATCGCTAAGACTCTGACTTCTCCTAGTCCCTCGTCCAGAAAAGTGGCTTTTAAAGTGTCGCTTAAAGAGACTTTCAAAGTACCTTTTAAGTGAGAGAGGACATCCTCATCTCTAACGGAGAATTGAGTTTGAGAGGAATGAGATCGTTTTAAAATCAGTCTATTCACAGTAGTTCTTCTTTTGATGAGTTAGCTCGTCGCAACCTATCTTAACTATTGAACTAAAGATAGCATGACAATTCAAGTAATCAGGCTGCAAGCCCCGCTGAAGAGCTCAAAGGCTCAGACCTTCTTAGATATTCAAAAAAATGAAGTGAACATTAATTGGTACTTTTTGAGTACAAGCCCCTTTCGGAGATTTGAGTTGCGAGAAAGGGGAGGCCAAAATATTTTGAATCCATTCAAAGGTAATATTAATAATATCGATGGAGCCATCTGGTTAGACGAATGGCAAAGCTTTATGGGCCCTCGTTTTCGGGAGCTTGTCTATGATCTTTTTTCCGGGCACGGGGTGAAGCTTATTGTCCTGGCTCAATCCTTGACTCTTCCCAAAGAGGAGAAATTGCTGTGGCCATACTTGGTTAATACTCGTTGTCGCTACTATGTGAAGCGTAAGTGCCCCTCTTTACCCCTGTGCTCAAAAAAAGGCTTAATTGAGGGACTTCTCTCTTGTTTTTCTGGGGCTTCTCTCCTAGAGCACCCCTATCATGTTCCCGACCTAGCGGGAGCGGAGTTGTTGATACCTTTTGATATTTATCACTACTCTCATTTGATTTCCATTGCTCGAGATTTTGAAATCATTGCCGTCTTAGGCCCCTCATGGACCTATTGGAGGGATCCGCTTTTATGGTTACTAGGAGGACACCAAAGGTCGAATTTGGTAGGCTCTGCAGGTGAAAACAAAAGTCGAAGGCCTATTAATCAAGAAAGTTCCCTATCAAGATCGTCACCTGATTGGAGAATTTCTTTTAAGAAGTGGCAGAAGGGTGTCCATTCTCTTTTACGGTGGACAAGGGGGAGGCAAAAAAATGAAGCCCTCCACCCTAGAGCTGGGCCGCATGATCAGGGTTGAATTAGGTCACTCAAAGAAGACTAATGAGCTTCACCGCGCTAAGGAGTGGCAGATTATCTGGAGCCACGAGCAAATTCGTTACGATCATAAAGCCTTTTCCCTAATGTGTTTATTCCTTGAGATTTCAGCGGCGCTTTCTATAGAGGACGATCTTCACGATGAATTAAGTGATGAAGATGTGACGATGGTGGGCCTCTTTAGAGTGCTCAGCAATGCTCTTGTGCATTTAGAGTCGAGTGCCAAAGCTAAATCCTGCGATCCTGGAGGTGAACTTCTGATCTTTTTGGGGAAAATGTTGATTGAACAAGGAGTATTTCCCTCTAGGGAGGGCTGCTCATTTTGTGATGCACAGCTCGAGAAGCTCTCAAAAGTTTACCTCGTAACAGATCATGGTGGCTTTGCTTGTCATGAGTGCATTGGGCATCTTGAAGCGGCCTTGATTTCAAGTTCACAGGAAGGACGTGAGCTGTGGGAGCTCTTAGGAGTCGTCGCCAATCAGCGCTATCAGGAGCTAAGTGAGTTTAAGATGGAGCATCGAGGAGCAGTCCGACTCCTTCTTCACTACTTTCTCTATCAGTTTCACTTTCAAGAACATCAATTTAAAAGCTTAAAAATGGTGCTGTGATTTTGACAGTATGGGTTAATGATTAGAAAATAGGACCAATGATCTATCTCATCCGCCGCCAGCTTTTGCCTTATATTCTTCCTTATAAGGGCAAGGTGTTAGGGGCTATCTTTTTCTCTTTCGTTTTAGCTGCCATCGGTGGTTTACAGGTCTCACTTGTAAAACCCCTTTTTGATCAAGGCTTAAGCCCTAGCTCAACGAAAGAAGAAGCCATGATTTTGGCCGCTAAACTGTTAGGCTTGGGGCTTCTTAATTTTCCCTGTCGCTTTCTTCATTTTTATTGGCTTCGCTTTATTATGGAAAGGGCCACTTGCAAAGTAAGGGGAGAGGTTTTCTCAAAGCTATTGAGGCTGCCGACAAGTTTCTATTCTAAGAGTAAACAAGGAGAGCTGATCTCTCATATTCTAAGTGACACGAATATTTTTGCTCAAGGATTTAAAGCTTCGATTGATCTGATACGCGAGCCTTTAAAAGCCGCGGTCTATCTCGGGATGGCCTTTTGGGCCGACTGGCAACTAACAATCGTGATTTTTATCATCGCGCCCTTTCTTATTCTAATTTTCGGGATCAGTGGCAAAAAAGTAAAAAATAATCAAGGACTGGTTCAAAGTGAACAAGGCGGACTGACTCACAGTATTGCAGAAGGCATTAGTGCCCATAAGATAACGAAAGCATTCAATCTTCAAAACTTTGTTTTTCGACGATTTTCCAACACGCAAGAGTCTTTTTTTAAGGCTCAAATGCGAACAAGCTTTGTTGAAGAGATGGCCCATCCTTTTGTCGAAGTTGTAGGGGCCACTGCATTTGCTGGCGTTATTGTTTTTGCTCATCACCGAATTCAGGTAGGTGCAATGAGCGTCGGTGAGTTTGTGTCTTTCATTGCAGCTCTGGCCCTTTTCATGGATCCCATCCGTAAGTTTTCTCAAGCAAATGTTAAACTCTCACAGGCCAAAGCGGCTTCACTTCGTATCCACGGAATACTCGATTTAGAAGAAGAGATTGATCTCGGTGAATTGGTTGATAAAGAATTTTCAGATTCGATCGATATTAAGGATTTAAGCTTTTCCTACGGCGAGGGAGATGTGGTCAGAAACCTTTCTCTCAACATTAAGAAGGGGGATAAGGTTGCACTGGTTGGACTATCAGGCTCAGGAAAATCAACTCTTGTAAATCTACTTTTAGGACTCTATCCCATTGAGAGAGGCTCAATCTCTATTGATGGTGAAAAAATTCAAGACTATAGCCTACAGGCACTACGCTCTTTCTTTGGATTAGTTAGCCAAGATATTTTTCTTTTCAACGACTCAATTAGAAACAATCTATGCCTAGGACGAGACTTTAGTTCACAGAAGATAGAAGAAGCACTAGAGGTTTCTTATTGCAAAGAGTTCATGAATAAATTGCCTCAAGGACTTGATACAATTGTCGGAGATCGTGGAACAAGACTATCGGGTGGCCAGCAACAAAGAATCACAATTGCGCGGGCTTACCTACAAGAAAGTCCCGTGCTTCTCTTTGATGAAGCGACTTCGGCACTGGATAATGAAAGTGAAAAGGTGGTTCAAAAGGCCCTAGATAACCTGGCGGGTAAGAAGACTGTGATCGCTGTCGCTCACCGCCTCAGTACTATCCAAGATTTCGACCGAATTTATGTTATGCATGACGGGAGAGTGGTGGAACATGGCAGCCACTCAGAACTTCTGAGCTTAGGCGGAGAATACTCTAAGCTCTACGAGCTATCGGCCCGCTAGAGCTTTTTATTGGTTTTCTTTAATGAGTCTTGCTAGCTCAGGAGTGATTTTCTGAACATGCATACCGCTGTCATAATCAACATCTTGGGGCCCATCGTCACATTGCTTGCCATTATTGCTGCATTTATTCCATCTATCACAATCTAGCTTTGGATCTGTGATGAAATCATCATTACCACGAACGAGAATCCCATAAAGCCCTCCACGTTTGCCAAATACAGGGGAGCCACTATTGCCACCAACAGAGTCGATATTGGCTTCGAAGAAGTTGTCATTAGGGTGATCTTTAAGAACAAAAGCTGAGGAGGAATATTTAAGGGGGAGTCCAGAAGGGTAGCCCAAGATATCCACGGGTGTGCCTCTTCTTATTTCTCGACTGGCTGGCCTAAACTGGAAACGTTTTGGCATTTTTTTGTTAATTCTAAATAAGGCAAAGTCTAAGCGTTTGTCATCTGTATCAATGTGAACTGCTTTAATGACTTTTAGGCATTTGATTTTGCTCCTTATCGGTCTATTTTTCAGGAGCTCATCTCCCTTTTTATTTATTTGATAATCAAAAACCCAATTGAAGTCGGTACACATCGGTGTTTTGGTGTTGGTGACTTCGCCCCTATTAACCATGCAGTGACCGGCCGTAACCATAAGATCATCAGCAACAAGAAAAGCCGTACAAGAAATCATTGTGGTTGGCTGAGAGATAAATTTTTCACCTGAACACATTTGGTAGTGCTCTTCAAGGCTTGGAAAATCGAGATCAAAAAGAGGGCCCTCTTCTTGTATAAAGTAGGGCGAGACCCAAGTTGCCAGGGCCGTTGAATACTTCTTTATTCTGCTGCTGCTTTGATAAATGTCCCGGCGATTGTCTGGCCCAAAGATGGCCTTTGGAAAGGGGTTGGAGTGAGCACTGTGACCCACGAGTAATATGATGAGCATAGTCATTGTTTTCATAAAAGGATTCCCAGTCTAATAGCTGTGCCTTTGCTATCTTGAGCCTAGTTGAATGTAAAGTTTGCTGCTTCAAAGGATGCTCTCTCGTGGCCTTTGAGGTAGTATTCTCATCAGAATACGGAAATTTTTTCAACGAATAGAGGTGCAGCGTGTCGGAATCAAATTTAAAGTCTATGGCCGAACTTTCCAGTCTTTGTAAGCGCAGAGGCTTTCTTTTTCAAAGTTCTGAGATCTACGGTGGAGTAGGTGGTTGCTATGATTATGGACCCTTAGGAATTGAGCTTAAGAAGAACCTGCAAAATCGTTGGTGGAAGTCGATGACCTATCGTGAAGATGTCGTTGGCGTTGATTCATCAATTCTCATGAATCCTGCTGTATGGAAGGCAAGTGGCCACGTGGATGGCTTTAATGACCCCATGGTTGATTGCAAGGAATGTAAGAACCGTTTCCGTGAAGATAAGATTGACACGACAAAGCCATGCCCAAATTGTGGAGCCAAAGAGCAATTTACGGCCCCTCGTGATTTTAATCTCATGTTTAAAACGCAGATGGGAGCGGTTGAGGATACATCCTCAACTGTTTACCTCAGACCAGAGACTGCTCAAGGCATCTTTACGAACTTTACTAATATTCAGTCTTCCATGCGCATGAAGCTCCCCTTTGGGATCGCTCAAGTCGGCAAGGCTTTTCGAAACGAAATCACTCCCGGAAACTTTATTTTCAGAATGCGTGAATTTGAGCAAATGGAAATGCAATACTTCGTAAAGCCTGGTGCTCAAAAAGAAGCCTTCGAAACCTGGCAAGAAGTAAGATTGCAGTGGCACCTCGACAATGGTCTTCGAAAAGAAAAACTAAGGTGGCACGAGCATGTGGGTAGTGAGCTTGCTCACTATGCTGACAGAGCTTTCGATGTTGAGTATGAATTTCCCCAAGGCTGGGACGAGATGGAAGGTATTCATTCGAGAACAGACTTCGATCTCGGACGCCATGAAGAACATTCAGGTAAATCGCAAAAGTATGTCGATCAAACCGATGGTAATAAAAAATATATTCCCTACGTGGTTGAAACATCGGTGGGTCTCGATCGCTGCACCCTTGCCATAATGTGTGATGCTTACAGAAAAGAATTTGAAGGTGATAAGGAGAAAGAGCGGGTCGTTTTAAAACTAGATCCAAAAGTTTCACCGATAAAGGTAGCTGTTCTTCCTCTCATGAAAAAAGACGGTTTAGAAGAAAAAGCACGCAACCTCTATAAGGACCTTCAGGCCGATTATATGGCAGAGTTTGATGTTGCCGGCTCAATTGGTAAGCGCTATCGACGTCAAGACGAGATTGGAACGCCTTATTGCGTAACGATTGATTACGAAACAAAAGAAGATGATACCGTCACCATTCGGGACAGAGATCAAATGACTCAAGAGAGAGTGGCGTTTGATCAAGTTACCAATTATCTAAAAGACAAACTAAAATTTTAAAGAGGATCATATGACGAAATGGGTTTATAACTTTAGTTCTCAGGAAACCGACGGTAATAGGTCAATGAAAGCCCTCTTGGGTGGCAAGGGCGCTAACTTGGCAGAGATGTGCTCTATCGGTCTCTCTGTTCCGCCAGGCTTCACCGTTACTACTGAAGCCTGTCTTGATTACGATAAAAAAAATAGAGAAATTAGTTCCGAAATTCGTGAGCAAGTACTTGTAGCGCTTAAAAAAGTGGAAGCTGTAACCGGCAAAAAGTTTGGTGATGATAAGAAGCCTCTTCTTTTTAGTGTGCGCTCTGGAGCTAGGGCCTCGATGCCTGGCATGATGGATACTGTTTTAAACCTAGGTATGAATGACAACTCTGTTAAGGCCATCGGTAAGCTTACTGGAAACGAAAGGTTTGCTTGGGACTCTTATCGACGCTTTATTCAAATGTACGCCAATGTCGTAATGGGCTTCAATGTTTCCATGCTCGAGTCGACGTTGGAAGACCTTAAGGAAGCTCGAGGAGCCAAGGAAGACACGCAGCTAGAGGCTTCGGACTGGCAGGAACTCGTTAGTGTTTATAAAGACATCATTCTTCAAGAAACAGGCAAATCTTTTCCCGTCGAACCGATGGATCAATTATGGGAAGCGATAGCTGCCGTTTTTGGATCTTGGAATAATCAAAGGGCGATCAAGTACCGCGAAATTAACGAAATTCCTCACGAATGGGGAACTGCTGTGAATGTTCAGTCTATGGTTTTTGGTAATATGGGTGAGGATTCTGGAACTGGAGTTTGCTTTACTCGTGACCCAAGCACTGGAGAGAGAGTCTTTTTTGGTGAATATTTAATGAACGCCCAGGGCGAAGATGTTGTGGCCGGAATCAGAACTCCGGCTCCGATCAATGAAACGTCAAAGAATGAATCGAACAAGGGACTTAAGACTCTACAGGAAGTTCAGCCTAAAACTTATGACTCCCTCGTTGATATTTATCAAAAGCTTGAAGCCCATTACAAAGATATGCAGGATATCGAGTTCACTATAGAAAAAGGTGAGCTTTATATTCTACAAACTAGAAATGGTAAGCGAACGGCCGCAGCCGCTATTAAGATTGCAACTGATCTTGTTAATGAAGGAATTTTGTCAAAAGAGGAAGCTCTCTTGCGAGTTGATCCGGAAGATCTAAATCAATTGCTCCACCCACGGCTAGATCCAGACGCTGAAAGAATTATTCTAACCTCAGGACTACCGGCGTCTCCAGGAGCCGCATCGGGAGTGATTTGTTTTTCTTCAGATTCTGCAGGAATAAGGGCGGCCGCTGGTGACAAAGTTATTCTTGTGCGCAAGGAAACATCACCAGAGGATATTGCTGGAATGGTTGCCTCTGAAGGTATCTTGACGGCCAGGGGAGGTATGACTTCTCATGCTGCCGTTGTTGCCCGAGGTATGGGAAAGCCCTGTGTCGCAGGGTGCAGTGATATTGAAATTAATTACGAAAAAGGAACTGTTCGCATCGGTAGTGATACTTTTAGCGATGGAGATTCACTCACAATAGATGGTGGAAGTGGGGAGGTCATGAAAGGCATTGTGCCCACGATTGCCTCTGGTATTAGTGAAGAGTTTGCAACGTTTATGAGTTGGGCCGATCAGTTTAGAAAATTGGGAATTCGCACAAACGCCGATAATCCAGAAGACGCGAAAGTGGCCTTAGGTTTTGGAGCAGAAGGGATTGGGCTTTGTCGAACAGAGCATATGTTCTTTGAGCCCGAGAGAATATTGGCCGTGCGTGAAATGATTTTTGCTCAAAATAAAGAAGATAGAGAAAAGGCCTTAGGCACGCTTTTGCCTTTTCAAAAAAGTGACTTTCGTGGAATTTTCGAAGCGATGGAGTCGAGGCCGGTCAATATCAGATTGCTCGATCCCCCTTTACACGAGTTTCTGCCGCATGCTGAGGAAGAAAAGCAGGAATTGGCCGACCATCTTGGGGTCGACAGAGAAGAGGTTGATAAAAGAATTGAAAAGCTTCATGAGTTTAATCCCATGCTGGGCCACAGAGGCTGTCGGTTGGCGATTACTTACCCTGAGATTTACATGATGCAGGTGAGGGCCATTATTGAGGCTGCGATTGAGGCTCAAAAGTCGGGGTTAAAACCAAAAGTAGAAATTATGATCCCACTGGTCTCAGAGGCACGAGAGCTTTCTTTCTTAAGAGAGCGCTCCCAAGAGCTTATTGACTCCCTCTTAAAAGAAGCCGGTGTTCAGCTAGATTATAAAATAGGGACAATGATTGAGCTGCCTCGGGCCGCTATTACTGCCGCTGAAATTGCAAAAGGAGCTGACTTCTTCTCATTTGGAACCAACGATTTAACTCAAACAACTTATGGTCTTTCTCGCGATGACGCCGGAAAGTTTTTACCTGATTACCTTCGCCATGGGCTCTATGCTGTTGATCCTTTTGTTAGTCTCGATCAAAGTGGTGTTGGTTTTTTAGTGGCCCACGCCGTTAGAGAAGGGCGCTCTACCAATGCTTCTATGCATATGGGAATATGCGGAGAACACGGAGGGGACCCACGCTCCGTTGAGTTCTGCCACTTCAATGGGCTCGATTATGTAAGCTGCTCGCCCTTTCGGGTGCCGATTGCTAGGCTTGCAGCAGCTCAAGCGGCCCTTCGCGTTGATTGAGGCCGCTACAAAACTCATTTTAGATTCTTGGCCCCTTCAGGATTTCAATCATGCTTCTCTGAGTTTTTTTAATCTTAAAACCTTCGAGAGTGAAAGCATTGAGGTTCATGACGGAGAAATAAAAAAGCTCGACTCTTTTTATTATGACCTTGCTAGTTTGACTAAAGTTTTGACCATGGGTGCTCTCAGAGCAAAAGAGCCCGCTCTATTCAATGACAAACTTGATCTGCTTATCGAACATCGAGGCGGATTACCTCGATGGGCCATCCTTGGGGCTTCCTCTTGGATGGAGACTGTTCTTCAATATGAAATCAAAGAAAGCTCTACTGAGTATTCAGACCTTTCTATGCTTAGGTTGATGCTTGAGCTAGAAGAGAAAACGAACAAAAGTTTTAGAGATCTTTGTTCTTTCTATTGGGATGACGAACTTGTTTTTTGGAAAGACTTACCTTCAGAGGCAAAATGTCCTGATACGGGTTTTCGTAAAAAGAGAGTCGTTAACGCCGAAGTTAACGATGATAATTGTTTTAAGATTAATCGCTTCTGTTCTCATGCCGGTCTATTTGCCACTCAGCAGGGGCTATTGAAGAGTCTCTTTAATATGGAAAAAAAGGTCTCACTTCTTGAGGGCATGAAAGAGGCTTTCTCCAGTAGAGCATTTGATCGGTATTTACTCGGCTGGGACACCGTTAAAGATAATAGCAACACTTTAGCCGGTATCGGCGCCCCTCAAAATACCTTTGGCCATCTAGGGTTTACAGGCACATCCATCTGGATTGATGCTACTAGTGGATGGGGCTGGCTTTTACTTACTAATGGGACCAAGAAATATTGGTATAATCGCGATCAGCTCAATTCCCTTAGAAAGAATATTGGCCAAATCCTTTGGAAGTCATTGAAATAACCCGTTTTAAATCATTTTTGTCAAGTATTGGTCAGCACATACCGATAAACATCTAGGTCCGAATTTCTTGGATAAGGGATTTTTATGGTGAAGAGTCGCGCAGCTTTATTAATAGTCTTTTCTTTATGGGTGCAGTCTTGCTCTCATTATAAAAGTCATTCTTATCGGGAAATTGCCTCTAACGAAATCTGCAGTGAACTTCTCGCTGAGGTGATGGAACATAAGTTCATCTCTGTTAAAAAGTCTTTCGATAGTAAACTTGATGAAAATCTATCGGCCAAAAATGCTGCGAATGTAAAACGTAACTTGGACTCTCTTCTTTTTGTAGATTATCGGCACTCCTTTGAGATTTTAGATGGTGTTCATAAAGGAGATGTAAGCCTTGAAAAAGCCGGAATAACTGGACTTTATGATCGCTTTCTAAAGATAGCGAAGCCTTCAAAAAACTATGCTGCCACTGTTCAATATCTATTCGATAATAAACCTGACTTTACTCTTGAAACCTTTCGCGAGGTTCATAGCAGACTCATGAAAGGTGGAGTTGATGGAATTCCTAAAAAACGAATAGGTATCTTCAGGTCGGATAATATTATAGGCCGAATTTCTCAAGGAGAAGGTGAAGTAACTGAGGCTCAATTTGAGGCGATGGTAAGTAATCCCTATATTTCGACTAATGCTCTTAGAAAAGGAACGAAAGGGTATTATGGTCAGATTGGCTACCCCAATGCCAAAACGACCACATCTGAAGTGCTCGATATGATTAACAAATCTAATCCTGAGCTTTACGAGCGCTTAGTGAAACATCAGGCTGACGGTACTGGAAATTTTCAAGAATTGACGGGAGAGTTGATTAATCAATTAACTGAAGATTTGATGGCGTGGTTTGTAAAAGCCAGAGATGAAATTGGTCCCATTGATAGTGTTGCCAACTTCAAAAAGTTTGTAAAAACAGTTGCTGAATTTCAAAGAAATCTAATCTCCATTCATCCTTTTTATGATGGCAATGGCCGGACAGTAAGGCAGTTCGCTCTTTACTATCCTTTCTGGCTGGAGGGATTACCACCGCCAAGGATGGTCGATCCCAATAACGATCTGTACTCAACTCTTGATGAGTGGACCGAAGAGATTATTAAAGGCACATACAATTCGCACGCTCTCTATTCCAAATTAATGACAAGGATTGATCGTGGACTTCGCCTCGGTGGAGAGGCCGAGTTACTTTTTCCAAACTCACCAAGAAAAGTATCTATCACCTACAAAAGTCAAAAGCCTCGCAAAACAATAAAAGACGCCAATGAAATGAATGTCTTTTCAGCTCAGTTTGCAGAATACGTGAGAACGAGATTTAAATTAGATTCGACTTTGATCGAAACTTATAAAGCTAATCCTTACAAAACATTAAACCAGTTAAGTGAAGACTATGTGACCTTTGCCAAGACCTCTTATATGGATTACAACCACGCCAAGTTTGGTGAGGAGAGACTTGGTTTGGAGTTTGCCGATCAAGACTTTGCTGAAACTTTTGCCAATCAATCCTATCGTTCAAAAGAAGATTGGGACTACAAAATGAATCGTTGGTATCAAGAAGAAGTTGTGTGGCGAGGGATAAGTAGAAGAAACCAAGAGATTCAAGAAGAGGAGATCATTTCCATGTTTTCTCGACCTCATTCTCAGTTTGCTTCAAATAATATTATGGGCAAAATGAAGAATCCAGAAAAGGCAAAACAGTTGGCAAGAGAGGAGTTTGATCGCTACAACCGGTCTATTGTCGATGGTGGTATTGTTGAGATGGCCAAAGATCATTCTGAAACAGGTCCTTTATACGGTACAAGCTTTGGCTACTCCACTTCTAAAAAATGGGAAGTAGGACGTGCCTTTGCAATGGGAGCAATGGTCGTTGCAGACTATGGGAAGCACTGGGATTTTCAGCATCTTCTTAAATCGCGTGTTTTAGTAGGTATGAAAAAAGCTCGAAAAGATGTGGAACTTGGGCGCTTGAAGCAGCTTCGACCAGAGTTCTCCTACAAGTATCCCCGTCAGGTCGAAGTAATGGGAGTTGGTGCGGCGGATCCGGATTCTGTTATGTTCGTGCAACTGATCGATGCTGAAGGAGATGCCATTGTGTCTTATGTAAGAAATCTAAAAAAGCCTTCAGAGATTCTTGTGTTTGATAGGGATGTAAAAGAGCTTAGCGAAATACCTGACGATCCTATTCGCACGATAAAATTAGATTAATTTTTAAGAGTTAAATGAACGAGTTTGCCTTCATTTATTGGTTTGGACCTGTTTTACTACAGGGGTTAAACTAATGAAGAAATGAGGTGTTCGTGAACTTGAAAAATATGCTTGATCAAAAAGGTTTGTTGGAGAAGAAAGATTCTATTAAGAGTGTCTTCTTCTACAGGATATGTGGAACCGGCATGGGAGCAGCTGCATGCCTTCTCAAAGAGAAGGGAATCGCTGTTGAGGGCGGAGACAACAACTTCTTCCCGCCAATGTCTTCCTACCTCGAACAAACGGGTATTCCACTTCATAACCTCAATGAATTTGACTTCTCTTATTTGAAAAAGTTTGACCTTATTGTCGTTGGCAATGTGGTTCCTAAGCTCTCTAGTGAGGCTCGCTCTATTGAGGAGTGCGGCGTTAACTTTTGCTCTTTTCCCAGTCTCTTGGGCTCACTCGTGCTCCATGATATCAACGTGGTGGGAATTGCAGGAACTCACGGTAAAACAACGACGACCTACTTCATTAGTCAGATATTTGAAAAATTAGGCGAAGATGCCGGCTACTTTATAGGGGGCGTTCTTGAGGGTCGCCCTTCCTCTAAGCTTGGGGCCGGAAGTTACTTCTTTATAGAATCTGATGAATACGATTCCAGCTATTTTGAGAAGGTTTCTAAATTTAGAAGCTATTCTATTGATGATTTGATTTTGACCTCTCTCGAATATGACCACGCGGATATTTTCGAGGATCTTGAAGCAATAAAAAGTGAATTTAGGGCCGTATTAAAGACTCATAAAGGAGTCGTCATTTCTAACAATGAATATGCTGCGATTGAAGATCTTCAAAGTGAATTTGCAGAAATTGATTGGCTAAATTATGGACCTCGCTCTGGAAGCGGTCCTAATATTATTGAACAGAGTGAAGAGGGAACTCACTTTAACCTGAGCTTTAATGGAGAGCCCTATGATTTTAAGACCAATGTGATAGGTATGCATAATATTCTCAATCTTAGTTCTTGTATTCTTTATGGACTACGAGAGGGATTTTCAATTGAAAAAATGAGAGAAGCCGTCAAAGATCTTCGTTTTGTAAAAAGAAGGCAAGAGATTCGCGGCTACTATAAAGAGAGCATGGTCATCGATGACTTTGCCCATCATCCAAGAAGTGTTGCCTGTACTGTTGAAGCCGTGCAAACGAGCTTTCCTGATAAAAATATTGTGGTCGTACTTGAGCCGAATTCTGCGACAGCCCGAAGTAATATTTTTCAGGAGGAGTTTGTAGAGGCCCTAAAGAATTGCTCTGCTGTTATTTTTGCTAAACCTGAAAAAGATACAAGTGTGAAGTCGGCAAAAAACCTTGATTATCACTTACTCGTCGAAGACCTCTCACATTGTCAGGTAAAGGCTAAAGCTTGTAATAATTTGGATCAGTTGAAAGAGGCAATTGATGAATCCTGCGGCCCCGAGAATATTCTTCTCGTCCTCAGCAACGGCACCTGCTTGGGTCTTTGGAAGTCGGACTTTGTAAATCATCTCGAGAGTGTAAAATCATAAAGACACAAAGCTTTAAGGCTTTTCTTACATTCATACTCAGTGCCTCTCTCTTATGGGCCAGTCCTCTCTCTGCAACCAAAGGGGATCAGTGGGTAGAGTTTGCGGGCAAGATCAGTAAAGATAGAGAAGGCTTGGAGAAAGAATATTGGAAGTTACATAAGGGATTCTTTTCAAAAACCTGTCGTCCAGGTACGGAAGAAAAGTTTTGGGAGTACTTTCGAGACTTTCGTGGAGATGGTCACTATCTTCCCAGAACCGTCGATAATAAACTAGATAGGAAAACCTTGAATCGCTTTGTTCCAGAATTAGAGGCAAAGAGGAAGTGGATTCAGGAACAAAAAAAATCTCTTGGAAAAATGAAAAGTTTTTCTAAATTGAAAAAAGAACTGAAGGCGCTTGAGAGTGATGTTGAAAAGCTCGTCTCTCTAAAGGAGAAGTACGAAGACAGTAGCGACGACACGTTTAGAGTATCGATAAAGACGCAATCGAAATATCTCTTTTTGTCTTTTAAGTCTAAATTTGTTCAGTTTTTGGATAAGATTCCTTTCTTTACTTCCTATCGTTACCCCATCGATCACTTTGAGTTGAGAGAGAACTACGATGAGGTGAAAGGCTCTAAAAATGTCGAAGAGAAGCAGAGGGCCAATGAAGTTTATTTTTATCGAAAAGTTGTTCAAGATGGCGCTCAGGATAGAAATCGCTCCCGTTCAGATACCTTTTTACGTTCAATGCTAGATACTCTCGTTCTTTCTATGAAAGAGCGACCGGACTTGATTCCTGAAAATATTCGTTACGATCTTTTTTCTGCTTTTAGCGGACTTGAGAGGCAACTTAAAAGAAGCCCTCGAACCCATTATAAAAGATTCTCTGAGTGGGAGGATCGTGTGTCGCGCATGCTCGACTTTTACAGCTCTTTAAAAAAGAACAAGGTAAAAAGAGGGTCTCGTTATGAAACTGGCGATCAAATAGTTCAGATGCAGGCCAAAGCTCGATCGGTTTTAAAAGACTATGTATTTAAGAGACATGCAGAGGTTTATAATTATTGGGCCCAACAAAGCCCTATTCATAGAGCTCTCTATGTTTTAACAACCACACTTTATAATGAAGTGGGCTCAATTGATGGACGTGATGCTCTAGAGAGAAAAGATGTCGTTCAAGTTGTTCTTAATCGAGTTGAAAATAAAAAATATAACTTTATTCCAAAAGACGACTTTCTCTATCCTTATTTTTTAAAAGGTCGTACTCATCGCCAATTAGAAGACAATGCCTGGCTAAATGTGATGTTTAAAGAAGGAGAATTTTCTTTCACTTACTACTTTATTCATGGTGCTGTAAGAGTCTTTTGCCCAGACATGAGTAGGATTGGGAGGAGGTTGAGAAAGCAAAATCTCTCGATTGCCATCGATAGTTTGGCCAACCCTAAAAGGACTTTTGGAGGCGTCCGCTACTTTTCCCGCGCAAGTATGCTGGGAAGAATTAGTATGGACAATATCTGGACTGATTATCAGGCCATTGCTGAGCGGCCTGGTAAGAAGCTGAACAAGAACAAGGAGAAGATCTCCAAGGCTTATAAAAAGGGTAACTATGAGTATCGCTACCACTTTTACGACGAGCAAGGACGACGCTTTAAAGTCGTAGAAATCGACGATAATGTTTACTCCATGAACGTCAAAAACGAAGTATTCTATACCTACCGAAATCCCCATTATTTTCGCTATTTCGAGGCCATAAACTAAGCCAGTGCCCTTTCGAATTAAGGCAGGCAACCTATTGTCCTCCCGTGTTCATGCGGGTATAACTTAGCCATTAGTGTAATATTTATTTAAAAAATTTATTTAGATACAGCGCATTCTGTAAATGCGCTTTTTGCTGGAGAGAGAAATGCTAAAAGATTATGTTTTTACATCTGAGTCCGTTACTGAAGGGCACCCTGATAAGATGGCCGATGGTATTTCTGATGCCATTCTCGATGCTATGCTCGCTCAAGATCCAGATTCTCGGGTGGCTTGTGAAACAATGATTTCTACCGGAATGGTCGTTATTGCTGGTGAGATTACAACTAACGCAAACGTCGACTTTCAAGAAGTTGTTCGAAGAAAGATCAAAGACATTGGGTATGACCACTCGGAAAAGGGCTTCGATTGCAACACTTGTAGTGTTCTCGTGGCTTTGGATAAACAATCTCCCGATATAGCCCAAGGGGTTAATATTGGAGAAGGTGAGCATACAGAGCAAGGTGCTGGAGATCAGGGACTCATGTTCGGTTATGCCGTTAATGAAGCCGACAACTTTATGCCTTATACTATTGATCTCTCTCATAAGCTTGCCATGAGACTCAGCGAAATTAGAAAAAATGGCCCTGGCCAGCTTTTGAGAGCTGATGGAAAAACCCAAGTTTCAGCTCAATACGTGGATGGAAAAATAAAGAGATTAGAAAATATTGTCATCTCTACTCAGCATGCAGAGGAGATGACCCAGTCTCAAATCAAAGAGATGTTGAGAGAAGAAGTAATCAATAAAGTTATTCCTTCTCACATGATGGATAACGACACTAAGGTTTGGTTAAACCCTACTGGAAAGTTTGTTATTGGCGGACCAATGGGTGATTGTGGCCTCACTGGTAGAAAAATAATTGTAGATACTTATGGAGGACATGGGGCTCACGGTGGTGGAGCTTTTTCTGGAAAGGATCCCTCCAAAGTTGATCGTTCGGCGGCTTACGCTACTCGCCACGTGGCCAAGCACATTGTAGCAGCGGGCCTAGCCGATAGAGCGCTTGTGCAGGTTGCTTATGCCATTGGTGTTGCAAAACCTATGAGTTTTCTCGTTGAAACATACGGCACTGAGAAAGTCGATCTTACTAAGCTTACAGCCGCAGTTAATGAGATTTTCGACATGAAGCCCAAGTCTATCATTGAGCGTCTCGATTTATTGAAGCCTATCTACGGACCTTCCTCAGCTTATGGCCACTTTGGTCGTGATATTTTTCCTTGGGAAAAATTAGATTGTCTCGATGAGTTGAAATCTCGGTTCTAAATTTTTACTAAATTATGTTGATAAAAAACCCACTTTTTAGAAGTGGGTTTTTTTATCTCTTATTTTTGCGGTTAGCAGTATAATAAATGTGATGACACTATTTTTAGACTTTTTCTTCTTTATGATTCGCTATACTCCGTTCTGGGCAATTCCACTTATGATGATGTCGATGCAGTTTGGTTATATGTACTGGATAAAAGAAGTCCGTTGGATTTCCTATGTTCTCTACAGTTGTGCCGGTGTTTGTGGGCTTTTTCTCGCTTACTATATCTATGCGGGAAGTCCCGATAATTCGGCGCGCATATTTGATGACGCGATCCGTGCCTTTTAGATAGGTATCCGTAATTATTCATGTCAGAAAAGGAAAGTCTTTCCTCGTGTCGATAAATTGACACTGCCCGAGTGTTTGGCTACGATTTTCTTGGGTCTTAGGGATAGGACCGGCCGCAAGGCAACAACACAAGGAACTCATTTGAAAGATTTCGATTTTTTGCATGCTACGTTTGATGAGCAGAACGACAGTTCTGAACCAAAAGCACTTCCGACTATCTACCTTGTTGAGGATGATCAAATTCTTGGAAGAGCAATTCAGCGCTATTTAAAAAAATCACTGGGCTTAGAGGTTATCTTTTTTGATAACCCCAATACCTGTATTGAGTACCTTGAAAAAGAAAAAGAATTAAAGCCGCAAATGGACCCTTTCTGTCTCGTTTCCGATATTAGCTTCAATGAAGGAAATACCGATGGCCTTCTTCTCGTCGATCTTTTGAAAGAGAAAGGCCTGCACTTTGTCTCGATCGTCATGACTGGCTTCGCTTCAATTGAAACAGCGATTATGGCGACAAAGAAAGGTGTATTTCACTATCTGACGAAGCCATTTGAACTAGAGGTCCTTTCAGAGCTCGTTGTGAAGGCGCTCACTTTGAAGCTTGGCTTCCAAAAAGAGAGCTTAACTCAAGCAAAACGAAAGCATGAAGACCTTGAGGCAAGCCGATTGGGTCCCCATGGTCCCTATTCAACTAAGATTACGCTTCAGTCTCCTACTGAAGAGGATGTATTCTGTGGCATGATCGGCCGCTCTCAACAGATGAAAAAAGTCTTCGAGAGAATAACAAAGGTTTCTAAAAGTGACTCAACCGTTTTGATAAACGGCCCGTCAGGAACAGGAAAAGAGCTTGTGGCCACTGCTATTCACAGGCTCTCAGACCGAAGGCAAAATGATTTTGTCGGTGTTAATTGTGGAGCCATTCCCAGTGAGCTTCTCGAGTCTGAACTCTTTGGTCACGTAAAGGGTGCTTTCACTGGAGCAATCTCCGATCGTAAAGGCCGTTTTGAAATTGCGAATAAAGGGACTATTTTCTTAGATGAAATTGGGGATATGCCTCTCTTACTGCAGGTAAAGCTTTTAAGAGTCCTTCAAAATCGAGAGATTGAAAGAGTAGGCGGTACTGGAACAACTCCGATAGACGTTAGAATTATTACAGCAACTCACAGGGATTTAGATAAGGCAGTGGCAGATAACGACTTTAGAGAAGATCTCTATTATCGCTTAAATGTTATTCCAGTCGCTCTTCCTGCACTTTGCGAGAGAAGAGAGGATATACCCTTACTCATTAGCTACTTTCTTTCTCGCTTTGTTTCGGCCGATGGAAGAAATAACATAGATTTTTCTGATGATGTTCTCGAAATACTCTTGAGTTATGACTGGCCTGGAAATGTGAGAGAGCTTGAGAACTTAATTGAAAGATTAGTAATTCTAAGAGGTGGTAACACCGTTAAAATATCTGATCTTCCCGCGAAATTTCTTCACCACAGACCCGATAAGCATCTTGCTTATCAAGAACTGATCGATCTTCCTGAGAGCGGCTTAGATCTTAAAAAGACTCTTTCACAGATTGAAGACTCACTTATTGTTCAAGCCTTGAAGCATACGAGCGGAAATAAGAATCAAGCCTCGAAACTTCTTCATATGAATAGAACGACGCTCATAGAAAAAATGAAGAAGAAAGGCTTAATGGAGAACCAACTTAGCTAATGACTTGGTTGGTTCCTTTTAATAAGCAGACTCTCAAAGAAGTTGGTGACCTCCAAAAAGATTTGCTCGAAAAATGAGTAGCCAGTACTCGCAATTCTCCTGGCAATACCTCTTTCATCATATAAAGAGGCGACCTCAGGAACATCTAAAATGATCGCTTTTGCCTGATACTCTGTTATGATTTTTTTCTCAATAGCCTCTTGTTTAAGCTGGGCCCTAAACTTTGGATGGGCAACATTGACTAGCTCAATTGCCTTTTGCCATGTCGACTTTCCTTTTAAATTCGCGATACCGTATTCAGTGACGACATAATGCACACTCTCTGTTGCTGTTGTTGTGTGACCGCCATAGAGGTCTGTTGTAATGGTTGAGAGTTCCTTCTCTTTAGCAGTAGAGCGAATGGCGATGATAGCCTTTCCACCCTTTGATCTGGCGGCTCCAGACATGAATTCTACCTGTCCTCCTGGACTACTTAAACGACCTTTTGGGCCCATTTCAGCATTAATTTCACCAGTTAGTTTAACTTGAAGGGCGGTGTTTATGGCATGAAAGTTGGGAGTCTCAGAGATAAGGCCAGGGGAGTTGACGGTCATTGTATCAACCATCGTTACGTTAGGATTTCTGTGAAGCCATTTGTAGAGAGCTTGCGATCCATAGGCAAAGCCTGTTTCCGCTTTTTCAGCGATTCCCATTTCCATAATATCTTTTAGGGGATCTCCAAACATTTCAGTAGAAATATTAATTCCTTTCCTACCATGCTCTTGAAGTCCTTTTGCTAAGCCTCCAAAAATATTTCCAATACCTATCTGGAGAGTAGAATCACTGTCGACAAGTTGACCGAGGTAGCCTCCAATTTTATCTTCAATGGGTGTCATGGGAACCACTGGAGGTCCAGCTAATTGGGCTTCACTTTTGAATGAGGTAAAGATTCTCCCTTTTGGGATAATATTAGTCCCTGTCGTAAAAGGAACATTTTCATTCACTTCGGCGATAACCTTGATGTCGGGTCTCGAGTTAATAATAGTCATGATAGTGTCGTGATTTGGCCCAAGGCTGTGATTACCTGCTTCATCCGCAGGGCTTACTCTGACGACGATTACATCGTATTTGAAGTCAGGAAGTTCAGGGTCTTCGATATAGCGAGGAAAATCGCTTAAATAGCCCGGGATGTAGCTAATCTTTCCCTCGTCGTGCAGTTTTCTCATGCTGCCACCCATGAAGTGAGCACTGTAGCGGATTTTATTATCTGGAATCTCTGTGCCTTTTCGAAGTGTCGTTTCACTGATTCCGTTGATCAAAATCGTGACATCGTAGCCTTTATCTAAGGTCTTCGCGCTTTGAACAAGAGCAGACATACCTTCGGGGCTTGCTCCTGCAGCGATGGGGAAGTAAATTTTAGACCCATCAGGAATTGTTGCGATGGCCTTCATGAGCTCACCATTTGGGTCGTGCCCGAGGCCTTTAATAATACTAGTGTAGGGGACCTGAGGATCTGGGGGAAGAAATGACATAAGATCTTCATCGAAAGCCTTAAGACCTTTGTCGCCGTTAACAAACACAACAGCAGCAGCGTGCTTTTGATTGGAAGCATGCATAAGTCGACGCCCAATTTCAAAGTGAGCGGAAGACCTTGAAACACCTAATTGATTAAAAAGCGGCTTTCTGACTTGATCATCTAAACCCCTCGCCGTTTTACCGAGCTCTATTCCTGTGGTCCAAGAGATGCAGTTGCTATTCTTACAAGCTCCTCGTTCTTCGGGGTTATCAAGAAAATGCTTAACATTATCTCTCTCCGACTTCGTCACACCAATGAGATGACCATATCCCCAGATGGGATTGTCCTGTCTTTCTCTATAGCGGGCGAAACCACCTTCTATAAGCCAGTCATTCTCCCATTCATTCCGGGGAATATCAGCTTTGCCCCACCGATAAATCGGAGCAGTTGGGTCAGGGGAGGTTCTGAGGACTCCCGTTAAGTACTCACCCTGAACTTCAAATCCCATCTCCAATGCAAGTACAGGGTTTTCTTCGTCATCTAGGTTAAAGGTTTTGAGGTACTTTGCGACGAGGTCTTTATTGTTCATGTCGATTGCTACAAAAGCCCGCTGAACTCTACGAGACTCGGGGCCGAGTTCTAAGACTTTGATCAGAAGATCATTTTCATCAGCGAATTTTTGTAACCGCTCGACGACCTCGATCGATGGACCTGCATCGAATTCTTCTTGTTCCCTAAGGATTTTTGTTAGAAGTTCCGCACAGCTCTCCGCATATATAAAGCCGGACGACAAAAGCGCGAATACTAGGAATAGAGCTTTCATTATATTTTTCCTCGCTTAAAGCGGAGATTGACCGGTTTGCGGCCACCGATAAGACTTTCCATTTGTTTCATAGACACCTTGGCTAAAGGCTTCTGGGTCAGCACCCTCATCGTAGATAAAGACTGCGGTTGCTCTTTTGCTTTGAGCATCTGTCGTACCAAAATCTGAAGTGACTCCAAGGTTTTTGAGAGTCTGACTATAGCGAGAGCTAGAGTCGTAGCTAACGAGCCATCTGATAAAGGCAATCTTGTCTTCTTGAGATTGAACCTCATCTGGAAAGATTTTTTTGAAAGCCTCTAGAGTGGCGGGGTCCCCTATTCGATCAGGGGAGAGCTCTGAGTCCGGCAGAGCATTTAGTTTAATGGCAAGCGAATCAAGGGCAGCAGCGACATCTTGTTGCTTGATATAGGCATCCGGATCAGAAACGCCCATTTCTTTAAGGTTTCCTGCAATCTCATTAATGTGAGAACTTACCCCTGTCGATTTACAAAAGATAAAGCAGTGCTCACCGCCGGAGCCCAACATAAAAGGTACCTTTTGAGCACGGTTTCCTCCAAAGGTGAAGGGCACGCGAAAGATCGCTGCTCGGCGAACTCTTTGGTAGTACTCTATTATCTTATTTTCTTCAGGTGTGAGTAAATAAGTAACTTCGAGTATTTTGTAGCTATTTGAATTTCTGCGCTTGAGGTATTCGTCTACATTTTTCCAGGCAATACCTGTTTGGTGAAGTTCGCCAAACCCTCGAGCGCCGGGGAGATCGACATCAACAATATTTGCACCTATGCGTAATAGACCATGATCATTATTATAATTTGGTTGGAGAACTATTTGGGTGCCATAGCTATTTTCAATGAACGACTTAAGTTTTTTAGCACTGTCTCTATTAATGAGAACGTAGGGTATTTCATTTCCTTGAGGGTCCTTTTTAGTGAAAGCGGGAATATTATTTTCTCTAAGAATGTCGGCGAAGTATTTTCTTGAATCCGAGAATTCATCAGCGTCCGGGCTAAGCTTAATGACTCGAGCTTCATTTTTAAAGACGCCCCTTAAGAATTCTAAACAGCCATTGGAGTAAGTGTTGGTGCTTAGGGTAATGACAATAATTAACAGTATGGTCTTCATACCAACTTTCTCCTAAAAAAAAGACTCTCTGTGTATCGGTTAGTTGAGTGGGTAGGTTTAGTACTGTTTGGGTTTTCGGTCACTTAGTGACTTAAAAAGGCCCTCAGAGTTAAAAATGTGTCTGCTAGAGAGAGTGGAGGCGTTGTCGAAGTTAGGATTGAAGTAAATTCTACAGCCACAATTGCCTTCTATTGGGATCAGACCTAAATATAGCTATGAGAAAATACCTAAAGATTATGCTGATTGTGACTTCTTTTATTAGTGTTGGGGTTGCAGCCAAACCTAGCGCTTCCACGATCATGTCTTTATACGAATCGACGCAAAATACTCTTGCCACCTTGGATGACAAGTCAGCTTATCGGATCTTTGAAGGCTCGTTGGTTCTCTCAGAGCTGGCCTCTCAAGAGTCCTTGAGATTCAAATACAGACTCTATCAAAGTAAGACACCAATCAATCGCCTTATTGTCTTAACTCCTAATATCGAAGGAGTAACTATTCTTGAAAGAAGGCTTGCCCATAGGCTTGCTAAAGAAGGGTTTCACGTCCTAGTGCCATTTGCACGAGCAGAGCAGTTTCCTTTTGATGAAGAAACGAGTGCAAAAATAGAGAGAACCTTTGAAAGGGCCATGGCAGCTTCACTTTATATGATTGAAGAGATCAAGTCGGCAGTTGCTTTCGATAGCGAGCAAATGGGGTTGGCGGGGGCGAGCCAAGGTGGTATCCGATCAGCGACTCTCTATGGTCTAGATCACAGATTTAAGGCTATCTTTATCGCCGTCGCAGGAGCTGATCTTCCCAGCCTATATGTTGAGACTGAAATTGATCAACTGGTTGAGTTTAGAGAGGCTCACATGGAAGGCATGGACATAGTTAATCTTAATGAATACGAGGATTATCTGAGAAAGACTCTTCGCCTAGATCCTTTCTTGATAATAGAAAATCCAAGATTAGATGGCATCGCGATGATCATTGCTCAAGAGGATGATATTGTTCCCACAAGTAATCAGTGGAAGCTATGGAGTGCGATCAAGAATGCTGGAGTTCATCCAAAAACTTTTATTAAGGATGTTACTCATGTAACGGGTGCCTTAATGCTTATTCGCTACGAAGGAGTCATGATTCCTTGGTTTCTCGAAAAGCTAAATACTCGGCCTTGAGGTCATCTTGGCCCCAAGTATTTTAGGAAGCCTTCTAAAAGCCTGAAAACAAGTAGACCATTTTCAAAAAGACTTACCGTCAAGTACTGAACAGGGAAATATGTTCCTAGGAGCAAATATTTCCTTTTTTTTTACGCAGATCGAGGTAGAATAGAATTGTCTGCAAGCTTAGGAAGAGTACGTCAGGCGAGCAAGGAAGAAATGTTTTTAACAAATGAGACAGGAAGTTTCATCTCTATGAAAAAAAGGTCCAACAAACTTTTGACACTTTTTATCACGACACTCGTGGTGCTTCTTTCCGTTTCGGAAACCTTTTCCCAAGTTATGAATCAAGAGAAGGCTCAAACTCACCTTCGTTGGAATATTTTTACAGACAAAGAAAATCTTGTTATCGAAAAAAGAGGAACTAGACTGCTTCTAAAAACACTAAATACAACTTTCTTTAATGAAATTGCCGCTAAGATAAAAACGCTGCCTCAAGAGAATCGCTATATAAAGAGCGTAAAGGTAAGTGTTCCAGGCGAGACAAATAATGTTTCTACAATTGAAGTCGTGATGGCCGATGAAGTCGAGGTTTTTAGCTTCTTTAGAGACCGTGATAAGAAACATGTTTTTGACTTCTGGAAAGAGGACGAGGATAAAATCAAGCCCCTTGCGCAAAATCAAGAACAGAAGAAGCTATTACTTAAGAAAAAAGCCCTTACTAAGGTTGCAGCGAAAAGGAAGGCTACACCTGTAAAGAAGGCGGCGCCTCCTAAGCCTGTAGTAAAAAAGGCTATTGTTAGAAATCCTGAGTATCGAGATTTTAGATATGGAGCTTCTTTTGTTTGGGACTATGATGGCTTCGGACCTGAGCTACCTAAAACACTTAATCTTGAAACAAAGACTCCTGAGTATTTTTACCCAATTAAAAACCGAGACTACAACAAGGATGACAAAGAGGCTCACCTTCAACTTGCTTTAAACTTTTATCGTAAAAAGAAGTATGGGTTGATGTATAAGTCCATAAAGCTTTTCCAGGAGAAACATGGCGTTGATGAATCAGCTGATTTTGTAGAGTACTTGAAAGCTAACGCGATCATTAGAGATCATATTGCTGGTGGAAATCGTGAGCCGCTCAAGATGGCGATAAATATGCTCTCTTCTATCGCCGGTCGAAGTAAGAATTACGAGCTTCAAAAGGCCATTTACAAGTATCTCCTAAGCTATTATCAAAAATCAAAAGAGTTCGTGGAGTCCCTAGCTATAGCAAAGCGATTCTATGTAAAAAGTAAGCAAAACTTTGATTACGAAGAGAGCCAGTATGCTGCTCTGGCTATTCTTCACAGTCTTACTGAGCTTAATCAAGTGGACAAGGTTGCTGCTGTCATTAATGAAGACACGATAAAAAAAATCATCCCTAAGTCGACCCTTCTTGCTTATCAGATCTACGTCTACTTTAAAATGGGTGACATGAAAAAGGTATTGGCCGTCTATAGAGCTAAGAAGAGTGGTTTAACCAAGCCGATTGACGGCTCGATCCTCTTTAATGTCGCAGAGGCGCTTTTCAGAAAAGCCGACTATCAAAGCGCTATCAGTGTATTCGATGACTTTCTTTCTCACTATAGCTTTCATCCCGCCTCTTCTGCGGCCCGGCTAAGATTGGCTTTGGGATATGACATTATGGAGAAGGACATCGATCAAACGATCGTTCTTTATAAGAATGCTATCAATCGCTCTCAAGATCCTATAATTAGCTCAGAGGCAAGGATTCGTTACGCAGCTTTGAGAAGCATTAGAAAGAAGACGCTTGAGAAGGCCGATCTTGAAAACCGTGCCTTTCTCGATATTGATGAAAACATAAACCTTACTCGTGATGTAAAAAAGTTACTGTGGTTAACTCGCCTAAGAGGTTTTATTGTCGATGAAAAGTATGGGAAGGCCCTCACTTACCTTTCAGCACTTCCCCTCACTTCTCTTGCGAGTGTTGATAAACGAGTTTTTGAAGCAGATGGTGCTGAAATAGTGTACGGGATCATCCGGAACTCCTACCTCAAAAGTGATTACTCTCTCGTTGTTAAAGATTGGACTCGAAATAAAGATCGCTATGTCAGTAAAGTTGCCAATGACCACTATTTGAACTTTATTGTGGGGAAAAGCTTTCTTAAGTTAGGTCTATATGACGCCTTTAATGATCTTTACGCCGGATTTAAGAAGCTTTCAAAAACACCATCGCGTTCATTTCCGCTTTGGATTGATCGCCCACAAGAGGACAATAGCGAAGTGATGCTCTTAGAGCTAGAGGTGGCCAAAAACCTTGAGCTCAAGAACTGGGATCTTGTAAAGCGGGGAATAGGTCAGCTTAGAAATATTGATAACCTTAATAATAAGATCAACCTTTATTCTGGGACAATGAACTTTAAACAAAAAGCCTATAAAGCTGCGGCTATCGACTTTGAGAAGTTTCTCTCTCGTAGCCAAAGTCAGTCCATTTTTGACCCTATGGACTTGGCCAATATGGTCGTTATGTATACAGATTCTCTCTACGAGTTAGGTATGTTATCGAAATTTCAAAACGTAGCTGATGCCATTTTGTCCGATACAGACAATTATGCGCCAAAAAATCCCTTCATGAAGAATATGAGAGAGAGGTTAGAGTACCTCTCTATTGAGATCGAGGCAGGAAAAGGGACCGCAAGTGCCTATTTAAAGATGGAGCCAAGGATAGTGAGCTTTAAAAAGGCCTATCCTACTTCGGACTATGCCGGCAGAATGAACTATTTATTAGGCATGGCTTTTGCAAAAAACAAGAAGGTGGAAGAGGCAAAGAAGCTTTTTCAAGAACTTCTTGAGAGTGAGGTCACACCGGCTTCAGTTAAGGAGTTAGTAAGATCGGAATTGTCATTAATGGCGATCAAAGAAAGAACACTATAGAAAACCGACCCAAGGATTGGGTACATATGTTGACAGGAGGTCAAATGGAATCGGTAAACGTTGAGCTATTCGGGAGAGATCCTAAGGTACAAAAAGCAGTAACTATTGCGTCTAACGTGTCAGTTACTAAAGCGCCAGTATTAGTTACTGGTGAAGCGGGAGTTGGCAAAAGAACATTAGCTCGCTTTATTCACCAAAATTCAAGTCGAGTTGGCCGTCCTTTTGAGATGGTGGACTGTGGTCTTGATTCTAAAACTGTTGAAAACCATATCCTAGGTTGGAGAGACGATGAAGGTCGCTTTAATAAAGGTGTGCTTGAAAAAGCGAATGGTGGCACTGTTGTCTTTGCCAACATAGACGGTCTCGAAGATGACTTCCAAAAGAAACTCCACAAAATCGTATCTGAATTAGATGATTACGATATTGATGTCAGAATTGTTGCTACAACAACTAAGAACCTTTCTAAGCTTGTTGGCTCTGGCAGATTTTATCGTGGACTATATACATTAGTGAGCAACAACTCTCTCAGCCTTACTCCCTTAAGAGAGAGAGTTGGAGATCTAGAGATGATGACCCAGCACTTCGTGCAAGAATTTGCAGCAGGAAGGGCCATCTCTATAGACTCATCTGCTATGGAAAAAATTCTGAGCCACTATTGGACCCATAATGTTCATGAGCTCAGAACTGTTATTGAAAGTTCTGTTGCTAATTGTGAAGGAACGACCCTTACAGAAGCCGATCTTGAGATTGGTGAAAAGAAGGCCGTTAACATGATGAGCGACGATGACAATGAGGGAATTCGCCTTATGTCTCTAAAAGAAGCTGAAAAGCTTTTGATTAAGAAAGCGCTTATTCACACAAGTGAAAACAGAACGCAGGCTGCTAAGATCTTAGGAGTTTCGATTAGAACTCTTAGAAACAAAATTAACGAATACCGCGGTGACGGTAACGCTTACTTTGTTAATCTTAGATAATTTGTTTTAGACCTCCACTCTTAAAGCACCCAGGGGTGATGGCATAAAAAGGGGATATTATGAACGTAAATGATAAAACACTTAAAGCTTTGGCGGCATCGCTCAACTTCCGTCAAATGCGTCAAGAGGTTATATCCAGTAATATCGCCAATGCCGACACTCCTGGTTATAAAGCAAAACGCGTGGACTTTGAAGGTGCTCTTGCTAGAGCTCTGGATGTAGACGATCAAATGGGTATGAACTCTTCAGACGAAAAGCATTTTGATGTTGGTAATGGAGGCTTTGATAATTTAGAGCCACAAATTTATGAAGACTCAAATGGGGTAGTTGCTGAAGATGGCAATACTGTCGATAGAGAACAGGAAATGGCAAAAATGGCCGAGAACAGAATCCTCTACGACGCTGCAGTTCAGTTATTGAGTAAGAAAATTGGCCTAATGAAGTATGCCATACAGAACGAACGATAAAATTGAGTAAGAGGAGAGTACGATGGATTTTCTAACAAGCTTACGCATTAGTAGTTCTGGATTAGCCGCCAATAGAAAGAGAATGGGGGCGATATCCTCCAATATAGCGAATGCGCAAACAACAAGAACTGCCGAAGGTGGAGCTTACAGAAAAAAGGAAGTTGTCTTCGGGGCAGAGCCCGCGAGAGAGTCCTTTGGCGATATTCTTGAAGGTGAGCTTGATGAAAAAGCCCAAGCTGTTCATGCTACTGAGGTAATATCTTCAGATAGACCTCCGGTTTTAAAATATGAGCCAGATCATCCGGATGCCAATTCTCAGGGTTACGTTGCTTATCCAGATATAAACGTAATGGAAGAAATGGCAGATATGATTTCTGCTTCTCGGGCTTATGAAGCCAATATTAGTGCAATGAATACAACAAAGTCTATGGCGATGAAGGCCTTAGAGATTGGAAGAAACTAATTATTAGGAGTTGGCAATGGCCATTCAAACTGTAGGCGGCATTCAAGATATTCTAGGTAAGTACGATTCCAAGGCTTGGACAAAGTCCGCTGAAATGGAAGGAATTAACGACTTCCAGTGGAGTAAGGAACTTGATGGTTTGAAGCCGAAAAATGGTGTCGAAGCGAAAGCAAGTTTTGGAGAGTTTTTGGCCAACTCAATCGGTGAAGTGAATTCTTTGCAAAATAAGGCAAATGAATCGATCCAACGTCTAGTGACGGGGGAGAATAAGAATATTCACGAAACAATGCTAACAGTAGAGAAGGCCGAAATTGCCTTCAAAACCATGAATCAGATTCGGCAAAAGGTTTTAGACGCCTATCGTGAAGTCATGAAAATGCAGGTTTAGTGAGAGATAAGTAAATGACAGCACATAGCCTTTATAGGAAGTAAGGGTGTAAGAATCAGGAGGATTCGTGCAAGATTTAGCAGAAAAAGTCATCAGAAATTTTAAGGAGTTCTTTGTCGGTCTCGACTTTAATAAGAAAGTTGGCCTCATTGGAACTTCTGCTTTAATTCTCGCTGCCATGGCGACAATGATAATCTGGGTGACAAAAACCAGATACGAAGTTCTCTATACCGATCTTAATCGGGAAGATTCAAAAAAGATTGAAATCTTGATGACCGAAAATAAAATTCCTTATGAAAAGGAAAGTGACGGTAAAGTCATCAAAATCCCTAAAGATATGGTCAAAAAATGGAGATTACAGATTGCGACCCTCGGCGTGAACTTTAGTGGCTCTGTAGGCTACGAAGTTTTTGATAAGCAGTCTTTTGGAACGACATCGTTTGTCCAAAAGGTGAATAAGCAACGGGCCCTTGAGGGAGAGCTTATTAAGACGATTAAGTATATAAGAGGAGTCAAGAGGGCTAGAGTTCACCTTTCTATCCCCGAATCAAGTCCCTTTGTAAGTGAGAAAAAACCACCAACGGCTTCCGTTGTTTTAGAGCTTGAAAGAGGAAGTGACCTCACTCAGGCTGAAGTTAAGGGGATTTCCCATCTTGTTTCTTCATCTGTTGATGGAATGAGGCCTAAGAATGTCGTCATTTTGGATGATCGAGGCAAAAAGCTTTCTGAAAATATCGGCGACGAGATGACTGTTCATACGGCCAATCGTGTGGCCCTTGAGCAGAAGATGAACTCTCAATATGAAAGACAAATCGAAGAAATACTAAGTAAAGTTGTTGGTCACGGAAAAGTTGTCGCTAAAGTAAGTGTCAGCATGGACTTTACCGAATCTGTCTCTACTGAAACGACTTTTGATCAAGAAAATAAGGCGGTTTTGTCTGAGGTTGAAAACTCTCAAAAACTTAATGGCTCAAGACCCTCTCCTCAGGGCATTCCCGGCGCAAGATCGAACCTTCCTGGGGAAACACCTCAGCCTGGTATTCCTGAGACGCGAAATAACGTTGATAAAAAACTAACGACTCGAAACTACAATGTTCCCTCTAAGGTAACAAAGTCTAAGAAGCCAACGGCAGGTCTTCGTAAAATTACAGCTGCGGTGATGATTGATGGGCGAAGGGTGCCTTTAACAGACGATAAAGGAAATGCCGTTCTGGCAGATAGTGGCCAAGCGAAAACTCAGTATGAGCCTTGGAGTGAAGCAGATCTTGCTAACTTTTCGGCCATTGTAAGTAGCTCGATTGGGCTCTCCGACAGAAGAGGCGACAATCTCGTCATTAAGAATATGGAATTTGCCAAGGAAGACACTGAGGGCATCGAAGCTTTAATGAGAGAGAAGGAGACCAGAGAGCTATTTAAGAACATAATTAAATATCTCGTCATTGGTTTGGCCATCAGCCTCTTTTTCTTTCTTGTCGTTAGACCTTTTATTCAGTGGATCACTGATAATACTGTTGAGTCTGTAGAAGACTTCCTTCCTAAAACATTAGAGGAACTAGAAAGAGTACAGGCAAATCAAAAGCTTCCGGGCCTTGAAGATGCTCTACCGCAAATGGAAGAGAAAATTAACCCCGAGAAGATTGAAGGTAATATGTTGCGTGAAAAAATTATATCTCTTGTTGAATCAAACCCCTCAAAGGCGGCACAGATAATCCATGAGATGATTCACTCGACAGAGTCAGATAAGCAAATAGCATAATAAAAAAAATCCCCGGAGGATGGGTATATGGCAAGTGAAAGTTTAGATCCCGATGTAGAGTACAGCTTATTGTCCGGACAGGATAAATCGGCAATACTTTTGAGCTCTCTCGGGGTTGTTACCACACAATTGATCTTTACTCATATGAAAGATAACGACGTTAAACGCATGATTAATGGTATGTCGAATATCAACCGTGCACCCATCTGGATGATTAAACGAGTTCTTGAAGAGTTCTTTACCCACCTTAACGAAGAAAATGATCTTCTCTTTTCTGAAAACAGGGGACGAGACTTTATTATTAATGCACTAGGCGAAGACCGAGCTAAGCAACTATTAGGACAAATTGTTGATGTCGGAACTTCTAACACCCTTGAGTCTCTTGAGCTGGTTGATACTAGGACATTGGCGAACTTCCTTATTAACGAGCACCCACAGACGATTGCTCTCATCGTGGCTCACCTCAATCCAGAGCGAAAGGTGGATGTCCTGAGAAGGCTACCGGAAGGTCTTCAAGCTGAAGTCGTCCTAAGAGTCGCCAATCTCGATTATGTTTCACCTGAACTTATTGCTCAGCTTGATGATGTCTTAAAGACAGAACTCAGTACTCTTGGTTCTATCGATACCAATCAGCTCGGAGGTGTCGAGCCTATCGCCGATATGCTTAATCTCATGGATAAAAATGGTGAGAAAAATATCATGTCCAGAGTTGAGGAGAAAGACCCAGAGCTCGCCGAAGAGATCAGAAAGCTCATGTTTGTTTTCGAGGACTTGGTTTTTGTGGATGACCGCGGTATTCAAGGAATTCTCAAAGAGGTTGATAATGCTAAGTTGGTTATCGCTCTCAAAACTGCCAATGACGAGATCCGAAATAAGCTCTTTAAGAATATGTCTAATCGAGCGGCTACACTACTAATGGAAGATCTCGATTCCCTAGGGCCAACGAAGCTTTCAGATGTTGAAAAGGCTCAGTCAGAAATCGTTCAAAAATGTAAGGATCTTGAGTCTCAAGGTAAGGCATTCATCTCGCGCGGTGGTGATGGTGATGCCCTTGTTTAATGAGCCAAGAAAAATTAACGAGGAGGCAATGTGAAAGATCTACAAGAACTTCTCAAGGATAAGGTCTCAAAATATGAGTTTGAGCCTATTTTTGATGATTCCATAGCGAAGGAAGAGTTTAGAAGCTTTGAGTTTAAGGCTTTAAATAAAGACGAAGTGATGGACATCAAAGAACACGAAAGAACAATAAGATCAGAAAGGTCACATGCCGAGAAGAGCAGCTTTGCTATCGCTCCCATTGTTAGAGAGCATCGAGGTATGAACCGCCAAGAAGAACTTGAAAAACAGCGCCTCATTCAAGAAGAAGTTGAAAGACAACTGATTAGGATACAAGAGCAGGCTTATAAGGAAGGTTTTGAAAAAGGTTTGAAAGACGGAAAAGAAGAGGTCTTTAGTGAAACACGAGCTGGTGTTGAGCAAAAACTAGAAGTACTTGGGGAAATGGTTGAAGTAGCCTTGAAAACTCAGTATGAGCTTCTTAACCGGGAAAGAACTGGTGTTCATCGAATGATTAAAAATCTCACGAAATGGGTAATCCTAAGAGAGCTCAAGGAAGATGGAGATTATATTGTTAGGCTGCTTGGTAAATTAATTTCTGAGCTGCAAGTTAAAAATAACCTACTGATTCAAATTGATCCAAAGTCGTTTGCAGAAATGCCAGATATTCTCGAAATTGTTCAAGAAAAGATTGGATCACTTTCAAACGTGAGAATGGAATGTGACTATGACATTGAAGGGCCTGGAATCGTTATTGAGAGCGACAACGGCATCATTAATGGAACGCTTAAAGAACAATTTGCGAGCCTAAATAAGCTCTTCGAATCAGTTGGTTTAGTGGAAGAGGACAACTTTAACGCTCAAGACTTTTATGAAGCTTCTGATATGAACACTGAGTCGAAGGCTAAAGACAACCTAGAGGAAAGCTCGGAAGACGCAGCAGAGAGTAATCAAGAGAAAAAGGGTGAAGATGGAGAATCTTAACCTTGGGGCAATTCATAAAGCCTACGAATACCAGACCCCTTATCAAAAGGTAGGAAAAGTAATTTCTAATAACGGTCAGGTATACGAGGTTAGCTTAAGCCGGGCCGTGATCGGGGCAAATGTTGAATTTGTCACAGAATTCGGAGAGCGCTGCTTGGGAGAAGTTGTATCCATAAAGGGTAACAAATGCCTTGCTATGCCATACGATGAGTTGGCGGGAATAAATTCAGAAACTCGAGTTTATCTACAAGATCTAACAACAAAGCTAACCATTGGTCCCGAGATGCTTGGTCGAGTCATCGACTTTAGAGGCCAACCTATAGACGATCTTGGAGACCTAGATATTAAAGGCGAAGTTAGATCTATTTTTGGCGAAAGCCTAAACCCGCTTAAAAGGCCTCCAATTACTAAAGCACTAGATACTGGGATTCACGCCATCAATTGTTTTATGACGGCAGGTAGAGGCCAGAGGATGGCTATTATGGCCGGCTCAGGCGTTGGTAAGTCTGTCACCATGGGAATGATTGCTCAAAATACGGATGCTGATATAAATGTCATCGCTCTCATTGGGGAGCGGGGACGAGAAGTTTTAGAGTTTATCGAAAATGACTTGGGTGCTGAAGGACTAAAACGTTCTGTCGTCATTGTGGCCACTTCTGATCAGTCCGCACTAATAAGAGCAAAAGCCGCTTACACTGCTACTACTATTGCTGAATACTTTCGAGATCAAGGTAGTGATGTATTGCTTATGATGGATTCTATCACTCGATTTGCTATGGCCTATAGAGAAATTGGTCTAAACGCAGGTGAGCCGCCGGGTCAGAAGGGTTATCCGCCAGGTGTATTTGCCAGGCTTCCCAAATTAATGGAAAGGGCCGGCACAAAGGCCGGAGCAGGAACGATCACCGGGCTTTATACTGTGCTTGTTGAAGGTGGAGACATGGATGAACCCATCGCCGATGCCGTAAGAGCGATTGCAGATGGACACATTATTCTTAGTCGAGAATTGGCAGCAAAGAACCAATTTCCGGCCATTGATATTCTTCAGTCTCTCTCTAGGGTCATGAATAAGGTTGTATCGCGGGAACATCGAATTGTTGCTTCTCACCTGAGAGATCTTTTGGCGTCCTATAAAGAAAATGAAGATTTGATTAATGTCGGAGCCTACGCTCCTGGTAGTAACGTAAAAGTTGATAAAGCGATTTCAATTTATACGGATCTTATGGAATTGATGCGTCAGATGCAAGATATGACGGAAAGTCATTCGATAGAAGTGCTCTTTGATCAAATGGTTGAGCTTGCAAGAAAAGCGGAAGGCTCTTATGAGCAACCTGAAGGCGAGAGCTAATGGCGAAGAAATTTAAATTCAAGTTAGAAGGCCTTTTAAAGCTGCGACACTTTAAAGAGGAACAACTCAAAGTTGAGCTTGGTAAAATTAATCAAGAAATTTTGGCCGTAAAAAATAGGATTGATGACCTAAAGGCTCATATAGACGAGACTTATCAATCTCAGGAAAAAGTTTTTTCCGAAGGCTCTGATGGACAGTTTGCAAAGTTTTTTCCTTACTACATCCAAGCAAAGCGTGAGGACATCAAAAATCAAGAGAACTTGCTCTATAGTTTAAATAAAAGATACGAGCGAAAACTTCAAGATGTAAGTAAGGCTATGGGTGAATCTAAGGTGATCCACCAAATGAAAGACAAAGAGAAAGTAAGCTGGAAAAAAGAAGCTGAAAAGAAAGAGCAAAGCGAGATTGACGAGCTTCTTTCAATGCGAAGAATTTATAAGGAGATGAACTCATGATGAGGAAAATGTCGATATTACTTTTCTTTTTACTGAGTCTGACAGTCTCTGGAGAAGATAAAAAGAAGACTTACACAGAAAAAGAATTTCTAGATGCTGTAGAAAAAGAAATGGATTCACGGCTGAAAAAGTATAGGCCTTCTAACATGGTTAGTTTGAGCCAAGAGTTGATGAAGAAAGAAAGAGCATTTGATCTAAAAGAGCAGGAGCTAAAGCGGGCTAATGACTCTTTAAAGGCTGGAGAACGTGACCTTCAATCAAAGCTTAAGGAACTTCAATCTAAAAGTAAAAAGCTCCTAGGTTGCTTAGATGAGAATGACGAAAACCAAAGTAAAAGAGTTGGTCATATGGTGGATGTTGTCTCCGGCATGAGACCTCAAAACGCTGCTGACATCCTATCAGTACAGGATGTAGACATCGCGGTTAAGATTTTGGGCAAGCTAGATCCGACCAAGGTCTCTAAGATTTTTAACTCTATGGATAAGGAAATATCTGCCCGACTTCAAAAACAGTACATGAGTATGAAAAGATAGGTCGTGACTTAATGTGTTAAAGGAAAACATGCTTACGAAACAAGTTCCAAATTCAGACATACTTTCATTGCTCGCAGCGAGTGGGAAAGGTGCAGTTGCGGGCGCAGCAGTAGGTAAGTCCGGAGTTGAAGGACTACTTGGAAGTAAGCTTTCGGACTTTTCCGAAATTCTTAAAACAACAGGAAGTCTTAAAGACTTAAGTGGTGCTGATCTACTGGCCTTCTTTTCTAAAGAAGGGAAAGGCTCATCAGAGGGCAGCGAAGCAAGTCTCTCGGAGCTCTTTGCTAAACTTGAAAGTCCAGAGGGAAGGGCCTTACTAAAAGGCTTTAATATCGAAGGCTCAAAACTCAAGAATGCTGAAGGCAAAGTGATTAGCCTTGAAGAACTTGCAAGTTCATTAAAAGGCTCATTGAATAAAGGCCAACTTACAAAGGCTGAAGGACTAAAAGATCCTAATTCTCTAAAGTCTCTCGAATCTGAAAATAGAATGAAACTTCAAAGCGCTCACGATTTCTTAAATAGTAAGAAAGCGATGATGCGAAATAAGAGTATTGAAGTAACGGCTAACGGACCCACGATCGTCGCAGGAAAGTCTGGGATGCAGCAGTATTCAAAAGAAACCAAAGCTTTCGAAAAAAATCTTATCCGCCCGTTCTCAGGTGAGAGAGTTGAAAAAAGTGGTGGAGAAACGTTAAGTAGTACGTCAGCTCTTTCTCAGATGCCTGATTCGGATCCGATGCTACTTTCAGTGAGAAATAATTCAGAATCAGGTGAAAATACTGACTCAATGCTAAAGGGGCAAGCGTCGCAATCAGTTGATTTAAGCAAAGTGTCGGCTCAAAATAAAACAGAACTCATGCAAAAGATAGGTCAGTATATTGAGAACTCCTATGTTGCAGGCAGTGATAATATTGACCTCGTCGTAAAACATGATGAACTTGGCCAATTTAGGGTTAATGCTCAAAAAAGTGGTCCTGGGTCTCAGGTCAATCTAGAGATTAGTACTGTAACGGAAAATGCTCGCCAATTCTTTGTTGAGAATGAAGGCGAACTTATGAAAGCGCTTAGCAAATCGGGTGTAAAAGTCGGAGAGTTTAAGCTGGCCAACTTTACAGATTCATTTAAAACAAGTTTTGGTGAAAGCCGCTCTAATATGGATCAAGGGTCTCATCCTGGAACTGAACGAGGGGATCAACAATTTGCTGGAGGTCGATCATCTCGCCAAGGGCAAGGACAAGAAAAAAGACAACGTCTCTGGCAAGAAGCCAAAGACTTTAGTGAAGGGCTTATCGCCTAAAGGGTAAGGTTTAATGCCAGGTATTGGTAATCCAAATGAAGTACAAAATAAATTTAGAGGTATCTCTAAATACAATGGCCCACGTCGTGGAGACCGAGGTAACCCCAATGCTCTCAAGCAGGACGTTGATCTAGGGAGACGACTTAACGACGTCGCCGGTGCCAGACAAGAAAGCCAATTTGTCGATAAAGATAAACATAACCGCTTAGATAAAGATGCCTTTTTAAAACTTCTCTCTAGCCAGCTTGCCAATCAAGATCCTTTTAAGCCTGTTGATCAAAAGAAGTTTGCGGCTGATATGGCGCAATTCGCGCAGCTCGAACAATTAACTAATATGAATTCTAAGATGGATAAGTCATCGGCTAATGCTACAGGACAAGCAAAGTTCATGGGCGCTAGCTTTATTGGAAAAGCTGTTCACACTAAAGGAACAAGTATTCCTTACGATGGTGAAAAAATTAATGTGAATCTTCCTTTCTATCTTCCAAAGCCTGCTAAAAATGTCGTCATCCGAATTTTTGATAAGGGAAATAACCTCATTGCTCAAATGGAAAAGGAAACGATGTCTCAGGGAAGTAATAGTGTTTCCTGGAACGCGAAGCAAATGGATGGAGCACCCGCAGTTAGAGGTGATTATCGCTTCACGGTTCAGGCTTTTGATGAAAAGTTTCAAGAGTTTAAAGGACAAACAAAAGCAGAGGGTATTGTTACTGGTGTAGCTTTTGAAAATGGTGAAACTATTTTAGAAGTTGATGGAAAGAAAAAGGTTGCTCTTCGCGATGTTGAATCTTTCTTTCTTCCTAAAGCCGCTAAACAAAAACACACAGCGGCAAATTCTCTCCAGAAAAAAATAGGATTGAAAGCTGGGGCCAATGCAGCATATAATAAAATGAGTGAAAGTAACCACTAGGGATTAATGACTAGCAATACGAACATTAACAATATTCTTATCCCCAATGTTTCGAAACTTCCGAAGCATTCAAAGGTAAGTGTTAAGGATCAGCAAAAGGTTAGTCCCGATGAATTTAAGAACCTTCTTAATGACCATGTCAGTAAAAAACCTGTTCAAAAAGAAAAAGAGATTCAGCTTTCGGTTCACGCAGCTAAAAGACTAAAAGAGAGAAATCTAGAAATGGATAGTAGTGAGTTCTTTAAGTTGAAGTCAGCTTTTAAAAAGCTACAAGAAAAAGGCGGGCAAGACTCGTTAGTTATAACAGATAAAGCAGCTTATATTGTGGATGTTTCCGCCAGGAAGGTAGTTACGGCCATAGATAAGGGTAGTATAGCAGATAATGTTTTTACCAAGATTGATTCAACGGTCATGGTTTAAACGAAAGAATTTTTAAACGCTTAAGTGCTGAGTAGAAACAAGCTGGTCCTTTTTGGAAGCTTCTAGTTAAGAGCTGTCGTCTCTGACAAAAACTCAAATCAATAAGCTGTTTAGAGTTAGAGTCTAGGAGGGACGCTATGGGTATTTTACGGTCTTTTAATGTAGGTGTGTCTGGTCTTTCGGCCATGGGTCAGGGCTTAAGTGTCATTTCCGATAACATCGCAAACGCAAGTACATTTGGTTTCAAGTCTTCACGGGCCGAGTTTCAAGATGTTCTCGCCTCATCTCTAAAAGGGATTGATGGTGGTGATCAGCTTGGTGCAGGTGTGAAGCTAGGTCACGTTAAGGCGATCATGACTCAAGGTGATGTCGCTAGAACTGAATCTATTACCGATCTCGCAATAAACGGGAATGGCTTCTTTAGAATTGAGGCTCCTTTTGGGCCTGGCTTTACAAGAGACGGGTCGTTGAACTTTGATAAAGAAGGTCACCTTGTAAACGGCGACGGTTACAAAGTACAAGGCTTTCAGGCCACTGAAAGTGGTAAAATTACCAATCAGATCGGCCCTATTAAGCTGGGGAATACGACAATTCCTGCAAAGGCTACTGAGGCTGTAAATCTAAGAATGAACTTAGATTCAAGAGTGAATGTTAAGCAGTTTGATCCTAATGACCCGGAAAACACCTCCAACTTCTCTCACTCAGTAACAGTATTTGATAATGTGGGAACAGCTCGACTTGTTACCGTTTATTACAATAAGACTGCTAACAACAACTGGGACTACAAGGCCATGGTTGATGGAAAAGATGCCAGTGGAGAGGGACTTGATGGAAAAATGGTCGAAATGGCCTCAGGTAAACTTGTCTTTAACGAAAAAGGTGTTCTCCAGAGTGAAATCGAAGGCACCAACGCTTTCAATTTCAATAAGGGAGCAGGACAAGGTCAAAAAATTAAACTCAGTTGGGGCGAATCCATAACTGAAGGTGGAACTGGTCTTGATGCCACAACTCAATATGGTTCAGATTCGGCAATTGCCAGGCATACGCAAGACGGCTCGAGTGCTGCAACTCTAGCTTCATTGTCTTTTAACGATGACGGAATCTTAACTGCTGTTTATGACAACGGTGAATCAAGAGACATTGCCTCTATCGCAATTGCCAAGTTTGAAAATAACGAAGGCCTCTTTAAGGTTGGTAAAAACCTCTTCAAAGAGTCACGTAAGTCAGGGCAGGCAGCGATGGGCAAGCCAGGAGAGAGTGGGCGAGGATCAGTTCTTTCTAAGTCTATAGAGCTTTCAAATGTGGATATTGCCACTGAATTTGTCGAGCTTATGAAAGCGCAGAGAAACTTCTCTGCCAATGCAAAAACACTACAAACTTCTGATCAGATGCTACAGGAAGTGCTTCAGATTAAGCGTTAATCACTAGGATGGTGAATTCCATTTGATCAGTTTAGGGAGACCCCGCTTGCAGGCGGGGTCTTTTTATTTAAATATTCCTATGGAATATTTAAATAAACTCGTAAGCCAAAGAAATACAAAGTAGTGAGCGAAACGCAAAGCGTGCAAGCTCATCGTTCAGTAGGCTGGAGTGAAGCATCGAAAATATTCCATAGGAATATTTAAATAAAAAAAACGAGTGAAACGCCAAGTATGTTTGCGTCTTAATTTAAGTAAGAATCAATCATCTTCACAAAGTAATAATAAAGCGGAATCCCAATCGTCACATTGAACGGGAAGGTTACCCCTAGCGATGCGCCTAGAGATAGTGATTGATTTGCTTTGGGAAGCGAGATACTCATCGCCGCAGGAACAGCAATGTAAGAAGAACTAGCGGCTAAGATTGCTAGAATCGTAGCGCCACCTACTGAGAGACCTAGGCTGACTCCAAGCAGCCCACCTAAGCTTGCGCCAAAGAGCGGCATAATAACGGCGAAGCCGATGAGGAAGGCCCCGCTTTTTTTGAGGCTGGAAGCTCTGTCTGCGGTCACTTGACCCATCTCTAGTAGAAATAATGCCAATGCTCCTTTAAAGAGATCAAAGAAAAGAAAGCTGGCTCCTTGAAAGTTTTCCTCTCCACTAATTGCGCCTATAACTAGGCCACCAACTAAGAGGACGATACTTTTTCCAAAGAAAACTTCTCTTAGGAGAGGTTTTAGTTGATCGCGGGCGTTGACTCCTTTAGCTAGAACTATACCTACGATAATCGCTGGGACCTCAAGAAGAACAACAAAGAGGGGAACGTAAGACTCAAAAGAAATATTTTTTTGTTGAAGAAAGGCAATACCGGCGGCAAAAGTACCGACGCTAACCGAGCCATAGTGAGCTGCAATCGAAGCAGCGTTGTCGCGATCAAAGCGACCCCAGCCTTTCAATATTGGAAAACTGAAAACCGTAATAAAGACACCCATTAGAATGACGGCAATTGCTTGAGGGCCAAAGCTTTGCAAGTTTACGTGACGCAACTCAAGGCCTCCCTTTAGGCCAATAGAGAGCAATAGATAGGCGCTAAGGAAAGGGTAAAATCCTTTAGGGAGTTTTAAGTCAATCTTAAGTAGACCGCAGACAAGGCCGAAGAGAAAAAAGAGAATAACCGGATCGGTCACAAATGCTCCTATAATTTTCTCTTCAAACTATCTGATTTTCAAAATAGAGATAAATAGATAATTAAAATTTGTTATATCTGTTAGACCGATATAAAGTAGAGAAATGGAATGGATCAATTTTAGACACCTATACTCTTTCTGGATGGTTAATCGTAGCGGGGGATTTAAGAATGCCTCGGAGGTGATGAGGGTATCTCAATCTACAGTGAGTGAGCAGGTTTCGAGCTTAGAGGAATATTTAAAAGCTAAGCTCTTTCATCGCACTACTCGATCCCTACAGCTAACAGATTTTGGAATGGAGTTGGTAAAAAAAGCTGACAAAATTTTTAAGGAGAGTCTGGAGATTAATAGCTATGTCGATGACCCAGACCTTCTTTTGACTCAAAAAAGAATTCGAATAGGTCTTGTCGGAGGCGTTTCTCGAAACTTGGTTTTTCGTTTTCTTAAAGACCGAATTGATCACGATGTTAATTTTGAAGTTTATAATGGTGCATTCGAGGATATGCTTTTAGCGTGCAAAAAGTCTGAGCTTGATCTGATTATTTCTACAGATGCACCTAGGGAGATGGATGCTATTCATTTTCACTCCCTGGTTTTAGAGTCGAGTCCTATTTGCTTAGCGGCTAAGGGGAAAGTCTTGAGCGCTCTTGTTCGAGATAAAAAAAAGAAAAATACTGTGAGAGAAAAGCTCGAGGGTTATATTTTCAATCATCCGGATCTCCATGATAAGCCTCTAGCGAAATTTGAAGATGAATATAAGTGCGACCTTATACATAAGTTGAAAACGGAGGACATTTCTCTTCTACGGTTTTTCGCCAACTCTGGAGAAGGCGTCGCTATTTTACCTCAGATTGGAATTCAGGAAGATATTGACCGAGGTCTCGTCGAAATGATTCCTCTTTCTCACCTAGCAAATATCAACTTTCATGCCGTTTATGCTAAGGGCACCTTGAAATTGGACTACATCGAAAAGCTGTTAGCTTAATAGGCAATTACGCAGCTTGATAATCGAATCTTATCGCCTGTAGATTAAAGCTGAAGCAAAGGGGCTGAGGTCGGCTCCTTTGTAGAGGTATTGTGTTTGATCAGGGTAGTAATGTTCGATAATGGCTTTTTGAAGGAAGGAGGCCCTATCTTCGAAAATAAGGGCACTTTGAGCTTTTATATTTGATTCTCGCTTAGTAATTTCTATTTCTGTTTCTAATGACTCTGTTTTAAAGGATTCAAGTGCATGCAGCTTACCTGAAAGAACAACCATTTTACTCTTATTTTGGTTTTTAAAATGCTTCGTGATGACCTTGCCCCAGTGACGATCTCTTTTTGAAAGGGACTCCGACATGTCGCGAATGCTACCCTTTTCTCTGGCGTCCAGTGCGACGATGGAAAGACCGATCCTTTTGGCCTCCCTTATTAGCGCCAAATAACCCTCTGATGGGTAGTGCCATTCTTCCTCGAATAACTTCTTGAAATCATCTTCAGTTACAATTCCCTCTAAGTAGCTATCTAAAATATTCTGATCCTTTGAATTGATCATCTCCAAGCCTAGGGTGTCAAAGCCATAAGTCTCTTGCAGTTCCCTGAGCCATTGTGTCAGGAGCTCCTTCGGATACTGGTCAGAGTGTCTCTCGCCAATAAAAAGAAGGCTTGTTTCTTCGTCGAGAAAGGAGTCTAGAGAAATCTCATAAATTTTAGGAACAATTTGAATTTTTTCTATTGTCTGACAAAGCTGAAAAGGAAGGAGATGTCCCGCTAGGCATTTTTCTTTCTTTTTTTCAAATTGGTTAAAGTTTCGAAAAGGCGTCTCTATTCCAATTAAAAAGAGAGCTACTTTATCCCGTGGGGCTAAAAACCAGTCACTTTGCGAGGTACCGGGGCGAGTCTCACTTGGTTGAGCAAGAGCCTGATGGGCCACAATTATAAAAACAAGAAGTAAAGCTTTCACCGTATTAGGTTAAGCTATTGAGCTCGCTGAAGGCTTTAAAGTGAAGTATTTACAATTGGGTGACATTAATTTTTTCAGTGCAGATAAGCTCGCTCTCTTTGGGGAGTCCTTGTACGGGATTCTCATATTTTAGATAAGCTCCCCATGTTTCTCCACCGAGGTAGACCATTGATAGGTAACTTTTTCGACCCAGCCACGTGACTTGAAAGGAAGAGTAGGCATTGGCAAATCCAAAGCTGAGCATAGGTAGGTTTTTTTTAACTTCCACCTTAGGACCAAAAGAACGATAGAGAAGCACTCGAGGAGCCTGGTTTTCCCATAAAACGTCAAGATAGAGCTCTTGTCCTTGCTGAAATGTAGGATCAAAATTAGAGACAGGGAGTTGGCACTTAAAGATAGTAACGGCCGTCGCTGCCTGAGGTAGGAGCGCTAAGAGTGAAAACAGTAATAAGTATTTTTTCATAAGCCGTTATAACCCTTTTTTGTTAGCAGTCCCTTCGTATTGGTAATTTTTCCAAGCAACTGGATGGCCCTGCCCTAATAATTGGGCATTTTCTAGAGGCTTTGGCTCTGTAAGGGCAGGTTTTTTCGGGCGCTAGACTTTGATTCGCCTTCGTTCATAATATAGGAAGAACAAGAGATTTTGGAGAGCAATTTTATGAAGAAATTTGATGCCCTAGCTAGAACGATCTACCTGATTGCCGCTCTTCTTATTATGGAACCTGCTCTGAAAGTACTCTTTTTTAAGGCCCAAACTGGGATGGGTTGGGATGTTGTTTGGTCAAATATCGTAGACAACAGTCATAGCTTTTCTCGCTTTTTCATGTTTTGGGTTATTTCTCCTTTGGCCGGCGTCTTTCTTTTGACCTTTTCTCGTCTCGCTTATCTTCTCTACTTAGGATTGAGTTTATTTAGAGTCTATTCGCTCTTAACTTATATCCCTTTTTCTTGGCCATTCTTTACTGAAACTCCCCACCCTCTGGCTATTGTCTTTGAATTGCTAAATTTTGTATTGATGGGCTATCTGTTTTATCCCTATGTCCAAAGATTTGTACTGAGCCGGTATTTAAGAAATATTTGGGATGCGAGGGGACGGGTTGAATGTAACTTTAATGCTTACTTCTTCGTAAAAGACCGCCCGCAACCAATAGAAGTTCTCGTTCTTAATATTTCAAGTGGTGGAATGAGAATTAAAGCTAAGCAAGAGGAGCTTCCAGACTTCAAAGACGGTAAGATTGCCTTCAGTGACCCTTCAGGAGAGCCCCTTTGCTTTGACTTTAAGGTCGCTGCAAGAATTGGCCAGAAAGAGAACCCGACTATTGATTTGGGGATCGAATTTGTCAATCTGAGCCCGAGAGAGAAGATGAACCTACGCTTAAGTTACAGTGAATTGTATCGATTACAAGAAGCTGAAGTATAAATAATGCTTACTACAATCATGAGTAATGTCTATTTTTAATTATAGATAACATTCACTATTCTGACCTCCAATCGAAACTAACGAAAGAGAGGGAAGTTATGCCTGAGAAATCTGAATTAAATATTAATAGAAGAAACCTACTGGGAAAGTTGATGGTGGCCGCACCTATCTCGATTCTTGGAGTTAATAAAGTTTTGGCCCAGTCCTGCGGGCTAACTCCAGAGCAGACCGAGGGTCCTTTTTATCCTATCGCCGATCAAATAGATAAAGATAACGATCTTACCTTTGTAAAAGACGCCAGAAAAAAGGCTCTTGGCGAGAGCTGCATTATTAAAGGGATTGTTCAAAATGAAAGATGTGAGCCCGTTGAAGGCGCTCTCGTTGAAATTTGGCAAGCTTGCGTCACTGGTAAGTACAATCACCCAGGGGATCCGAATCCAGCTGCTCTCGATCCAAACTTTCAATACTGGGGGAGAGCAACAACCAATAAAAAAGGAGAGTACTTTTTTAAAACAATAGTTCCAGGTGCCTATCAAGCAACAAGTACTTGGATGAGGCCCCCTCATATTCATTTCAAAGTACATCTGAGAGGCTTTCAGGAATTAACTACTCAAATGTATTGGGGTGGAAATGCTTTAAATCAAAATGACCGTATTCTTCAAAATATGTCAAAAGCCGAACAAGAACAGGTTGTTGTTCATTTTAAAGACCAGGGCGGAATTAAAACAGGACGTTTTAACTTAACGCTACAGGGAGCCTAGAGTATCTCTGTTTCCAGAGATACTTTTTCTAACTGACTGACTTTACGAGTTTTATTGGCGAATAAACAATGGACACCCATTGTATATATTTCGGTGAAATTGAATTTAGCCTCAGGTTTTGAGACTTTGGTACGAACCAATGTCAATGCCGGAGACGACAATGAAACCCTTTTTGATGGGCATTCTATTCTTGATTTTTCACTCAACGCTAGGTGCAACCGAAGGGAGCCGTGAAGAGCTGTTAAGCAAAATAAGCTCGGACCTTGATAGCGTAAGGCAAAAAAGTCAATTATCTGAATCTAAGCAATTTTCCATCTTGAAGGGGGTAGGCTTGGAGCTCAGAGAATTAGCTCCTCGCTTTCATCTGTCCTTAATTGAGGATATCGAAGTGGGAAAACCTCTTCATGGTTCGCAACTGACTCTTATGCATAAAATAGTGGGGACCTTTGTTAACTTGGACTATCAATATTTAAAATTATCAAAGAGGGCTCAGTCTCGCCCTTTAAAGCTTTTGGTACAGCTCGAGCGTTATAGAAACTTTTCTATCATTTACAGACCTTACTACTCTAACAAAAAGTTTAGAAGGCTTGTGAATGCGCAAGACAGCTCCTTTGATGTCGAGAAGAAAGAGTTAAAAAAGCTGATCACAGATCTTATTAAAAGAAAAAATATCAAACAAATTAATAAAGAAGTGGCATCATTCAAGAGAGATGTAAAAGCGAGAATCATCGAGCGTGATGAAGCTTACGTTCATGATGTTATTGAACACGAGATCATTGATACTTTAAAAGACGAAAGAGTCTGGAAGGGACTGAGGAAAAAGAAGATTTCTCAGACACTCTCTGATTTTAGGTCTAATACCGGTGATGCCGTAGTCCATTTCTTGAGTGGTGCTTTTGGAAATGGAGCGGGTTCTATTCGCTGGAGAAAAGGTCACCTTTTAAATAATAAAGAAGTTACTCAAGAAATTAAATCTATACTTAAGCCTTTAGACATCATTACGGAGAAAGTTCGCTTCGCCTTAACCGATGCTTTTATTCCGGGACACTTCGGCCACAATGCGATTTGGCTTGGGACTCCTGCTCAATTGAAAGAGCTCGATTTATGGGAGCATCCTGTTATTAGGCCGCACCATAAACAACTTCTTGCCGGAAATTCTATTATCGAAACTGATCGGAGCGGAACTCACTTTAAATCACTTGAGGCTTTTATGAATGTCGATGAGTTTGGACTTTTAAGACTCAAGCCCGAGGTTTTAAATATTGAAACAGAAAAAAAGAAAGTCATTCAGATCTATAGAGTGGCCCTCGCGCAGCTGGGTAAGACTTACGACTTTAACTTTGACGTTGAAACCACAGATCAACTTGTTTGCTCAGAGCTTCTCTACCAAGCCTTTGGTGACGTCAATTGGCCGACTGAAGACTATATCGGACGGACAACAATATCTCCCGATAATATCGTTAGCCTTGCTTTATACAATAATGCACCAATTGATTTAATCTATTACGTGCAGGGATTAAAAAATGGTGGTGTTGTTCTAAAAGATCTTGAAAATCTTGCCAATGATGTTGGTTTCAAGAAGATTGATGATGAGTACCAAGAGGGCTATCGACACTGCGAGACAGTGAAGATGATTAGGACTGGAAGCCGGGGTTCAGAAACAATAGCAAAAAGAAGTTGTGAGACCCGATATCAGCGGCGCAATTATACCCATCACCGCTCTTTGCCTTACCTAACTCTATCTCTTTAACGCGTTTAGGACGGGCTAGCCGTCATCACCTATGGCCTCAACAGGGCAAGCCTCAAGAGCATCTTTACATTTTTGAAGTTCTTCTTCGGTGCTAGGTTGATTTTTAACAAAGGCATGTCCATCGTCATCATTCATTTCGAAGAAGTCCGAAGCTTCAAAGACACAGGCGTCACAGGCGATACATTGATCATCAACATAGAATTTACCTGAGACGTTCTGCTCATATTTCGAGTCTTTGTCGGCCACTATAGTTTCACAAATTGTTTAACTGGTGTACTTTCACCAATGGTCTCTAAAACACTCTTTTTTATTTTATTGGAAAGAACCATCTGTAAGCCGTTCTTCTCTTTCTTACGATCAAAAACAGGAAGGTCTTTATTGCTAGACTTTTCAATCGCAACAATTTGTGTCTTTCCTGTTAAGTCAAAAGTAAAAATATCGGCATCTTTATTCTTTAAGCCTGCGTAGATTTTACTATTTTCAGCTGAAGCTAAAGTAATTTTTCCAAGAGAACCATCCACTCTATTGAAGGGAGTATTCTCGTCCATTGCAAAACCATATTCATTTTGGAGGCTCTTCAGTTTTTTCATATTGCTGGTTTTAAAGGCATCCAAAACTTGATCTTTAACTTTAGAAGCCAACTTGTTAACCTCTTCTGTTTTCTCTCCTCTAATTAACTCCGTTGCAATACTGGCTTGATGGTCAGAGAGCTTAGCCTCTTTTCCCGCGATTTTCTTTTCAACATATATAAGGTGATAACCAAAACCTGTCTTCACGGGCTCAGATACTGAGCCTGGTGCGAGATTGAAAGCAACTTTTTCAAATTCAGGAACCATTCTACCTTTACCAAAAATGCCGAGGGAGCCGCCTTTGCTTTTACCTGAAGGATCTTCGGTGTACTTGTTTGCCTTAGATTTAAAGTTTTTTGGTGTGACTTCTTTGGCGATTTTTTCAATCTTTTCTTTCTGTTTGGCGTCGTCTTGACCCTTATCTGTTTTAATTAAGATGTGAGAGGCTTTGATCTTCTCTGGAACATCAAGAGACTTTTTTCGGTTTTTAAATAAACTTTCAACTCTTGCCTTGTTGGCTTCATTTAAAAGGTAGGTCTGTATTTCAGCGTCGGAAACGGCGACATTTCTTTGAAGCTTAGTATTATCAATTTCAATGATCGAGGCATTATAGCGCATGGCTTTAAAATCACGCAGATCATCGATATAGCTTTCACTCACTGGGAATTGGGAGAATAGGTTCTGAGAGTTCTCGGTGAGGACTTGTCTTGTAATGTCTTCTTCAAAATCTTGAGGGCTTAGGCCATTGGCGGCAAGAAGGCCCTTATATTTATTAAGATCGAATTGTCCGTTGGTATTGAAGAATTCAAACTTCTTGATGGTCTCTTTTACCTGGGAAGGGGCTGCTGTGATACCAGCATTTTCTGCGAAAATAAGTTGAAGTTTAGCCTGTACAAGATTTTTTATGGCCGCATTCTTGATACCAAACTGCTCAATCTGTTGCGAGGTTAGGTCTTTTCCACCAAAGATGGCATTCTTGTAAAAATTTAACTGTCTTTTGTACTCCATCTCGTACTCTCTGCCGGAAATCGGATGACTGCCAACTTTAGCTACTGCTCCAGGAGAGCCTTTCATCGATTCATATCCTGTGAACATGAAAGAGACGACAATGAGTCCGATCAGAAAAGTAATAAAGAAGTTTGAAGTCGTTTTTTGAAAGTTACCGGCCATGGTTTTATATCCTTTAGAATGATTGCTTTTTTTTTCACAAAGCAGCCGCAAATGGCTTAAAATTAGGTTATCATTATGAATCAGGACTGACCTAACGACAAGGAAGCGTCGTTTATGGTCAAATGATTCACAAGAGGGATTTTATAGTGCGCCTAGTAGAAGACAGGGATCGTCGTAAGAGAATTGTGATAAACATTTTTGTCTTATTGGTTGCCTTTATTTGTGTTGCAAAGCGTAGCTCGACCTTGCATCAAACATCGACCTTTGAGAATCTTTTGATCGATTCTTTTGCACCGTTGCAAAACTCTGTGAGCACGATTAGAACTAACGTCGCGAATTTCTTTACTCACTACGTCGCTAATATTAGTGCCTCTAAAGAGAATAGAGAAATACTAAAACAAGTATCCGATCTTGAGAGTCGTATATTCGACTTGAATGAATTAGAGAAAGAAAACCTCCGTCTAAAGAACCTCCTTGAATTCGGAAAAGGTGTGGGTTACAAAAAAGTTTTGGCGCAGGTTGTTGCTTGGGATGCATCTAGTGATTTCAGGGTTCTTAGAATAAATAAAGGCTTAAAGGACGGAGTCATGTTGCAAGCACCTGTTGTGACTTCCGTTGGATTAGTTGGGTATATCTATCGTTTGACCGATCACTTTGCGGATATTTTAACGGTTTTGGACAATAATAATAGAGTCGATGGTCTCATCCAAAGGGTTCGGGCCCACGGAATCGTTGAGGGTTATAGTTCTGAGAAGAGTCTCATGAAATATGTTTCACGAACTGAACCTATTATTTTAGGTGACGTCGTCATCACCTCAGGCCTTGGTAATATTTATCCCAAGGGAATTCGGGTGGGAGGTGTGTCTAAAATTGAACGAGAAAGCTATGGGATTACCCAATATGTAGAAATAACACCTGCCGTTGATTTCGGTCTTCTAGAAGAGGTTGTTATTCTTCTAGCCGAAGGGGATGAGCAAAAAAGGCGAGAGTGGGAAGCATTGGATCAAATGGAAGAATCTGATGACGCTTCCGCGAAACTCAAAAGGAGTAAGCGATGAGAGGCAACTGGCTTAATCTTTTAAAGCCCTTGGGAGTTACTCTTCTTATACTGGTGATTTTTGAGGTTCTTAGCACCGCTCTTTTTCCAATGATGGGCCTAATAAAATACAGGTTGCCCTTTAACGTTTTGATCATTCTCTATATAGGGTTTAAGCTCGAGAACCCCTTTGTTGCGATTCTCATTTTTATTCTCCAGTACACCCATTCTTTTTTCTCTATTGAAGGTTGGGAGATGGGGACTATCGCCGGTGTCTTAATTTACGTTGTGATTAGCTACCTAAAGGACCTTCTTCACCTTTCTTCAAGTATCATGACAATCTTTGTGACTCAGATGTTTCAATTCTTATGGTTCCTTATTGTCTCGACGATTCTTTATATAAAAACGGATGAGCTTTCCTATATTATTGAAAAATTTTGGCGATTCTTGCCGGAGAGTATTGTCATCAGTTTATTAGCGCCGGTTCTTTTCGCGGTTCTTGATGTTATTTGGCAGTCAGAACAACAAAGTGCACTAGGTGATAGTGTTTAGGAGCTTATAAAAAATGTTTGGTGAAGATGATCTGGTTCGCCAACACAAGGGTAGGGCCGATCTCATAGGTAATATTATTATACTGTGCTTTCTCGTGATCTTAGCGAGACTATGGTATCTGCAAGTCTTTCAAGGCGAGCTTTTTCATAAGTTCTCAATTGAAAACAGACTTCGCCCTGAAGTGATTAAAGCTCCACGAGGGATGATCTTTAGTCGAAACTCTCAACTGCTTACCGACAATATTCCTCGTTTTGATGCGATTATCATTCCTCAGTATTTAAAAAATCGCTCTGTGACACTAAAGAAGCTGTCCCAAGTTCTCAACATGAGTGAAAAGAGTATTAAAGCTGTTCTTAAGAAAAACAGTACCCAGGCAAGATATAGACCGGTAACAATTAAGAAGAATATTTCTTTAAAAGAAGTATCGATCATCGAAACGGAAAATTCAAAAATGCCCGGAGTCAGGGTCAACACTTTTATTTCAAGAGAGTATCGCGATGGAAATGCAGGAGCTCACTTACTTGGCTACATTTCCGAGATTAATCAAAGGCAACTTCCTCGTTATCGAAAACGAGATGGCTATGACTACAAGTTAGGTGACTTTATTGGGCAAGCAGGAATTGAGGAGAAATTTGATCTTCAGTTACGCGGAGATGATGGTTACGAGTTTGTAGAGGTCGATGCCCGTGGGCGAATGAGGCGAAATATAAGCTCTAATAAATTGTTTCCCGGGATTGAGAATAAGCCGGTTAAACCGGGTAATAATATTCGACTTACAATCGATAGAGATATGCAGAAGAGTGCTTTTAAGGCCCTAGAGGATAAGGTAGGTTCGGCCGTTGCCGTCGATGTAAAAACCGGAGAAATTCTAGCCATGGTTTCTAGGCCTGCCTTTGATCCAACTAAATTTAGCAAGGGTCTTACTAAGGAGTACTGGGCTTCGTTAGTTGATGATGAAAGAAACCCTCTGAGAGATCGTTCAATTCAAGAGCATTATGCCCCAGGCTCCACTTTTAAAACTTTTACAGCGATTGCCGCTCTAGAGACAAATATTGTCAAACCTGACCAAGAATTGAAGTGTGCTGGAACATACCGCTTAGGCAGAAGGGTTTATCACGATTGGAAGCGCGGTGGTCACGGTATGACCGATATTTACAAAGCACTCAGGCGTTCTGTGGATGTTTATTTTTATCAAATAGCTGTTCAGCTCGATATCGATGACCTCGCAAAATATGCTCGGATGTTTGGCTTTGGTGAAAAGACAGGAATTTCTTTGTCACGGGAGATTCCCGGTCTCATCCCCACGAGAGAATGGAAGCTTAAGAGAAGTGGAGAAGAGTGGCAGCTTGGAGAGACTCTTTCCTGTGTTATTGGGCAGTCATTTGTTCTTGCGACACCACTACAGCTGGCTATGGCTTATTCAACTATTGCCAACGGTGGAACGCTCTTGCGGCCTTATTTAATTAAAGAAATTTTTTCAAATAGTGGGGAGATCATTGAGCGCTACCAGCCCAAAGAAGTTGGAAAAGTTGATGTAGATCCAAAAAACTTGAAGGCTGTCCAAGAGGGACTTTATCAAGTGGCCAATCACCCTAGAGGAACAGCTTACTGGTATCGAGGAAAGGGCTTAAAAATGGCCGGAAAGACGGGAACTGCCCAAGTTCGATCCATGTCAAAGAAGGAGCTCTTTGCTCGTTGCGAAGAGATGCCTTATAAAGATCGTCACCATGGTATTTTTGTAGGCTATGTACCCTTTGATGATCCTAAGATTGCCGTGGCCGCGGTGGTCGAGCATGGATGTCACGGCTCCAGTGCAGCAGCACCAGTTGTTAGAGAAGTTGCTACGACCTACATGAAAAAGTATCATCCGCATGAGTACAAGAAAAACGTTGAAGCTCAAAATAAGCAATACCTTCAGTTACTGCGAGAAAAAAAACGTAAAAAAGAAGCTCTAGAGCGCGCGAAAGAAAAGGAAGAAGAATTGACTCAGGAAGAGAGTTCTTCTTTAGGGGGAGACACGTGAATAGAAGTGCCATAGTTGATTTTCTTAAACGCTATGATTTTACTTTCTTCGGTATTAGCTTAGCCATCTTTATCATGGGTGTTTGTAACCTTTATTCTGCAACCCATGCCTCCTCTTCTGATGTTATGGCGGGTCTTTATAAAGTTCAAACGGCTAAGTTCTTTCTCTCCTTTGTTTTGGGAGCCGCTGTCAGTTTTATTACACCTAAGAACTACTTCCGCTATTCCTACTTCTTTTATTTTATGGCCGTGGTTCTTCTGGTTCTAGTTCTGGTACTTGGACATAAGGGAATGGGGGCTCAACGGTGGATCATCTTAGGTCCGGTTAGGCTGCAACCGTCAGAAATCACCAAGATAGCCGTGATTCTCGTGCTAGGGCGATGGTTTGCTAGAACTAATGCTGATAAAGAGCTAGGTTTTAAAGAGCTGATTATTCCAGCTTTACTTGTTTTGGTCCCAACCATACTTATCGTGGCAGAGCCTGACCTTGGAACAGGCTTGTTAGTCGTACTTATTTTTCTTGTGATGAGCTTCTATAGGCGCCTAAAATGGAAGACGATCGGTATTCTGATGCTGTTAGGGCTGGTCAGCGGTGGAGTCATGTATAAGTTCGGGCTCAAGGAATATCAAAAAAGACGAATCGTAACCTTTTTAAATCCCGGGGCCGATGCGAGAGGCTCGGGTTATAATGCCATTCAATCAAAAATAGCGATCGGTTCGGGACAATTCTTAGGAAAGGGTTATCTCAAGTCGTCTCAAGCGTCTCTTAATTACTTGCCGGAAAACCATACTGACTTTGTCTTCTCTATCTTTAATGAAGAGCATGGTTTTTTAGGGTCGCTCATTTTGATATCCCTCTACTTAATTCTCCTCTTTCGCTTTATTTGGTTAGCGCAGTCAGTACCGCGGATGTTCGACTCCATTGTCGTCATCGGCATAATGTCTCTCTTCTTTTGGCATACGGTGATTAATATGGGCATGGTGATGGGACTGATGCCGATTGTTGGCTTGCCCTTGCCGATGATGAGTTATGGTGGCTCGAGTTTGCTGACTTTTGGTATTTGCACGGGAATGGCGACTTCTATTTCTAACGCTCGAAACTTATTTTAAAAAGGGGTCTCAATCGACCCCGTTTTTATCCTTTGGGTCTAGTCTGCAAGGCCTAGTTTTTTACATTCGCTTTGAATTTCTTTTGAAAGAGATTTATCTACTCCAAAATCAAAGGTTCTTGTTGCATTACCTTCAATGAGATTTCCTTGGAGGTCTATCAAGTTGAAGTGATTTTTCACAGAAACAATGCATTTTGTCCGAGAAGACGTCGCAAATACTAGATTACTTCTTAAGAGTAGCTTGACCTTTCCTTTCTTTGAAATCACATTTTCAAAAATATTATCCGTTAAGGCACGGTCATCTCTTGGGAGGGAAATATTAGCAAGTGAAGCTTTTAGACGACGATCAAAGAACTCGAGACTTACAACTAATGGAAGCTTGTGAGAGAACATATGATTCATGACTTTACTATTGAAGGATTTGTAATCGAAGTCTTTAAGAAAGACAGGAAATATAGAAAAGAACGGGTGATCAAGACCAACAAAGGTGAACCTTGGAGTGCTGGGTGAGCTCGTATGGCGGGTATGAAATGTCTTGATGAGTCCATCTCTAAATTCAGCTACGTTGTCGTCGAGGTGACGGTTGATTGCTCTAACCTCAATATTTTGTGCACCACCAAGCCCATTTAGTGAAAAATCTGTAGTCACCGTCATGACTCTCGAGTCGAGCTCGACAGTTTTCTTTACGAGGGCACCGGGGGATGGAACACCGCCTGCCTGAAGTTGAGTGATTGATAAGACGCAAAGAAGAGCGCTAATTGTTAAAAGTTTCATGTTTTCTCCTGAGTATTCGTTTTTATTATGGGTATTAGTGTTTGCCCTTGGATGAAAGATAAGTGAGGGATGGGGGATGTGGAAGGGGCTTTTGGCGATATTGCTCATTCCTAGCAGGAATACTACTTAGTGGCATGTATCTTGCTTAAATAGTAGTAAGAACAGGAAAACCCCTCAATTAGGAGTAGAAACAGTGAGAAATACGTTTAAACTTTCGACATTTGTCCTTAAATTGGCCTTTTTCTCTTTAGTTGTAAGCTCGCTCTTTCTAGTAAGTGCTAGAAGTCAGGCCATGAGTGAAAATGATAAAATGATCCATCAACATGTTCGTCTTAGCTTGTGGTACACGGGTATTGAAAAAAGTGATGCTGTTGTGCGCAGTGGCGACTCGCAGGAGCTACCTGAGGAGCTTGCGATGGCCTTATTACGCTTAGATAAAGAGCGCAACCCTCTTAGAAAATAGTGAGTAAGACCTATTGGGCATAAGCGTTTGCCCCTATGACAAAAATTGTTATATAGTCTTAAATAGAGACTATTAGGTCTGGATAAAAAAATGAAAAAAATATCACTTATTGGAAGTCTATTAAAAAGAATCTATCGCTCTTATTCAGCAGAGCTGTTGGATTCCCTTCAGCAAAGAGGCTTTACTGACCTCAGACCAAGTTTTTTGGAAGTGCTTCTCTTTATTTGTGAAAATGAAGGGCCTTCGATAAAAGAAATTGGTCGTGCTTGCGGATTGAAAAAGCAAACAATGACGAGTCATTTGAATGAACTCGAAAAACGCGGTTATGTTGAAAGGCGTGCTAACACCCAAGATAAGCGAGAGCAGAAAATTTTTCTCACAGGTTACGGAGAAAAGTTTAAGCTCAATCTCTTTGAAGGCATCGATGAAATTGAGAAAAACTATGCAGAGGTTATCGGCGAGGTTGAACTTGATAGAGTTGGTCATCTCTTAAAAAATTTTCACGTTAAAATATCGGCTTCACGTAATAACGAACTTCCCCTCTAGCTTTGTAGACCAGCAGAGCCTCTCTTTTTTAGCTTCCCAGGCCAGAACTGATGACCTCCACTAATATTATTCAAATTAAAGTAGCCTTTTCGCACAAGGATTTCGCAGGCTTGAATAGAGCGTAGACCTTTCTCACTTATTATCATAATTGGCGTCGTCTTACTGGCAATTTCGCTGTAACGCGATTCTAAATCCTCTAAAGCTATGTGAACAGACATGGCCAGTCTCTCTTCACTGTCGAAGGTATTTGAGGTTACATCGAGAAGCAAGAAGTCCATGTCTCGATCGTTGTAGATTTGAAACGCTCTTTGCGGAGAAAGATCATTGTAAGGTCTTCCCAGAAGAATCATGGAGTCGTCGATCTCATGACCATTTTTAATTCTGATGAGATGGTTTCTCTGGAGTGTAATTGAGAAGTCCAATTTCTCATCAATACGAGCGATATTTTTTTCAATATTAGAGAGTCTATTATTAATATGATCTAGAAGTTGAAAAATTTTTAAATCCATAATAATGCCTTCTTAAAAAGTGGGATAAAAAGTATCAAAGTGTATTCTACCTGTAATCACAATCGTTAGGAAACAGGCACAAAAGAAGATCGCTCCCTCATATATTCCAAAGCCTAGCTCTACGTTCGTATTATCTTGTTGGCCTTCGACCTTAACAAGTTTAAAGAGGTCGTCCTCTAAATTAAAAATAAACTTTATCCCTTTTATAAAAAGAGGAAGGATAATAAGAGAGAGAAGAATTTTCAAAACAACCTGTATTGCATACCACTTAATTTGACGAAGGGGGGTATTTAGGGCCGAGGACACGATAAGAGACCACCCAAGGAAAAAGCCAAAGTAAGAGACGGCGACGGCCATATTCTTTTGAATGAGGAGTCTGTTAAAGGAGAGTTTACTCATAATGGGAAAGGTCTTCGTTGCAAAGCCCACCAAAACAAGAGCAAAGAGCCAAAGAAAGAGCAGCATTACAATAGAGGACTCTGAGGTTTTAAGAACGACTTTCAATACCATCGAGACGCCGATGGCGTGGCTGAGGCCAATGAGGGCAAAGGGCATATTTTGTCTTTTGATAACTTCGTCGTGATATTCAAAGTTGTAGAGCACCATGCTCTCTATTGTATAAAGACTGATCAGATAAACTAAAAAACCTGCAATTGCTCTGATAAAAAAGTCTAGCACAGCAAAGAGAAACCCCTCACTTAAAGAGAAGTGAAACTCTGAGAAAACGATCCCTATACCGATGAGGCGAGCAAAGAAGTGAAGAGATTCAGCACTATTTTTAGAAGGATAGAATTTTTGGAAAATAATCCCCTTATTCGAGGGGTAGAGAACATTGTGGGCGAATCGATAGAGGAAAAGGGTTAGGCAAATAAATGCCGTAAATACGATTCTTAGTATTAATTTATCAAACAGTTCATTCATTCTTCTTCTTCCTGATTCTGTTGAGCTTCATCTTTTTCAGTGTCAAATTTCTTTTGGTTTTCTGATGACCATGGCGGAAGGGAGATATAGTACCAAATATGATCAAGAAAGGATTGCTTGGTTCCCTTTGTTCGATAGGAGCTGTTGAGGTAGAGATCTTTGGTAACAGTGCCATCAGTACCGAACTCATTATTTAGACCATAGAAGGCTTTCTCGCTTTCTAGGTGTATTTTAATTTTTTCATAAAAACTATAACTAGGTCTAAACTCTTTCCACAAGAACTTCTTATTGAAATGCCTATAGGCCCTGTGAAAGTACCAAAGTCTCTCTCCAGAATTATGATACTTCCAAAAACCAAAAGCAGGGTCACCGACATAGAGACTGCCTGGAGGAAGAGGTGTTGTTGATTCTTGATTATTTCTTTCAGATCTTCGAAAAAGAGTCATTCCTATGTTTTTTTGATGCTTCTTCCAAAAGGACGGATTAGTTCTCACGACGATAATCTCGGCTTGCTTGAAGCCATGAATAAACTTGAATTTTAAATAGTGGGTCTTGATAAGAAAACCCGCTTGAAAAGCATCTAGCAGCACTAGGGATACTGGAGCACCCGGAAACATAGAGGCAAATACTTGTTCGTTTACAACAAATTGAGTCTTCTGCGAGGAAGGTGAAAAGGACTTGGAGAGGCCCAAAAATAGAAGAATCAATAAAGTATAAAGCGAGATTTTATTCATGCCCACTCATTATCCCTCACAGAAAACTCTTGGAAAAGCGTTAATAATTTCTTCCGAGCGTAGGGGTCAACTATTTCCGACAAAGTTTTGAAAGTTCCATCAACTGGGACTGATTCATGGTTTCGGTGTAGCAGTGAAGACGGTTGATGGCATGAGATTTAGAAAATTTTTGAAAAAGCTCAGTTGCTTCATCAATATTGGAGTAGGTTTTCTTATCTGTTCCAAAGTATTTACGGACAACTCTCATCGAGAAGGGGTTTGCTGGCTTATCCTCTTCATAGTATTTGGATAGTCTTCCTTTTGAAGAGCAGCGAATATATTCAATAGACTCATCTTTTAAAAATTGCTGAATCAACGCCAAATTCTCAAGTTGAGGGTCATTGAAAGACTCATAAACTTTTGCGGGGATTTTATTTTGAACGATTTCACCTGCGTAGCGGTTTTTAGAATTGCGCATGATTTTCATGAGATGGTGGTCGTCGTGCTCGATATACTCTTCTATATTGGCAGGAATCTTATATTCATCGGGACTCGAGTCAAAATACTTATAAAGAAGTTGCTCTAAGCAAACGGCCCGATAGTGAAAATAAACCATGACGAACATGTGATAACGAGACAAGAGAAAATCATCAAAGGTTACAACGGCCCTTTCAGTAATTCCGAGATAGGCTTCATTGTTATCTATACAAATTTCTAGATTATCGAGCAGCCAGTCGAGGTCGTAACCTCCATAGCTCACCCCACAAAAGTAGCTGTCTCTCAGTAGATAGTCCATACGGTCGCAGTCTAGTTCACTAGAAACCAGTTGGTGGAGAAGCGGGAAATAGTTTATACCTGCAATCGTGAAATATTCGACGGAGTTGGTTTTTCCTCTGATAAGGTCGGCTATGTACTTTCTTTCAACCCCGTAGGTTTCTTCGAGTTTTCGAAAGCTAGAGGCAAATGAGCTATCTGCAATAGACTTGATCGTGTAGTCCTCATGGGTTGCTCTTCTGTCTTTACCCTTGTCCTGCTCGCTTAAGAACTCGCTTGGGATCTTTAGTTCGGATAAGCTTGGCATCACAATTTCAGTAGTATGGGACAGTGGAGCGTGGCCTATATCATGAAGCAGGCAGCCCATCTTGAACGTTTCCTTAAGCCGGATTAGGTCGTTGCTTTGCTTGTGAAGGCCAAAAAGCTTTTCAAAAGCCCTTTCTCCGACATTCATGACGCCGATTGAATGCAAGAAGCGTGTATGGGTTGCACCAGGAAATACATACTCAGAGAAGCCAAGTTGTTTAATATTTCTTAGTCTCTGAAAGAAGGGATCTCTAATGATTGGCGCTTCTTCAGCAAGAATATGAATCGAGCCGTGAACGGGGTCGCGAACTTCCAAAGCAGCCTCTTCTTTTAGGGGTTTAGCTCATGACCCTATGAGCTTTTCTCAAGATTGTCACTATTTTCCTTGAGCCAGTTCATGATGTCCGAGGACTCAAACATCGGTTTTCCTGCAATATAGAGGCAGGGGACAGTTCTTCTTCCTGTATCTCCCACGAGCTTTTGAAGGTCCTCTGGACTGCTCATGATGTCTTTCATTTCCACTTTAAGTCCAAGGGAGTCAATGAGCTGCATGACTCTTTGGCAAAAAGGACAAGAATCAAATTTATAGAGTTCTAGTTTAGGTGCGTTCATAGGACTTCCTTCTGTTATTGGTAAAAAAAAAGGCCCCGTTAAGGGCCTCTCTTTTAGGCAAGATAAAATCTCGGCTACTTATAAGTCATCTTTTTTCTTTTCTTTCTTTTTGTCTAGTCCTCGAGCATAGATTTCATCTTCGTCTAAGATTTCTGGCTCTTCTTCTTCGTCTGGTTTATCAAAGGCATCATTATAGCCCCAGCCGAAGCCGTATTCACCAGCACCTGTCTCTTCTTCCTCTGGATCAACCTCTTCACTAAGCTTAGGAGTTGTCGGAGGCTCATTCTTTGCTACATCACTACCAACCCCGGCCGGATTGAGACCTGCAGCTGTTTCTGGGGAGTCGCCGCCTACGACGACGGTTTCTACATCATCACCCTCGATTTCGTCATCTTCCTCATCCTTCAGAAGTTCTTCGTCAATTTGAGGCTTATTTTTTTCTTTATACTTTTTAATAGCTTCTTCTCGGGCCAAACGCTTTTGCTCTTCAATGTCGATTTTTTTGGGGGCCTTTACCTTCGTGGCGGCCTTTTTAGCGACTTTCTTTTTAGCTACCTTTTTCTTAGTGGCTTTTTTGGCGACTTTCTTTTTAGCCACCTTTTTCTTAGTGGCTTTTTTGGCGACTTTCTTTTTAGCTATCTTTTTCTTGGTAGTTTTTTTAGCGACTTTCTTTTTAGCCACCTTTTTCTTAGTGGCTTTTTTGGCGACTTTCTTTTTAGCTATCTTTTTCTTAGTGGCTTTTTTGGCGACTTTCTTTTTAGCTACCTTTTTCTTAGTGGCTTTTTTGGCGACTTTCTTTTTAGCTACCTTTTTCTTAGTGGCTTTTTTGGCGACTTTCTTTTTAGCTACTTTTTTCTTAGTGGCTTTTTTGGCGACTTTCTTTTTAGCTACCTTTTTCTTAGTGGCTTTTTTGGCGACTTTCTTTTTAGCTACTTTTTTCTTAGTGGCTTTTTTGGCGACTTTCTTTTTAGCCACTTTTTTCTTAGTGGCTTTTTTGGCGACTTTCTTTTTAGCTACCTTTTTCTTTGTTGATTTCTTTGCTGATTTCTTTGTTGATTTCTTTGTTGATTTCTTTGCCGTTTTCTTAGCCACCGTTAAATCCTTGCGCTTCAAGTTTTATTTAGACCCAGTATAGCCAAGGCCAATAAGGGCAATCAAGCCTTTTATAAAAGAGATTGAGTTTTAATAGAGTTAAAACTTGGGGTTATTTCCATAAGCGGCAAGTTCACTCTGGGGGATAGAATTACGCATAATGGCAGAACCGGAGCTGAAGAGCCCAGAGGCTTGATAGCTTTGGCCATTGTTTCCTTCAGCAAATATGGGAACCCCATCAGAGCCTATAGTGTCGCTTCCTAATACTGATTTAATTGGAAAGAATTTGGTGGAGTAGCTATTTCTTTTGGCGTGTAGTTGACCTGCTGTATAGGGAGAGCCGATATTTCCATCAGTGTCAGCACCTTGCCTTGGTCCGGGCATGAAGCCCGTGAGAAGAAGTTTTGGGTCAAAGTCTGGAAACTTATAGGGCGCTAAATAGAACTTTTGCCATCTCGGGTTACTTCCTTGCTGACCATTAAAATATTCCGCTACGTTTCGGCCTATCGGTGCAATGCCACAGCCACTCTCGCCAACTTTAAAGAACATCGCAAATTTGGACGCCATAGGAAGGCTGTCGCAAACAGAATCACCAGGGCCGGCGGTAACAATGAGGTCGGTACCACTGGGCGGATAGATCGTGTTAGCCGCAGAAGTATAGAGACCTACATCAGTAGATTGATTTCTCATCTCGTTTGCTAGATCTCTCAATGAATCAGTAAAAGCATCAACGGAGGCGCTATTTTGGGTAATGTAAGCTTCAATAATATTTTGCACTGAAGAAATCTCTGGATAGAGAGTGTTCTCTCCGGTTATTGGGGCGTAAATTTCGTATTCAAGAGCATCTGGATCTAGTGCTGTTACTTGGCTGCCTGGTACGTTGGCAGGATGGACATAGGCATTTTGATCGAGCCCTAGAGCGTTCGTGCCGTCACGATCCATGAGGGGAATGAGATAGTTTAGAGCTTCATAGCGCGTGGCCCGACGGACGTTGACGATACTTTGCATGATCTCCGCATTGGAAAAGACAGCTCCAGCTCCTCCTACTTTATTGGCCTGAAAGAGGCGAAATTGATTTTTATTGTAGAGGCCATAGTTGGCTTCAAGGCCCGGAATAAGGTAGGCTTGGTCATCATTCGCAGCCGCTTTAAGAGTATTTAAGGCCCCTCCTGCACCTATTCCTACCCCTGATATTTCGCTATAAGAGGTGAAGTCGTAAATAAGATTGGGGATCCCAAAAGTAGGAGTTGTCGTTGTGGGATTGCCGCCCACTACGGTAGATATTTCGGAAGCCCAAAAGGTCTGATCAATAGGGACTGGATAGCCACCAGTGATGATTTCAGTGAAAGGAGTTCCCGTTAATACGCCTGTATCAAAAGCACTAATATAATTTGAGGATGTTGCTCCCTGGCCAGTTGAGCGGATATTGAGACGGTCACCATCCACTCTGTAGAGGGAGGGACCAATCCGGCCTCCAAAAGGTTTAGCGGCCGCGTAAGTACTCAAGGTGATTCCGCCTCTGTTGGTAAAGGGATAGAAGAGGCCTATGAATTCAGACTTTCCCTCCACAGCGTAGTAGGTCAAGACTTCGGGGTTTTTGACGAAACCCTGAATATAGCCTGGAACAGGAAGAGCCGTTTTAGTCCCACCACACTTGCCTTCGGCCGGCGGAGCACCAGGATCAGTTGCTTTAAAGGCACCTGTTGAGGGAAAAAAGGAGGTGTAAAAAATAGAATAATTGACGGGCATGACCTGCAGGTCCACATAATGTTTTTGGAGCGCACCCGAACTAGGAGGAATGAGAAAGCCGCTTAATGAGTTATCGTTGACGTCAAAAGGAGTTGGTGGAATTTCTCTCATTCTGTAATTGGTACCAAAGTCCTGATCACTACCAGCATCTTTGGAAGCACCACCAGAGAGATTGCGATATCCGCTGTAGTAAGCCTTTACGACTCGCTCATGCAAGGGGACAGAAATATTTTCTCCAAAGTTATCGATAGGTGTGCAGGCTTCCTTTTTTGGATTCAAGCAAACAAAGTCTTCAGGAGGAGTGTTCATAATAAATTCAAGATTTCTCATGCGAAGAGCAAGCTCTAGGGATTGAACCCAGGCTCCCACGCGATCGGCCGCAATGGCCGGAATACCTGGAAAGAGGTCGGTATTTCCAGTGCCATAAGTCCAAAGCATAGCGGCTCCCATATTAATATTGGAGCGATCGGAGCAGTCATCGGATTTGGTTTGAACAATTTGATTTAGAAATGTTTGGTGTTGCTCAGAAATACTGGGGAGTCCAACGGTATTAAATCTCGGAAGACCTGGCAGAGTAACGATTTCACAAATATTGTTATTGGAACCAAAGTGAATGCACACAGAGGGAACATTATAGCGATCAAAAATATCTCTATCGTAGTACTGACAATTTGAGCCTTTAAATTGGCGCAGGCGAAAGTTCATCGAGTTGGCCGGGTTAAGCGGAGTACTACCATTGCAACCTCCGACGGCCGGTGGCTCATTGCCATCAATATTCTCGATGGCATCCAGACCAATATTTCCGAAGATATAGTATTTGAGTAACCACTCCTTATAAGTGTTTCTGATCTCCCAGTTAAGGTAGCCCATATTTGTGAGTTGGCGAGCTTGAACGGATGCTCCTGCGTAGGCGGAGGCATCTACTGCATTTTGAAGATTAATTTTCGCTTTTACGAAGAGGCCAACGTTTACGACGAAGGCAATAAAAGTGACCACAACCAAAACTGACATTCCTAAGAAAATCGAAATTTGGCCTGTTTCTTTAAGGGAAAATTTTGCCGCTTTACGAGGCTTTATTGGGTCTGTCATGGTGCTCGTTTCAAGTGTACTTGTGCCTGTCTTTGAGGTGTCTTAATGCTACTAGGGTCAAAATTCATGGTCAATTAAGCAGACTAAACTCCTGATATAAGAGTGATCTACTTTGGCATGGGTTTTGGAACATGGTGTTATGTTCCCTAGACCAGTCCGAGACTAGGGATGTGGATCGTAAATTGTATCGGCAATCCTATCAAGCATCACTTTTCCACTGAGCTGTGCCTACGGGCCCAACTTATCTACGAAAAATCTCCCAAAGACCGTCGCAGGGCGGTCTTTGGCCTTGATAGACTCTTAAGCAAAACGGGAGGGGTCCTATTTCTTGAGCCCGCTCCTAGAGCGGCCTGGTGAGGTAATTTTCACCACTGTGAGAAGCTTGGGCGAGAGCTTGATATACTGTTAGGAGATAGGGCTTCTGCGGCCCCTAGGAGAATAAATGAGTTGGGATTTAAAAAGAAAAGAAATTTGGAATCCTCTCGAGACGAGAACGTACCGCTTTAAAAAACCTGCCATGCAGTTCTTTTGCCCTCTTTGCAGAACAGAGAGAGCGATTAGTATGGGCCATCGCTTAAGTGTGATGAACTACCTTCAGATCACATTGGTTACATTAATGATCACTGCCGCTTTATATGAGTGGGTGGAACTCAGGGGTCTCTTATCTTTCTTTCCACTCTGGATGGGCTTTGAGGGAATCAGGCGTATGCTTTTTAGTCGGCAAGTTCCTTGTCCTCACTGTGGCTTTGATGCTTCTTGGTACAAGCGCGACGTAAAGGTTGCTCGACGGCTTGTGGGAGAGTTCTGGGGAGACAAGCAAAGTGAAAAAGACAAAGAGTCAGGCAAGGCTCCGCCAGTACCTGAACCCACTATCATTGAAGCTGAAGAAGCGGCGCAAAACCCTTATTTCTAGCTCGTCTCCTTCGAGCTTTCAGCGATTTCAATATCTTGACGCTAGTATGAATATTATCTTCTCTTGCACCTGAAGACTTGAGTAAAAACCTTTTCTCAAATTGAAGTATTTTGAGCTATGGTGGGGTTTCAACTCATAACCGTTCTATTGGGATTCTTTATCTTTTGTTCCCGGTAGACATCTAAACAACAGGAGAAATCTATGAGTATCAACAAAGTCATTCTTATCGGCCGCTTGGGACAAGATCCAGAGCTTAAGTACACACCATCTGGTTCAGCCGTTTGCAACTTTTCAATGGCAACTTCTGAGTCTTGGGCAGACAAATCTGGTCAAAAACAAGAGAAGACTGAATGGCATAAGATTGTTGTATGGGGCAAGCTTGCAGAGCTATGCAACCAGTACCTTGCAAAAGGGCGTCAAGCTTTCGTTGAAGGCTCACTTCAAACACGTTCTTGGGAAGGTAAAGACGGTCAAAAAAAATACACAACTGAAATCAATGCTAGAAATATTCAATTTCTTGGTGGTCAAGCAGGAGCTTCTAATGATGGACCTCGCCCGGCCTCTAACAACAGTAACGAGTACAATCAAATGCAACCACAGAATGATAGCGTAATGAATCAAGATTACGACATCTCTTCTGATTCAAATTTCACAGCAGATGATATTCCGTTTTAGCGAATAATAAATTTAGTTTGATGAAGGCCTTCTGTAATAGAAGGCTTTTTTTTTATAAAAAAGGATCAAAGAGGTCAGGGTATTTATAGCGACTCTCTACGAGGTCTGTTTTTTGTACGATGACTTCTCTTTGATCTCCATAGCACAAAAAGGAACCCAGGCATAAGTAGTTGATGCTGGCGCTCCTAACTTTAATCGTTGCTATTACCGCTGAGGCGCTGTGCTCTTTAATGTCAGAAACCATCACCAAATCGAGGTCACCATTGTAGAAGGCTTCGCCATCGATTGTTTTAACTGTTGAATAAGGCCTAAGGTATTGAGGACTTTTCGCTAGCAGCTTTTGCTCCGCTACAGCAGAAGGGAAAGTTCTTGTTTGGCTTTGAGTGAGAGGCCATGGTGAAAAAGAGAGATTTGCATTAGCGGCATAGAGGCTCTCATGCTCCCATGAGTGCGCCGAAGCCGTACCTAGATCAAACCATTGCTTCTCTTTAGGGTTATAGCATAAAAGTGGACCGCCAGAGTCTCCTGGCAGAAGCTCTACGAAATAAGCCCCATTGACCGTTATGATTCCATTTTCAAGATGAATAGTCTCTTTGTGCCGTGGAATGAGTGAGCCGCTTAAGAAGCCTGTCTTTGTGAGTGAAGATTCTTGAAGGCCAAAGCCCACTATTAAACACTGAGAAAAAGAGGTGAGATTAATAGCATTGGTCTCCAGAAGTGGAGTGAAACTAATAGAACTAAGATCTTCCCGTACGCGAATAAGTGTTTGATCTTGAAAACGATTCTCTACCGAGGATTCTAGTTTTTGATGGTTGTAATTTGGGTAAATTTTATGGGCCACAATTGTAACCTCGGGAGCTCCGAGGCATTGAATTTCTTTGATCGTACTTTTATGTAAACAATGTGCGGCCGTTTTTATAACATTTTTACCAATAACGGATCCTGTGCAGTGAAAGGTACTCTGCGAGCTTTTTTGAAATAGAGTAATTCTGCATAAGCCAAGAGGAAGTCCATCATTGTTGACCTTTATGCCTAACGAAGCCTCGACACTAAGAAAAAGGAAAAAACTAAAGAAAATAATGGGTAATTTGATCCTGACTCCTTTAAATCGCGCGTTTTTGTCAGCATAACCCAGGAGAGGGGCTGAAAGGTTTTCTTTATAGAAAATACAAGGTTTTCAAGGAACCAATATTTGTAACTTATTGGTTTTTATGCACCAACTCATCCTCTCGTGGTAGAGAGAGTCACTTGCGCGGCTTAAAAGTTTAAGGGAGTCAAAGTGATCACACTTAAACTCAATGACCCCAAAGTTTGTGAAGCCATCTTTCGATGAGTTCACAAAGCTCATTGCCTGCTTCGTTGATTCTTGTGGTGTTCCAGGAGCCGAAGCTAATCGATAAATTTCTTTGGATGATGGGGAGGTCTTGACCCATATCTCCTGACGTTTCTCTTCGTCCTGAATCAAATTGACCGAGCCCCCTATTCGCATTTGCCACCTTCTTTTAGGGCAGTAGAAATGAAGCGATGATCGGGGGTTTTGCTGAAGCTCCGCCCATTTCTTAGAGCGGGTATCAGTATGAAAAGTGAAAGTGATTTTCCTCGTATCGAAACATTTGTGAATTTCCCTCAAGACCACTGTTCTCGCTTGAGGCAGGCCATCGCCGCCAAGGGTGGCAAGTGTCGGGGTCCAGTAAGCGCCCTTTTTGAAAAGGTCTTTGTTTACCTCGAGAAGAAAGTCTTTAAAAATATCTAACATCACCTAATCATTGGTAAATAAGCCCTTTGTGGCAAGAAAGAAAGCCTCGATGGCCCTAACTTTTCAAGTCTCTCTAGTTACGCAGATTCCTTCAAGTTTTAAATGGTTTTTGTCGAGAAGTATTCTGATGAGCGCAGCAAAGAAATTACCAAAAGAATCTATGGAACCAACGGACTCTAATGAAGAGGCCTCTTTTGACGACCTCGAGTTTGACGTTGACGATGATTGGCGCAAAGAGAAGACAGGAACCCACACTAACATTTTTAAGGAAGAAGACCTTATTGACTCTAGTGAAGAAGAGCTCGATACGGGTGGGCTCTCTCTCGATACGGGCGGAAGCTTTGCTAAAGAATCGGCTAAAAACCATGCGGCCGAGCAACTTAAGAAGTCTCGTCTTGCTAGACGTGCGGGGAAGTCTGAAACTCTAGAGCAAATACAAGCTGCGGTGGACGGTGAATCCAACGGCGAAGCTGATGAGATGGAGATATTGACCGAGGAGGATAACAACCTCGTCAATGATCCTATCTTCAGTAATAAAGATGATCTCTATCCCCAAATACATGGAAACTACTTCCTGCTCGATCACCTTGTCGATGGAGGCATGGCCAAAGTTTGTCGTGCTCGTTATCTAGGCGAGGGAGATGAAGCCGATAAAATGGTGGCCATAAAGATGGTCCAAGAAAAATTTTCCAACGATGACGACTTCGTTCAGATGTTTATCGATGAAATTAAAGTTTCCTTTGGTCTAAATCACCCCAATATCAATACAACCTTCGATTACGGGAAGATCGGCAAGAAACTCTTCGTCTCAATGGAGTATATTCACGGGAAAGACCTGATGGATCTTATTGACGATCTTAAAGCGTCTGGAAAAACGATTCCTATTCCAATGGCAATCTACATCACATCAAAAATGTGCGAGGCCCTTCACTACGCTCACAACTTTACTAATCAGCTCACTGGCCAAAAGTACAATATTGTTCATCGAGATATATCGCCTCACAATGTCATGGTCAGTTATGAGGGCTACGTGAAGGTTATCGACTTTGGGATTGCTAAAGCAGATACCAATTCAACTGAAGAGGCTGAAGGGACAATCAAGGGAAAAATCAATTACTTTGCACCAGAGTATTTAGAAGGAAAGAAGATAGATCACCGTTATGATCAATTTGCCGTGGCCTTAACCCTTTGGGAAATGCTCACTGGAGATAAGACTTTTAAGGGTAGTGGTCAGATCGAAACACTTAAGACTATCCTTGCATGCAAGCCTACGAAAGCTTCTATCCATAATCAAGATGTCTCACCGGCCCTCGATGAGCTGATCATGAAAGCGCTTAGTCGTGACCCTGCTTATAGATACAAAGATATGCTGGGTTTTAATAAAGAGTTGATGAAATTACTTTATCAAGATTATCCTGACTTTCATGAGTCTGATATTGCCGATCTGATGAAGGATTTGTTTAAAAGCTCATATGAATTGGATCTCTCCAAGTTTAAAGAGTTCGGGCAATACTCAATTTCTGATATCGTCGAAAAAATTCAAGCGTACAAAGAGTTTCAAAAGAGGCAGGCACAAAAAGTTTCTGATAAAAAGGGAAGGGACTCTGAGGCTTCCTTTGACTTTGGTTTTGAGGAAGAGTCCATCAGTGCCAAAAGTAAAAAAGGCTTAGCCTCACTGGTTAGAAAGAAGAAAAGCAAAAAAGAAGGTAAGAAAGAATCCTTTTCAAAGGGAGAGAGTCATAGGCAAAAAGCTTTGGCTTCTTTGCTTGTAGATCCAAGTGGTGAGGATGAAGACCAACACAAAGTTTCTTTTGGTATTCCTTGGATCAAGATAGGCTTGCTGGGTCTTGTCGTTCTAGCCTATACAAAAAGAGAAGTTTTTTTCTCTCAAAAAAAACCAAACAAAGAGCAAGTCTCAATTCCTATGAATAAAAATAAGCAGAAGCCTGCGGCCGCGGCCGTATCTACGGCCGTACCTACAGCCGTACCTGTGCAAGAAGTGGAGATGACAACAGAGCAGCTAAAAGCTCAAATGCAAGCGTTGATAGAAAGAAAAAAAGAGGAAGCTAGGCAACGAATGGAATTAGAATTGAAGAAGGCTGAGCGCCTAGAACAGGCTGGCGGCCCTAATCAAAAGGCAACCCCTACCGCCGTCGTAGACCAGGTGGCGCCTAGTGAGCAGGCAAGCGCAGAAGTGAAGAATAGGAAAGAGCAACCAGACAGTCAGGCCATCAATGCCACCCCAAAACCTGTCGTAAAAAAGATTGAGCTGAGCGATGAAGATAAGAGAGAGCTCAGTAAATCAGAAAAAGAGTTAGCCGATCTCAAAGAAAAAATGAATGCTCTTATAAAAAAGAATAATTTTGCTGCTTCGGCTCTATCTTCAGAGGACCTATCAAAAAAGTCTCAGAAAAAAGAAGACGGACGGCCTGATTCCGTTGCGGTGGGAAGCGAAGTTGACAATAGTGATGTGCTAGCAAAAGAAGAGCAAGAGCGTCTTAAATCTCTGATGGCCTCGAAGCTCGATGAGCTTGAAGAGGAACCAGTAATCGTCCCTAAACCTCCGGAAGGCCTCTCAGATAAATTTATTGATTTCATTAAAACCAGAAAAGGCTTCAGCTGGATGTTTAGCGACTAATTTCAATTATTTAGTCCATTTGATGACGCCAGAAATCTGTCAGGTTTTACCCTTAATATTCCGATAAGTTAAAAGAGGGTAACTATTTAAATGACGACTGATAAAAGTAAAAAAAGCTATTTCTCTATTTCCTTTGGACTTGTCTTAATTGACATGAAAATTCCCTACGATATTTATATAAACTCCTCCTCCCATGTGGTTAGAGAGAAGTTTGTGTGTATTTATCGAAAAGGGAATCAACTCTCTCAAGATGAATTAAATGTCTTTCGCCAAAAGTATTATCAGCTCTACGTCAACGAAAACGAGAGGGCTCTTTACTTAAGTAGCCTTGTGAGTTCATCTTCAGCGAGTGATGTTGAAAAAACAACGGCCATAAAAGAGTCGGCCATAAAGCATTTAAAATCTATTTTTGAAGAAGAACACGAGTTTACCAATGAGCTTTTGGATGAAACACTCGAGGGCTGCCGTGATTCTGTTGAGTCTATGGTGGATGTCCTAGAGGACTACAATGTAACCGACGTGCAAAAGCTGATAGCCGAATTGAGCTTTCATGACTTTTACACCTATGACCATTCTATAAACGTTTCCATGTATTCAATTTCGATTCTCAAGGCATTAAAGCCTAAAGCTTCGAGGCAGGAGCAGGTAATGGCCGGTATGGGAGGGCTTCTCCACGATCTCGGAAAGGTCAAAATCCCTACCAGTATCATTAACAATCCGGGCAAGTTATCTGAGGATGATTTTAAAATCATCAAAGGCCATCCAAAGTTTGGCTTCGATCTTTTAGAGTCCCATGATTGTGGTCATACCGGTGTTAATTTTGACGTCATAAAGAGAGTCGTTAACGAACATCACGAAAACTATAATGGAACAGGTTATCCAAATAACTTAAAAGGCGCGGACATAAGTGTTTTTGCGCGTATCACTGCGATAGCGGACTTTTACGACGCAATTACAACCAAGCGCTCTTACCACGAAGTTCTTTCTACCGAAGATGCTCTTGAGGTCATGTCGAAGTCGGTTGGACGAAAAATTGATCCAAAAATATTTGAAATTTTTCGAAGCAACGTTAACGTCATTTTATCTGGCAAGAGCAATCAAGAGCTTCCCGATGATTTTGATCCTTGCCAGCCACAGAATGTGCTTCCGATGGAGAAGTCTGGTCCAAAGATACAGCGCTCTGACTTTCTAGATAAAGAAAAATCAGATTTTGGAGTCGTTACAAAGAAAAAAGTCTCTTAAATATCGAGGGCCCGGATAAGCTCATTTACTTGGTCTTTTGTGTTGAAAATATGAAAGCTAAGTCTCACATTGCCTTGTCTTATACTGACGTCAACATTTCTAAATTTTAATTCTCTCTCAAGAACAATAGGATCGCAGTCAGTCGCCTTTAAACAGAGAATATTGGCCATATGCTCTTTTGGAGTAATCAGCTGGAATTTCTTCTTAGGGTAATTATCCAGAAAGTAGTCTCTTAAATCAGCATTGTAGTTTTGAATTGTTTCAAGGCCCACATCGATTAGAAACTCGAGTCCCGCCTCGAGACAGGCATTAACGAGCATATTTGGTGCTTGCCCACGGTCGTACTTGCGGGCCCCTTCGAGGGTTTCTGTGGTGTAGTCAAGGAGGTTGTAAACAACTTTAGAGTTAGGAGAAGTGATCCAGTTTCCAGATCTATGGGAAATCTTTTCAAGAGCATCGTCACTAAAATAACCAAAGGCATGGCCGTAGGGGCCTAGCATCCATTTGTAAGAGCTACACGCTAAAATATCAATGACGGCCAGCTCTTCTGGCGTAATGGCCATGCCACCTAAAGCTTGGGTGGCGTCTACGATAAAGAGAATGTCTCTTTCTTTACACAGCTTACCGATTTCCAGAATATCCATTCTTTTGCCAGTATCGAAAGTCACGTAGCTTATATCAAAGACTTTGCAATTCTTTGGTAATGTCTTCTCTAGCCATTTCCTTGTGGGAAGAAGCTCTTCACCGAGGTCTAGTAGTTGAAAATTAAGACCTCTTGTTTCGGCTGCTCTCATCCAAGGAAGGACATTGGAGGGGTAGTCTTTATTAATTGAGCAGACAATATCATCACTCTCAAAGGGGTATCCATTTGCGACTAAGTTAATAACGTCAGAGGTGGAGGTTGAGTGAGTAACATTTCTTGGGTCACAACCGATAACTTTCGCCAAGTGTTCGCGAACCCTCTCCGGTATACCCATCCAAGTATTGTAATTATAAAAAGAGGGATCTAATTCTTTTTGAAGCGCTCTGCTCACTTTCTGTTTAGCAGAATAAGGTGAGGGACCAAAGTAGGCACTATTGAAGAAGAAAGTATCAAGGTGATGAAATTCTTTTTTGATGAGTTCTACGGTTTCAAATTTCATAAAAGTCCGCTCGTCTTAATTTCTCTAAAGAAATTAAAAAAAAGAGTTGAGTGCATGATCTTCAGACAAGGCTGAGCCTGTCGAGTCAAAGCTCCTTGCTAAGTATTAAGGAGCCTGCTTTAGACCCTACTTATTTCTCTGCTGGCTTGGCAGGAGTCGTAGGAGCCTCCATCTTTTTAGGCGCTTCTTCCTTCTTTATTGGTGAGGTTTCAGCATCTGAATTCAGTGGTCTAGCCACTGGAGTTTCTGAGTCGAGAAGGGAGCTGCCTGCTTTTTGACCTTGTAGTCTTGCCAGTAGAACTGAGTTACCCATGAAAAGAATGGCCAAAACAATGGTGGCCTTACTTAGAACATTTCCTTGTTGAGCACCTGTCATCAAACTATCACCACCGCCAGAAAATAGACCAGCTTCAGCGCCTTTACCAAATTGAAGGAGTACTAAAATGATGAGGAGAATAGATACCGCTGCTTGGAAGAACATGAGAACGTCGGTCATAACAGAAAATCCTTAAAATATAATGTCATTATTAATCAACCTAACTTATATAAAGAGCTGATTTATGGCAAGTAATAGTGTGATGCAGCAAGAGTCAAACGAAAGAAACAATCTTTAAGAATTCATCAAGCCTGAGGCGATTGAAGCTAATTCTGCAAAATCCCCGCTTTTTAACGAAGCGCCTCCAACGAGGGCTCCATCTATATCTTTTTGACCTAAAAGTCCCTCGGCGTTAGAGGGCTTAACGGAGCCTCCATAGAGAAGGGGAACCCGCGTATCTCTCCAATCTAGATCGAAGACCAAAGTATTCTTAATGAACTTGTGGACGGCCTGGGCTTGCTCGGGAGTTGCAACTTCACCGGTACCAATCGCCCAAACAGGCTCATAGGCTATAAGGAGGTTTTCACCTTTAATTTGCTGAGGGCCTAGGCCCTCAAGGCCTTCGATCAGTTGCGACTTGATAACTGATTCAGTAACTCCCTGAGTTCTTTCCTCTAGGGTTTCGCCAACACAAAAGATAACCTTCAGCCCGCAATCAAGAGCGAAGTGAACTTTCTTATTCAAGAGGTCATCATCTTCATTGAACAGGCTTCTCCTTTCACTGTGGCCTACCAAGCAAAAGCTAGCTCCAAGTTCTTTGAGACTTTTGCCAGAGTTCTCTCCAGTAAAAGCTCCGGCCGCGGTTTCTGCGATATTCTGGCCACCAATGTGAAGATTGTTTGGGGCGAGGCTCACCAGATTTTGGATATGAAGAGCTTGAGGGGCAATCCAAGTTTCACAGCTGACATCATCTAATTTGAGAGTTTCAAAAAACTGTTTGATGCTCGCTAGGTCTTGATTCATTTTCCAGTTGCCAACGATATATTGCATGCTCATAGACTTGTCCTATTTAAGAGAGAGAAATGTTTGCACTTAAGGCTCTAGATTAATCTAATCCAAACTTAAGGGCACTTATTCCCGGAAGAGAGCCATTTTCTATGTATTCAAGAGAGGCTCCACCGCCAGTAGAGACGTGACCCATCTTTATCGACAGCCCACTTTTATTTACTGCCGAAACACTGTCGCCACCACCAACAAGGGTAAAGGCACCTTCAAGTTCAGCCAGTACTTGGGCTACGCCAAAGGTTCCCTTTGAAAATTGTTCTTTTTCAAAAATACCCATTGGGCCGTTCCAAAGGACTGTTTTACAGGCCGTTATCTTGGAGCGAAAGGTAGCAAGTGTTTGCTCGCCAATATCAAGACCCATTTTTCCTTCCTCTATGTCTACTCCACTCGTATTGATTCCTTCTGTGGCATCAAACTTATCGGCGACAATATGATCGAGAGGAAGGGTGATTTTTACTGAAGCTTTTTGCCTGAGAATACTTTGGGCGAGGGAAACGTCTTCATCAGAGCAAAGACTTTGACCAATGCTGTGACCTTTAGCTTTTAAGAAGGGGTAAGCCATGGCACCACCAATAAGAAGGTGGTCCACACGAGTCAATAGAGACTCTATTACTTTGATTTTATCGCTGACCTTTGCTCCACCTACAATGGCACAAAAAGGCATTTTTGGTGTTTTTACGATTCTCTCTAGAGCATGAATCTCTTTTTTGAGAAGAAGACCACCATAGGCTTTATTTTTATAGTAGTGATTAATGCCGTAGGTACTGGCGTGTTTTCTGTGAGCAGCTCCAAAGGCATCGTTGACATAAATATTGCCGTAGGTAGAGAGCTTTCGAGCAAACTCTAGGTCATTACTTGTTTCTTGAGCATGGAAGCGAAGATTTTCAAGCATGACTATTTTGGTGTTGGGCAGCTCTAATAAAGTTCTTATTCCTTGGTCTAAACAAGACTCGGTAAGGACGACATCCTCTTTAAGAACCTCCGCTAAATACTTTGCTACCGGCTCAAGTGAAAATTCTTTTTTGACTTCACCTTTTGGTCTTCCCAAGTGGCTCATCAAAACGATTGTTTTTGGTTTCTGTTCAAGAATTAGTCGAATGGTAGGGATCGCCAGATCGACCCTTGTGGTGTCAGTTATCTCCCCTTTAGAATTGAGAGGCACATTGAAATCAAATCTTGCAATTACTCTTTGACCGCTAAAGTCTACTTCGTCTACGAATTTAAGGGCCATGACTACCTATCCTTGGGATTATAGTTTAGAAGCAAGAAGACCAGTGAGGTCTAATACTCTGTTTGAGAAACCTACTTCATTGTCATACCAAGTAACCACTTTTACGAGGTTGCCCATAACGTTAGTTAGTTCAAGGTCAACGCAGGATGATTCTCTCAATCCCACATAATCTTCGCTTACTAAGGGAAGAGCCTCGGTTTTGAGAATACCTTTCATCGATGAGTTCGCAGCTTCAATCAAAGCATTGTTAATACTTTCAACGGTCGCCGATTTTTTCAACGTGACGTTAAGATCAACCATGGAAACGTTCGGGGTCGGTACTCTGACGGCAAATCCATCAAGCTTTCCAACGAGCTCAGGAATAACAAGTCCTACTGCTTTTGCAGCGCCTGTGCTGGTCGGGATCATACTGAGGCAAGCTGCTCGTGCCCTGCGAAGATCACTGTGAGAGTTATCGAGTATATTTTGATCAGAAGTATAGGAGTGAATAGTTGTCATGAAACCATTTTCGATTCCAAACTGATCATTTAGAACTTTCGCGACGGGCGCCAGGCAATTTGTAGTACAGCTAGCATTGCTGATGACGTGATGTTTTTCATTGCTGTAGAGCTCTTCATTGATGCCCATAACAAAAGTTCCGTCTAGGTTCTTTCCTGGGGCACACATAATGACTTTTTTTACCGAGTCCTTCAGGTGTTTACTCAGTGATTCCTTGTCTTTAAATCGTCCTGTAGCATCGATAACAATATCAACTTTATCTTCACCCCATGGGATTTCTGAAGGATCACGAATGCCGTAAAACTTCACTTTGTTTCCCTTTATTTTAAAAGAGTCTTCTCCCTCAGAGTACTCTACCGTTTCAGCAAATTTTCCGTGAACAGAATCAAAGCGAAGAAGGTGAATGAAAGAAGCCGGATTTCCAGGATTATTTACAGCGACAATCTCGTAAGGAAGGTCTTTTCTTGAAAAAAATTCTCTGATTAGGGTGCGGCCTATTCGGCCCATGCCATTGATGGCGACTCTTGCCTTTGTCATAAAAAAGGACTCCTCATAAGTATTATTGATTTGTTGAACAAATATCATGACTTAAGTCTTTAGGACACCCAAAATAAGCAGGCCGAGCTTTTTGTCTGATTCTTTCGCTCAGTTTTAGCCCCTCTAATAGAAGGAAATTATCCCCAACTAGTATTTTACGCATATTGTTAATAAAATAAGAGGGTGAAAACTGAAAATGACATCATTCGCTATGCCTCTAAAAGCGACTATCTTAAGCGTAGTCCAAAGGTCGAGTCGCCCCTTATTTCAGGGGTAAATGCTGAGGCCAGTGGCGGGATCTCTAAAACCAGTGCCCAACAAAAAGGGCTTGAGAAAATTAAAGATACGCCTAAGAAAATTGAAGCGGCGATAAAAGACAAGGTAAAAGAGGGAACGAGCGCGGGCAAGCATCTTATTTCCCAGGCTGCTAGTTCTTTAGCCCAAGGCATAGGGCTCAATCCGTTGAATCTTTTACCTATTCCAGACATTGGAATTTCTACAGTGCCAAGTACTAGTGCTCAAGCCCCTATAAAAAGTGCTGCTCAGGCTGCCCTTGTTAATAAGCCGGGTATATTTTTTGTTAAGGGTTTTTCAATAAATCCATTCTCCGGTAATGATGAGGGATTAGGAGCGATGATGGAGAATGTTCCTTCCTCAGAGCTCTTTTCATGGAGTGATGCTGACAAGCTGATTGAGGCCATAAATACTCGGCCACACGCTCAGCCTATTATTTTAGTCGGCCACGGCATGGGAAGTGATACCATTGTGGATGTAGCCAATAGACTTAATGCCGTCGAGCACGGCTTTAGAAGAGTTGATCTGTTAGTGACCATGGATTCTATCGGCACAGATAACGATATTATTCCCCAAAATGTAAAAGAGAACTTTAATGTCATTAGCGATGCTGATGTTTTATTTAATGATGGGCCGAATATCGCCCGCAATAAATCGATGACTAAAGTGGCCAATGAATTGAGGCCCGAGTCCCATAATGAATTAGAGGTTAGTCCGGAAGTTCAATTTATGGTTTATGAAAAAATTAATAGATCCTTAATGGGTGCCATAGAGCGCCGAGATTTAAAGAAGACTCTTAATGATCAGATGCTTCGCATCCATCAGCTTGCTTCTCCAAACTCCATTGCCAAGATCCAAAATCTGCTTTCAAGCACGCCCTCTGTGAATTCTCAGTCCAATCTTTAATATCCCAATAAGCCTGATAACATTCCGATTGATAGAGTTGAAAAAATTTTTTGCTACTACGTAGCTCAAAAGTTAAGCCAAAGAGAAAGCTAGCACAATCGAGCATAACAGGATCGGGGTCATCATCCCCATCCTTGAGTAAAAAAGTTCCCTCACGTTGAGCATCCTTTATGGAAGAAATTGACTTCACAAAATTTTGAGGATTTGCGGCAACCGTAAAAAGGATCGTTAGCGTAATAATTTTCTTTTTCATTGTGACTTATCGTCACTTCAATTCATAAAAGAAAAAAACGGAGTGGCTTAATGAAATTAGGCATAAAGTACTTAATTGAAGGCTTAAAACTTAAATAAATCCAGAGCATTTTGATAGGTGACTTCCAAGACTTCCTCGACGTCCAGTCCTTTTATCTCGGCGACCTTTTCGGCCACAAAGGGTAAAAAGTAGGGAGCGTTTTCTTGACCTCTGTAAGGAAACGGCGTGAGAAAAGGAGAGTCTGTTTCCAGGAGAATCCGCTCTAGCGGGCAGATCTTGACGATTTCGCGTACTTCTTCGGCATTTTTGAAGGTAATGATTCCATTAAAGCCTAAGTAAAAGTCGTGTTTTAAAGCTGCCTGCGCGAGCACTGGACCCGAGGTAAAGCTGTGAATGACGCCTTTTCTTTTAAGCGCAGGTGCCTTCTCATCTAAAACGGCAATGGTTTCAGTTTCGGCTTCCCTAGAGTGAATAACGACCGGAAGATTGAGAGTCGTTGCAATATCCATTTGCCGATTAAAAGCTTCAATCTGTTTCTCTTTTTTAGACTTAGTATAATAAAAATCAAGTCCAATTTCGCCAATGGCCAGAACCTTTGTATTGGGAAGAGCGGCATTTTTAAGAACTGTATTTGCTACATCTTCAGTCCATAAATCGGCCTGGTGAGGGTGAATACCTTGAGTTGTGAAGACTTGTTCGAACTCTTCGGCAATATCGAGAACTGTCTGAAGATTGTCGGGGGAGACAGATATCGTTATTACTTTTTCAATCCCAAGAGATTGGCAGCGCGCGAGTATGTCCGCAGTGCTTCCCTCTTTGAGATAGTCTAAGTGACAGTGGGTCTCAATAATTGGTCTATGTAAAAGAGGGATTTCTCTTTTACTTTTGGCCATTATTTTTCTCTAGTAAATGATCAATCAAAATAGTCAGTTGAGCCTCAGGAAGAACCCCTTCAATCTTTACTCCATTAAGAAGAAAGGTAGGAGTGGACTTGATATTAAAAGGTGTGGCCGCCGCAATGTATTGAGCAATCTTATCTTTTGATTCTTTCGTTTTCATACATTCTATTACGCCAAGCTCTTTGGCCTTTTTATTGATCCATTCATCGCTGAGGCTTGCCTGATTGGCGAAAATATCGGCTTCAACAGCGGCAAATTGTGACGGAGCACAGGCAGCCATATAAGCCGCTTTGCAGGCGTATTGATGAAGTGGTGTTTTCATAGCTGGATTACAGTTGTTATCTAATGGATAGAAAAAGTACTGGATTGCGATCTTTCCTTCATACTTCTTTGCAACTTTATGAAAAACATCGGACAAGGCTTTGCAGGCCGGGCACTCAAAATCGCTAAATTTTGTGATTCTAATAGGCGCATTGGCATAAGATTCTTTAGTTCCAACCATCAAAAAATCTGAGGGGGTTTTGGGTTCTCCTAAATTTGCAAGACCGTCGTACTGAGAAGTAAGGCTATCGGCGAGTTTATTGACCTGCGATTCTTTTCCTTGAACATATTGAAAGGTACCAAAAAAGATCGCGCCGTAAACTACGCCGTAGGAGACTAGAGGTATAACACTAGGTATTCGAAACTCACTACTTTTAAAAAAAGCAAAAAGGGCTGACCACGAGGCAATATAATACATTGTACAGGCGGGACAAAGTCCTCCTAAGCCGACTAGGGAGTAGAGAAAAAGAACGAGGCAGCCCACTCCATTGATTACGAGGAGTCCGTGAATCGTTCCTTCTATTTTTTCATTGTTAAAAAGGTAGCCGAAAAGAACAAAGAGCCCCATCAGTAAGCCCAGTAGAGAAATAGGGACTCCTGCAATATTTGAAAATGTGGAATGAGTGGCAACATCACAATTAAAGAAAGCATTGATATCGCAAAGGCCGCCACCTCCAAGACCAGTGGGAAACTTCACTGAGAAGTAGTGGCTTGTTAGGTAAATGGAGAGAATCACCATGAGAAGAGCACCGAGGCCTCCAAAAATGTGATACTTTAATGAGTTATTACGATAATAGCTTTTTTGATTCAAAATAATGCCCCCTGAAATTTATATTCTTATTCGTTTAGTATTTTAGCCTGAAAAGTTCAGAGATAATACATTCCAATTTCTACTGCTCGTTCCTGTTCTTCGGTAGCTATTGAGTTTCGGGTGAGAAAAGGTATCAAGGCTATCTGCTAAAACCCTCGCATCCGGATATTGCGAATTTATCATCTTTGTTGCTGTCGTGTGTAAGCTGAAGGTCAATTTTCTATTGATGATCTTCAGTCCTTCTGGGTATTGCTTAAAAATTTCATTGAATTCTTCCCCAACTTCATAATTTTCGCAAGCTATTGCAGCAGACAAATAAAAGGTATGAGGTCGACATTCCTTAATAATAGGATCAAAGAGAATATTTGCAGCAAGTCCTCGCCAACCGGCATGCAGATTAACGACACCTTTGTCCCCAAGAATGACAACACCGAGGCAATCTGCTGTTTTGATGCCAATATTAATGGGTTTAGAATAACTCTTATTAACTTGATCAAACATTAAGTAAATACCATCTGCCTCTTGAGTTGCAAGATCAGGTGTCTGCCAATTAAGAATGTCAGCGCTATGAGTTTGAATGACTTCATAAAGAGCTCCCTCAAGGCGGGGCTTATGAGCATAGGTAGAAAAATTGTAGGGTCCAAGATCGACCGAAGAAATTGGCTTCAAGTTCTTTCCTCCTCATTTCTAAAAAAATCTAAAACTTTTAAAAAGACTGGTGGAGGCTCAGTTTCAAAGACTAATTTTTCTCTTGTTATCGGATGGATAAAACCTAGTTTCCGAGCGTGAAGAAGGGGGTGAGGATAGTCTCTTAAAATTGGGCGCAGCCCAGATGGAATTCGTTTCAAATGGTCCGATGGGCTACCGTAGAGGGGGTCCATCAAAATAGGGGCCTTGAGCTCACTAGCCAAGTGAACGCGAATTTGATGGGTTCTTCCCGTTTCAAGAGTGCAAAAAATATGGGTACAGATTGTAAAGGTTTCTTGGGTTTTAAAGTACGTTTTCGCCCATCTTCCTGTTTTCGTGTGGGTGGCCATCTTTTGACGATGAACGGGATGCCTGCCGATAGTCGCCTCTACTGTCGATTCACTATTCATCTTAGTTTTCATGACCAACGCTTGGTATTCTCTTTCAATATCGTGAGATGAAAATAGGAGTACCAGCCCTTCATGAGTTTTTTGGTTCTTAGCGACAACCATAACGCCGCTGGTTCCCTTATCTAGCCTATGAACGATCCCAGGTCTCAGCTGATCCCCGACTCCTGTTAAATCCTTGCAGTGATAGACAATGGCGTTGACTAAAGTTCCATCGGGGTGACCGGGGGCCGGGTGCACGACCATACCAATTGGCTTATCAATAACAATAAGGTGTTCATCTTCGAAAAGGATATTGAGCGGAATATTTTGAGCGATAGCATCACTGGGGGCTGGGGAGGGGATCTCGACAGTAATGATAGTGCCTTCGGGAGGTATCCTCTTGAGTTCCAGCTTACCTTGGTAAGGGCTCTCTGGCGCTAGGGTTATAAGCTCTCTTTTAAAAAGGTTCGTTAAAAAGCTTCTAGAATACTCTGGAATGGCTGCACTTAAGAGATGATCAAGTCTTTTAAATTCTTTTACTTCGTGCTCTGAAATGACTATTTCAAGGAAATTTTCATCCTCACTTTCACAGTTGTCATCTTCTTCATTGCTCATGACTTACTGATCGCCTTTTGCCTTTTTTAAGCGATAGAGAAATGAGTTTGCCACTAACTCTGGATTAAGTTTTAGTGATTTGGCGTATTGGTATACAAAGCCCCTAACGTAGACGGAGGCAGGAAGCTTTTCAAAAGCTTCGTCTTCTATGTAACGGATGTAGGTTTTAGATATTTTAGTCATATCGGCCATCCTTCCTAATTCGACACCTTTATATTCACGAACTTTCCTGAGAAAATCTCCTGGGAACTCCGTGGTTTGCTCGATTTCTTTTTCAAACGCAGAGTCCATCTTGTAATCGAGTGAAAAACGGTTTTGAGCGACAATCTTTGTCATTGAGCGCTCACTAGTAGTCGTGGTGTTCGTTTTTAAAGTGTGCTCATTAAGATCGCCGTAACCGGTAGCCGCTTCTCGAGTGAAGACTCTATTTCCTGAATTTGTGTTGAAGCCTCTTGCCGAGTCGTATTGGCGTCTCTTGTTTGAGTCTGAAAGAATAGAGTAGGCTTCTTCAATTAAGTTGAGGACTGCATTGCACTCCTCGGGTGACATTAGTGAGTAGAGGGCAAGGGAGTCCGTAGAATAAGCCGTTTTTGATCGCATATAACCGCGATGAATTTCTTCAGGTGAGGAGTCTTCGGGAACTTCCAAAATTTCATAGTAATTTTTAGTTGAGCTCTCCACCCTTGAAACCTTCCTGGTCTTTACCGATTGTTAACTGATATTCAATAATCTATGAATGATGCGATCAAAATTACTTACGAGTGCGGAGTTAGGAAACTCCATAAGAAGTGGTCTTCGCTTCTTCACACTCTGCCATACAGTGGCGTCGTATTCTAGGTAGCCAACATAATCGAGAGCGATACCAAAATATTTTTTACAGATAATTTTCATCGAAAAGCCGATATCAATATCAGCTTGAGTTCTTACTTGATTAATAACTAGCTTTGGAATGAGTCTATTTATTTCTGCCTGAAGCTTTCGACCCATATGAGGATTAATTTCTATCACTCTTGCTATAAGATCAGATGGGGTGGCGTTGGCGGAAATCTTTGCGTTCATAGCTTGGTCTATAAGAGGACCAACTTCGAGAAGGTCTTCGGCCATTTTGAGCTTTCGGTGGTAAACAGATTTGATAAAGCGGTAAGTATTTTCAATAGAGGTTGGCTCAGGGAGTGCAGTGAGTATACCTTGATCTGCTGAGATGAAAAAATCCAGAGTGTTGAAGGTTGTTCCAGCGCCTAAATCAAGCATAATGAAGTCTGCATCAAGTTCTCTGATTTTGGAGAGAATCTTAGCTTTGTGCATTTGCTTGAGATTCGCTATTCCAACATCGTCCTGGGCACCGCTGATAATACTTAAGTTTTCAATTGGTGTGGGCGTAACAAGATCAGTTAGATTTCTCGCCTTTTTAGTCAAGTAGTCGGAGAGCGTTTTTTCTGGAATGGGCACACCCAGACAGGTGTGAAGGTTTGCCCCTCCAAGGTCGAGATCAATCGCAATAACTTTGTAACCCATTAACGAGAGACAAATTGAAAGATTGGCCGTCACTAAGCTTTTTCCAACTCCACCTTTTCCACCACCAATGGCCCAAATCTTTTGGTCATGAGAGCCACTCATTCGCTGTCCGAGATTATTTTGTCCTGGAGTCCAGTTCATAAATTCCTTCTTCTCAGGCGAGAAGACTTAAATAAGAGTGATGGCCGATCCACTCTAGAGCGGAGGCGTTGCCATTATTATAGCCTCCTTTCCATATTATGTAAGCCCATAATATTACAGGTATAGACTGTCTTTTTTTTTATTGCGCAGTGTGTAATATAGTAAGGACTCATGGACGGATTTTCTAGGAGCCTGTATCTTTTAGAACTAAGAGAAAAACTAAAACCATCGGGAATGTAAATGCCTAAAAATACGAACCCAGCCTCAGAGTATGATTCTGGTCGTCCACAGATACTCTTTAAACCGAGAAATGATCTTCATCTTTTGAGAAAAATTTGGCACATGGGCTCTGGCTTGACGGGTTTAGGTTTCTATTCTCTTGGAAAAGTTAGTCAAACAGAGATGGCGATCATTTTATTAAGCCTTTCAAGCCTGGCCTTCACGGTTGAGCTAATAAGACTTAGAGTTGATGTTATCAATAGTGGGGTCGTGAAATTGATGGGACCTTTCATGAGAGAGAGCGAGAGAAATGGCTTAAGCGGTTTTCCTTTTTATGCTCTTGGTGCTTCGCTGTCCATGTTCTTCTTCTCTGATAAGATTGCTATTCTTTCAATATTATTTTTAGTTTTTAGTGACCCTATTTCTAGCTTTTTTGGAATTCTTTACGGTAGAGACAAGATTCTTCCCAATAAATCTCTTCAGGGAACCCTCGCAGGCTTTGTAACCTGCTATTTTGTTTCGATGCTCTATCTCATTCACTATGAGGCAACAGGGTTTTCAACGATTATCTTTGCACTTATCGCTGGCATTATAGGGTGTGTCAGTGAACTTCTTTCTGTCTTCGTTGACGATAACCTCACTATTCCGATCGCCTCTGGATTGGGCTTGAGTGCTCTCAATATCGTAATTACGCTTCTTTAAATTTAAAAGCTAAAATTAATGAACGAGCTTTGAGCGTAACTCCACGCTTTCATAGTCTTTCATGGCTAAGGCCACTAAGGAGTCCTCACAGTCGGGATAGTCGCCTCTGAGAAGAGAATAGAGTTGCTGAACCCTATCGTGTAGGGACCTGTTCTCTAAGACTATTTGCTTCATTAAGCGGTCATTGATGAGGTACATCGATACATAATCGATGAGATGGTGAAGAGAATCTAGAGATTCTAAAAACGTTTCCCTTTCAAGCGAGTCGTAAATAGAGTCGTCGATCCAGGCATTAAGAAGACTTCTTAGTCTCTCTATTTGAGGGCCCTCTAGCTCCATTAACTGAGATTCTTTTTGATCGGGGAGCAAGCGAACCCTATAGACCAAGTAAGGAAGATTTTGTTCGACGGATACCAATTCGACTCTTTGCTGGCCGGTAATAATAACCCTTATAGAGCCGTCTTCGAGATCCTCAAGCATCATTGGTTTGCCCATTGTTGCAATTGCTTGAGGGGTGTAATGTTCCCCATCTTCAGAAGTGCCAATGGGCTCGGCCATAGAAATAACGAGGGAATGATCTTTCTTGATGCAGTCTCGGATCATTTTTATGTAGCTTGGCTCGACGACGATCATGGGTAAGACCGTGTGAGGGAAGAAGACGACCTCTGGTAAAGGGAGAATAGGAAGATTGATTGAGTCACTCATCCACCAATGATAGCAACGCTTTGCCACAGTAAAGATGGAGAATAGGTTTTAACCTGTTAATTCGGTGGTTTAGCTTGCTGGACTTGTCGGGGGTGCCTCGAGCTGTCACACTGAAAGTGACAACAATTATTGCGAGCTACACTTTAGACGTGTGGTGATTAAAGAGTAGGAGTTGAAGGAATATGTCACTCTTTCGGTTATTGGGTCCTCACCTTGTGTCTAAGGTTTGGGGCGGTGAAAAACTAAAGCATTTCAAGGGTCTCGACTTATCGGGTGAGCCGTTAGGCGAATCGTGGGAGATCTCTAGGCTCAGTGAAGGTTCATCTCTTGTCAAAAGTAATAATGGCGACGAGCGCTTAGCTGACTTAGCAAGTAAAGAGCAACTGCCTTATCTTGTTAAACTTATCGATACCACTGATAATTTAAGTATTCAGGTCCACCCCGATGACGCTTACGCCAAAGCTCATGAAGCCTCAATGGGAAAAACAGAATGTTGGTTAATTCTTGATAGCACGCCAGGAGCCGGAATTTTTTTGGGACTTAAGGCCGGTGTCACGCAGATGCAATTGTCTGCTTCGATTAAGGCCAAAGAAAATATCTCTCAATTGATGAACTTTTATCCGGTAAAAAAAGGTGACTTTTTTTACGTCCCTGCTGGGAGTATTCACGCTATCGGGTCAAATGTGACGTTAGCTGAAATTCAGCAAAGCTCTGGTGTGACTTACAGAGTTTGGGATTGGAATAGATTGGGCCTCGACGGCAAAGAGCGTGATCTTCATGTTGATCAAGCCTTGGAGGTTATCGAATTTGACGAGCTAAAGAACTCATCTGAATTTTTTAAAATTAAAAGGCAGTTATTTTCTCAGCCAGGGAGAATTGAGCTTATTCGACACAAAGACTTCAATGTAGATCTATACAATCTTTCGCCCAGTTTAGAAGTGAGTCTGAAAATTGAAAAATCTGTGCGTTTCAATGGCTTCCTCAACTTAGGAGAGGCTGTGGTTGAGTTAAATGACGAGCCTCTCCACGCTTATCAGTCTGGTATTTTTATCGTGAGTGGAGAAAATAGAGATATAAAATGTCGGTTGCTTTCGACGAAGGGAGAAGAGTGTTCAAGTTTTTTACATATATTTTAATCACACCGCTATTCATTTTTCTTATGCCTTGGTCATGTTCAAAACGAGTCGAGGTTAAGTACGAAAATGGAACAGGTTATATCCGTTCGGATCAAGGAACCGTCAGTGGTGTTAGAAGGATAGACTGGAAAGTTGGAAAATATGGGAAGGACATTGTCTCTCGTGGTTTTCGGTTATCTTTTGAATTACCTGTGATTGAAGAAGAAGGATTAAGAGTTCTTTATGAGAAAAGAAATGTAGATGCTTGGCTTATTCGGTTGCGCAGAAAACAGGGCTTAAGAAATGAGACGATGGCCTACTTTGCTATGAACCTAGTTTCGGCCAAGCCCAGTGGATTAAACGAGCTTCGCTTTCAGTCGCCAAGAAAGGGCTCTGTTGGTATCTACTACGCGGCTAGCTCAATTTCTACTCGCCTTGATTCTCTTCCATGTCCTGCTTTAGGACATAGACTTTATCTCGATGAAGTAAGTCTGGAGAGTGCCAGCAGAGGCCAACAGATGTGGGTCGTTTCTGCTGCAGAGGAGACAAGTATTACAGCGAAGGTAGACCTGATCAGCTACAGTCCCTTGACCGTCAATGGGGGAATGAAGCTAAAAGGGGAATACTTTATCGATATTGCTTTTTATAACTCAAGTGAAAAAAAGAGAATGAGTGCTTTTCTTCCAGTGAATGATAAAGGGCTTGTCGAAAAAGAGAGTCCGGTAACTGTAAAGGGATGTGAGAATTATGTGGTCCCCGATAAAGGTTCTGGGGACCCGGTTAAGAAATTTCGATTTGGACGTTAGTCTTGGCAGTTTAAAGGGTAGGTCATTTCATGCCCCATTTTTGAGCGAATCACAAGATAGTCATTTACGTCTGAAAAGCTAGCTTGGTCTTCGATATGGATAGTGTGTTTATTACCATCCACGAAAAGTACTTTTGTGAAGCCTTTGCCAAGAAGTTTTGTGCGTATGACTGAAGTCGAAGCAACTGAACGACTGGACTCATCAAGGTACGGCTTAGAAAGCGATACACTTTCCTTTTTAATAACTAAGACTTTGCTCTCTCTTGGAGTCGTGCAGGTAATACTTGCCCACAACGGTGCTGCTACCAAGAAAAAAAAGATGATTTTAAATAATGTCTTCATAAGCTCCTCTCTCATTAGTTCTCACCCTATTGAGTTGCAAGAGCCATGCCTGCCTCAGAAAGTTCGTAAGACTCCGAGATTATTACTTTAACGGCTTGGGCGTGACTCTTTATTAGTCGCTTTTGCATACGAGCGTCTAAAACTTGAACACTAAAGTTCTTAAGTCCGAAAGTGAGTGTCGATATCTTTAGAGTTAGGATTCTTTTACTTGTAAATACTTAAAAATTTGTAAAAATAGGGATCATTAGAGGTTTGGGGAGATGGGAAAGCATGGTTGATAGTCGCCTGGAAATTGAAGCTTACTTTGAAAAAAGTTATTCCTATGGGTCTCTCTTTATCTTAACAAAAGAAAATAGCGAAACACGCTGTGTAGGTGAAATTAAGCATATTAATGATGGGCTGGGGCAGATATCTTTTGTTCCTCTTGATGAGGATGGCCTGCCCTTTGAAGAGCAAGAGCTTCTAAGCTTTGTGAATGAATCAGGAAACATAAGTTTTAAGGCAACAGTCATAAAGAATCACGGCACAAAGTGGTTAACAACAGAAATTCCCAAGACGCTTCGTCTAATAAATCTAAGACAACATGAAAGAATAACTCCCAATAAAAAGCATATTCTCGCCAGTCCTATCATCACGTCTTATGGAGAAGATGGTCTGAAAAAAAATGCGAGCTTTGTAGGGGAACTCTTGGATATTTCAGAAACGGGTGTGTCTATTTTGGTGAAGGCTAGAAGACTTGATGGCCTTTTTCGCTCAGATATAGTCGAACTGAAACTCTCTGAAAGACATAGTTTTCTCTCTCAAATTAGAGGGGAGGTTGTTCATAAGAGTATTGTTCAGTTAACTGAACTAGAAAGGGCCTATAAAATAGGTGTTCAGTTCAAAAAAAAGCAAAATATTGCGTCCTTGATGAGCTAAATCTTTTGTGAAGTGTCTACTTTCTTAACTGCCATGGTAATGCTTTCGACCAAAGCTCTTGATTTACGGCCGAAGGTTGGAGAAAAAATTAACGTCGAAAAGTAGCAGTAAATAGTAATAAAATTAAAAAGCCTCTTAATTAGTTAAGAGGCTTTTCTTTTTTTAAATGTAAGAAAATTTAAACGCCTATGTAGCCTTCAATTTTAATTTTTTTAACTTCAAGCTCTTTCTTCTCATTCTCTTTAGCCTGAATTTCTTTTGATAAGTAGGCCTTGAGATCTGGTGAAGTCGCCGGGTCCTGAGATTTTTTATCTAGCTCCGTCAGCTTGTCGTTTATCAGGTTAATTTTTTCGCCTAAAAGCTTATAGTCCTTTCCTTTTGAGTAAGCCGTTTGAAAACCACTTCTCATCAGTCTAGGGCACTTTGAAGGTCTGTAGTTGCCGCCGTCTTTACCAATGTTAAAGCCATTAGTTCTTTGGCAATATTCCTCAACCCCTCTTTTATACCCAGCATTGAAAATCGTTCTTAAGCTTCTTGGGCAGTAATTCGCTCTATGATCGGCGGCCGTTTGTCCTTTTGCGTATCCATTTTCATCCGTACAGTAGCTCTTTAGACCCTCTGCGAATCCTTTCGTGTATTCCCTTTTTCTTTGGCAGCTAACGGCCCCTTTTTTCTTATCGGCTTGAGTTCCCGCCATAACTCCTTGAGCGTGACAGTATTCTTTAAAGCCCTCTTGATAAGCGCTTGCGTAAGAGGCAATTCCTGTACACGTGCTTGGTTTTCCTTTGTCACTTCCTGCTTTGCCGTCGGCCATCCCTTTTTGAGAACAGTAAGCCTTATTACCACTCATAAACCCGCTATTGTATTGAGTAGAATCAGGAGTGATTCCGTATTCCGCACAGGCTTTGGAGTGAGAGTCGATTCTATCCTTGCTAAGACCCCGCTCACCATCTTTTTGCCCGATAGCGGCCCAGTTTCCATGCTTACATTCCTTTTCAGATAAACTTGCGCAGCCAGTTAGCGCTAGTAGGCAAAATGCCATAGCCATTTTCTTCATAATTAACCTAGATTTGATGTTAGTCGGTGAATAATTTTTTAGGCAAGGTTAGAGCATTGAGTAAAAAGGGTCCATGAAAAGTTTGAACCCTTTTAAAAGGGGGTGCATTATCGCTTCGGAGTTTCAAATGTTTAGATGGCCCTGAGGGCCTATTCTTTTCTAGCGGCCCGAAGTATCATAAAAAACCTATGAGAAATCAAAATGAAGCTGTGCATATAGAATTAAAGTTCTCAAAAGACTTACGTCTGACTTGGGAGGTTTTGTCTCACGAGGCAGCGAATGTCTGGCTCAAGTGCCTATTGATAAGTCTAAAGTCATCTGGTCTCATTAAGAATCGCTTCGTTGGTTTCGCCAACTCTGTACGTGACGAGAAATTTTTAAAGACCCAGCTAAATCAATGCATTGAGATCATTAACACCAACTCGTCCTACTCTATAGAGAAGCAATATGAAATGGGAGCAGACCAGGAGCTTTTAAATTCTATCCATCATCACTTTTCAGTCTTAATAGGCCAAGAGTCTAAAACCTCTTTATTCTGGCAAAAGGCGAACTCTCAAGTCAAGAGTGCTATCTGTGGCTTGAATGACTATGTTCACGAGCTTGAAGCGCTTAAACGCGCCGATCTTGGTGCTGGAGCCTATGCTTGCGTAGAGTTCTTTGAGGCAGCTGCCATAGAGATCCCAAAGAAGTGGGATGGCCTCTTTTCTCTGGATCAGGGTTTTGGTGATCTTACTCTGCACTACGACCAAATCGGAAAGACTTGGCTGGAAGTTTTGATAGATAAGGATGGCTCTATTATTGATGAGGCCATAAGGCCTCTTAAGCGATTAACAGGCTCTTTCAATATCAATTTTTTTGAAATCAACGCTGAAGCTTTGATTCAAGAGATTACTCCACAAGCAAAGCTTTTGGCGCTCGATTTGCAGGATTCACAATTAAGACTAGGTCAGCTTAAAGTGGCAAAGCTACTTAAAAATAGCACGCATTCTAAAGAGGCTCTTACTCGATTGGTTGGAGGAGTTCAGGAGATAAGAGAGATTAAAATCACAAGAGGCCGTGATACTATTTGCACTAGAGCTCTTGATGGAAATCTAGAGCGCTACTTTGAAAAGGTTGAATGGAAATGAGTCACGCAATTGAGATACACTTTGAGAGTGAAGTTGAAGAGGACTTCTCCCTTAGGTGGAACGTTTTAGATAAAACCCATGCTTTGTTTTGGTTTAAGAATCTTTATAGTTTAATTCAGAAAAAAGCACCGAGCTATTATCGCTTTACAGGGCTTAATACTAAGAGAAAGGATTTGGATGTTCTGTCGAGAGAGCTTAACTTAATTATAGAGCTCTTAAATGCGACGACACCTTACCAGATAGAGGAACGGGCAGATGGAACTTTTTCTCAAGAGTTTGCTAATATCATTCATCATCACTTTGAAATGTTATTTGGAGATGCCCATAAGCCAAGTGAGCTCTTTAAAGAAGCGACGCCGATGATAAGAGGCGCCATTACTAAAATTAATCACATTATTCACGATATGGAAGCTTTTTCGCGCTTTGCTGATAATGACTCTGCCAATAGGGGGATCATCGTCGAATTTCTTGATAGGGCCCAATTTAAAATGCCTGAAGAGTTTTTAAGAGAATTTAGTCTCGACATTGGATTTGGCGACCTGGCCTTGCATTATGGCATTATTGGGAAAAGTTGGTGGGAAGTCTTCCTAGATGAGGATGTAGAAATTTTTCCTGAAGCGATTCGACCGCTCTCCTTTATGAGTGGTGAATTTGATATTCAATTTTCAAAGTTCAGGACAAGTCAGGAAACAAAAGATGACTTCTTTTCTTTTCTACAAAAGCACGGACTTGATCGAAACGATCCTTCTCTTTGCTTGGGGTACCTACGCCTTGCAGAATTAGATCGCCGTGGTAAATCGATTGAGGATATAGAAAAGGTTCTGGCTAGTTATTTAAAGGCTAAGGAAATCATTCTCTTTTCTGATAAAGGTAAGATTCTTAGCAAAATGAAATTAGACGAAGATGAAATGGCCGAGTTTGGCTTCTTTCAAGTGAGGCAGGGTTTAGTGTTGAAACAAGACTCTGAGGTAACTCTCGTAAAAAGTCCTGTTCAACTCATACCAGTCACTGGCCCTGTTGGCGGCGGGGTGACATTGTCCAGCGCTCCAATTTTTAAGCGAGATTGGGAGCCCATGGATCACGTGGTCTGCTTAATGGGAATGGACGATGAAGCCCCGGTTTCTTTGAATCCAAGTCCCGAGATATTACTTGCAGCTAAAGTATCCCTGGGCAAGGGGGATATTCTTGAGCTCGCTTTTGATAGCGATGAGTCTCGTTATATTCCCATTGGGCAGAAGTGAGCTTCATGCTTGGACTGGAGACTAACGCTAACGCTAATTCTAAAGGTGAAAAGAGCCGTTTTATTTCTTCTTTTTAAGAGCAGCTCTTTTTTTATAGCGGCTGAGCATATAGATCATTTCTGGAGGGGTATTATCGCCACTTGATCCTGTGTAGCCTAATCTTGTGTCCTCATTAAGGCGCTCCCATGCTTTCCAACTTAGTTTCGTGTGAGGGTAGCGGTTGATAACTTCCTTCAGGTAAAAGTTCTCACCCCAATAGTCTATATCTGTTCTCAAACGACTTTTAATATCCCCCATAATGTACAGAGCGCGCCCTACATTCTTATTGTCCGAATGATCGAAGATTAGTTTAGAAAAGTAGGAAGAAGCTAAAGAAAGGTTGGCATTTCCTTTATTATTGTCTTTTTTGATTCCTGTCCGATATTGAGCTAATCCTTTTTGAAAAATTTTTTCAGCATTTTTTTCAACGATCTTCTTTTTATTATTTTTTTGCCAGTCCCTTGAAACCGTCTTCCACTCCTCGATGATATCGAGTTGTTCGTCAGTTAGCCTCTTATCTTTTTCGAAGGAAGAGAAAAACTTAATTGCTTGTTCAGGGTTTTGATTTATTCGGAGATAAATATGGGAGACGTGATCGATGGCCCAAAAAAGTCGCTGCTTATGAAATGGGTCTTTTTTGGTAAGTTCGATATACTTTAGAAAGCTCTCTAAAGACCTTTTATAATTTTTCTTTGTTAAATCTCTCTGAGCGGATCTATAAAGCGCCTCATGTTGGAATTTAGGGTTGGGAGAGCTCAAGAGAGAGCTGCCAAAAATGAGTGAGGCTATAAGAATAAATTTGATAATCATGCTTTTCTCCTAATGAGCTACTTTTGAACTACTAATCATAATACGCCTATTTTCCAAAATATAAATGCTATAATTCTACTGGCGTAACATTAATGGATACTAGGAGAATAAGATGCAAAAAAAAATAATTTTGGGAACACTGCTACTGGGTGTTCTTCTTGGTCTAATTTCCACTCCAGTGTATTCCCAAGCAGACGACTCTGAAACTGAGGAGCCCTCCAGCATGCAATCTGGCGAATCAGATTCTCCAGATTCTTCAGAAGACTTTGAAGAGGATTCAGAATCTCTTCCCTATGAAAGCGGTGATAGTGATTGATAATAGTTAAAAGCGAATTTCTGAAAAAAGAAGAACGGGCATGCCCAGTGTTGCGACTGTCGCAAGTGAGTAGTTATTTAGTTTGAAAGGTAGTCTTTGAAAAAAAGAAGAATGGTCGGAATGACTGAGGAGTATTTAATTCTTCGTAATCATTCGCTTTTAAAAGAAGGTGGCAGTAAATCGTCACATTTCCCTATTTTTCAGGAAATCTGTAACACATTATCAGTCACTTGACGCGGTAGTGAGTAGCTCAACTTTTCAGCCGCCCCTTTTGTATCTACTCCTGCCATTCTTAAGTAAACCTCCATTGTCGAAATTTTTGAATGACCAACTAGAGACATTACTTGAGCCGCAGAGACTCCCTGTGAGAGTAGATTGGTAACAAAGGTAGACCTTAGGTCATGAAACTTAACTGGAGTCACTCCAATAAGCGTACAGAACTCGCTCGTGAGTCTTGCAGCACGGCCGAACCTCCATTCATTATTCCGTGGCAAAACAAGGTCGTCAAAAGTAACACTAGTGTTACTGGGCCCTCTTAGCTCCTCTTTAAAAGCTCCAAGGTTTTCAAGCTCCAGAAGGATCGACTCTAGTTCGCTAGAGTAGGGGAATACTCTATTGCGATTTGTTTTAGTAGGATGATAGCCGTCCTTACTTGTCCATTGCCGCGAGATTGAAATGATCTTTCTTTGCTTATCAATATCGGCCCATCTTAATCCGTACAGCTCTCCTGATCTCATTCCTGTGAACAAGGCCATTGCCCAATGATAATAAAGAGGGTGTCTTGCGGCTTTAGCTTCGATTAAAAGCTTCTCTGCTTGGGCACCATTTAGAACAAGCTTTTTAGGCTCTGGGACTTTTACAATAAGTCCCTTCACTGGGTTACGTTGAATATGACCTTCTTCAAATGCAATTTGAAAGATCTTCTTCAGAACTCGTAAAGTGGTCTTTCTTGTCGTGGGTGATGCCTCTTGATCAACCATTTCCTTAAAGACAACTTCAGTAATGGTACTTTTTGTAATGTCCTGTAATTCCATAGAGCAAAATTTTTTCGGAAGCCACTTCTTAAGATCTCCATCATATTGATTAACTGAGCCTTTCTTGTGAGTCAGCCTGATCGAGTCTAGAAAAGTTTCCTGCCACGTTGAAAATGTAAGCTTGGAGTAATCACCCTCTACTTCTGCTATTAATTGATCACGATATTTATACTCAAGTCTTTTCGCTTCTCGTTCTGAGGCAACCTTTTGTCCGTTCTCATCTGTTCTGAACTTGGGTTGATGTCGTCTTCCTCTTGAATCTATATAGCTAAGCTGAACATAATAGTAGTATCTCTTATCCTTTTTACTTCTGTATTGCTTAATCATGAAGTCCTCCTTTGTAGGGCGGACTCCAGTTGCTTATCTAGGCTTTCTCGTCTAAACATAGGTCTACTTCCAAGGCGTCCATCAGCTCTGATTTGGCCTCGGTGTATTTTTACCCTCAAGTTAGCAGCCGTTACTCCTAAGTAATTTGCTGCAGCCTTGGTGTCTAACCACTCTCTTCGAATGTCAAAGATCTCTTTTTTCATATCTATAACTCTTTAATCGAAAAGTGAAATATTGTGATGAATAAGAGTGGATAAATAAATATCTCTAAGAAGACGACTTTTTTGATAATGACTTTTTCGATTCCCTTTCCGAATGGATAGAATTAGGGAAGGTAAGGCGTAGTCTAGGTCTTCGTTGTTCAAGACCATTGTCGGGATTTTGAGTCCACCAAGGTTAGTATCTCTTAGGTTGTCTTTTTTTTGCTTGAATTCTGCGTTATGAATACCACCATCAATTTCGATACCATAACCTAGAGATGGGATAAAGAAATCAAGGCAGTGGTTAAGAATCAAGAAAGAGTCTAGAATCTCTAGCTTACAGGACTGTCTTAACTTTTTTTCGAACTTGATTTCATAGCCTGTTCGTCTTGTCTCTTCTTGCTTGTGCATCATTTTGAATTCTAAATTTAATTGGCAATGCTTTCTCTTTAAGTGATTTAGTTTTTCTTTCTCCCTTACAGGAAATTTCTTTTTGGAAAGATTTAGTTTCTCAAAGGTTTTTTCACAACTACCCATCTTTTTAGCTTCAGACTTGATTATTTCTGGTTTCGAAGCTCGAATTTGATTTTTTGGCGTGGAAAACCCTGTGCTTGATTTTTCGAAGCTCATAATATCCATCGGTTAGGTCCTTTTTTATGGATTTTTTTAAACAATCTGACTAAGTCAGTGACCTAAATGTAGTTTGTGATTGTTGGTATTGGACTCAGGACTGAGATAATTTTTACTCTTGAGTCCAGAGCTAAGAGCTTAGTCTTTAATACCTCTAATTAGTCCAATGATCTTGTTGCTGCTAACTCCGTAGGTTTGTTCTGAATTTGGAAAGAGAAACGTTAAAGTCTTTATAATGTATGGCTCAACTTTTCCATCCATATTATTTGCCTTCGCAAGGAAGTAAAGCTCTCTAATTGTGAAATTGAAATATGAGCTATCAGATTTATTTTCTCTAAACTTAGCTGACTTCTTAAATATCGGTTTGAATATATTTGGGCAGTTAAACTCAATTTGATCTTGATTTATATAGTTAGAATTCACCATGGCTAACGTTGTCCAGTCGGTCATAGAGGTTGTTTTCATAGGCATTTGCTTCAAGTAATTACTTATTTGATTTATTGAGGTGACTATTAAATCTTCTAAAGCTGCTAAATCTATGGTTTTCCGAAGTTCCTCGCGCACTTTTTCATCTAGGGGCGGTTCCCCCATTCATCTGTAAACTTCCAGCTTGAGTCATGGGGTGTTAAGCACATCGCTTTTTCATTACAAACTCATTCGGTGTGAGCATTCCTAAACTTGAGTGAGGATTAAAGTTATTAT